>Ga0114931_10000428_pt1 | contig 49975 bp, 45 predicted proteins | sample 2SBtaG_FD_89579 | JGI IMG/M metagenome (GOLD analysis project Ga0114931, IMG submission 89579) | Deep subsurface microbial communities from Kolumbo volcano to uncover new lineages of life (NeLLi) - 2SBTROV14_V59a metaG | ecosystem: Environmental > Aquatic > Marine > Volcanic | place: Kolumbo... | reverse complement strand
TTTTCCACGAGGGAACGCTCACGCTGGGGCTGTGGGATGCGCACCCGGCCAGCGACGGCCACGCGCTGCTGGTCACGCGTCGACACGTCGCGACGTGGTTCGACGCAACCGACGAGGAGCGCGCCGAGCTCGTGGCGGGCATCGGGATCGCGCGGGCGCGCATCCTCGAAGACCGTTCGCCCGACGGCTTCAACATCGGGGTGAACGCGGGCGAGGCTGCGGGCCAGACGGTGATGCATGTGCACGTGCACGTCATCCCGCGCTACGCGGGGGATGTGGCGGATCCGCGGGGTGGGGTGCGGCATGTAATTCCGGCGCGGGGGAACTATCTACTGAGAGACGCGTCGTCGGCGACGCCGCCGCTGCTCACGGCCGAGGCCACGACGCCTTATCTCGATGCCGCGACGGCCGCTCTGTTCGGACTTGCGCCGCACAGACAATCCCTCGTCACGGGAGGCGCGGACGATCCGCTTTTGCCGCATCTCCTGGCGCACATGAACCGCACCTCGTCGACGAGTTCCATCACGCCCACGCGGACACCTACCGGCGGCTGCTCGATCACTTCGAGCCGCGCTTCATGCTTGGGCTGACGGCGACGCCCGAGCGCACCGACGGCGGCAACCTCTTGGCGCTGTGCGGCGAGAACGTCGTCTATCGCGCGGATCTGGTCGAGGGCATCGATCGCGGGCGGCTCTGCCCCTTCGACTACTTCGGTGTGCCCGACCTGGTCGAGTACGACAACATCCCCTGGCGGCGGCTCACGGAAGAGGAGTTGACGGGGCTGGTGGCCACGGAGGCGAGGGCGGAGAACGCCTTCGAGCAGCTGCAACAGCGCGGCGGGCGACGCACGCTAGCCTTCTGCGTTTCCATCCGGCACGCGGAGTTCGTGCGGCGCTTCTTCTCGGAGCGGGGCCTCCGCGCCGCGGCGGTGCACTCGGGGGCGGAGTCGGCGCCGCGGCAGGAGGCCATCGCGTTGCTCGAAAAGGGCGAGCTCGACGTGGTCGTCACGGTCGACATGTTCAACGAGGGCGTCGACATCCCCGCGGTGGACACGGTGCTGATGCTGCGGCCGACGGACTCGAAGATCGTGTGGTTGCAGCAGCTCGGTCGCGGACTCAGGCGCGTGCCGGGCAAGCGCTTGAGCGTGATCGACTACGTCGGCAACCACCGCGCGTTCCTGCGGCATCTGCAGACGCTGTTCGGGCTGGACGGTAGCGTGCTCAACGCGCGCAGATGCATTGCCGGGTTGCGGGAGGCGGGCGGACGGAGCGAGCTGCCCGGCGGCTGCTCCGTCACCTACGATCTCGAAGCGCTGGAGCTGCTCGACCAGGTGGCGCGCGTGCCGCGCAAGGCCGATGCGTTCCGCGCCTGGCTCGACGACTTCCGCGAGCAGAGCGAGCGGCGGCCGCGGGCTGTGGAGGCGTTCCACGAGGGATTCGATCCGCAGGGGTTACCGCCGGCGCTCAGGCCATGGTTTTCCGGGTTGGGGCAGCTCGGCGCGCTGTCGGCTGCAGAGGCGGAGGTGGCCGGTGCGGCTCCGGAGCTGTTCGAGCTCCTGCAGACCACGCCGATGACGCGCAGCTACAAGATGGTGCTGCTGCTGGCGTGGATTGCGAGCGGGCGGTTTCCCGGCCCGATCGGGCTCGATGAGCTGGGGCGCGCGTTCTCGCGGCTCGCATTGCGCATCCCGCAGATCGACACTCACATCCAACGCCAGCGGCCCCGTCCGCGCCTGGCACAAGGGGCAGGATGACGGATCCGCTGGTGGTGGACGAGGGCTGGGGCATGCCCGGCTCGTACGCGGAAGCGTTCAAGGTCCTGGCGGAAAGGCCAGCGGAGCTGTGCTGGGGGAAGCGTGACATTGGGGCGCGCTCTTGCGCTCGAGATCGCTGATCCAGAGCCTGCGCGCCAGCGGCGCGGACAGTACAGGGCGACGGTCGATGCCGAGCCTGGAGCTGTACACCCTGGCCAATCCAGGGAGCCGGCATGAACCCGGACTTTCTCGATCTACTGCGCCCTGCGCTCGTACGGTTCTCGAGGCTCGAGCGCTAGAGCGTCCTCTTGTAGATGTATACGTCCTCGTATGCCCTGTTGACGAGCATGAAGGCGTTCTTCGACGGGATGAAGCGGAACCTCCCGTTGCTGTTGGGTGCGCTGGGCAGCATAGTTCACCCTTCCGCGCGGCAGTGCGACCCGCGGCGTCGCACCTTGCGGCGGCCCGGCTGTCCGGCATCGCATCGGGGAGGGTCACTTCAGCAGCACGTTCACCGGGCTCGGCGCCGGTTGGAACGTGGTGGCGCCGATCTCGCCGTATCCATTGTCGCCCCAACACCACAGCGTGCCGTCCTGCTGCACCCCACAGGCATGCAGGCCTCCCGCAGTGACGAGGGCCCAGTGGGCTCCGCCCGCGACCGGCGTCGGTGTCGGCTCGTCGACGAGCTTCCCGGTGCCCAGCTGGCCCATATCGCCTGCTCCCCAGCAAAATAGACCGCCATCGTTGCGCACGGCGCAGGTCTGGTTCCCAGCCGCGCTGACCATGGCCCAGTCCGTTCGCTGATCGATCTGCTGCGGCGTGCTGGCGCTGCCGGGGAAGCCAAGCTGCCCCCTGGAGTTGTCGCCCCAGCACCAGAGCGTGTGGTTCGTGCGGATGCCGCAGGTGTGTGCTTTCCCGGCGGACACCTGCAGGTAGCTCGTACCGTTGGGGGTCACCTGCGCCGGGCCAGCGACGGTCGTGTGCCCTAGCTCACCCGAATCGTTGCTTCCCCAGCAATACAGGGCCCCGTCGGTCTTGATCGCGCAGCTGTGGGCGAGGCCTACAGCGAGCTGCTTCCAGCCGTCGCCGCTCGCGTCTACGTGTTGCGGGGTCTTCGTGTCGGTCACCGTCGCGGCCAGACCGAGTCGTCCGTCCGGAGCCGCCCACCCCCAGCACCAGAGCGAGCCGTCGGTCTGCAGCCCGCACGTGTGTGCCGAGCCGCCGCCGACGGCCCTCCACGTCGCCGAGCCGACCCGCGTTGGCGTCGGCCCCGGAGGTGTCGTCAGCCCGCATTGCCCGTCGCCGCAGGTGCCCCAGCAGTAGAGCGCGCCGGCAGTGCTGATGGCGCAGGTGGCCAGCGTCTCGGGATAGCCGGCGGCGGCGACGGTCTTCCACGTCTTCACGCCGGCAACATTGACCCTGATCGGCGTGTCCTCTTCCTGGGCGCTGGTGACCGGCTCGGCCAGATTGCCCGAGATATTGCGCCCCCACACCCAGAGCTGTCCGTTGCGATCGATTGCTGTCGTGTGCGCCCCGCTCAGCGACATGTCGACGACGGCATTGTCCACAACGCAGGCGCCATCCTCGCAGGCGGTGTGGACCGCGTCGCATGTTGTGCACGTCGCGCCCTTCGCTCCGCACACTTGCGGGGTGTTGCCCGGAAGGCACGAGATGCCGTCGCTGCAGCCGTTGCAGCCATCGAGCAGCGCCGGGTCGAACTTCGTGGTGCAGCCGACTGTGGCCAGCAGCACTACCAGGGGGAGAAGGGGCACGCGCATGACTTCCAAGCGTAGCGCATTCCGGACAAGCACTGGCCGCGGGCTTCGGACGCGCCTACGGCCGATAGACCCAGATGCCTCCGGCGTCGTTGGCATAGCCGACAAACAGGTCCTCGCTGGCGAGGAAGAAGCACTTGCCGTTGGGCCTGCTGTCCGAAGCCAGTGTCGGTGCCGGTCTGGCAGCGTTGGCGCGCGTCTCCCACGTGTTGGTGTCGGGCTCCCAGGCATAGGTCGGCCTGGATCAGGTCAGAACCGGACCCGACCCGCCCACGCATCCGACACGCGTTCCGCGCTGTGCCCGGTTGGCGCGATGAACAGGAGGTCGACCGTCACCAGCGCGGCGCCCGCGGCAATCACGCCGATGGAAACGTTCGTGAGCAGCCGCGACGTGCGGCCGTCGTCGAGTCGCTGCTGGGTTGGTTCGCGCGTGTAGTCGTTGTGGAGCTTCTGTGTGCGCAGACCGAAGTACGTGGTGCCTGCGCCGCCTACGACGGCGATCGCGCCGCCCGTCCAGGTCAGCCAGCCGGGGCCGCGTGCGTGGAGCGAGGCTCTTGGCTTGACGGGCTTGACCCTGTGCTTGGCGGGCGGGGGCGGGGTCTTCCTGGGCGCGGGTGCCGGCGCAGGCGCAGGCACCTGTACGACCTGTTGCGCGCCGCTCTCGATCTGGACCGTGACGCGCTTGTCTGCGACGGCGACGTTGTACGATCCCGGATCGAGATCGAGCTGGCATGGAACGGTGCAACGCTGCGCCCCGTTCACGCGCACGCCGACGCCGGCCACGCCGCCCCGGACCGCGAGCTGGCCGAGCTTCTTGCGTGTTTCGGCGGCGGCCTTTCTGGCGCGCTCGCGTTCCTTGTCGTCGAGCATACTGCTCGTGGCAGCCGCTTCGTACTGCTCGGCGGCTTCGCTGTAGCGCCCCAGCCGCGCCAGGCACACGGCGATGTTGAAGCGCACCGCGTCGTGCGAAACGTGCGCGAAAGCCTGTCGGAAGTCGGCCAGCGCGGTCGTGTAGTCGCCGTTCTTGAACGCGCGTTCACCCGCAGCGAAGGCCTTGTGCGCCGCCCGTTTGGCTGCCGTGGTTGGCGTGGGTTCGGGGTGCGCAGCAGCAGCAGCAGCAGCAGCAGCCGACCAGAGAAGACAGAGAAGGAAAGCTGCGAGTCGTGCAGATCTGGCCATCAGAACGGGTTTCCGAGCAGCGGGCTGCTCTTGTCCGCGGACGACTTGTTGCCGCGCGACGGTCGCGCCGGGGCGGCGTTTTTGCTGGCCTGCGGTTTCTCCGGTGCGGGCGCGGGTGCCGGCTTCGTCTTGTCCAGCGAGATCAAAAGCCCGTCGTCGCGCACATGCACGGTGCGGCGGGTGACAGCGCCGTCCGGACCCACGACTTCGACTTCTGCCGCTTCGCCTGGTCCCAGCCTGAGCGCCAGCGGTCGCTCGTCGTGGCGCGTGCCGTCCACGCGCACTAGCGTGGCGCGCGGATCGATCTTCACGGAGACCCGCGCACGACTACCAGGTTTCGAGACCACTACGGCCGGCGTCGACGCCGGTGGCGGCGCCGGCGCCGCGGTTGCGGTACCTCCGCGGCGGCCCGTGCGCCCGAGCTGGAACCACGTTGCAGCTGCCACAGCTGCTGCCACGACGCCGACGATCGCGACCGCGCGCCAACCCGACGCCTTGGTCACCGGCTTGGGCGTGCTGGCCGACAGCTGCGTGCCGCTCGATTCCGCGATGGCCAGGTGGGAGCGGTCGCTCCTGTCCAGCGCCTCGTCGGAAGCCGGGTCCCGCTCGCGTACCGGCGGGGGCGGCTCTTCGCGCAGCGCGGCGGCGAGCCGCTCGGTCTCTACCGCGCGGACCTGGCCGAAGAGCTTTTCCATCACGCTAGCGGTGTCGCTTCCGTGCGCGCCGTTTGCCGCCGCCACAGCGTAAACGCGGGCCACTTCCCTGGCCGTGGCGGGGCGCTGGGACGGATCGCGCGACAGGCTCGCCATGATCGTGCGCGCGACCGGCTCGGGTAGCTTTTCCGCCAGGCTGCCGATCGGAGCGATCGGCGCGTGCAGAACATTCCACATGGCCGTCGCTTCGTCTCTGGAAGCGAACAGGCGCTTCCCCGCGAAGATCTCCCAGGCCACGACCCCGAGCGCCCAGATGTCGGTCAGCCGGGTGACGGGCGTGGAATACTCGAGCTGCTCCGGCGAGAGATACGCTAGCTTGCCCTTCACCTCACCGGCGCGCGTCCCGCCCAGTCGGCCACGCGCGGCCGCGATGCCGAAGTCGACGACCTTCGTGTGCCCGTCATAGCCCACGAAGATGTTATGGGGGCTCACGTCCCGGTGGACGATTCCGAGTGGCAGCCCATCCTGCCCCAGCGTCTCGTGGGCGGCGTGCAAGCCCTCGGCGGCGTGGGCGAGGATGTCCAGCCAGACGTGGAAGCCGACGGGCTCCTTGGTCTCGCGAACGCGGCGGACCAGTCGCGACAGGCTCTGGCCACGCAGGAACTCCATCAAGATGAACGGCATGCGCTCGTGGAGCCCGACGTCGAGCACCTGCACCACGTTCGGGTGCTCGATCTGCGAGGCGATGCGAGCCTCGTCGAGAAACATGTTCACGAAGTGCTCGTCGGTGGCCAGATGTGGCAGCATCACCTTCATGGCCAGCACCTTCTCGAAACCGCCGATGGAGCTGCGCTGCAGCGCGTAGACGGCCGCCATGCCGCCGTGGGCAATCTCGACCGTCACCCGGTAGCGATCGACGGTGTCCCCGATGCGCGGCAGGGCGGGCATCTCGGAGCCGAAGGGCACGGGGCCAGAAGTACCACCGTGCGTTTCTGGGGGCAACAGCGCTACTCCTTGCTGTCGCTCTTTGCCCGCAGCCGTTGCAGGTGCCGACGCGCCACTCCGCGGCCGCTGCGGCCCGGGTCACGTTGCCACCGTGCGTCTCCAGCACGTGGTCGAGGTAGCGCCGCTCGAACTCGTCGACCAATAGCTGCCTTGCTTCCGCCAGGGGCAGCTCGCGTGCCAGCACGCGTGCGATCGCATCGCCATGGTTGGCGACCGCAGGGCGCGCCTCCGACGCCGTGCGCTCTGCCTTGATCTCGTCTTCCTCGAAGCTGGCCAGGTCGCCGAGAGCGAGGCGCCGCGCCACTGCGTTCCTGAGCTCGCGCACGTTGCCGGGCCAGGCGCGATCCGACCAACTCTGCAGCAGCTCGTTCGACAGGGCGTCGGGTGCACCGCCGAGCAGCGTGCAGAAGTGACGGGCCAGGAGCGGGATGTCGCCTTCGCGCTCGCGCAGCGGCGGCAGCGCGATGCGCGTGACCGCGATGCGGTGGAACAGGTCGTCGCGGAAGCGTCTCTGCTGGACCTCGCGGTCGAGGTCGCGGCGCGTGGCTGCCATCAGCCGGACATCGACGCGAATCGGGCCCTGCCCGCCCACGCGACGGATTTCGGAGCGCTCGATGGCGCGCAGCAACTTGGATTGGAGCTCCAGCGGCAGGTCGCCGATCTCGTCGATGAGGAGCGTGCCGCCGTGGGCACGTTCGAACACGCCCTTGCGGGTTGCGACCGAGCCCGTGAACGCGCCGCGTTCGTGTCCGAACAGCTCCGATTCGATCAGGTTCGGTGCGACGGCGGTGCAGTCGAACACCACGAACGGCGCGCTTCGCCGGGGGCCTTCCTCGTGCAGTGCCTCGGCAAGCTGCTCCTTGCCCGTACCGGTCTCGCCCTCGATCACCAGTGGCACGTCGATCTGTGCCAACCGCTGGCATAGTGGGTAGAGGCGCCGCATGGCGGAGCTGGCTCCGATCACGCGAGCGAAGCTGTGCGCGTTGACCATGGGCGGGCGTCGCGCCGCGGCGCGCTCCACCCGGAACGCGCTACTGCCCATGCGCACCGTCTCGCCGCCCCGAAGCAACGCCTGCAGCACCGCCACGCCGTCCACGAAGGTCCCGTTGGTCGAGTCCAGATCCGTGAGCAGCAAGCGCTGGTCCTTGAAACGGATGCTGGCGTGGCGCCGCGATATCTCCGGGTCGGACAGCTTCACATCACAGGCCGGCCCGATGCCGATCAGGATGCCCGAAGGGCTGGACGGGTCCAGCTGGAAGCGCTTGCCGGCATCCGGCCCTTCCGCCACCTCGATCGCAAAGGTGGCGATGACCTCTTTCGCGTCCATCCGCTGTCGGGCGACTGTCGCGTCGTCGTCGAAATCCTCGTCGTCGGCGCTCACCCCACCAGGGTAGACGAAAATCGCACCGGGCCGCTTTCCGGACAGCTGGCCGAGATCGCCCACCATCGATCCTCGAACGCCAAGTGTCCGGAACTATCCGGTAGCCGGCGAGCCGTGCGGTGACCGGCTACTTCGGGTTTCCGATCGGTTGGGAACGTGCGACTGAAGGGATAGAGCTGCGACGTGGGACGTCCGGGCATGACCGCCGGGTGCGACGTCCCGCGTCGCAGTGCGCCGCAGGCGCACCGGACATCGCTTCCATCCGCAGACGGCACAGGGCTTGCTTGAAGGATGCTCCATGCGACTTGTCACTGCTCTTCTGGTTGGTGCGCTGTGTCTGGGGGGCTGCAGTTCCCCACCCGACGCTTCGTCTTCCGGGCCCGGAGCCGGCGGCACCGCGGGCAGTGGAGCCACGGGCAACGGTGGCACCGGTGGCTCGGGCGTGGGCGGCGTGGATGCTGGACCGCCGCCGATCGGCAGCACGCTGACCACGGTAGAGGTCACGAGCACGGCACAGAGCGACCAGCAGCCGATGCCGATCACCTTCGGTCAGACCTTCCGCCCGGGCGATGTGCCGGCCGGTGCGACGCTCGGCGCTCGCACTCCCGACGGCACCGCGATCGCGCTGCAGGTCGACGCCAAGGCACACCATGCGGACGGATCGCTGCGGCACGCTGTGCTGAGCGCCGTAGTGCCCGCCCTGGGCGCCGGCAAGAGCGTGACGCTCGAGCTGGTGACGAAGCCAGCGGTCGGGCCGGGTACGCCGCTCGACCAGAAGGACCTGCTCGCAGCCGGCTTCGACGCCAGGGTCTCGGCCAAGCTAAGCGGCACGAGCTACACGGCATCCGCCAGGTCGCTGCTCGCCAGCAAGGCCCAGACCTGGATCGCCGGCCCGATCGCGACCGAGTGGCGCGTGCACGGGCCGCTCACCGACGGCCAGGGCAACGCGCACCCGCACCTGACGGCATGGTTCGATGTGCTCGCCTACGCCGGGATGAAGTCGGCGCGCGTCAGCGTCGCGATCGAGAACGACTGGGCCTACGTGCCCTCACCCCAGAACTTCACCTACGACGCCAGTGTCGAGGTCGGCGGCCAGACCGTCTACCAGCAGAACGCGCTCGAGCAGTACGCCCACAGCCGCTGGCGTCGCGTGGCCTGGTGGGGCACCGCGCCCCGGCTCGACCTCGCGCACGACGCGGCGTATCTACAGGCCAGCCTGGCCGTTCCGGCCTACGACCTGTCACTGAAGGTGGGCGGTCTCGACAAGCTGCCGACTACGGTGGAGCCGATGCAAGACGGTCTGCTGACCGACTACATGCCCCAGGTGGGCGCGCAGGACGACATCGGTCCCGTGCCGCTCTGGACGGCGATGTACCTGATCTCGATGGATCCGCGCGCCAAGGCTGCCACGCTCGCCAATGGTGACGCGGGCGGCAGCTACTCGATCCACTACCGCGACCAGAAGACCGGCAAGCCTCTTTCCATTGTCGACCACCCGTACGCGACGCTCCTCGGCAATCCCGCGGACGCCAAGTCGGATCTGTTCCCGGACTGCAGCAGCTGCAGCTCGCCGCTCACCGCCGACGACGCGCACCAGCCGTCGATCGCCTACGTCCCGTATCTGGTCACCGGCGATCCGTACTACCTGGAGAGCTGCAGTTCTGGGCCGCCTACGACCTGTTCCTGTCGAATCCCGCCTACCGCGACCTTGCGCACGGCCTGCTCAAGTGGGCGCAGGTGCGGGGCCAGGCGTGGGCCCTGCGCACCATCGCGCGCACGGCCTACATCACGCCCGACGACGACCCGATGAAGAAGTTCTTCAACGACCGCGTCGCGGACAACATCGACTGGTACGTGAAGAATGCGCAATCGAACCAGCTCGGCACGCTCGAGACGGGCTACGCCTACTCCTACGACAATGGCCGCGGCATCGCGCCATGGCAGGACGACTTCTTCACCTATGCCGTCGGCAACGCGATCGAGCTGGGCTTCGACGCCGCCAGGCCACTGCTGGCGTACAAGGCGAAGTTCCCGGTGGGGCGGATGACGGACTCGGGCTTCTGCTGGCTGTTCGCGTCGCTGTACACCATGGACGTGCGCGACGCGAAAGGCAGCCCCGTCTACGACAACTTCACAGAGGTGCTGAAGCAAAGCGTGGACCCGGCCTACCTCGGCCTTGCGTGCGACAGCCCGCAGATGATCGACGCCATTTCGAACACGTCGGGGCAGACCTGGAAGGCCGGCGAGATGGTTGGCTACCCCGACAACGCAACGGGCTATCCCGCCAACATGCAGCCGGCCCTCGCCGTCAGCGCCGACTCGGGAGCCGCGGGCGCCGCGGAGGCGTGGAAGCGTTTCGCTGGCGCTTCGGTCCGCCCCGACTACTCCAAATCCCCTCAATTCGACGTCGTGCCGCGCACGGCGCAGTAGCCCGACGATGCAGCGCATGCGACGCCGGACATCACACCGCGACCGTTGGTCGCCCATGTGTCAACCCCACCAGCCCTTTCAAGGCGTCGCGCGTGTAGATCCATGTCATCCATATCGCACCTTGTCGCATCCTTTCGCCGTCGCACGGCAGAGCATGCTTTCCATCAGGCTTCGCCTCTGGGATGCAAGGATGCCCGAGACACAAAAAACTTTAAACCACCGCGCCGCGGAGTCACAATGACCAGGCCAATGGATTGTCTTCGTGGGTCCGGCTGGACCAGACGCTTGGTCCTTGTCCTGGCTTCCTGCGCGGCTCTGGCCGCGTGCTCGGATCGCTTCGACAAGGGGGGCGGGAGCAAGTGCAACCCCGGCCTCGATTCCTGCGGCTCGGCTTGCGTCGACTTCAACTCCGATCCGGACAATTGCGGAAGCTGCGGCAACGCCTGTCCCGCCGCGCAGGGGTGTGGCAGCGGCCAGTGCCTCGACTCCTGCCCGACCGGGTTGGACGACTGCAACCGCGCCTGCGTCGACCTGAACACCGACCCCTTCAACTGCGGGGCCTGCGGCTCACCGTGCGGAAAGGGGCAGGTGTGCGCGGGCGGCCAGTGCGGCCAGACGTGCCCCTCGGGGACCGAAAAGTGCGGTTCGAACTGCGTCGACACGCAGTCCGACGCCCAGAACTGCGGCGCCTGCGGCAAGCCGTGCGCGCTGGGGCAGGTCTGCTCGGGCGGCAATTGCCAGGCGTCGTGCGGGGCGGGCCAGAGCGAGTGCAATGGTATCTGCGTCGATACCCAATCCAACGCGCAGAACTGCGGCAGCTGCGGCAAGGCGTGCTCTGCCGGGCAGACGTGCAGCTCCGGCAGCTGCACGGTCGCCTGTTCCGGCGGGCAGGTGGCCTGCAGCGGGCTCTGCTACGACCTGCAGACCGATCCGAACCACTGCGGCGACTGCACGACCCAGTGCAAGTCCGGCGAGGTGTGCAGCAACGGAAGCTGTGCGCTCAACTGCCAGAGCGGTCAGACCGCGTGCAGCGGCGCCTGCGTTGACCTGCAGATCAGCGCCACCCATTGCGGGACCTGCGGCAAAGCGTGTGGTCAGAACGAGCAATGCTCTGCCGGGAAATGCGTCAGTGCAAATCTGGGCCTGGACTTTCCCGGCAGCAAAGGAACCGTCAATACGATGCGGTTCAAGTTCACCAACCCGCTTCCCGTCTATCCCGCAACCTATATCTGGAGGGCCTGGCCGCGGCAGCAAAACGGTTACTACACGGCATTCTTCTGGGGAAATGACGATGGGGGCGGAACGTTGAGTACGTTCCTGTGGACCAGTAATGGCGGCGCGGACACCTACTACGGCGCACACCCCTACCCGGATGTCCCGCCGGACGGCAGCACCCATCAATGGGAAATCTCGATTGAACAGCAGGATTTTGTGAATGGTGCCGTTATTTATAACCGCTGGTACACACAGGCGCTGCGTGTCTGGGTGGGTTCAGACGGACGCAAGCATCATGAGTTTTACTGGGATCTCCCGAACACGGACTCAAACCACCGGGTTATCCGGATTTCAGACCCAGGCTGGGGGAATGTGAATCCGCCGGTTCCCGCGCTGACATGGGGAGACGCGCCCTGGAACCCTGGCAAAGAGGTCTGGGATGGCATCCTGCGCGGCATCCAGATTTACACATCCTCCCTGTCCCTGGCGGATATCCTCAGTGAAACCAGTACACCACTGTCAACGGCGGCAGGCAGCGCCAGCATCTGGTATCTGAACCTGAACCCGACACCCGGTGATATTGCCGATCGATCGGGAAAATCACATGACCCGATCTGGGTCGGTAGCGAAAGGCCTGCACTGTGGATGGGCCCCTGAGGCATAGCAGTCCTGGTGGGTGGCGCCCCGTTCACATCACCACAGAACCGTCCATCGCTTGCGCCTTCGCGAGACGCTCGAGCCACTCCAGTTCCTCCCGCAGCCGCGCCGCTCGATCCGCGACCGTTGGCGGCGCCTCGCGCTGGCGAGCTCGGCCACGCCGAGATACCATCGCTGCCATGCTGCGCCCCACGCCCTCGTCTCTGGTCACAATCGCTTGCATCGCTCTACTGTTGACCGCGGCGGGGGCGGCGGCGCATCCCCTCGACAGCCTGCAGCCGGGACAGTGGTACGAGGTGCCGAATTCGAAGATGTCGGCGGTGGTCCAGACGCCGACGGCGCCCGATTCCTGGAACGGGGCGAAGTCGATCATCAGCAGCTGGAGCGGCGGTGCCTACGACGTCAAGCGCGACCGGCTGGTGATCTGGGGCGGCGGCCACCATGACTACTCGGGCAACGAGGTCTACGTCTTCGACACGCCAACGCTGCAGTGGAGCCGCCTCAACGACTACAGCCCGGACGTCGGCGGCTCCGAGGCCAGCGGCTACTACCCCGACGGCAAGCCGCGCGCGCGACACACCTACAACTACGTCGCCTACGTCCCACCACCGACGGATCGCTTCTGTTCGCTCGGCGGCGCAGCGCTCTTTCCGAGCGGCCAGATCACGCTCGCCAACGTCGACTGCTTCGACTTCGGCACGCTCACCTGGACGCGCTACGACGACGCCCCGCCCGGCTGCTACTACATCGGCGCGTTCTCCGCGGTCGACGGGAGCGGTCTGGTCTGGACCCACGGCGCCGCCGGCAACGGCACCTTCTGCAGCTTCGATCCACAGGCGCCCAAGGGCTCACAGTGGAAGAAACACTATGCCTGGGGGGGCTGGGTCTCGTACGCGTACACGGCGACGATCGACACCAAGCGCAACCAGTTCGTCGCCGTCGGCAACAACGCGACCACGGTCTGGGACCTCGCCGCGCCGGGCAACAAACCCGTCACCCTGGCCACCACCGGGGCCACGGCGATCGAGCAGATCTCTTCGCCAGGCGTGGCCTACGACCCGAAGTCCGACCGCATCGTCGCCTGGAATACCGGCGCCGACGTCTACACCCTCGACCCCGCGACCAAGGTCTGGAAGGTCCACGCCCCCTCGTCGATGGCCAAGGTCAGCGACGTCACGGGCCTTGACCGCGCCGCCAATGGCACCTACGGCCGCTTCCGCTACGTGCCCTCGCACAACGTCTTCGTCGTGGTCAACGGCATCGACAAGAACGTCTTCTACTACAAGCTGTCCCCGGGCGGCGGCACGCCCTACCCGGACGCCGGCGTGCCCGACGCCTCGACCGGTGCGGACGCCTCGACGACCCGCGATGCGGGCGGCAAGGGCGATGCCGGCGGCGCGGATACGCAAACCGGCGACGCGACGCCGGCCACCGACGCAGCGAAGGACGCGGGCAGCACGGGCGACGACAGCGGCGGATCCGACGCCGCCGCGCCGACGACCGACGGTGATGGCGGCTGCTCTTGCAGCACCGTCGCCAGCGGCGCGACGTCCGCGTCGACGTTGTCGATGCTCGTGCTGCTGTTCGCCGCGCTGGCGCTGCGACGGCGTCGCCGGGATCCGCGCTGAGCCGGCTCCCTCGGTAGCGCGCCTCCGGACTGATCACGACAGGGATGAGCCGCGCAACACGTATCTCGCCCAGGCCCGGGCACGTCTCCAGCGCCCGGATGATGGGGTTACGATGCGACTCCGCACCGTCTCCCTCGATGGCAAAGTGCCCGCGGTCGAAGCGGTACGCGACACCGCCGCGCAGGCGTAGCGGCCGGGACACGTCGGACATCGTCACGAACTTCCCCGAGTCGTCGGTGGCAAAGCCGGGCGTGGCCCCCCCCCGGCCGGCGCATGATCTGGAGGTAGCGCTACGGCCGCCCCGAAGCGAACGGCGGCAGCGGCGGACTGCGGCGCCCTCAGCCGCGCGCGCAATCGCCGGGCAGGCAGAGCTTCCAGAGCGGCAGAACGCGTGGCGGCGGCGGGGTGCCGGCGAGGGTGCGGCGGAGCTCCTGCCAGCGCTGCAGATCGAACGACCCGGTCTTCAATCGCGCGACCCAGTCCGCCAGACGGACTGCGGCAGCCCGCTCGTCCAGCGCGGCGGCGGCGGCGGGGCCAGGCCCCGCGGTGAAACGAAAGCCGCTGACGACCGCGGCGGCGTCGTAGCCCCAGCGGTGTAGTGCCAACGCCGCCAGGTTGGCCCGGAACGTGACGTCCTCGGGCAGTCGCGATTCGATCGCGGCAGCGACCGGATCCAGCGCCGCGGGCAGCTCCGCGAAGTGCAGGTCGGCGAAGAGCGCCTCCACGGCATCCGCCAGCTCCGGAGTGTTGGCCGCATGCCAGAAGTTGAACACCAACGATCGCCGGCGGCGGCTCACCCGCTGGACGCCGTGATACGACCCTTCATGCAGCACGAACCCGAAGGCCGCGTCGTACACGGGCTCGACCTCCGCGACCGGCAGGCCTTCCGGCGAGTCGTAGAGCTCGAGCAGTCCTCCGTGTTCGCGGCGCCAAGCGTGGTTCAGCGGCAGGACCAGTCGCGCTGCCTCGTAGCCGATGAGCGGCCGATCGCTGTGCACGCCCACCACCTGCCCGGGCTCCATGCGCTGGGCGCTGACCACGACCTGGTCGGTCAGGGGTAGCCCGGTGACCGCGCGCATACGGACGGCCGTGGCGCAGAGCAGCTCCGCGGGCAGCTCCACCGTCACGTCGCGCAGGAAGCAGCTGTAGAACGAATCGTCGCGCGCCTGCCAGTCTGCCCCGGCGGCGAACAGCTCCTCGAAGCCCGCGCACGCTTCCGCTCCAAAGGCGCGATCGCAGCGGAAGAACGGAAACGGCTCGTTCTGGTGGCGCGGGTCGGAAAGCATCGGGACTGACGGCATAGCCCATATCCCGCCGTCGCGACTTCCACGCCCAGCCGGTCAGCGGCGGCGCTAGCGCTCCACCCCTACTCCGTACTCCGCGGCGCCGCGCCAGCCGGTCGCGACAACGCGGCGCACAACGCTACTGGGTCGCTACGGAATCGACGATCACGGCCGTCGGCACCGGGGCGGGAACCGGACCGCCGCCGCCGCCACAGTCGCCAGGGCCGAGCCCGGCGAACAGGGCGAAACCGACCTCGGAGCCGCCGCTCGCCGGCAGCGTGAGCGTCTTCTCGTCCGTCGTCCACACCAGGTTACCGATCGGATTCGGCAGGGCGTGGTAGTCGCCGCTGTCGACCTGGACGCTGTGGTAGGTCGCCGCCTCGCCGGGCTTCGCGACATCCACAGAGAAGGGCGTGCCGCCCCAGCTGGGCGGACCGGACGCGCCGGGATAGTCCTCTCCAACGAGCACGCGATAGCGCACGACGAGGTGTGCGCCAGCGATCAGCCTGCCGGCAATGCCCGTGCGCGGCGCCCCGCAGACGGTGTTGTCGTATGGGCCGAGCACGGCGCACGGGCCGGACTCGCACATGTACTCGGCCGCGCACACGGCTCCGGGCGGGCACGGCTGCTGGAAGAAGACCTTGCCCCACGAGGCGGCGCTGGGCGATGTGAAGTCGAACGCCGCGTTCGGTTTTCCGAGCGCCAGCCAGTTGAACATCGTGCTGAACGAGTCGGCGGCGTGGCCCGCGTGGTCCTTCACTCCGGCCTGCACGTCGAGCGCGAACGCGCCGCCGTCCATCGACCAGTCGCTGATATGTGCGGTCGCCGTCGTCGCCCCGACCCAGCCGAGCTTGTCCTGTGACGGAGGGGAGAGCTGCCAGTTCACCGGGGGATAGTCAGGCCCGCCCGAAGAGCCGCCCGCCGTGCCACCGCCCGAGCCGGCGGCCAGCGCAGGATCGATCGAGACGTGCGCCTGGAGCGCGCCCTGATCCACCCCCTCGGCGACGTGAAGCGCGATCGGGTCCCAGGGCAACAGCATCCCCGGGGGACCGTGCGAGGAGCTCGGCTTGCTCTTCAGCTCGGGCGCGGTCACGTCGGGACCGACCTTGCCGCTGCCCGTGATGGCGAGCATTTCCATCACGTCCCCCATGGAGACCGTTTCCTGACCCGTAGCGGAGATGACGCCGACCAGCCGCCCCTGCGCATCGCGGGGCAGCACGAACTTGGTCCAGGCATCGCTGGTGGAACCGCCCGAGATGATCACGCTGCCGGTGAGCGTCACCTGCTTCGAGGTCACGCTGATGGACAGCGCCGTGGGATCGCCCCAGCGCGGCGTCGCCGCCGCGAGGTAACCACCCGGGGTCTTCTGGATGTCGATGCGCACGGCCGCGTTCCCGGACGGCGACTGCCCCCCGTTGGAGTTCGGGGACGCCTGGACGTTCTGCAGCGTCAGGTCGTGCGAACCAGTGATCCCGCTGTGGCCACTGGAGCCACCGGAGCCGCCCCAGCCACCGCTCCCGCCTGTGCCGCCTGTGCCACCTGTGCCGCCTGTGCCGCCTGAACCGCCTGTGCCGCCCGTACCGCCCGGGGATAACGCCACCGAGCCTCCGCAATCGGTCGCCAGCACTGCCACAATGCCCATCAACATCAGCGTTCGCATGCCCGGGAGCCGAGCAAGCACTGTGCCAGGCGCTCTGGCACGCCGGTGGCCGGGTTGGAGCAGCTGGATGGCACACCATGACACAGCACCCGGATCTGGCCGTCGCTCGATCCGCGCGTTCGGTGCTACACGCGGAGGATGCGTTTCGCCCGTGTCCGCACCACGAACGGCTCCGACGCCTACGCCCGCATCGAAGGCGACCGCGCGCTGATCCTGTCCGCGGCGCCCTGGCTCGGCGGCACGCCGACCGGCACCGAGCTCGAGGGCGCGGGGCTGGTCGCGCCGCTCGCGCCCAGCAAGATCATCGGGGTCGGCCGGAACTATCGCGCCCACGCCGCCGAGCTCGACAACGAGGTCCCGCGCGAGCCGCTCCTGTTCCTCAAGCCGCCGTCGTCGGTGCTGGAGCCGGGCGGGACGGTGCTCCTGCCGCCGGAGAGCGAGCGGGTGGACTACGAGGCGGAGCTGGGCGTCGTGATTGGAAGCCGCGCTCGTCGCGTGGACCGGGCCCACGCGCTCGACCACGTGTTCGGCTACACGCCTGTGTGTGACGTGACGGCGCGCGACCTGCAGAAAAGTGACGGGCAGTGGGCGCGCGCGAAGGGCTTCGACACCTTCTGCCCGGTGGGGCCGTACGTGGTCGATGGCGTGGAACCGGCAGCGCTCAGGATCCGGCTGGCGGTCGACGGCGAGCTCCGACAGGACGGCAACACGCGCGACATGATCTTCGACGTGGCGACGCTGATCGCCTATATCAGCGCAGCGATGACGCTGGAGCCCGGCGATCTGATCGCGACCGGGACGCCACACGGCATCGGCCCGCTCTCGGACGGGAACCGCGTGCGCGTCGAGATCGAAGCGCTTGATCCCCTGGAATTCGCGGTCGCGACGGAGCATCCTCCTTCGCGACCGCCAGCATGAAACGCCCCGTCCTCATCCTCGTCGCAGCTGCCGCGCTGATCGCCGGCGGCGGCGCGATATTCCTCGTCGTGAGGCTGGCGCGCCGCCAGCGGCGACAACCGGAGCGCTGCCCACCCGGCCTGGTCGCCATGGGGGCGCGCTGCTGCGGAGCCGGACAGAAGCTACAAAACGGGCGTTGCGTTGGCAGGCCCACGCAGTGCGCCGCGGACATGACCCAGAGCAAGCTCGCCGACCACCCGGGCTGCGTGGCGGTGGATCGCCGCATCGACTACCCGGGCGGTACGCTGCACATCGGCGCCAGTGACTGGGAAGCGCCGGGCGACTCCCGCCCGCGGACCGTACACGTCAAACCGTTCGAGCTCGACGCGGCCGAGGTGACGGTCCACGAGTGGCAGACGTGCGTGGCAGCGGGCACCTGCCGCGCGGTCGACATGCGCGAGCCGGGACGCCCCGTGACCCGCGTCTCCCCGACGGAAGCGCAGCGCTTCTGTCATTTCGTAGGCGGTCAGCTACCCACCGGTGACCAGTGGCTGTTCGCCGCGGAGGGGCCACAGGCGCGGCCCTATCCGTGGGGCGCCACCGGACTGGTGTGCCGGCGCGTGGCGTTCGGTCTGGTCGAGGGCCCGTGCGCAAAGGGTGCGACAGGACCAGAGCTTGCTGGCGCACGCCCGGATGGTGCCTCGCCCGAGGGCGCACTGGACCTGGCGGGCAACGTGGCGGAGTGGACGGCCGAGCCGGGCGGACGCTTCGTCGCACGCGGCGGTTCGTACCGGTCACGCGTTGCGGCGGACCTGAAGAGCTGGTCGGTAGAACGCGGCGCGCGCCCCGGGCCCTACATCGGCTTCCGCTGCGCGCACGGCGCAGGGCACTGAGCGCGGCCGCGCGTCGCTTTGCTTTACGGGCAGGTCGGGAACTGGGCTGCGCCGGCAACCTCGGCTGCGACCTTCAGCGGGATGTTCTTGTCCGTCAGCACGTTGCCCTTCACGTCGGTGACGCGGAAGCTGTACGGGCCCGGGCCCATGCCGGAAGTCTCGACGAAGTAGTTGTAGCTCTCGCGCGGGACAGCCACCCATTTGCCGGCTTTCTGGTATTCGAACTTCGCGATCGGGTAGCGGTGGTTCCTGACCTGGACGGCCGTCCACCACTGGTTCGCGCCTTCCTTGAAGCGGTAGCGGATGGGCCCCTGGACATCGCACGCGACCGGCGTCCAGTGGATGGTGACGCGCCCGAGCTTGGGATCCGCGATCTTCGCGAACGCCTGCGGGCTGAGATCGAGATCGCCGTGCTTGCACTCGGGGCAGCGATCGACGATGCGCACCGTGACGTCGCCGCTCGGTCCCTTGACCTGGACGCACTCGCCGCACACGGCGGAGCCCGCGTAGTCCGGGTCGTTCATCGCGGCGACCATCAGATCGTTCGGGCTGGGGTCGAAGCTGCAGTTCCCGCTTCCGTCGGCAGCGTAGTAGGTGCCGTCACCGGTCTCGCTGGCTCCAACCGTGCAGCCGCCGCCCGACGGACCACCGCCTGTACTGCCGCTGCCCGCGGCCGCGCCGCTGCCGCCGCTGCCCGTGGCCGCACCGCTGCCGCCGCTGCCCGTCGCCGCACCGCTGCCGCCGGTTGCCCCACCGCCACTGGCACCGTTCGAGCTGCTGCTACATCCGGCGAGCGCGGCCCCGAGGAGCAGCGCGCCAGCCACACGGAAGACCTGCATCTGTTAGTGGTTATCCCATCCGTGGCCGGGGAACGAGAGAGCAGACGTACAGTGTGTCGATCTACCCAGGCTGGAATGCGGCGTACCCGAACAAGGTCGCGGGAACACATCGGTTCTCCGCGGTAGCATGCGCCACATGACCGCGGCAGTGCTGTGCATCGGAACAGAGCTCACACGGGGCGAGATCGTCAACACGAACGCGACCTGGTTGTCCGGATCGCTGACGGGTCTCGGCTTCGAGGTGACCGAAGTGGAGTGCGTGGACGACGACCGCGCGCGCATCCAGAGCACGCTCGCGCGAATGAGATCGAACCACGAGGTCATCGTGGCGACGGGCGGGCTGGGTCCGACCACCGACGACATCACGAGCGAGTGCGCAGCGGCGGTGCTCGACGTCCCGCTGGAGCGCCACGCCGAGTCGCTGGCCGCGATCAGGAAGCGCATGGAGCGCTTCGGGCGCACGATGGCCACCTCGAACGAGAAGCAGGCGGACTTCCCGAAGGGCGCAACGGTGCTGCCGAACCGCAAGGGGACTGCCCCCGGCTTCGCGATCCAGCTGCCGCGCGCCCGCGCGTTCTTCCTGCCCGGCGTGCCGCGCGAGATGAAGACGATGTTCGGCGAGCTCGTCGCCCCGGAGATCGAGCCGCTGGTGGAAGAGCGACTCGTCCAGGTGCGCCTGAAGACGTTCGGCATGACCGAGTCGGGTGTGAACGACCGCCTCGCCGGCATGGAGGACGAGCACAACGTCGTCATCGGCTACCGCGCACACTTTCCGGAGATCGAGGTCAAGCTGGTGGCGCGGTCCGCCTCGCACGAAGAAGCCGAACGCCGCGCCCGCGGTGCCGCCAACGAGGTCCGCGAGCGTCTGGGACCGGACACGGTCTACGGCGAGGGCGACGTGACGTTCTCCGAGGCGCTCGGCGCGCTGCTCGAGGAGCGTGGCTGGAGGCTCGGCCTGGGCGAATCGTGCACGGGTGGACAGGTCGCCGCGCTGCTCACCGAGCGCTCGGGCGCGAGCGCGTACTTCGCCGGCGGCGTCGTCAGCTACGCCAACACCATCAAGCAGGAGGTGCTCGGCGTTCCGCCGGCGCTGATCGAGTCGAAGGGCGCGGTCAGCAGCGAGGTCGCCCGGGCCATGGCCGAAGGCGCGCGACGGCTCCTGGGCGTGGACATCACGCTCGCACTAACGGGGATCGCCGGCCCGACCGGCGGCACGCCGGAGAAACCCGTTGGCCTCGTGCACTACGCGGTTGCGACAGCAGACGGCACCAGCGACCGCCAGATGGTGTGGCCCGGCTCCCGCGCCCAGGTGCAGCGCATCAGTGCCTTTGCCGGACTCGCGCTGATCCGCAGCGTGCTCCTGCACGGGCACCAGAAATGAGCGAGCGCATCCGCGCGTTCTTCGCGCTGCCGGTGCCCGACGCGAGCATCGATGCCCTGCTCGAGGTGCAGGCGCGGATGAAACGGCGCGCGGATCGCTCGCGCCTGCACCCGCGCTGGACGACCCGCGAGCAGCTACACGTCACGCTCGAGTTCCTCGGCTCGATCGACGAGGAGCACGTCGCCGCGCTCTCGTCGGCGGTGCAGCAGCTCGCCGCGAGCACGCCGGCGCGGAACGCGCGGATCGACGAGCTCGGCGCGTTCGCCAGCGTGCGGCGCGCCCGCGTGCTGGTCGCGCACGTCGCGGACGAGACCGGCGTCATCGCGACCCTGGCCGAGCGCCTCGAGATCGTGGCCGAGGAGATCGGCGTCCCGCCCGGGACCCGCGACTTCCGCGCCCATGTCACCCTCGCGCGCATCAAGCACCCCGGCGACGCAAGCGACCTCCTCGAGGCCGCCCGCTTCGAACCGATCGAGCTCTGCTTCGACGAGCTCCGCCTGTACCGTTCCGTGCTCAAGCCAACCGGAAGCGAGTACCGCGTACTGGCGAAGGCGAAACTGACGGCCTGACCCTAGGCGTGTGCCTGGGGCTGCGGCGGCTCGGGCTGCCCGACCTCCTCCGGCTTCGGCGTGCGGCGTTCGAACCTGAGCTCGCCATCCGGCGCGCGGTCCACCACGATGGTGTCGCCGGGCGTGAACTCGCCGGCGATCACATGACGCGCCAGGTTGTCTTCCAGGTGCTTCTGGATGGCGCGCTTGAGCGGCCGCGCACCGAACTGCGGATCCCACCCGACCTCGGCCAGGTAGTCCTTGGCCCCGTCGGTGACCTCCAGCGACAGCTCGCGCTGCTGGAGCCGATCCACCAGATAGCCGAGCTGGATGTCCACGATGCTGCGGATCTGACCGCGTCCAAGCCGGCGAAAGACGACGATTTCGTCGAGCCGGTTGATGAACTCGGGGCGGAAGTGCTGCCGCAGCGCGGCCATGGCCGTCTTGTGCACCTGCTCGAGCTTCTCTTCGTCGCCCACGTCGCGTCGCTCTTCGATCTGCGCGATCTCGGCCGAGCCGATGTTGCTGGTGAGGATAACGACGGTGTTCTTGAAATCGACTGTGCGGCCCTGGCCGTCGGTCAAGCGTCCGTCATCGAGCAGCTGCAGGAGCGTGTTGAACACGTCAGGGTGCGCCTTCTCGATCTCGTCGAACAGGATCACGCTGTAGGGACGTCGGCGCACAGGCTCGGTGAGCTGGCCGCCCTCATCGTAACCGACGTAACCGGGCGGCGCGCCCATCAGCCGGCTGACGGCATGTCGCTCCATGTACTCGCTCATGTCGATGCGAATCATTGCCCGCTCGTCGTCGAACAGGAACTCGGCGAGGGCGCGTGCGGTTTCCGTCTTGCCCACACCCGTCGGCCCGAGGAACAGGAACGAGCCGATCGGGCGCCGGTCGTCACCCAGCCCAGCGCGTGACCGTCTGACCGCATTCGCCACGGCCACCAGCGCATCGTCCTGCCCGACAACGCGCTCCTTCAGATTGTCCTCCATGTGCAGGAGCTTCTGCATTTCGCTCTCGAGCATCCTGGAGACGGGGATGCCGGTCCACTTGGAAATGATGCCGGCGATGTCCTCGTCGGTGACCTCCTCCTTGAGGTACGAGCCCTTCTCCTGCACGCGCGCGAGCTCGGCGCGGTGCTGCGCGAGCTCCTTCTCGAGACCGGGGAGCTTGCCGTACTGGATCTCGGCAGCCTTGCCGAGGTCACCGGCACGCCGCGCCTGCTCCTCTTCCACCTTCAGATCCTCGACGGCTACCTGCTTGTCGCGAATGGCGGAGATGATTTCCTTCTCGCGGAGCCACTGGGCGCGCATCGTGTCGCGCTCGGACATGAGCTCGGCCACCTCGCGCTCCAGCTCCTTGAGCCGCGCCTTGGAAGCCTTGTCGCGCTCGCGCTTGAGCGCCTGCTCCTCGATGCGCAGCTGCAATAGCCGCCGTTCGACCTGATCGATCTCGAACGGCATGCTGTCGATCTCCATCTTGATCTTGCTGGCCGCCTCATCGACCAGGTCGATAGCCTTGTCGGGCAGGAAGCGATCGGTGATGTAACGATTCGACAGCATAGCCGCGGCGATCAGCGCGTAGTCCTGGATCTGGATGCCGTGGTGCACCTCGTAGCGCTCTTTGAGCCCGCGCAGGATGGCGATGGTGTCCTCGACGGAGGGCTGGCTCACCATCACGGGCTGGAAGCGTCGCTCGAGCGCGGCGTCCTTCTCGATGTGCTTTCTGTATTCGTCGAGCGTCGTCGCGCCGATCGCGCGCAGCTCGCCGCGAGCCAGGGCCGGCTTGAGCATGTTGGCCGCGTCCATCGCGCCTTCCGCCGTACCCGCACCGATCAGCGTATGCAGCTCGTCGATGAACAGGATGATGCTGCCGCCCGAATCCTCGATCTCCTTGAGCACCGCCTTCAGACGATCCTCGAACTCGCCGCGGAACTTCGCGCCAGCCACCATGCTCGCCAGATCGAGCGCCAGGATGCGCTTGTCGCGCAGACTCTCGGGCACGTCGCCGCTGGCGATCCGCTGGGCGATACCCTCGGCAATCGCCGTCTTGCCCACGCCGGGCTCGCCGATCAGCACCGGGTTGTTCTTGGTCCGACGGCTGAGGACCTGCATCACGCGGCGGATCTCCTCGTCGCGACCGATGACGGGATCGAGCTTGCCCCGGTGGGCGAGCGCCGTGAGATCTTTCGTGTACTTGTCCAGGGCCTGGAACTTCCCCTCCGGGTCCTGGTCGGTCACGCGCTGGCTGCCGCGGATCTCCGCCAGGGCGTGCAGCAGCTTGTCGTAGCCCAGGCCGTGGCGGTCGAAGACGGCTTTCACATCGTTGTCGTGCTTGGCTGCGCTCAGCACGAAGTGCTCGACCGAGATGAAGTCGTCCTTCAGCCGCTTCGCCTCGTCCTCGGCCTTGTTCATCACCGGCAGCGTGCGGCGGCCGAAGTGCGGCTCTGCGCCGCCGGACACGTGCGGCAGTCCCTCGACGCGTTGCCAGAGCTCGTCGCGAAGCGACTGCGCGTTCACGCCGGCCTTTTCCACCAGCGGGCGCCCGATGCCCTCCTCCTGGTCAAGGATCGCCACGAGCAGATGCTCGGGGATGATCTCGGGGTTGCCGCGGCGCGTCGCCAGATCGCCGGCGGCGCGCAACGCTTCCTGGCTCTTGGTGGTCAGTCGGTCCATTCGCATGAGGGGCTCTCCGTCGTGGCACGTTTCGTGCTTCCAACAAGTTAAGTCGGAGAGCACGCGGATCAAGGGGCAGCAGTCCAGATCGCTCCTCACCGTGACGCGTCGCTGACCGGCAGCGGGCACAAACGAGACAGGCCGTGACAGCAAGAGCTGCCACGGCCTGTTCGCGAACGGAGCGTGGGGCCGTCAGCCAGCGCCGGCGTCGCTCGGCGCACCGCCGGTGCCGCCCGTTCCTCCGGTGCCGCCCGTTCCTCCGGTGCCGCCGCCGCCAGGCGTGCAGCTCTTCACGCCGCCCTCGGGGGTGAAGCCCACGGAGGTCGGATCCACGCAACCCAGCCCGACGCTAATGGGGCCGAGGTCGTTCAGGAGATAGCCGCAGCTCTTCGTGTCAGGCTTGCAGCACCCCTGCAGCGTGAGCACTCCCTGGAAAAGCGTCGAAGGACATTCGCTGTCCAGGTCGCCCGCCTGGTTCTTCTCGATGCAGCCCGGCCCGCCGAGCACCGACGTGTCGAGCCCGCACTTGTTCGTGGTTCCGCTCGGGCAGCATGCAGGTGCCTGTCCGACTCCGGGCACCGAAAGCGGGGGGCACGTCGCGGTACCGCAGGTCGTGGTCGAGCCAGCGTCCGAGGCGCCGCTCCCGCCCGTACCAGCCGTGCCGCCCGTACCAGCCGTGCCGCCCGTGCCAGCCGTGCCGCCCGTGCCGCCCGCGCCAGCCGCAGCGCCGCCCGTGCCGGCGGTACCGCCGCCTGTGCCGCCGCCGCCGCCGCTGGTGCTATTGCTGCACGCGGGCAGCCCCCACGCAGCGATCGCCAGCACACCAAAACCAAGACCCGTCGTGAAGAAATTCAAACGCATGATGCACCTCTCTGAAGCAGCGACATGAAACCACGGTTTTGACTTCCGACAAAGCGTTTCCGGCCATCCGGCCTGCAGGCCACCGAACATGGCGCGCGCCGGAAACCGCCTGGAACCGGCGACCGGACGCGACAAAACCGCTCAGATATCGAGGTTTCGCACGTTCAGCGCGTTGTCCTCGATGAACTGCCGGCGAGGTTCGACCTGGTCGCCCATCAGCACGCTGAACAGCTCGTCGGCGCGCACCGGGTCGTTGACGCGCACCTGCAGCAGCGTGCGCGCGTCGGGATTCATCGTCGTCTCCCACAGCTCCGCGGCGTTCATCTCGCCGAGGCCCTTGTAACGCGTGATGTGGGTTCCCTTGCGTCCGCGCTCGTCGATGAAGCGATCCAGCTCCTCGGCGTCCTGCAGAGTAACTGGCTCGCCCTTGTCCAGCGTGGCCGTGTACGGCGCGGGACCGATGGAGCGGATGTCCTCCTCGATCGACAGCAGCTCTTCATATTCCGCCGACTCGGCCAGCTCCCAGTCGACGACAGCCGGCCTCGACGAGGCTCCGGGGCGGAACTTCACCACCATGCACCCGGCACCGTGCTCCTTCTCCCACTCCACCTCCACGGTGAGCGGCGTGAGGTCCGGGTAGCGCTCTTCCAGCCAGACGCGGAGCTTGACGGCCGCGGCGTTCACCTTGTCGGCGTCGCGGAAGTCCTCGAGCCCCAAGCCGTTGGAACGCATCAGCCCGGCGATGACGCGCGCGTCGCAGCGGCGGTCGAGCTTCTCGAGGATCTGCCGGAAGGACTTGAGGCGACCGGCCAGGTTGAACAGGGGCATGCCACGGAGCGCCGGCCCGCGCGACGCCTGCACCGTGAGCCCGTCGATGCCGCTCTCGATCAGGAAGCGATCCAGGGCGGCCTGGTACTTCATGTACAGGTCCTTCTTGCCCTTGCGCACGCGGTACAGCGGCGGCTGAGCAATGTAGAGGTAGCCCTTCTCGATCAGCTCGCGCATCTGGCGGTAGAAGAACGTGAGCAGCAGCGTGCGGATGTGCGCACCGTCCACGTCGGCATCCGACATCAGCACGATCTTGTGATAGCGGAGCTTCGACAGATCGAAGCCGCCGTCGTCACCGATACCGCAGCCGAGCGCCGAGATCAGCGTCGCCACTTCCTGGGAAGAGAGCATGCGATCCAGGCGGGCGCGCTCCACGTTGAGGATCTTGCCCTTGAGGGGGAGGATGGCCTGGAAATGCCGATCGCGCCCCTGCTTGGCGCTGCCGCCGGCGCTTTCACCCTCGACGATGTAGAGCTCGCTGATCGTCGGGTCCTTGCTCTGGCAGTCGGCGAGCTTGCCGCTGAGCGACGTGTTGTCGAGCACGCCCTTGCGCACGACCTCGCGGGCCTTGCGCGCGGCTTCGCGCGCCTTGGCGGCCATCACGGCCTTTTCCACGACCTTCTTCGCCGTCTGGGGATGTTCCTCGAAGTAGCGGCCGAGATGCTCGACGACCGCCGACTCCACGATGCTCTTCACCTCGCTGGAGACGAGCTTGCTCTTCGTCTGCGAGTCGAAGGAGGGGTCGGGATGCTTGACGTGGATGACGCAGATGACCCCCTCGCGCGTGTCGTCACCGCTAAGCCCGTTCTTCACGTCCTTGAACAGGTTCGCGGACTGCCCGTAGTTGTTGAGCGTGCGAGTGAGCGCCGAGCGCAGCCCGGTCAGGTGCGTCCCACCGTCCCTGTTGTGGACGTTGTTCGTGTAGCAGAGGATCTGCTCGGCGTAGCTGTTCGACCAACGGATCGCGAGATCGATCTCGATGCCGGCCTGCTTGCCCTCGGCGGGAGCCGTGGTCGAAAACGCGATCACGTCCTCGTGGACCGGTTCCTTCTTCTCGCTCAAGAGACCGACGAACTCCTGGATGCCGCCCTTGTACTCGTAGGTTTCCTTCCTCCCCTCGCCGCGCTCGTCCTCGAGGTTGATGATGAGCCCGGAATTGAGGAACTCGAGCTCGCGCAGACGATTGGCCAGGATGTCGAAGCTGTACTCGGTGGACGTGAAGATCTCGTGATCGGGCTTGAAGGTGATCTTCGTGCCGGTACCGCCCGTCTCGCCGATGCCCTTGATGGGTCCCTTGGGCACGCCGCGCGTGTACTCCTGGAACCAGACCCTGCCTTCGCGCTTGATCTCGAGCCTCAGCCACTCGCACACGGCGTTGACGGCACTGACTCCGACGCCGTGGAGCCCGGCGCTCACCTTGTAGCTCGAGTGATCGAACTTGCCGCCGGCATGGAGCACGGTCATCACGACCTCGGCGGCGCTCACGCCCTTCTCGTGCATGCCGACCGGGATGCCGCGGCCGTTGTCATCCACCGTGATCGAGCCGTCGAAATGCACAGTGATGCCGATGACGGTACAGAAGCCGGCAAGGTGCTCGTCGACGGCGTTGTCCACGGCTTCCCACACGAGGTGGTGCAGCGCCGAGCCGTCGTGCACGTCGCCGATGTACATGCCGGGCCGTTTGCGGACAGCCTCGAGCCCTTCAAGAATCGTAATGTTGCTCGAGCCGTACTCGTCGGTCGAAACGGGAACTGCGTCTGTGGTCAAATTGGCTTCCTGGATCTAGCCCGCGGTGACTTCGCCTGCGCGAAGGAGCACTGCGGAAGAGGCGTCGAAACGTTGGGTCCCCGGGGCTTCCCGGCCCGCCTTCGACGCGACGGATCGACTGGCGGAATGGTCCGTAGACAGACCCGTTTCGTATACCCATTCCCGGCGCCTGCGGCAAGCCGGAAGCGGCATCAAAACAAGGGTTTTCGTCCCTTCGTGGGGGTCTTCCTGGGGGCGCCGATCCGGGGCCTTCAAAGGCGGTGAATCGAGGCTCTTCCGGGCCGGGCTCGGCTCCGCTAGCCGGTGCCTACCAGCTGGCCCCCGGCGATGGTCCAATCGGCGCGCTCGTCGCCCACGATGTGCGGCGTAGTGAACAGCTCCGGGCGGGTCGTGGTGACGAAAACCTGGCTCCGGATCTCGCGTAGAAATCCGTACACCGCACCGGTGCGGGTCGGGTCGAGCTCGCTGGAAACGTCATCGAGCAGCAGCACGGGGTCGGCGCCTCTTGTATGTCGCACGCAATCGAGCTCGGCGATCTTCAGCGCCAGCGCGAGGATCCGCTGCTGACCCTGGGAAGCGTGATGGCGCGCCGATCGGCCATCGACAACGAGCTCCAGCTCGTCGCGCTGGGGCCCGAAGCTGGCCTTGCGGCGGCGCAGATCCTGGGGACGCCGCTGGGCGAGCTCGGTCTGGAACAGCTGCGGGTCGTCCGAGCCACCGGGCAGGTAGTGGATCTCGAGAGGCAGATCCGGCGCCGCCATCCGGGAAAACGCCGGGGCAAGGGCATCGGCGATGGCATCGGCTGCGCGGGCGCGCGCGCGACTGAAGCGCGCGCCGTGCTCCGCCATCAGCCGCTCGAAGGCGTCGAGCTCCGGCGCAGCAGTGCCGCGCTCGTCGAGGGTACGCTGGCGTTCGCGCAGTGCGCGTGAATAGCGAAGCCGATCGTCACCGCTGGTCGGATCGACAAACAGGGCAACGCGATCGAGCAGCGTGCGTCTGATCGCCGCCGATCCGCTCGCGAGCTCGAGATCGCCCGGGTGGAACACGACCACCGGAGTCCGCGTGGCGTAAGCGGAGAGACGGGCCGGGCGCTTGCCGTCGATCTGGAAGGAACGACTCCTTGGCCCGGCACTGGCGCGCTGCTCGCGGCGGAGGCCGGCCTCCTCGATCCAGGCGCGCACGACGCCGTGCTCGGCACCGTCCTGGACCAGCTCACGAAGCCTGTCGGCGCGGAAGCTACGGCTGGTCGCGACGAAGTAGAGCGCTTCGAGGAGACTCGTCTTGCCCTGCCCGTTGTCACCCGCAATCACGTTCAGTCGCGGCGCGGGTTCGAAGTCGAGCGCTGCGATGTTGCGGAAGGTGCGCAGCGCCACGCGTTCGAAGACGATACGGGCAGCGGATGAAGTCATGGCCCGCAACCGAGGCGGCGAGCGCTAGATGCGCATCGGCATGATGACGGAAAGATAGCTCGAAGTTGCGCTTTCCGTCCCGGGCCTGAGCACAGCGGGGTCGAGCTCGCCACTGACGCCGAGGATGATTTCCTCGTCGTCGATCGCCGAGAGCACGTCGAGGAAGTAGCGCGCGTTGAAGCCGATCGTCACGTCGGGCCCATCGTATTCGACGAGCACCTCGTCGAAGCCCTCGCCGCTTTCCGGGCTCTCGCTCTCGAAACGCATCTTGCCCGAGCCGAGCGTCAACTTGACGCCACCCGTGCGATCGCTAGCAGCGATCGATACGGCCTTCAGGGCGTCAGCCAGGGCCAGCCGCGGCGCCCGGATGGCGCGCTCCGACGTTTCGGGGATCACCTGCTGGTATGGCGGGAACTGCGCGTCCACCAGCTTGACGCTGAACGACAAGCCAGCCAGCTGGAAGAAGGCATTGGGCCCGCTCTGGATCATCTTGATGGGCGACGCGGCTTCGTCGCCCTTGCCGCCCTCGCCGCGTGCCTCGTCGCACAGACGCTTCAGTTCGAGCACGCCCTTGAGCGGAATCAGCATGGTGGCGGTCGCCTGCTTGCCCGGTACCTCCACTTCCATCTTGCTAAGCCGGTGGCCGTCGGTCGTGACCATCCGCACGCGCTCGCCGTCCCACTCGAACAACGCGCTGTTCAGGTGCAGCCGGGTCTCATCCGTCGAGATGGAGAAATGCGTCGAGGAGATCAGGTTCGAAAGCGTGTCGGCGTCGAGCGCCAGCACCGGAGTATTCTCGTCGGGCTGGGACAGGCTGGGAAATTCTTCACCGGGGATGCCATGCAGCGTGTAGCGCCGCGCGGAATCGAGTGCGCGGATGGTCGTCGCCGCACCTTCCGTAGTGGAAATGCTGATCTGCCCTTCGGGCATCATCCGCACGCGTTCGAACAGATCCCGCGCGCCCACGGCGATAGCTCCGCCCTTGTCGACGTCAGCGTGGACCCGTCCGCTCACTGCGAGCAGCAGATCGGTTGCAGCAAGCTTGAGCTGATCCGGACCGTCGACCTCGAGCAGCACGTTTCCGAGCACTGGCATCGTGCTCTTCTTGTCTGCAACCCCCTGGCAACGGCCCAGGATGCGAAGCAGGTCCTTCTTGCTGACAACGACGTGCATTGCATGACCTGTACCCGGTGAAGGCGGGCGCCGCTAGGGGCTCTGGAAGCTTCGGGACTCATCTGGCCAGCAGGCCGGAAGAGAGGCCCAGGCTCTCCGATCAGATCCTCTATATTTAAGAAAATCGTCGTAGACGTAGGGCCTGTGGATACGGTGGAAAACTCGCTAGGCACCTGTATCTACAGTCGAATATTGCTCCATACCCTGGGGATGCGACAAGGTGTGCGACTGTAGGTGCATTGGGTACAACCCTCCCTGCTCCGCCGCGTCCCCTGGCGACACCGATCTCGTCCGCAGTGTTTTCCCGAGGTTATCCCCAGCCTGTGGAGGACACTATTCCGTTGATAGTGGATCCGTAGACCCGCCCGGCTAGTACCTCGATTCTCTTGAATCGAGGGGGCCCGCCTTGCGCTTCGATGCCTTGCCGGCTCCGTGGGCATGCATGGCTTCGAGGTGGGCCAGGGCATCGAGCAGGGTGCGGCGGGTGCGCTGGTAGGTGCGAGGGCCGATCTGTTTGCGCCGCTTGGCGCGTTCCAGTGCGACGAGCTCGTCGAGCAGAAGCTCCCGCGATTGTTCGAGGTCGCGTTGTGCGACCCCTGCCGCGCGCTTTCTCTCGTTCTGCGACCGCCCCAGCGCAATGCCCATGCCGACCAGACCGAACGCGAAAGCGATGACCACGGCGTACCAGCGACCCGCGGGCGGCGTGGGAACGCCTGCCAGCGTAACCGACAGCTGCGTCATCTGCGGCTCGCCTTGCTGGAGCTGGTGGCTGGCGACCAACACGCGCTGCCCGTTGTTGTTGGTTGCCGGCTCTGCGGGACCGAATCCCGCGATGTTCATGCTCATGCCGGGAGCGCTCTCCACCATCATCTGCATCGACGCCATGTGCGGCGGCATGTCCATGCTGAAGCTCGTGGTCGCGTCGTGAGTGTTCGGCACCTGGAAGCGGAAGCCGACCTGGTGCTGACCCGGCGAGAACGTCCCTTCCAGCTTGATGCCGGAGTCCCCGTCGGCGATCACGCGCGTGTCGCTCATGCTCTTGTCAGCAACGAATGCCTTCCAGCCGCGAGGCAGATCCAGATGCATGTCCTTCGGCACCCACGTGATGGGGCCGAAGTTGTAGATCTGGAACATGAACTCGAACTGGTAGGCGTCGTCCTTGGGCTGGATGTAGCCGAAGCCGCGCATGCCCACCATCGCCGCCCGGATGTCGTCGGTCGACGGATACACGTGCAGCACCACGCGCTGTCCCATCGTCTTCTTCAGGACGAAGGGATCGGTGGCGTAGGTCGCGCGGCCCTCCGGTACGCTCACGCGGTAGCTGATGCCGCTTGCCGCCTCCAGACCATCGAACTGGATGCGCCCGCCGCGGTCCGTCGTGCCGGACTTGGAGGCGTGGGTTTCACCTTCGGCAATGCTCTGCTGCAGGATGCCCAGCTTGACTTTCGTGTTCGGTACCGGATGGCCGTGCTTGTCGAGGATCTGCACTTTGATGGTGTCGATCGGGATCTGCATGTCCGGTTGGGCGATGTCGGGAGGCGCCTGGAAACCGGACCCCTTGGTCGCCTGGGTCCCGGGGGCGATGCCGGGGTGACCGGGCGGCAGGTTCTGGGTCGAGCCGGAGCCGTCGTCCTTGGAGTCATCCGCTGCGGGTTCCGGCGTCGTTGGCGCGGCCGATCCAGCCGCTGCCGGCGCGACCTTCTTCTCCCGGTGGCCGTTGATGGCGGAAGCCGTCGGCGAGGCGGCTGGAGCCTGTTGGGCGGCCGCGGGCAGCGCGGCCATGCAGACCAACAGCACGGCTCTGGCCTTCCAGTGGCGTGTCATGCGTCCTCCCGGGGAACGCCGCAGTCGGGGCAGGCGTCGAGTGACTTGTCGTAGCGCGCCGGGCAGGAGCTGCACAGCGCCTGGTCCTCCGCTGCCATCTCGGCTGCGCAGCTCTTGCAGAAGCGGGCGTCGAGGTCGTTGCGGGTCTCGCATTCCGAGCAGCGGCGCGTAGGTTTGCGCGTGGCGGGGGTGGCGCTCGCCGCCTCCGGCTTTTCGGCGGGCAGCTCCGGCTCGGGAGCGCTCGTGGCCTCCGCCTCTTCCTCCTCGCCGGGGCTTTCCGCTGCTGCCGGCTCATCGGTGGCCTGTCGCTTGTTCTTGCCCTTCTTCTTCTTCTTCTTTTCGGCGCGTCCTGGCCGCTTCCCGTTGCCCGCTTCCTCCGCCAGCCGCTGTTCGAGCAGCTTCTCGGCCAGCTCGCGCTTCGGGGCGAGGTTCTCGTCGAGCGAGCGCAGCAGGGCTTTCGCTTCGGTGCGGTAGCGCGCCGTCAGAGCCGCGTAGTCCTCGTCGCTGATCTTGCCCACGCTGCGCTCGTACTCGAGGTCCTTGAGCGCACGCAGCACCGCCCGCTTCTGCTCTTCCTCGGCACTGGGCGCGCCGAGTCCCAGCGCTTCCTCGAGCGACATGGGGGTTTCGCCCGCCAGCCCCTGCAGGCTGTTCCAGAGCAGCCAGATGATCAGAAGGAGCATGCCGCAGGCGAGCACCAGCACCGCGACCGGCAAGCCGCGATACTGGCCCACCACGATTGCGATGAGCACAACGACGGGTAGCGCGAGCCAACGCACAAGCTCGCTCCGGAGCAGGCGTTCGATTCTGTCGTTGGTGGCGCTGCCGTTCTGGCTAGTCGTCGTCTCGTCCGGCATCCTGGTCGTCATCTAGTGCGAGCTTTCTCTTGCGTCTTTCGACGCTGGCCGCGATGCCAAGCATCGCGCCGATCATGGGCGCCAGACCCGACCCGAACAAGATCCCGCCTGGGACCTCGCCCCCCCGCATCAGCACACTGGGCTGCCCGCGGATCGAGCTGGAAACCTGCCGGTTGGTGGTCGAAGCGTGGGCGCTCGACGGCAGTGCGGCGATCATGATCGCGATCATGATGCCCGTGGCGACACCCGCAGCGCCCCGCACGTAGGCCCAGGCGCCCACCTCCCGGTAGCCGAGCTCGGGCCAGAGCGAGATGGCCGCGCCGCCGATCATGATCATCACGCCGAACCAGATCCAGTCGGTGAGCGGGTTGACGTGTATCTGGAACGTGGTCCGTTTCGTCTGTGGGTTCGCATTGCCCACAACCGTGTACAGGTCGTCACGGAAGCCGCGCTTCATGCTGACTTCGGTCGTCGGCTGGTGCGACTTCTTGTAGATGAACTTGGCCGGGTGCAGCATGCCGTAGGGCTTGCCGTTCTTCTCGACCTGGAGGTCCGCGAAGATCATCCGCTTGGTCTGGTCGACCTCCATGCGCGGACCTTTGTAGGTCAGCTTGTACTCGCCGACGGTGGTGCTCTGGCCAGGAAGCAGGCTGGTTTCCTTGTCGACGCGCCAGGAGCGACCCGTGAAGCCAAGGAACAGGAGCACGATGCCGAAGTGGACGATGTACCCGCCGTAACGCCGGCGGTTCTTCTCCACCAGGCGGAGCAGCGCTGTCATGACGCCTTCGGACTCTTCACGCTTGGCAGCGGCGGAGCGTCGCGCGCGAACGCCGCGCCAGAACTCCTGGATGATCACGGCGACGTTGAAGCCCGCCAACATGACCACGATGAGCGGCGCGATGGAACCGAGCTGCTGCAGGAGTGTGCCGACTAAGCCGGGATAGAAGCGATCGTTGGGTACCCAGGCCGGCAGACCCAGCGCCTTGCCGAACGCGAGGTGCAACAGGCCGGCGGTGACGGACGCGGCGATCGGGAAGATGAAGGCCTTCTCGAGGGCGGACTTGCTGGTCTTACGCCAGCCGAACAAGGGCGCGAGCCCCATCAGCGCGAAGATCAACAGGCCGATGGGCGCCATCCAGCGGTTGAAGAAGGGCGGCCCCACGGTGACCGTTTCTTGCCACAGCCACTGGCTGATCTTGGGAAAGAGCGTGGCGCCGAGGATGAAGGTGGCGGCACCGAGAAGGGCCCAGTTGTTCACCACGAACATCGCCTCGCGACTGGCGACCGTTTCGATGTTGGCCTGGTTCTGGTTCCGGAGCAGCGGGAGCCGCCAGACGATGAGGCCAGCGGAGGTCGCGGCGATGAAGCCCATGAACCAGACGAAGTAGAGGCCGATGCTGCTCTGCGCGAACGCGTGCACGCTAGCGATGAGCCCAGACCGCGTCAGGAACGTGCCGAGGATGGTCAGGAAGAACGTGATGCAGATGAGCACCACGTTCCACACCTTCAGCATGTTGCGGCGTTCCTGGATCATCGTCGAATGGATGTATGCGGTGGCTACGAACCACGGCAGGCAGGCGGCGTTCTCGACTGGATCCCACGCCCAGTAGCCGCCCCAGCCGAGCTCCTCGTAGGCCCACACCATGCCCAGGCAGTTGCCGATGGTGAGGAAGATCCACGCGAAGAGCATCCACTTGCGGACCGCGTTGATCCATTCGTTGTCGAGCCGTCCTGTGACCAGTGCCGCCATAGCGAAGGCGAACGGGATCGAGCAGCCGACGAAACCAGTGTAGAGCGCCGGCGGATGGATGATCATCCAGTAGTTCTGCAGCAGCGGGTTCAGTCCCTCGCCGTCCACGCGCGCACCGGCGACGCTGGTGGCAAAGGGATTGGCCGCGAACAGCATCAGGATCGTGAAGAAGCTGACGATCACCATCAGCGTCGCGATCACATACGGCTGGAGCTCGCGGTAGCGGCCTTTGAGCCAGCGCACGCAGGCGGCGATGTACAGGCTCATCAGGAACAACCACCACAGGATCGAGCCGTCCTGCCCACCCCACAGCGAGGCGAACAGGTAGCTCGTGCTCATGGAGCGGTCGCTGTAGTGCGCGACGTAGCGGATCCGGAAGTCGTGCGTGACGAACGCGTACGCAAGCAGCAGCACGCCCAGGGAGACCAGAGCCGACGTCGCGTAGGCGCCGCGACGAGCGGATTCCAGTAGTCTTGGGCGGCCCTTCCCCGCGGCTAGAGCGACCGCGAAGGTGTAGGCTGCAACGACGAGAATCGCGTACAGGACCCCCGTTCCGAGATCAGGAATTGAGTCCCACATACGGCTCCGGACAGGTTAGCATCTGGGTTATCGAGATGTTGGGCGAGCATGACAAGGGTCAGGTTCCGAGCGGTCAATCGCCGGGCCGTCGGTTCAAGTCCTGGATGCGCGTGTCGGAGTAGAGCTCAGCCCTGCGATACTGTGGTGCCCACGTTTTCTCCCAGGCAGACACGCTTGATGTTGCCGGGGACCATCTTGAAGACGCGTATGGGCATGCCATTTTCCCGACAGAGCGCTACCGCCGTCGAGTCCATGACGCCCAGGTGGTCGGCCAGGAAGCGGTCATAGCTGACCCGCTGCAGCATGGTCGCGGTCGCGTCCCGTGCTGGATCGCGGTCGTAGATGCCCTCGACCTTGGTGGCCTTGAACAGGCCGTCCGCGCGGATTTCCATGGCGCGTAGGGCAGCGGCGGTATCCGTCGAAAAGTACGGATTTCCGGTGCCGGCGGCGAACACCACCACCTGCCCGCGGGCGAGGTGCCGCATGGCACGGCGGCGGATGTACGGCTCGGCGACCTGGCGGATCTCGATAGCGGTCATCACCCGGGTCGGCACGCCGGAGCGCTCCAGAGCGTCCTGCAGCGCCAGCGAGTTGATGACGGTTGCCAGCATTCCCATGTAGTCGCTCTGGGCACGGTCCATGCCCTCGCTCGCGCCGCGCAGGCCGCGGAAGATGTTGCCCCCTCCGACCACGATGGCGATCTGCACACCTGTCGAGTGGACCTCGGCGAGCTCGGTCGCGGTCGACTTGAGCGTGGCGGTGTCGATGCCCGAGCCGCCTTCTCTGCCGCACAGCGCCTCGCCGCTCAATTTGATGACCACGCGCTCGTAATGGAGCCCCGAGTCTGCGTCTTTTTTCACGGCGGGTGGCTTACCCTCCCGACCCCCCGGCCGCAATGGGCCTCGCTGTCCTCCTGGCATGCTCCGGCCGGCCGTAGTATCCCGCCCGCGATGACGCACTCCGCGCCGCATCCCCCCCGGACGGGACCGCGTCCGCTCCGACCGCAGCGCCGCGGCGCCTGGAACGGGGCCGTGAGGCTTTCCGCGGTCGTCGTCCTGGCCGTCGTCGGGCTGGGGGCGTGCAACAACAAGGCTCTGCACAAGAAGACCGGGCCGGCCGCGCCCGCGAGCGCAGCGGGCGGGCTCAGTCCGGAGCTGGCGGGCAAGGTGCTGGCAAAAGTGGGCGGCCACGAGATCACGCTGGGCCAGTACGCCGCGACGCTCGACCAGATGGACCAGTTCGAACGACTGAGGTACCAGTCGCCGGACCGCAGGAAGCAGCTGCTCGACGAGATGATCAAGGTCCAGCTTCTGGCCGACGAAGCGCGTCGCCGCGGCCTGGACCAGCAGCCCGAGACGAAGGAACGGATCCGGCAGATCCTCAGGAACGAGCTCCTGCGTCAGGTGCGCGCCGGGATGCCCGCTCCCGCCGACATTCCCGAAAAGGAGCTGCACGCCTACTACGACTCGCACCGCGCCGATTTCCGCGAGCCCGAGCGTCGCCGCGTGGCGCACATCGCGATTAAGGACGGGCCCAAGGCCAAGGACGTGCTGCAGAAGGCGCTGAAGGCGACGCCCATGGAATGGGGCAAGCTGGTGCAGAAGTACTCGCTCGATGCACCGAAGCAGCCGGCAACCACCGCACCCGTCGAGCTGGCCGGGGATCTGGGTATCGTTTCGCCGCCCGGTACGGGTCGTGGCGACAACCCGCGCGTTCCCGACCCGGTGCGCGCCGCCGTGTTCAAGCTCGACAAGGTCGGCGACGTGTACGACGGCCTCGTGAAGGTGCAGGGCAACGTCTTCATCGTGCGCATGACGGGCAAGACGGCCGCTCGCGATCGGACTCTGAAGGAAGCGGAGCGGACCATCCGCGTCTCGCTTGCCCAGCAGAAGATCCGGGACGCCGCGGCCAAGCTCGAGAAGAAACTTCGCGCTCGCTTCCCTGTGAAGCTCGACGAAGCCGCGCTCGACAAGCTCTCGATTTCGCGGAAGGACGCCCATGCGGCCGGCGCCGACGACGGCACTCCGCACAAGTAGAACGGGTTTGCCGGAGCTGGCCGATTGGCGCTGGCAGCTCAGGAATTCGGTGCGCACCGCGGACGGGCTCGCGCAGGCGCTGGAGCTCCGCCCGGGCGAGCTGACCGCAGCACGGGCTGCCGAGGCTGCCGGCTTTCCTATCGCGGTGACGCCGTACTACCTCTCGCTCTGCGATCCGCGCGACCCGGATTGTCCGATCCGCCGTCAGGTTGTGCCGCGCCTCCCCGAGGGTGACGAGGTACACGGGGATCTTCGCGATCCACTCGGCGAGGAAGCTCACGAGGTCGCGCCCGAGCTGATCCGGCGCTACCCCGATCGCGCGCTGCTTCTCGCTACCGATCGCTGTGCGGTCTACTGTCGCTTCTGCACACGCAGTCGGATGGTCGGCGCCGGCGGCGGCCCACGCTCGCTCGAGCGCCTCGCCCCGGCGCTAGCGTATCTGCGTGCGCACCCGGAGGTCCGCGACGTGATCGTCAGCGGAGGCGATCCGCTGGCCATGGCCACCGAGCGGCTGGTCCGCTTGATCTCCGCTCTGCGCGAGATCCCCAGCGTCGAAACCATCCGCCTGGCCACCCGCGTGCCGGTCGCGTTGCCCCAGCGGATCACCCCGGAGCTGCTCCTGGCGCTGGCTCCCCACCATCCGCTGTGGGTGATGACCCACTTCAACCATCCGAAAGAGCTCACGTCCGAGGCCCGCGCGGCGCTGTGCCGCCTGGCCGACGCGGGTTTCCCGGTAATGAACCAGAGCGTGCTGCTCCGGGGCGTGAACGACGACGCTGCGGTCTTGGCGGAGCTGTTCCGCGGCCTGGTGCTGCAGCGGGCCCGGCCCTACTACCTTTTGATGGCGGATCCGGTGCGCGGTACCGGGCACCTCAGAACGACGCTGGATACCGGTGTGCGGATCATGCGCGAGCTGACCGGGCGCCTGAGTGGTATCGCGCTGCCGAAGCTGATCGTCGACACACCCGGAGGCTTCGGAAAGGTCCCCGTCGGGCCCGACTATGTCGTCGCCCGCTCGGCCGGGGTCACGCGATTCGTCAGCCCGAGCGGGGTGGAAGTCGACTATTACGACCCGCCGGACGCGCCTTCGGATGGATGACGTAGCGCGCTCCACGTGCTAGCCGAGGGCGCTATGTCGGCGGAAAAACCGGACCAGTTCGCGGATCTCGACGCGCTCAACGACAAGGCGCTCGAAGGCGGCGGCAAGGCCCGCATCGAGAAGCAGCACGTCGCGGGCAAGCTCACGGCCCGCGAACGCATCGACCTCCTGCTCGATCCGGGCAGCTTCGTCGAGATGGACCGCTTCGTCACGCACCGCTGCGCCGACTTCGACATGCAGGACCAGAAGATCCTCGGCGACGGCGTGGTCACCGGCTACGGGGCCATCGACGGACGCAAGGTGTTCCTGTTCGCCCAGGACTTCACCGTGTTCGGCGGCTCGCTCAGCGCGGCCTACGCTTCGAAGATCTGCAAGGTGATGGACCTGGCGATGAAGGTCGGCGCGCCCGTCATCGGGCTCAACGACTCGGGCGGAGCGCGCATCCAGGAGGGCGTGGAGTCGCTGGCCGGCTATGCCGACATCTTCCTGCGCAACACGCTGTCGAGTGGCGTCGTCCCGCAGATTAGCGCGATCATGGGTCCGTGTGCCGGTGGAGCCGTCTACTCGCCCGCCATGACCGACTTCATCTTCATGGTGGAGGAGAGCAGCTACATGTTCATCACCGGCCCCGACGTGATCAAGACGGTCACGCACGAGGAGGTGACGAAGGAAGAGCTGGGTGGCGCGCTCTCGCACGCATCGAACAGCGGCGTAGCGCACTTCACCTCGCACGACGACCGGGAGTGCCTGGCGAAGGTGCGGGAGCTGATGGGTTTTCTGCCCTCGAACAACACCGAGGACTCGCCGCGCAGGAGCACGGACGACCCGGTGGAACGCGAGGTGCCGGAGCTCGACACCCTGGTCCCGGCCGAGAGCAACAAGCCGTACGACATCAAGAAGGTGATCGCGGCGACGGTCGACGACGGCTACCTGTTCGAGGTGCACGAGCACTACGCCAAGAACATGGTCGTCGGCTTCGCGCGCATCGGCGGGCGGCCCGTCGGCATCGTCGCGAACCAGCCGGCGTACCTGGCCGGTGTGCTCGACATCGATGCCAGCATCAAGGCCGCTCGCTTCGTGCGTTTCTGCGACTGCTTCAACATCCCGATCCTGACGTTCGTGGATGTTCCGGGCTTCCTTCCGGGCGTGGATCAGGAACACCACGGCATCATCACGCATGGCGCCAAGCTCCTGTACGCGTTCTGCGAGGCGACGGTGCCGAAGCTCACGGTCATCACGCGCAAGGCGTACGGCGGGGCCTACGACGTCATGAGCTCCAAGCACATCCGCGGCGACGTGAACTTCGCGTTCCCCATGGCGGAAATTGCGGTGATGGGGCCGGACGGCGCGGTCAACATCGTCTACCGGAACCAGATCCGCGAGGCCGACGACAAGGAGGCTAGGCGGGCCAGCTTCGTCGGGGAATACCGCGCGAAATTCGCCAACCCCTACAAGGCTGCCGAGCTCGGCTTCATCGACGAGGTCATCTATCCGCGCCAGCTGCGCCGTCGGCTGGGCGTGTGCCTGGAACTGCTGGAGACCAAGCGGCTCGGCAACCCGCCGAAGAAGCACGGCAACATCCCGCTTTGATCGCCCGCAGGAGGGAACACGAAGGGCCGAAGGGCCGAAGGTTTCCTGGGGTCGAGCGTTGTGCTGCTGGGTGCGGCTAATCCAGCGGGTGGGCCGCCTCAAGAGCGTTCGAGCGGCTTTGCGCCGGCCGTGGTGGCGAGCTTTTCCAGAAGCTCGTAGGGCTGTGCGCCGACGATGCCGCGAGCTTCGGCGATGTAGGTGGGCACGCCGGTCACGCCCAGCCCGCGCGCCTGCTTCCAGTCGCGGTCGACCGTCGGCGAGTACTCGCGCTCCTCGAGCACCCGGCGGGCCTCCTCGTCGGGGAGCCCCACTTCACCCGCAATGCGCACCAGCTCGTCCGGCTCGGCGACGTTCACGGCGTCGACGAAGTAGGCGCGGAACAGCGCGTCGTGGATGCGGTGCTCGCCGCGAGCGACGGCCCACGCGGCGAGCTCCTGCGCGAGCCGCGTGTTGTAGGTCATGCTGCGGTTTCCGTAGGGTAACCCCTCGGCCTCGAGCATTTCGCGCAGTCGCCGGCTCATCACTTCGAGTTGCGCTTCGCGTCCGCGGAACAGCTCGGCGATCGAACGCCCCTCGGGCGGCGTCTCGGGATGCAGCGGGAAGTGCCGTACGACGATCTCCAGATCGTAGTTCTTCTGGAGCTTTTCGGTACGGACCGTACCGAGATAGCACCAGGGTCAGGCGTAGTCGGAGAAGACCTCCAGCACGATCGACTCGGGCATGGGATCGAGCATAGTGCGGGAAGTCCGGAGCGCCAGGGTCACAGCGCGACGGCGATCACGATCACGATCACGATCAGCCCGACCAGCGCGACAACCAGCGTGTAGCCGCGCCGCACGGCATCGCGGTCGTGGATGTCGAGTGCGCGCAGCCGCGTTTCGGCGCGTCGCGCGAGCCGGTCGACGTTCTCGTCCAGCGTGCGGATCTGCGCCAGCACGGCGGGGTCGAGCGGGATGGCAGCGTGAGCGGCGAGCACCGCACGCCCCGCGTCGCCCAGAGCGCCCTCGCGCTCGAGCTCGGCCTGCTCCACGTCGTGGGTCTGCGCTTGCAGCTGTGTGCCGAACTGCTGGTCGAGCGCTCGGCGGCGGCTGTCCGCGCCGCGGAGCGCGCGTTCGAGCTCGGCCAGCTGCCGCTGTGCGGCCGTGAGCCCGGCCTGTGCCGAGTCGCGCTCGTTCTTCCGCTGGTCGAGCTCGGGCTGTATCGAGGCGGCCTGCGCGTGGATCTGCTGGATGCGTGCGGCGTGCTCGGGCGGCACGGCTGTGCCGGGTCCCGCGGCCTCGACGGCCTTCATGGCGGCTTTCTGGGCGTTCCTGAGCTCGATCTGGCTGCGCTTGAAGCGGGCCTCGACCCGGCGGAGGGCTTCGTCGCGCTGTTCGAGCCCCGACCGATGCTGCTCGACGACGGCACGCTGCACATCCAGCTGCTCCTGGATGCCGGTCCGTTCGCTGTCGAGCCCTGCTGCCTGCCGGCGGTACTCCGCGTCGGTGCTGGCCAGCGCGGCGCCCCGCTCACGGGCGACGCTGTCCAGCCGGCGCACCGGTTCCAGAACGCATCCCAGCCGCTCGTCCGCTTCCAGCGCGGGAGTGATCGCTTCGACCATGCCACCCAGCAGCCGGTTGCGCGCCCGTTCGGCGGTCGAGAGCTCCGCTTCCACGCGTTCGAGCTCGGCGCGTAGCGCCCGCTGGCGCGAGAGCACCCGCCACGCGTAGGCCGGCGCCAGATACAGCGCTTTGGGTGGCGGGCCGTAGCCGGCGACCTCGGCCAGCTCCTGCGCTTCGATGGCGAGGGCGCCCCGCTCCGGCGAGCAGCCGCTGGGCCAACGTTCCTCCTCCGGCGGAGCGCCCGCGACGCCGCCGGTCGGTATGTCGGCAAGGTCGAGCAACTCGGCGCCATCCTGTCGGGGGTCGTCGAAGTCGTCCGCATCGAAAGCGCCGTGGCCGAAGTAGTCGAGGCTTCCAGGGGCAGCCGCTCCGCCGGCCGCCGTGCCGGCGGTCTCCAGAGGGCCGGGAGCGTCGGCGACTGCCGGCGGTGCCGCGGCGTCACGCGCCGGGCGGGACGGCAGAGCGAGGTCCAGATCCGGGATATCGAAAGTCGGGGGCGGCTTGCCGTCAGGAGGATCGGCCATGCTCGATCGCTCATCCTACATCAATCCGCCGCGCTCCGGATCGTCCGCGCGGACCGGGGATCGAGCGGCGTGGCCGGCTTCTACAGGGAGGCGTGTTGCACGAGCTCGGCGTGGAACGCCTGGAACACGGAGGCCTCCGGCCACTCGGGTGCGGTTTCGAGCAGCTTGCGTGCCCGGTCGGGGCGGCCGCGGTCGATGCAGGCAACGGCGGCGGCGTAGCGCATGGCCCAATGTACGAGTGGGTTTCTGCGCGCAGCCGAGCGCAGCACGCCCAGGTCGGCCTTGTCTGCGGTGTGGGCGAAGGCGCGTGCCAGAGCGCCTGCAGCGCTTCGGAGCAGCGACACACGCGCGCGCACGAACGGGCTTGCATGGGGGAGCGGCAGCTCCGCGAGCCGCTGTGCGTTTTCCAGCGCGCGGTCGCGGTCTCCCTCGAAAGCGTCCGCCAGCACCTCGATGAACAACCTGTGCTCGAGCGCGGCGTCCCAGGCCGGCCCCTTGTGCGCCCGGGACAGCATGCTGCGCGCGCGCTCCACCATGCCGTTCGAGACGAGCGCGGTGGCGGTGATCAGCGGTGCCATGGTGGCGTGCTCCGGAATGTCGGCGAGCGCCGGCTCCCACGCGCCGAGCATGGCGTCCACGTCGCCGGACTGGAGAAGTCGCCGGACGCGACGCCGCGCCCGGAGCTGGGGCACGAAAGCCAGCACCGCCAGGGCCATCAGCACCAGCGAGAGCTTCGGCGAGCGCACCGCGAGCTCCACGCCCAGCGACACGAGGGCGGCCGAGGCCACGAACGGTCCCCAGGTCATGGCGCGTTCGAGCAGGTTCGGCCGATACGGGGGTTGCATGTGTCTGCCGGTACTGGAACGTAGATCACCGCCCGGGGCGCCGCCAGCGCTGGACAGGCGGTTCGCCGTGCGTTAAGTCCCCCTTCGAAGGCTCGTTGTGGGCCCGTCGACAGCGCAGCTCGAACCCCGTCAGGCCCGGAAGGGAGCAGCGGTAGGGAAAAGCGGGTGTGACGGGCCCTTTCCCTTTTTGTGCTCTCCAGGACGGGGTGCTGGGTGCGGTCAGCAGCGCCTGCTGCACCGCCAGAGCCTCGGTGCACAGGCGGACGCGCTCGCCGATGTCCTGTGCCTCGAGTACGCGCTGGCGATCGCCGGCCTCGATGATCAGGAAGTTGGCGTAGCTGTCTGCCAGCTGGCCCGGCTCCCGGACGCTGGGCAGCTCGTCTAGCGCCGGACCTTGCTGGATCAGCGCGACCGCCAGCTTCCGGATGCCGGCCAGCGTGTCCGACGTCATTTTCGATAGCGCGATTCGAAAATATGGAGCGGCATCAGCGTGCCGGGAAACAGCACGGCTCCTGGCAACGGAAATACGGCGACCTCGTCCAGGGTCATGTGCCGAACATCTCGATGACGCCGCCGTTGTGCGCGAGCGGCGCGTCCAGCGCGTAGTGCACGAGCGTTGTTGCGATCTGCTCGAGGCCGATGCGAGGCGTGAAGCCGCTGTCCTCCAGCATGCGCGTGTCGACGGAGCCCGGCAGCACCGCTACGGTCATCAGCCCGGAGTCGCTGAGCTCCTCGGCCAGGCTCTTCATGAAGCCGACGAGTCCCCACTTGGTGGCGTTGTAGGCGGCCGAGCGAGCGGTCCCCAGTGTGGACGAGATGCTTCCGACGTGGACGATGCGCCCCTTGCGCGCGAAGCGCATCGCTCCGAGCAGTGCGCGCGTCAGCAGTATGGGCGCTCGCAGGTTCACCTCGATTTGTTCGTCCAGCTGCTCGAGGTCCGTCTCTTCGACCGTGGCGCGGTGGATGGCGGCGGCATTGTTGATGAGCGCGTCCGGCGCCGCGTAGGCGCCGAGAACGAGACGCGCGGCCGCCCCGATGTCACTGGGCGAGCGAAGATCGCAGGCGATGCTCTCGACGCGCACGCCCAACGCGCGCGCTTCGCTCACGGTCCTGTCGTGCTCGGGCGAGGGGCGTCCGAGCAGCGCCAGATCGACGTTGCGTTCGGCCAGTAGCAGGGCCGTCGCGCGGCCGATTCCGCGGCTGGAGCCGGTGAGCACGGCGCTCGTCATGCGCCGGCTCTGTCCGATCCGGGTGGCCACAGACCGGCGACCGCACCCGGCGCCGCCAGGGTTCCGGCGCTGGCGACGCTCTCGACGAGCGCCTCGCTCTGCCGCGCGCCCCGCGCGCTGAGGCAGCTGTGCCGGAGCTCGATGCGGCACCATGCACCCCGCGCCTCCGCGTGCTGCATCAGTGCCTGGACGACGTTGTGGCCAATCGCTTCCTGCAGCGTCAGCCGCCGACTGAAGGCGTCCACCAGCGCGGCGAGCGTGCCCAGACCGAGCAGTCGAGCGCCCGGGTTGTAGGCGACGGTGGCCCGGCCCAGTGCCGGCAGCAGGTGATGAGGACACATGGTTGCCACGGCGATATCGCGCACCGCGACCAGTCCGTGGTCGGTGGCCGAGGGCATGGAGCCGGCGTCGACCAGCTGGGGGATGTCGATGTCCGCGCCGGCGAGAAGATCGTTCGCGAACGCGTCCACGACGCGTGCCGGTGTGCCGGAAAGCGCCGGATTGCTCGCTACGTCGTGTCCCAATGCGGCGAGGAACTCGGCGACGGCGCGCTCGGCTGCTTCACGATCCATGGGCGTCGGTATCCAGCCGCGTCACAGGTCGATCTCCCCCGCCGCTCAGTTGAGCAGCTTCTCGCGAGTTTCCCGCGCCAGAGGTCGGCGGCCGGCGTAGCCGGCTTCGAGCTCGTGATAGTAGGCGAGTGCTTCCTCGCCGTAGCGCCAGCACAGGTAGACCAGACGGCCGTCGATGCGCCCGTAGAAGTCCAGCAGGCCGACCTCTGGATCCTTGATCAGGACGCCCATGCGCTGCACCTCGCTCCAGCCCGCCTCGTAGCGCCCGATCAACTCGCGTAGATCGGCCTTCATCCGGGCCACCTCGTCGTTGTCTTCCGGCGACGCGTCGAGGGAGCGCGGCAGTTTCCCTGTCGCCCGCGCCAGGCTCCCCAGGCGCTGCCGGATCTCGTCCTGCTGCCCGAGCTGCACGCCGATCAGGCGCGAGAGAGTCGGGATCAGCGCATCGACCTCTTCGATCGTGAAGATGCGCGGGTCGTCCCGGGCCATGCCCATCACGACTACCTCGCCGCCCGCGTCAGCGCTCGACGTGCCACAGCACGCCTGCCGCGTTCGGGATCTCGGTGTCCGACATGACCTCGCACGAGCCGCAGCTATCCGGAAAGCGTTCGGCGTCGCTGCAGGCATGACATTGGGCAAGTAGCTGCCGTGTGCGCTGGAGCTCGGCGAGCAGGCGCTTGAGCAGCGCGATGCGTTCGCTCATGGATTCAATGTGGCGGTCGAGTCGCTCGACGATGCCGCGCGAGGCCTGGGCACCGGAGCTGCTGCTCTGCTTGACGTCGAGGACCTCCTTGATTTCCTCGAGCGAGAAGCCCGCTGCACGCAGGTCGCTGATGAGCTGCAGCTTGCCCAGCTCGCGCCGCGGGAAGAGCCGGTGGCCGCCGTCGGTCCGCTGGACCGGCGCCAAGAGTCCGCTTTCCTCGTAGAACCGCACCGTGCGCAGCGTGTTGTTCGACAGGCGCGCCATGTCGCCCGTCGTCAACAGGCCGTCCTTGCGGCGGCTGCCGTTTGCGGGTCGTTCTGGCTCTGGTCTCGTGTGCTGCAAAGGCTGCCCTAACGGAAGGTTAGAGAGCGGACCAGGCCCGGTCAAGCCAGCGCCCGTTCCGACCAGGTGTTGCCGGGTCGTCACGTTGATTTTCGTCAATCCGTCGCGGTATCGGCTGCCGCATCGCTTGCGGCACCGCCGCTGCCGTCGGCAGTCGAGGACGCATCCGACGGCGCTTCGCAGGCGAGCCCCCAGCGGCCCAGCTGGCAGACGGCGACGACGTCCCGCGATCCGCAGGCACCGGCAGCAGCCGCTGGCGACACGCCTGGAAGCGGGCAGCGGAGCCCGTCCGCGCCGCAGTTCGGAATGCCGCCGTCGATATGGATCTCCTTGCCGGCGATCTGTCCGTTTTGCAGATCGGCGCAGTTGACGGGGTGGTCGACCGCGTTTCCCTTGTAGGGCGGCGGCAGCGGGTTCTTCGTCGAGGAGCACGAGCCGAGCAGCAGCGCGAGCATCGCCGCAGCACAATCGACCGGGAAGGCTTTCGTGAGTTGCATGTCAGAACACGGGCCATACCGCGATGGCCAGCTTGGTGAGGAAGAAATCCGCGATCAGGATCGTGATCGAGATCACGACCACGGTGCGCGTGGTGCTGTTCCCGACGCCGGCCGTGCCGCCCGTGGTGGTCATGCCGAAGTGACAGCCGACGAGCGCGATGATCGCGCCGAAGAACGGCGTCTTGAACATGCCGCTCAGGAAATCCATCATCGACACCGTTCCGAGCGCGCTCCTGAAGAAGAACTGCGACGGAATGTTGAACTGGATGTCGGTGATCACCATCGCGCCCCCGAACCCGAGCACGAGGGCCACGACCGCCAGAACGGGCATCACGATGACCGAGGCCACGAGCCGCGGCCAGACCAGCTTCTTCAGCGGGTTCGCGCCGAGCGCGCGCACGGCGTCGATCTGCTCGGTAACTGCCATCGAGCCGACTTCGGCGGCCATGCCGGCGCCGATGCGCCCGCCTACGATCACGGCCGTGAGCGTGGGTGCCAGTTCGCGCGCAAAGCTCAGACCCACGACGCGGCCCGTGTATTCCATGCCGCCGAACTTCCTGAGGCCGAAAGCGAACTGCACCGCCATCACCATGCCGATGAAGATGCTGGTGACGACGACGATGCCGAGCGACGCGACGCCGAGCGACTCGAGCTGGTCCAGGATGGCCCGCCACTCGAAGGGACGCTTGATACCCTGGCGCAGCGTGCCGAGCGTCATGCGCGTGATCTGCCCCATGTGGTCGAACAGCGCGATCACGTTGGCGCCGATGCGTGAGACCACGCCCGGAGGAGGCGGCGGCGCCAGGCTGGGCCTGCCCGGCAAAGAAACCCTCTGTTCGTCCTGGGTCGACATCTCGTCAGCTCGACGTGGCAAAGCCCCTGACGAAGCGTTCGAAGGCGCTGGTGCTCGTTCCGGGCGGATTGAGCGCCGCGATGTGGATGAAGTCGTAGACGCAGCTGTCCTTCTTGAGCACGTAGACGATGAAGTGCTTGGGGACGCCGTCCAGCTCTGCCACGAGCTCGGTGCGCATGGCGCTGCGGCCGTCCATGGGCAAGGTGCGCTGGCGGATGATGTTGCGGTGGGTGAACATCAGGAACAGGTGGTGCGTCAGCGCCGAGAGCGGAACGTCGTCGCCGTCCTTGTTGCAGCGCCCGTTGAGCGCGATCGTGGCCTCGGCGTCGTCGTCGCGGAACGCGACCAGCGCGTGACCTACGTCGATGCGTCGCCAGCCCGGAGGCACGGGACCGACCCGGAATGCCATGCCGTGGCCCTGGTACGTCTGGCCGTTGAAGCTCGCCCCGCCGCACCCCGGGAGCAGCAGGAGAGCCCCGGCCAGAAGAGCCAGAGCAGCGGTTGCCGATTTCCAGACGGTCATGGCTTCGTCGCACGGACGCTAGCACGCTAGGCGCACGGGAAAACCGGCTCCCGGGGCCTCCCGGAAAGCGACAGCTTACGGTCGCCGCTCGCGCCGGCAGGCATTACCCTAGCGCTCTGGCTCGATGATTCCGATCCGTGACATCAATCCGACGCGGACGACGCCGTACGTGAACTACGCGCTGATCGCGGCCAACGTGTTGGTGTGGCTCTGGGAGTTCGCGCTGATCCAGGCCGGCGCGTCCTGGGTCATTCCCGGCTACGGGATGGTGCCGGCCCGGCTGGTGGCGGACCCCAGCGGCGAGGCGTTCACGATCCTGACGAGCATGTTCATGCACGGCGGTTGGGCCCACATCGGGTTCAACATGCTGTTTCTGTACATCTTCGGGGACAACATCGAGGACGCGGTCGGCCACTTCCGCTACTTCCTGTTATATCTCGCCAGCGGCCTCGTTGCGGCGCTGGCGCAGATGGCCATCGACCCGGGCAGCCACATTCCGATGGTGGGCGCGTCGGGCGCCATCGCGGGCGTGCTGGGGGCGTATCTGGTGCTGTTTCCCCGCGCGCCCGTCACGGTCGTCAATCCCATCTTTCCGCTCTGGTTCGTGTTCGGGCTGTTTCTCGAGTTTCCCGCGTGGCTGGTTGTGGGCGAGTTCTTCCTGGTCAATCTCTGGGGCGGGCTCAGCGCGCTGGGTGGCGGAGCGGGCGGCGGCGGCGTGGCGTTTTTCGCCCACCTCGGCGGTTTCATCACCGGTCTGGTGACGATCCGGGCCTGGATGCTCGGTCGGGCGCGGGTGGAGCCCCGGCGCTGGGAGGGTTGGAGACCCCCTCCCCGGCCGCCCCGGCCCGGAGGTGGCTGGGGCGGGCCGGGCAGCCGCTTCCACGAGCCCGGACAGCACCGTGACCCCTGGCTGCCGCCCGACCGGGGGAACTGAAGCCCTTGCAGCTCCACGATAGACTCCAATAAATTCCACGGTTTGAATATGCCTTCGCTGCGGCTCTACAACACACTCACGCGCGCCTCGGAACCGTTCGAGCCGGTCGAACCCGGCAAGGCCCGCATCTACTGCTGCGGCCCGACTGTCTACGACGTCCCGCACGCAGGGCACGCTCGCGCGGCGCTGGCCCCGGACATCCTGGTCCGCCATCTGCGCGCCCTCGGCTTCGAGGTGACCTACGTCCGCAACCTCACCGACGTGGACGACAAGATCCTCGCTCGTGCCAAGGACAACGGCGAGCCGCCGCTCGAGCTGTCGAAGCGCATGGCCGCGGTCTACCAGGAGCAGATGCGACTGTGCGGCTGCCTCGATCCGGATGAGGAGCCCCGGGTCAGCGAGCATCTCGAACAGATCTTCAAGCTCATCACTGCTCTAGTCGAGCACGGCGGCGCGTACGTCGTGGAGATGCCGGGCGGCACCAAGGACGTGTACTTCTCGGTGCGGAGCTTCCCTGGCTACGGCAAGCTGTCACGCCGCAAGATCGACGAGTTGATGGTCGGCGCGCGGGTGGAAAAGGACGAGAGCAAGCGTGATCCGCTCGATTTTGCCCTGTGGAAAGGCGCGAGGGAGGAGGAATGGGGCTGGGACAGCCCGTGGGGTCGCGGCCGTCCTGGCTGGCACATCGAATGCTCGGCGATGAGCACGCACTACCTCGGGCACGGCTTCGACATCCACGCCGGCGGCATGGATCTGATCTTCCCGCACCACGAGAACGAGATTGCCCAGAGCGAGGCTGCGGCGCCCGGGAAAGGGCCCATGGCGCACTGCTGGATGCACAATGGCTTCGTCAGCATCGACAAGGAGAAGATGAGCAAGTCGCTCGGCAACTTCGTGACCGTGCAGGACGTGCTCGATCGCAACGATCCGGAGGGCTTTCGCTGGTTCCTTCTGGGGGTGCACTACCGGGGCCCGGTGCAGTTCGACACGGAGAAGCTCGAGAGCGGGCGGGTGATTTTCCCCGGTGTGGACGAGGCGGAGCGGCGCGTGGACTACATGTACGCGACCCACGCTCGGCTGGAGGAGCTCGTCGCGCGCGGCGTCACGGCGCCCGCGAAGCTGCCGCCGGAAGCGGCGAAGCTGCGCGACACCGTGCGCGAAGCGGCGGAAGCGGGTCGCGCCGGCCTCGACGACGATCTGAACACGCCGGTGGCACTGGCCTCACTGGGCGAGATGGCCCGGCTCGGCAACGAGCTGTGCGACCTGGCCCACAAGCGACGCAAGGACGCCGCGTTCGTGGGTGCCGCCGCGGTGGCCGCCCGCAGCACCCAGAGCGAGATTGATAAGCTTGCCGGCGAGCTGGGGCTGCTCCAGGCCGAACCCGACGACTACGCCGAGCGCACGCGTGCCCGCCGTCTCGCGCTCCGCGGGCTCACAGTCGAGGATATCGACGCGAAGGTCCGGGCGCGCACCGAAGCCCGTAAGGCCAAGGACTTTGCCCGCTCCGACGAGCTCCGCGACGAGCTCGCCGCCCTCGGCATCAGTCTACAAGACACCCCTGAAGGCACCGACTGGAGCATTGGCGTCTAGCCAACTAGCCGCCCGATTCTCTTGAATCGAGGGGCTAGACGACCGCGGAGCGGTCGAGGGGGAGGCTCGGCGAAGCCGAGGGGGCGCTGCTGCGCCCCAGACAAACGGTGCTAGTCCCGCGTTGCGCGGCGCAG
>Ga0114931_10000427_pt1 | contig 50028 bp, 43 predicted proteins | sample 2SBtaG_FD_89579 | JGI IMG/M metagenome (GOLD analysis project Ga0114931, IMG submission 89579) | Deep subsurface microbial communities from Kolumbo volcano to uncover new lineages of life (NeLLi) - 2SBTROV14_V59a metaG | ecosystem: Environmental > Aquatic > Marine > Volcanic | place: Kolumbo... | reverse complement strand
GCGATATCGCAGGTCGCGCGGGCAATGATCTCGCCGAATTTTCGCACCGCGCCGCCGGTGGCGATGGGCGCCCGAGCGAGCTTGTGGCCGGCCGGGATGGTCTCGGCGATGGTGAGTCGCTCGGCGGGAAGGCGCAATCCCGGCGCCAGCGCATGGCGCGCTATCAGCACGTTGTCGCCTTGGTCGAGCGCGATCGCCGGCGCCGGCGTGGCGGGCAGCGAGATCGAGCGGCTCACGGTGTCGTCTCGCGCGTCGCGAGCAGGCGCTTGACGGCGCCGAGCACCCCGTGCGTGTAGAGGCGGGTCGCCGCGCGCCGCAGCGCGGCGCGCCATTGCGGGTCGACCGCCAGATCCTCGCCGAACACCGGGCGCTCCCCGAGCAGCGCGTCGACCAGGGCGTTCGGATCGTGCATCCCGCGGCGCGCGCGGTTGCGCAACTCGGCGGCCAGCGGGTCGCGCACTTCGATCGGTGCCCCGTGTTCGTCGATCCCCGACACGTAACGCATCCAGGCGCCGACCGCGAGCGCCAGCAACGCCACCGACTGCCCGCGAGCGATGCGCTCGCGTACCGTATCGAGGAGCCGTTGCGGGAGTTTCTGGCTGCCGTCCATCGCGATCTGCCAGGTACGATGGTGGAGCGCCGGGTTCGCGAAGCGCGCCAGCAGCTCGCCGATGTAGGCCTGCAGATCGTAGCCCGGTGGTGGCGCGATGGTCGGGGCGATCTCGTCGCGCATCAGCCGCTCCGCGTATAGGCTAAGCAGTGGGTTGTGCATGCAATCGCCGATGTATTCGCAACCGCCGAGATAACCGAGATAGGCGAGCGCCGAGTGCGGTCCGTTGAGGAGGCGCAGCTTCATGTGCTCGTAGGGTGCGACGTCGGGCACCAGTAACGCCCCGGCCGACTCCCAGTCCGGGCGTCCAGCCGCAAAGCGATCCTCGATCACCCACTGGGTGAAGGGTTCGGCGATCACCGGCGCGGCGTCATGCAGGCCGGTGGCAGCCTCGAATTCGGCGCGATCCTTTGCCGTGGTGGCCGGCACGATGCGGTCGACCATGGTACATGGAAAGGGCACCTCACGCTCGATCCAGGTCGCCAGCGGGACGTCGAGCGCGGCCGCGAACTCGAGCGTTACGCCGCGCAGCGAGCGGCCGTTGTTAGGCAGGTTGTCGCAGCATAGTACCGTGAACGGCGCCACTCCGGCGGCGCGGCGGCGCGCCAGCGCTTCCACCAGGTAGCCGAGCACCCCGCGCGGGTGCCCGGGATCGTTCAAATCGTGGACGACGTCCGGGTGATCGCGCTGCAATGCGCCGCCGGCCGGATCGCGGCAGTAACCCTTTTCGGTGACGGTCAAGGAAACCACGCGGGTCGAGGGCGCCACGAGGCGCGCGAGCACCGTGTCCGGATCGGCGGGCGCGAACAACACGTCGCGTAGCGCGCCGATCACCCGCCGACTGTCGCCCCCACCACCCCGCTCGATCAGCGTGTAGAGCCCGTCCTGCGGGTCCAGCGCGTCGCGCACCAGGGGCCGGCGCAGACTCACCCCGGCGATCGCCCAGGCGCCACCCCCGCCGCGCTCGAGCACCTCATCGGTGTAGACCGCCTGGTGAGCGCGGTGGAAGGCGCCGACCCCGAGATGGACGATGCCGATCGGACATTCGGTGCGCCGATAAGCGGGTATCCGCACCCCGCTCGGAAGGCGATCGAGGGTCGTTGGCGAGAGCCGGGTCATCGAAACAGCCCCGGCAGCGTCATCGAAATGGCCGGCACGTAGGTCACCAGCAGGACCGCGGCGAGCAACGCCAGATAGAACGGCCAAATCGACTTGATTGTGTCCTCGATGCGGATCTTGGCGACCGCGCAGCCGACGAACAATACCGAGCCGACCGGTGGGGTGACCAAGCCGATGCCGAGATTGATCATCAGCACGATCCCGAACTGCACCGGATCCATGCCCAGCTTGGTCACGATCGGCAGGAAGATCGGGGTCGTGATCATGATCAGCGGCGCCATGTCCATGAAGGTGCCGAGAAACAGCAGGATCACGTTGATCAGCAGCAGCAGCACGTACTTGTTGTCGGAGACCGCCTGGAGCAAGTGGAACAGCCGCGCCGGCACCTGATTGATCGCCAACAACCAGCCGAAGGCGGCCGCGGCCCCGATCACCAGCAGCACGATGGCGGTGGTGCGTACCGCGTTGCGGGTCGCCGTGAGAAAGGCGGCGAGCGACAGCGAGCGGTAGAAGATCACGGTCACGAGGATCGCGTAGATCACCGCGATGGCCGCCGACTCGGTGGCCGTGAAGATCCCGCTAAGGACCCCGCCGACGATGATAATCGCGGTCAACAGACCGGGTACGGACTCGAAAAAGGCGCGCGCCAGCGCGCCCCAGCCGGGAAAACGCTCGCGCGGATAGCCACGCTTCACGGCGACCGAGTAGGCCGCCGCCATCAGGCACAATCCGGTCAGGATCCCGGGGATGAAACCGGCCAGGAACAGCGAGGCCACCGATACCGTGCCGCCCGCCGCGATCGAGTAGATGATCATGTTGTGGCTGGGCGGAATGGTCAGTCCGATGGTCGCCGAGGTAACCGTGACGTTGACCGCGTAGTCGGCGTCATAGCCCTTCTTGCGCATCATCGGGATCAAGGTCGAACCGAGCGCCGAGGCGTCCGCGACCGCCGATCCGGAGATCCCGCCGAACAGCATGCTCGACAGGACGTTGACGATCCCGAGTCCGCCGCGCACCCGGCCCACCGCGTGGTTGGCGAGACGCACCAGACGATCCGCGATGCCGCCATGGAGCATGAGTTCGCCGGCATAGATGAAAAACGGAATCGCCATCAACGCGAAACCGTTCATCCCCGCGGCCATGCGCTGAATTACGACCATCGGCGGCAGGCCCATGTAGAGCACCGTAGCCAGCGACGAGAGCCCGAGGGTGAAGGCGATCGGTACCCCGATTAGCAGCAGCGCGAGAAAGCTGCCGAACAGCACCACCAGGGTCACGGCGCCGCCTCCGCGGTTCCCGCGAGGGCGCGTAGAATGTGTTCGGCCGAGAAAGCGATGATCAGCACGCCGGCGATCGGGAAGGGCAAGTAACCGGCCCCGGTGGGCACCCCGAGGGTCGGGATGTCATGGCTCCAGGTCGCGACACTCATCTGCCCTCCGTACCACGCCATGGACGCCCCGAAGGTGGCGATGAGCAGATGAATGACCACTTCCGTGGCGCGCCGCGGCGCCGCGGGCAGGCTCTCCTTGATGAACACCAGGCCGATGTGAAAACGCTCGCGCACCCCGACCGCGGCGGCGAGGAGAATGTAGTAGTTCATCAGGAACAGCGACAGGCGCTCCGACCAGTCGGGGGTGTCGTTGAGTACGTAGCGGCCCCAGATCTGCCAGCCGATGATCACGCTCATCGCCACCAGTCCGAGCATGCTCAGCCACAAACCGGCACGCGCCAGCGTCTGGTTGGTGGCCGCGAGGACTTTCAGTATCACGGACATGAAGGGGCGCGGACCCACGCTGTTTGGGTCCGCGCCGAGTGCGTGCCGCGCTATTTCTGCGCCTGGATGCGTTTCACCAGATCTTTGAGTGCCGCGGTGTTCGCGAACTTGGCGTAGACCGGTTTCATGGCGTCGATGAATGGCTGTTTGTCGACCTTCTCAATGACCTGATTGCCGTTGGCGAGTACCTTCTTGCGGGATGATTGAACGCGCTTGTTCCACAGATCACGCATCACCGGCACCGACAGCGCCGCGGCCTTCTTGAGCAGCGCCTGGTCGCCGGCACTGAGCTTTTCCCAGCGCTTCTTCGACATCACCAGCACCTCGGGTGACATCGAGTGTTGGTCGAGCGTGTAGTACTTGGCGACCTCGTAGTGGCGGGTCGATTCGTAGGAGGGCCAGTTGTTCTCGGCGCCGTCGATGACGCCGGTCTTGAGCGCTTCGTAGACCTGGCCGAACTCCATCGGTGTGGCGTTGGCGCCGAGCGCGGTCATCATCGACACGAACAGATCGGAGTTCTGGACCCGGATCTTGAGGCCCTTCATATCGACCGGTGAGTGGATGGGATGCTTGGAGTTGTAGAAGGAGCGCGCCCCGGAGTCATAGTAGGCGAGTCCGACCAGGCCGTGCTTTTCCATGGCCTTCATGATCTGCTGGCCGATCTCGCCGTCCATCACCCGGTGCATGTGCTCGATCGAGCGGAACATGAAGGGCAGCGCCGGGATCGCGGTCTCCGGGACGATGTTGTTGAGCGGCGCCAGGTTGACCCGGTCGAGATCGATCGCGCCGACGATGGTCTGCTCGATGGTGTCCTTTTCCTCGCCGAGTTGGCGGCCGGCGAACATCTGGATGGTGAGCCGGCCGTTGGTCCAGTCGCCGAGCAGCTTGCCCATGTACTCGACCGCCGCCACCGTCGGGTAGCCTTCCGAGTGGGTGTCGGCCGCGCGCAGGGTCAGCGCCTGCGCGGGAAGCGCGCTCGCGATGCCGAGGGCGACTCCGGCCGCCGTGCCCAGGAATTTGCGTGTCTTCATCGTGATCTCCTCCACTTTTTGGTTGACGTCTATTTCACGACCCGCCGCGGCGGGCGGGCCTCCCTAGAGTCGGTAGGCGTCCTTCGCCAGGCGGATCGCCAGATCGCGGGCGATATCGAGCGCCTCGTCTTCGCTGATGCGGTGTTCGCAGACCCACTCGGCCAAAAAACGACAATCGACGCGCCGCGCGAGATCGTGACGCCCCGGAATCGAGAGAAAGGCGCGGGTGTCGTCGTTGAATCCGACGGTGTTGCAAAAACCGGCGGTTTCGGTGACCAGGCGCCGGTAGCGAAGCATCCCCTCGGGGCTGTCGAAGAACCACCACGGGGGGCCGAGCCGCAGCGCCGGGTAGTGCCCGGCGAGCGGGGCGAGTTCGCGTGCGTAGGTCGATTCGTCGAGCGTGAACAGGATGATCGTCAGCCGCGACTCGTTGCCGAAGCGGTCGAGGAGCGGCTTGAGTGCCGCGACGTAATCGGTGCGCGACGGGATGTCGGCTCCCGCGTCACGCCCGAAGCGCGCGAACACCTGCGGATTGTGGTTGCGCCACGCGCCCGGATGGATCTGCATCACCAGGCCGTCGGCGAAACTCATACGCGCCATCTCGGTGAGCATTTGGGCGCGGAAGGTCTCGGCGTCACCGTGCTCCGGGGTGCCGGTCAGTACCTTGCCGAACAGTCGTTCGCAGGCGCCGCGATCGAGGTCCGCGGTGGTCGCGCGGGGGTGACCGTGATCGGTGGCGGTGGCGCCATGTTCGATGAATACCCGGCGCCGTTCGGCGAGCGCCTGCAGATAACCGCCCCAGTGCGAGCAGTCCTCGCCGGTCAGTTCTCCGAGCCGCGCGACGTTGGTGACGAAACCCTCGTAGTCCGGATCGACCACCGGATCGGGGCGGAAGGTGGTGATCACCCGGCCCGGCCAATCGCTGTCGCGCAGCCGGCGGTGATGACACAGGTCGTCGAGCGGTGATTCGGTGGTCGCCAGTACTTCGATGTTGAAACGCTCGAAGAGCGCGCGCGGACGAAACTCGGGACGTCGCAGACACGCCGCGATCGCGTCGTAGATCGGATCGGCGCTGTCCGGTCCGAGCGGCTCGTGGACGCCGAAGACGTGAACCAGGGCATGGTCGAACCACAGTCGCGAGGGGGTGCCGCGAAACAGGTGGTAGTGTTCCGCGAAACGCCGCCAGATGGCGCGCCCGTCCGCCTCCACCGCGACGCCGTCGCGGCGCGGCACGCCGAGCGACTCCATTGCAACGCCTTGGCTGTAGAGCATCCGGTAGAGATAGTGGTCGGGGCGGATCAGCAGGGTGGCGGGATCGGGGAAGGCCTGATCGTCGGCGAACCAGCGCGGATCGGTGTGTCCGTGGGGGCTCACGATCGGCAGGTCGCGTACCTCGGCGTAGAGGCCCCGCGCCACCGCCCGTGCCCCGGCGTCGATGGGAAACAGGCGATCCTCGTGCAGCAACGGTGTTCGTCTCATGGTGTGGTCCCGGTGTGGCGATGACCCGGCTCGAACTCGATCACGTTCAGGTCCGAGGCCGTGAGCAACACCTTGCGAACCCGCTCGAGATGGTCGCGCATCGCGGCGCGCGAGCGCGCCGGATCGCGGGTGCGCAGGGCAGCCACGATGGCGCGGTGATCGAGGGCCGCGCGGCGATCGTCGGACCAGTCGGGGCGTGCCTCGATCTCGCGGATCACGCTGTGCAGGCGCCGCCACATCGGCATTCGCGTGCGGTAGCTCCATAGATCGGCCACGGTACTGATAACGGCGCTGTTGTTGGTTGCCCGGGCGATGAGTTGATGGAAATGCCAGTCCGCCTCTTCGCCGGGCAGGCCGTGTGCGGTGCGCGCCTCGAGGGTCGCGTTGGCGGCTTCCAGGGCGTCGAGTTCGGCGTCGCTGATGCGCTCGGCGGCGAGCGCCGCGGTCTCGCCCTCGAAGGCGAGGCGTGCCTCGATCAGCTCGAAGGGTCCGGGTCCGATGTCGAGTTCGGTGGCGTGGGTAGCGGGGTGCGACTCGGTGACGAAGATCCCGGCGCCCTTGCGGATCCGGATGAAGCCCGCCAGCTCGAGCGCGATCAGCGCCTCGCGCAAGGTGGGGCGACTCACGTGCAGGCTCGCGGCGAGTTCGCGCTCGGGCGGTAAGCGCTCACCGGCCGTGAAGGTACCATCACCTACCAGGCGCTCGATCTGATCGGCGATCTCCTGATACAGGCGGCGCGGTTGAATCGGTGTGAACGGCATGGTCGGTGCGAACGCAGCGTCTCCCCCCTTGCATTCACTGTCATCCTATGGTCAAGTGGACAGGTGGTCAAGTGGCCTGACCAAAACGGCCACCCATCATTTTCGACTCGGCGGGCACCGCGGCTTTGCGAGCGGCGGCGCGCGCAAGCGTGGGGAGGAGCGTCGTGCGGATCCGCGAGGTCAAGGTCATCGTCACCTGTCCGGGACGCAATTTCGTGACCCTCAAGATCGTCACCGAGAGCGGTCTCCACGGCCTCGGTGACGCGACCCTGAACGGCCGCGAACTGGCGGTAGCCGCCTATCTCGAGGAACACGTCATTCCGTGTCTGATCGGGCGCGCTGCCGATCGCATCGAAGATCTCTGGCAGTATCTCTATCGGGGTGCCTACTGGCGCGGTGGACCGGTGACGATGAGCGCGATCGGCGCGGTCGACACCGCGCTCTGGGACATCAAGGCGAAGGCCGCCGGGATGCCGCTCTACCAGGTCCTCGGGGGGCGCAGCCGTGACGGGGTCCTGGTCTACGGTCACGCCAACGGCGCCGACATCGACGAGACCGGCGACGAGGTGGCACGTTATCTCGACCTCGGCTACAAGGCGGTGCGCGCGCAGTGCGGGATCCCCGGCCTCGCCTCCACCTACGGCGTGGCTGCGGACAAGCTGTTCTACGAACCGGCCGACGCCGATCTGCCCACCGAGAACGTGTGGTCGAGCGAGAAGTACCTGAACCACGTTCCACGCCTGTTCGAGCGTCTTCGCGAGCGCTTCGGTTTCGATCCGTTGCTGCTCCATGACTGTCATCACCGGCTGAGTCCGGTCGAGGCGGCGCGGCTCGGCAAGGACCTCGAGCCCTACCGCCTGTGGTGGCTCGAGGACGCGGTGGTGGCCGACAATCCGGCGGGATTCGAGCTGGTCCGGCGTCACACGGTTACGCCGCTCGCGGTGGGTGAAGTGCTGAACACCCTGTGGCAGTGCCAGCCGCTGCTCGAAGGTGAACTGGTCGATTTCATTCGCGCCACCGTGGTGCACGCCGGCGGCATCACCCATCTGCGCCGCGTCGCCGCGCTCGCCGATCTGCACCACGCGCGTACCGGCTGTCACGGCGCCACCGATCTCTCGCCGGTATCCATGGGCGCGGCCTTGCACTTCGACCTGTGGGTGCCGAATTTCGGGATCCAGGAATACATGCGCCACAGTGAGGTCACCGACGAGGTTTTTCCGCACGCCTATCATTTCGCGGACGGCTACCTGTATCCCGGCGAGGCCGCCGGACACGGCGTCGATATCGACGAGCGACTGGCCGCGCGTTATCCCTACCGGCGCGCCTATCTGCCGGTGAACCGTCTCGCGGACGGTACGATGCATAACTGGTGAGCGATACGGTGAACCCGATGTCCGAGCCGTTGCGGAGGATTGGCACCCTGGGCCTGATCCCGGTGGTCGAACTCGCCGCTGCGGCACCCGCGGTGGCGCTGGCACAGGCGCTCGCGGAGGGTGGGCTGCCGATCATCGAGATCACCCTGCGCAGCGCGGCGGCCAGCGAGGCACTGCGTCGCATCGCCGGCGAAGCGCCGCAGGTGCTGCTCGGCGCCGGGACCGTGCGCACCCCCGAGCAGGTGGACGCCGCGGCCGCCGCCGGCGCCCGTTTTCTCGTTGCCCCCGGCTTCAATGCGCGGGTCGTGGCCCGTGCCCGGGAGCGCGACCTGACGATGATCCCGGGCGTCTGTACCCCGAGCGAGGTGGAACACGCCTGCGAGGCGGGGTTGCGCGTGCTCAAGTTCTTTCCCGCCGAGGCCTGCGGCGGTGCGGGTGCCCTCGCGGCCCTGGCCGGCCCTTATCCGGAGGTGCGTTTCATGCCGACCGGCGGCATCAGCCCCGCCAACGCGCGCCGCTACCTCGCCCTCGATAACGTGATCGCGTGCGGCGGGAGCTGGCTCGCCGACCGGCGCCTGATCGCCGCGCGCGACTTCGCGGCGATCAGCGTGCGGGCGCGCGAGGGTTGTGACCTGGTGCGGGCGGTACGCGAGCGGTGAGTCTCGGCCGGGTCGTTACCTTCGGCGAGATCATGCTGCGTCTCGCCGCGCCGGACTATCAACGCCTGTTGCAAAGTCCCGGTCTCGAGGCGAGTTTCGGCGGCAGCGAGGCCAATGTGGCGGTGGCCTTGGCGGGCTTCGGCGCGGAGGCGGCCTTTGTGACCCTGCTGCCGGAAAACGACATTGCCGACGCCTGCGTCGCCGCGTTGCGCGCTTTCGCCGTCGACACCTCGTTGATCCGACGCGCTTCCGGGCGTATGGGAGTGTATTTTCTCGAACAGGGCGCCGGCGGGCGACCCTCGCGGGTTATCTACGATCGCGCGGGTTCGAGTCTCGCCGTGGCGCGCGCCGGCGCGTTGGACTGGGGGCGCGCATTCGCCGGCGCGGACTGGTTCCACGTCAGCGGAATCACACCCGCGATCAGCGCCGGCGCGGCCGAACTGTGCCTGGAAGGCGTGGCGGCGGCCGGGCGCGCCGGCCTGACCGTGTCCTGCGATCTGAATTTCCGCGCCAAGCTGTGGCGTTGGGGCAAGCGGGCCGACCACGTCATGCCCGAATTGATGCGCGGGGTCGACGTGTGTATCGGCAACCGGGCGCACTGCCGCCGGATGCTCGGTGTCGGCACCGGCGAGGGCGGCGCGACCCGCGGCGAATGCGATGAGGCCCTGGAGTCACTGAGCGACGCGCTCGCGCGGGCCTACCCGCGGTTGCGCGTGATTGCGCTGACCGCACGCGGAGGCGACACCGGCGCGGCGCAACGCTGGTCGGGCGGGATCCGTGATCGCGAGGCATTTCAGAACGGCTCGATCTATTTGATCGAAGACGTCGTCGATCCGATCGGCGCCGGCGATGCCTTTGCCGCCGGCCTGATCCACGGCTTGCGATGTTGGAAAGACAGCGCGCGGGCACTCGAATTGGCGCTTGCCGCCGGCTACCTCAAGCACTTCATCCGCGGCGATTGTCTGCGCGCCCGACTCGCCGAGGTCGAAGCCCTGGCCCGCGGTGAATCGGCGGGCCGCATACGGCGTTAGGGGTCTCCGGCCGCTTGCGACACAGGCAAAGAGCCCCCGCGGAGTATGATTCGATCGCTCGATAGGCCAGGAGGAGGAATGCGATGCAGCCCGACAGAGACCAGAAGCACTGGATGTATGAGCGCATGGTGGTGAGCCGCCGTTTCGAGGAGCGTATCGAGAAAATCTATCTCGAAGGGAAAACGCCCGCCTTCAACATGGCCAACGGCCCGATTCCGGGTGAGATGCACCTGTCCAACGGGCAGGAACCGGTGGCGGTCGGCGTGTGCGCCCATCTGAGCGCGGATGACACCGTCACCGCGACCCACCGCCCCCATCATCAGGCGATCGCCAAAGGCGTCGATCTGAACAAGATGGCCGCCGAAATCTTCGGCAAGGCCACCGGGCTTTCAGGCGGTCGCGGCGGCCATATGCATCTGTTCGATGCCAGCGTGAACTTTGCTTGTTCGGGGATCGTCGGCCAGGGTTGCGGCCCGGCGTGCGGTGCGGCGCTGTCACGAAAGATGCAGGGAAAACCCGGCGTGGCGGTCGCGTTCCTCGGTGAGGGCGCGGTGAATCAGGGCGCTTTTCACGAGACGATGAATCTCGCCGCGCTGTGGGAACTGCCGGTGGTCTTCGTGGTGGAAGACAATGCCTGGGGCATTTCGGTAGCCAAGTGCGATTCCACTTCGGTGCCACGCAACGACGTGCGCGCCGCCGCGTACGGGATCCCCGGCCACTTTATCGAGGGTAATGATCCGTACGCGATCTTCGATGTTGTTGGTGAGGCGATCAAGCGGGCCCGCGAGGGAGCGGGGCCGACCCTGATCGAGGTCGAGACCTATCGTCTCGCGGGTCACTTCATGGGTGACGCGGAAGGCTATCGGCCGGAGGGAGAGAAAGATGCGCTGTTCGCGAAAGACCCGATTCCGGCCCTGCGCGAGCGGCTGCTCGCCGACGCGGATGCCACGGAGGCCGATCTCGACACCATCGAGGCGCGCGCCCGGGGCGAGGTCGACGAGGCCATCGCCTTTGCCCTTGAGAGCGAATATGCACCGCCGGAAGACGCGTTGACGGCTGTCTACGCCTGATTGGACCGATCACAATTTCGGGCTTTGCGGCCCGCAAGACTCCGGAGCTATTGAAATGTCTGCCAATGAAATCAACGAACGGCGCCTGACAATCGCCCGCGCGATGGCCGAGGCGATCCAGCAGGAAATGCAACGCGACGAGCGGGTGTTCGTGATGGGCGAGGATATCGGCGAGCTGGGCGGGGTTTTCGGCAATACCCGTGGTCTGCTCGAAGCGTTCGGCAGTGAGCGGATCCGCGACACGCCGATCTCGGAAACCGCCTTCATCGGCGCGGCGGTCGGCGCCGCGCAAGACGGTATGCGGCCGATCGTCGAGCTGATGTTCGTGGATTTCTTCGGCGTCTGTTTCGACGCCATATACAATCTGATGGCAAAGAACAGCTACTTTTCCGGCGGTAATTTCAAGGTGCCGATGGTGTTGATGACGGCGACCGGCGGGGGCTATTCCGACGCGGGTCAACACTCGCAGTGTCTCTACGGATCTTTCGCCCACCTACCGGGAATTAAGGTGGTTTCACCTTCCAACGCCTATGATGCGAAAGGTCTGATGACCTCGGCGATGCGCGACGACAGCCCGGTTGTCTACATGTTCCACAAAGGGTTGCAGGGTATGGGTTGGCTCGGGACCGAGCCGGTCGCGACCGTGCATACCCCGCAAGACGACTACGAGGTCGAAATCGGCAAGGCGAAGGTTGTGCGCGAGGGCACGGACGTGACCCTGGTCGGCCTCGCGATGGGTGTGCACAATGCATTGCAAGCGGCCGACAAGCTGGCCGGGCAGGGAGTGAACGCCGAGGTGATCGACCTTGTTTCCTTGGTGCCACTCGACCGCGAAGCGATCATCGACTCGGTCGCCAAGACCGGCAGGCTGATCGTGGTGGACGAGGATTACCACAGCTATGGCGTGTCGGGCGAGATCATCGCCACGGTCGCCGAACACGGCCTGTCCAAGCTCAAGTCCGCGCCCAAGCGCGTGACCTATCCGGATGTACCGATCCCGTTTGCACGGCCGATGGAGCAGTTCTGCCTGCCCAATCCGGACAAGATCGTCGCCGCCTATCACGCCATGTAATCCGCTCCGACCAAGGTTTCGGGCCACGATCAGCTTGCCGATTCGGGCGCCGAGACGCCCGACCGGCAAGGCGCGAGGAAGGCGGATGGACATCATCTCGCGCCGTTCAACCGATGAGTAACGCCGCCGGACGGGACGGGTCGGCGCTCGAGTCGATACGTTTTTTGAACCGAGGCCAAAGTCCTGGGGCCGCGCGCACGATGACGTGCCACCACCGCCGGCTTACGCGGCCTGTACCGAAACCGAGGAGGCACGAAATGGCAGCTGATATCGTCATTCCATCCGATCTCTGGGAAGATGACTCGGAGGCGGTCATCACCAACTGGTTCGCCGGTGACGGGGCGCGGGTCGAGGCGGGCACCCTGATAGCCGAGATCATGGTGACCAAAGTACAGTTCGAAATCGAGGCGCCCGCCGACGGACTGTTGTTGATTTCGAAGCGGATCGACGAAATCGTCAGAAAGGGCGATGTCATCGGAACGGTGTCATAGCGGCCCGTGCGGACCACGGCGGCACCACGGATTCACCTCGGCGCACCTCGGTCGGGTAGAGCGCCGGGGTCACGCTGACACTTCCGGGTGAAATTTCTTCGTTAATCAGCGGCCCTTTGCTAAGATGCGCGGCCGTTGACCCACCCTTGGTGCTCGGGCCGGTGAGTTTGAACCGAGCCCCTATACCCCGCCCGTCGTTGCGTGCCTGCCGGGTTGCCCCGTGCGGGAGGGCGGACGACCGCGCAATTTTTTTTGGAGTTCGCTGTGCTATCGATTACCAACCTGACCATGCAGTTCGGTTCCAAGCCGTTGTTCGAGAACGTATCCGTCAAATTCGGCGCCAGCAACCGCTACGGGTTGATCGGGGCCAACGGTAGCGGCAAGTCGACGCTGATGCGGATCATGGGCGGCGAACTCGCGCCGAGCGCCGGGTCGGTTGCTATCAACCGTCACGCGCGGATCGGCAAGCTGCAGCAGGACCAATTCGCCTTCGAGCAACACACCGTGATCGATACCGTGGTGATGGGGCATTCTCAACTCTGGGAGATCAAGCGCGAGCGCGAGCGGATCTACGCCTTGCCGGAAATGAGCGAAGACGACGGCATGAAGGTCGCCGAACTCGAAGGCGCCTTTGCGGAGCTGGACGGCTACAGTGCGGAGGCGCGCGCCGGGGAATTGCTGCTCGGGGTGGATATCCCGGTCGCGCTGCACGAGGGTTTGATGAGCGCCGTGGCGCCCGGCCTCAAGCTCCGGGTGCTGCTCGCGCAGGCGTTGTTTTCTGCTCCGGACATCCTGCTGCTCGATGAGCCGACCAACAACCTGGACATCAACACGATCCGTTGGCTTGAGGGGGTGCTGAACAACTATCAAAGCACCATGGTGATCATCTCCCACGATCGCCATTTTCTGAACAGCGTGTGTACCCACATGGCCGATCTCGACTACGGCGAATTGCGGGTCTATCCGGGCAACTACGATGCCTACATGACGGCATCGACCCAGGCCCGCGAATCGATGCTCTCCAGCAACGCGAAGAATCGGGCCGAAATTGCCGAGCTGCGGGCCTTTGTAAGCCGCTTCTCGGCGAACGCATCCAAGGCCCGTCAGGCCACTTCACGGCAGCGCCAGATTGAAAAGATCCGGCTCGACGAGGTGAAGCCCTCGAGCCGGATGAGCCCGTATATTCGTTTCGATCAGCACAAGAAACTGCACCGCCTCGCGCTCGAGGTCGAGCATCTGGCACAGGGCTACGACGCTACCCCGTTGTTCAGCGACCTGAACCTGATGGTCGAAGCGGGTGAACGCATCGCGATCATCGGCCCGAACGGTATCGGGAAGACCACCCTGCTGCAGACGCTGGTCGGGCGGATGGCGCCGGCGGCGGGATACGTAAAGTGGTCGGAGAACGCGGATATCGGCTACTTCGCTCAGGACCACACGGAACTTTTCGCCTGCGATCTGGGCATCTTCGACTGGTTGAGCCAATGGCGGCGACCGGGCGACGACGAGTTGCTCCTGCGCAGCGTGCTCGGTCGCCTGCTGTTTTCGCGCGATCAATCCAGCCAGCCGGTCCGCGCCGCCTCGGGCGGCGAACAGGCGCGCTTGATCTTCGCGCGGCTGATGCTGCAAAAACCGAATATCCTGGTGATGGATGAGCCCTCGAACCACCTCGACATGGAGTCCATCGAGGCGCTCAATCTCGCGCTCGAGCATTTCCCCGGCACGTTGATTTTCGTGAGCCATGACCGCCAGTTCGTCTCCTCGCTGGCGACTAGGGTCATCGAGCTGACAGCGCGCGGCATCGTCGATTTCGGCGGCGATTACGATCACTACCTGCTTAGTCAGGGTATCGGGACCGAAAGGATGCGGGCCACCGGCTAGAGAGTGTCCCGTTTTCAACGACTTGCGGGCGTCGAAAATGGCGGTGCATCCCTGCACCGGAACCAGTGCCCGTCGTTCCGGACGGACACTCGATATATCGTCGCCGCTCCTGCCAACCGGCGCGCGATTCGCCTCGCTGCCCGGCTATCGCCGCACTGGCGATGGCACCGAAAAAAGTGGCAAGCTGTGAGGCAGGACCGGGGAGGAATAGGGATGGGCGGGCAGCCGGAGGAGGAGTTCGAACGGGTACGCCGCGAAGCGGAACTATTGTACTCGGCACACGAGGTGGAGGCGGCCCTGGATCGGATCGCGGCCGAGGTACGCGATCATCTGGCGGACGCCAATCCGGTGGTGCTGGCGGTCATGGTGGGGGGGTTGATCCCCTGCGCCGGGTTGCTGGCGCGCATCGATTTTCCGTTGACCCTCGACTTCGTGCACGTCACGCGTTACGCGGGCGGACTGCGCGGTAGCGACATCCATTGGCTGGCCCGCGCCACGACGCCGCTCGCGGGGCGCGGCGTGTTGGTGGTCGATGACATCCTCGACGAAGGCGCCACGCTGGGCGCGATCCTCGACTATTGTCGTGACGAGGGCGCCCGCGAGGTGCTGAGCGCGGTACTGGTGGATAAGCGCCTGGCGCGGCCACGGGTCTTGGCGCACGCCGATTTCACCGGTCTGGAGGTCGCGGATCGCTACGTCTTCGGTTGTGGAATGGATTACAAGAATCACTTTCGCAATTTGCACGGGATCTACGCGGTGAAGGGGGCTTGAGTGGCATGGCACGGTTGGGGATCATCGGCGGGACCGGACTGACCGCGATGGCGGGGCTCGAGATCGCCGCCCGGACCAGCGTCGCGACGCCGTGGGGTGAAACCTCCGCGCCGCTCACCCACGGGCGTCTCGGCGGCGCCGAGATTCTATTCCTCCCGCGCCACGGCGATCGGCATAACGTGCCGCCCCACAAGGTCAACTACCGGGCCAACCTGTGGGCGTTGCGCTCGGTGGGCGTGGAGCAGCTTGTCGCGGTCGCCGCGGTCGGCGGGATCCGCTCCGATTTCAGGCCGGGGATGATCGCTATCCCACACCAGATCATTGATTACACCTGGGGCCGCGGGCACACCTTCTTCGAGGAAAAGTTGGACGATGTGGTGCACGTGGACTTCACCGAGCCCTACACCGCGGAATTGCGGACCCGGCTGATCGAAGCGGCCGGCGCCGCCGGTATCGAGGTGCTTGACGGTGGAACCTACGCTGCGACCCAGGGCCCGCGGCTGGAGAGCGCGGCGGAAATCAACCGTATCGAGCGCGACGGGGGCGATATGGTCGGGATGATCGGCATGCCCGAGGCCGGTCTCGCGCGCGAGTTGGGTCTCGGCTACGCGCATTGCGCCTTGTGTGTCAATCCGGCGGCAGGCCGCGGGGAGGGCGAAATTCGCATGGCCGACATCGAGAAGGTGATCGCGATCGGGATGGAGCGGGTGCGGGCACTGCTGGTCGGCTTGGTCACGACGATGTCTCAGGGCGCCGCGGGGGCGGTGTGAGCGGGATCGGTGGCGGCGGGGAGCGGCGCGGCCGCCTGTCCGGTAGCCGGCTCGGCGGCGCTCGGTTCGGGTTCCGGTGTCACCAGGGCCAAAACGCCGAACAAGGGATTGTCGAAGTAATACAATTTGCGCGAGCGTACGCGCCGGCTTTCGGTGAGCCGAAAGATGGTCGCCGCTTGATCGAGGCCCGGCGGCGGGACCCGGGGCTGGTAGCGTAGATCCACCTCCAGGTGCAAGTAACGCGCGCGGTACAGGCGCAGCGTACCGTCGATCACCGGCTGCACCGGCGCCTCCGATCCGCCGGCGAGCGGCGCGACGGGTGAGGTCTGCAGACCACCGGTCGGCGCGCCCGCGCGAGTGCGCAGGTGGACGGCGCGGGCCTCGGCCCGTGCGAGTCCCGGTTGGCGCCACGCGATGTGGAGCAGCGGATGGTAGGCCGCCGAGCGGCGTAATCTGGCCCACTCGGAGTTGAGTTGAAGCGCCTTCCCGGTGAGTCGTTGAAAGGTGAGTCGCAGCCCCGGCTGGACGGTGTCGGGGCCACTCGCGTCGAGCAATTCGACGGCGCCGTCAAGCGTCGGCGTGCCGGGGTCGACCGGCCAGCGCTCGTCGCCTGCGCTGGAGGTGTCGAGGTTGGCGAATACGATGAGTTCGACGTCGTACCAGGAGGGCGGCGCCGCTTGTACGGTGGACCACGCTAGCGTGATCAGCAGGGCGCCAAGCAGCCGGCCGAGCGCGCGGCTGATGCGCCGCCGGTTCGCCGGGGTCACGGGCAGTGGTTCACGATTCACGGGTCTAAGGGTTCGGGGTTCCGGGTCAAAGAGGGCGGAATCTAACAAATTGTAGAAATTGAGGCTTGGTCGTTTACCAGTTCAAGATAGGGCAAGAGTGCAAACCCGGTAATCGTGAACCGATGGTCGATGGGTGACCGGCTCCACGCGCTACGCCGCCGCGCGGAGCGTCAGGGCGTCGAGCACTCGCCCGATCGCCGCCAGCCGCGTATCCACGTCCGGCAGATCGGCGGTCATCCGGAGCGCCTCGCCATCGAGACGGTAGGCGACCGGGTCGCCTTGTACAAGTCGTACCAAGGCCGTCGGGTCGACGCTTGGCTCGGGTTTGAACCGTAGCCGCGCGCCGCGCGGGCCGGCGTCGATCTTGCGGATCCCGAGCGCGACCGCCTTGAGCTTGAGTTCGGTGGCGCGCAGCAAGGTGCGGGCCGCTTCCGGGAGCGGCCCGAAGCGATCGATCATTTCTTCGCGCAGCGCGTCCAGCGCGTCGTGGTCGGCGGCGCCGGCGATGCGTTTATACAGTATCAGGCGTGCGTGTACGTCCGGCAGGTAGTCTTAGGGGATGCGCGCCGACAGATGCAAATCGACCTCGGTGCCGTGATCCAAGGGTCGGTCGAGCGCGGGACTGCGCCCGGCCTTGAGCGCGGCTACCGCGCGGTCGAGCATGCGCGCGTAAAGGGTATAGCCGACCTCCTGGATCTGGCCGCTCTGTTCCTCGCCGAGTAGTTCCCCGGCGCCACGGATCTCGAGATCGTGAGTGGCGAGGGTAAAGCCAATCCCGAGGTCGCCGAGCGATTCGATCGCCTCCAGCCGCTTGATCGAGTCGGCGCTCATCGCGCGCCGATCAGGGACCATGAGATAGGCGTAGGCGCGGTGGTGGGAGCGCCCGATGCGACCGCGAAGCTGGTGCAGTTGAGCGAGGCCGAAGCGATCCGCGCGGTTGATGATCATGGTGTTGGCGGTCGGCACGTCGATGCCGGTCTCGATGATCGTGGTGCACACCAGGATATGAAAACGGTGGTGGTAGAAATCCAGCATCACCCGCTCGAGTTCGCGCTCGCGCATCTGCCCGTGGCCGACCTCGATGCGTGCTTCGGGCACCAGTTCCCGCAGCGCGCGCGCGGTTCGTTCGATGGTCTCGACCTTGTTGTGGATCATGTAGATCTGCCCGCCGCGGTGGAGTTCGCGCAGGCACGCTTCGCGCACGGTCGCACTGTCCCACTGGCGCACGAAGGTCTTGATCGCGAGACGCCGTTGCGGCGGGGTCGCGATGATCGACATATCGCGGAGTCCGGCGATCGCCATGTTGAGGGTCCGCGGGATCGGGGTTGCGGTCAGGGTCAGCACGTCGGTATCGGCGCGTAGCCGTTTGAGGCGCTCCTTTTGGCGTACCCCGAAGCGGTGCTCCTCGTCGATGATTACCAATCCCAGGCGCCGCGGTTTCAACTCGTTGCGGAGCAGTCCGTGGGTGCCGATGACGATGTCGATTCGGCCGTTCGCGAGGTCCGCCATCACCGCGTCGCGTTCGGCGCGCGAACGAAAGCGTGACAGTTGCTCAATGCGTACCGGCCAGTCGGCGAAGCGGTCGCTGAAAGTCTGATAGTGTTGTTGCGCGAGGAGTGTGGTCGGGACCAGCACCACGACCTGGCGACCGTCCTCGACCACTGCAAAGGCCGCGCGCAGCGCGATCTCGGTCTTGCCGAAACCGACGTCGCCGCACACCAGACGGTCCATCGGACGCGGCGCGCGTAGATCCTCGAGCACCGCCTCGATACTGGATTGCTGGTCGAGGGTTGGCTCGAAGGGAAAGCCCTGCTCGAAGGCGGTAAGCTGTTGCGGGTCCCACTGGAAAGGGTGGCCGGGGCGCGCCGCGCGTCGCGCCTGAACTTCGAGCAACTCGGCGGCCACGTCGTGGACCCGTCGCGCGGCGCGGCGCCGCACCTTCTGCCACTGCGAACCCCCGAGCCGATGTAGCGGCGCGCATTCCGGGTCGGCGCCGGTGTAGCGCGACACCAGGTGCAAGGACGCGACCGGGACGTAGAGCTTGGCCTGTTCGGCGTACTCGATGCACAGGAACTCGTTCTCGACGCCGGCGAGTTCCAGCGGTACCAGCCCGCGATAACGCCCCACCCCGTGGTCCTCGTGCACCACCGGCGCGCCAATCGCGAGTTCCGCGAGGTCGCGGACGATGGTCTCGGCGTCGCGCGTCGCGCCACGCCGCTTGCGCCGCCGAACCACGCGCTCACCGAACAGTTCGCTCTCGGTGAGCAGCGCGAGCGATGGGTCGCCGAGTACCGCACCGGTGTCGAGCGGCGCCACCGTCAGCGCCAACCGGTCGTCGCAGGCGAGAAATGCCGACCAGTTAGCGCACCCGGCGGGGCGCAGTCCATGGGCGCCAAGCAGTTCGGTCAATGTTTCACGGCGTCCTGCGCTCTCGGCGACGATCAGCACGCGCCCCGCAAATCCGTGGATGAATTGCCGGAGCGCGGCCAGTGGTTCGCGCGCGCGCGCATCGACCGGTACCGCGACCGGGGTTCGGGTCGCGAAGCGCGTGCCCGGTGCGCTGCTTTCTTCGGCCACTCCCTCGATGCGGATCCGGGGATGGTCCGCGGCGCGCGCGTAAACCTCTCCGGTCGGCGCGTAGATCTCGCGGGGATCGAGGATCGGTCGTTGCGGATCGTGGCGTCGTGCCTCGTGACGCGTCTGGACCTCCGACCAGAATGCATCGGCCGCCGCGTGAACCCCTTCGGCTTCGATCACCAGGGTATCCGGCGGCAGAAAATCAAACAGGGTCGCGGTGGTCTCAAAAAACAGCGGCAAGTAATACTCGATTCCCGGTGGCGCCATGCCTTGGCTCACGTCACGGTAGGTCGCGCAGCGCGTCGGGTCACCCGCAAAGTGCGCCCGCCACGCTTGGCGGAACCTCGCGACCGCCGTCTCGTCGAGCGGAAATTCGCGTGCAGGCAGCACCCGCACACGGTTCACTCGTTCGGTCGAACGCTGCGTGTCGGCGTCGAAGTAGCGGATCGTGTCGATCGCCTCGTCGAGCAGATCGATCCGCAGCGGCCGCGCGCTGCCCATCGGGAACACGTCGATCAGGGATCCGCGGACCGCGTATTCGCCGTGTTCCATCACCTGGCCCACGCAACGGTAGCCGGCCGCGTTCAGACGCCCGCGCAGCGCCGCCACTTCGAGTTGATCGCCGACCTCGACCAGCAGCGCATGGGCGTCGACATAGGCGCGCGGCGGGGTACGTAGCATGAGCGTGGTGATCGGTGCGATGATCACGCCGGCACGGGCGCCGGGGAGGCCGGCGAGCGTCGCCAGGCGCTCCGAGACGATATCCTGGTGCGGCGAAAAGATGTCGTAGGGGAGCGTCTCCCAATCCGGAAACTGGGCCACAGGCAGCCCGGAATCCGCGAAAAATCGGACCTGCTCTTCGATTTGTTGTGCGTCTTGGGTGGTTTTCGTGATCACCAGTGTCGGCCCGCGACGCGCCGCAAGGGTAATCGCGAGGCCGCGACAGGCGCCGTGTAAACCGCGCCAGCGGATGGTTCGCCCCGGTCGTTCGGGCCACGGTGGTCGCAGGGCGCTGGCGGTGGTTTCAGACACGGAACATTCCATCATGACGGGGCGCGGATTCTACTCCGGCGGCCCCGGATCGGGAAAGTGCGCGGGCTAAGCCCGCGGCCCCGTCGGGTACGAGGGCGGGTGGCGGGGGCGAGGGCGGCGAACGCGCGGCGAATTGGCCGGTCGTGCGAGGAACGCGCCGCCGCCAGGGGATAATCAGGAGCGGCCAATCTGATCGAATTCGCCGTTCCGCGCTAGCCGATCCCCGAATCCGACAGGCTCTTCGGGGTGGCGATGCCATCCTCCGGTCGAACCGCCTATAATCCACCCGCCGACTCGGGCGGCCGGCGTAAATGGTGCCCGTCGGAAAAGACGGGCACCAGGTCCGATGCAGGGATGCATCGGCATTTTCGATGACTGCAAGTCGTTGAAAATGGGGGAACCGGGAAATGACCCGGAAGTTGGTATGTTCCGGTTCCAATCCCGGAAACGGCCAGGATGGCCGTTTCCGGATGAACACTAAATACGCGGTGCTTCCCGCTGGTCTTTCGCCGCGTCTTCGGTGTTGCACAAAGGGCTGCATCTATTCAACATGCGTTCCTTTGTGCGCCTTGAAGGCGAGGTGAACTCCGGCGCGGCCCGCGTGACCTTGTTTCGCCGGACTGCCGACGAGGCCCGAGCAGCGACGCCGCGACCGCGGTCCCATCGCCCGCGACACGCGCCGCGGCGCCCCCTGGACGGAGAGACCTGAGCTTGAACCTGGAATCCCCAGTTGACCGCTGCATTCTGACAGTAACCGGCTGATATGAATGCCTTTAATGTCGATCGATGTCTTCACCCGCCCGGTGAATCACACTACGGGGCGAATTGCACGTTTGCGGCGGCGCAGGGCGGCGTTACAACGCTTTGAATAGAATGACTATTGCGCATTGTTGTGCCTTGCCCTGCACCACCGCAAACACACACTTCACCCCGTCCAACTGAGGATTCCAGGTTGAAAATACGTACCCGCTTCGCGCCCAGCCCGACCGGTTATCTACACGTCGGCGGGGCGCGCACCGCGTTGTTTTCCTGGTTGCACGCGTGTCGCCATGGCGGTGATTTCGTGCTGCGGATCGAGGATACCGACCGTGAGCGTTCCAGCGACGCGTCGGTGCAGGCGATCCTCGACAGCTTGCGCTGGCTCGGGATCGATTGGGACGAAGGACCTTATTTCCAGACCGATCGGATGGCGCACTACCGCGAACAGATCGACCGGTTGCTGGCGCAAGGCGACGCCTATCACTGCTACTGCTCGCGCGAGGAACTCGACGCGATGCGCGCCGAGCAGCGCGCCCGCGGCGCCAAGCCCCGCTACGACGGTCGTTGCCGGACCCGCGAGGGGGCGCCGCCCGCGGGGCGCACGCCGGTGGTGCGCTTCAAGAACCCGATCGGCGGCGACGTGGTGGTCGACGACATCGTGCATGGCCCGATGCGTTTCGCCAACGATGAACTCGACGACCTCGTGATCGCGCGGGCTGACGGTACCCCGACCTACAATTTCACGGTGGTGGTCGACGATCTTGAAATGCGGATCACCCATGTCATTCGTGGCGACGACCATATCAACAACACCCCCCGCCAACTCAACATGCTGACCGCGCTCGGCGCCACACCGCCAATCTACGCGCATGTGCCGATGATTCTCGGCCCCGACGGACAGCGCTTGTCGAAGCGTCACGGCGCGGTCAGCGTGACCCAGTTTCGCGACGAAGGTTTTCTGCCCGAGGCGCTGCTCAACTATTTGGCACGTCTGGGCTGGTCGCACGGAGATCAGGAAATATTTTCGCGCGAAGAATTGTGTGCGCTGTTCGACGTGACCGATGTCAATCGCGCCGCGTCGGTATTCGACATGGACAAACTTGCGTGGATCAACCAGCACTACATCAAACAGGCCGACGCCTCGCGCGTGGCGTCGCTGCTCGGCGAGCACCTGACGCGCCGCGGTGTGGCGATTGGCAGCGGCCCGAAGCTCGAGGACACCGTCGCCGTGATGCGTGAGCGCGCCAAGACGATAGCAGAAATGGCGGACAAGAGTTTGTTCTGTTATCGCGATCCGGAGGTATTCGACGAGCAGGCCGCGCGCAAGCACCTGCGTCCGGTGGTGGCGGGACCGCTGGCGGCGTTGCGTGAACGACTTTCGCAACTCGACGAATGGTCTCCCGAGGCGCTCCACGATGCGGTCACCGGGAGCACCGAAGCGCTGGGGATGAAGCTTGGAAAACTGGCTCAGCCGTTACGCGTCGCGATCACCGGCAGCGCGGCATCGCCCGGGATCGAGCAGACCTTGTGGCTGGTCGGGCAGGCGCGCACGCTCGCTCGTATCGATAAGGCGCTCGCGTTCGTCGCCACGCGCGCGGAGGATATCAGTGGGTCCCCGCAGTGACCGGGGTGGCGTGGGTTGCTAGTATTTAGTGATTATCCGGTGCATTCCCGCATCGGACCGAGTGCCCGCCTTTCGGGACGGGCGCTATTTGGCGACGCGGCGGGCGGTGGCGGTCAAGCAGAGGGTAATATTGCGTTATGAGTGATTCGGAACCGGACAAACGACGCCGGCGCGGCATTTATCTGCTGCCCAACCTGTTTACCACGGGTTCACTGTTTGCCGGTTTTTATGCGATCGTCATGACCATGGGGGATCGTTTCGAGGAAGCGGCGATCGCGATGTTCATCGCGATGGTGCTCGACGGGGCGGACGGGAGGATCGCACGCCTCACCAATACCCAGAGCGCCTTCGGCGCCGAGTATGACAGCCTCGCGGATGTCGTCGCGTTCGGCGTCGCGCCGGGCCTGACCGCTTACCACTGGGCGCTCTCCGGCCTCGGTAAGCTCGGCTGGCTGGCGGCATTTTTCTTTACCGCCGCGACGGCGCTGCGCCTGGCACGTTTCAACACCCAACTCGGAAGCGCCGACAAGCGTTATTTCCAGGGCCTGCCATGCCCGGCGGCGGCGGCCCTGGTGGCCGGATTCGTGTGGCTTGCCACGGCTTATGGATTCAGCGGAGAAGAGGTGGCGGCTCTGGCGATGCCGATCACCTTGCTCGGCGGCATCCTGATGGTCAGCAACGCACGCTATTACAGCTTCAAGACACTCGATCTCAAGGGTCGGGTGCCCTTCATCAGCATTCTGTCGGTGGTCCTGGTGATCATCCTGATCTCGAGCAATCCGCCGCTGGTGTTATTCGGTGCCGCACTCGGCTACGCGGCTTCCGGTCCGGTCATCACCCTGGTGGAAATCCGCCGCCGGCGTGCCCGCCGACGCTTCGGCGGATCGGATGGCCGTCACACCGGACCCAAGCAGGGGCTCGGGCCGAAATAGTGTTCATCCGGAAACGGCCATCCTGGCCGTTTCCGGGGTCGGAACCGGGAAAATGTCATTTTCCGATTCCTCTCATTTTCAACGATTTGCAGTCGTTGAAAATAAAAATGACGTTCCGGGCGGCAAGACGCCGGACGGATTCGATTGACGGGCAACGCCGCCGGGCGGGTTCGATCGGGGTTCGGAACGGCAAACTCATCGTTACCCATCGGGGACCGAACCCCGGCTTCGGCGCTCGGGAGTTGCCGGGGTTGAGCGCTGGTGGTGGGCGGCGGCTTGGCAGCGTCGACAGGGCAGGCTATAGTAGCGGTGCGCATCGGCTTCACGGAGCGTGCGCGGCGAGTGAAAAACGGTGGCAAAGAGACTTCATTCATCCCCTCGGTTGGCCGCGCGGCGCGCGACCTGCCGCCGCTCGTCGCTCCCCCTCGGCGCCCTGCTGGCGTTGCGACTGCTGCCCTAGGCAGCACCTACCCAACCTTCACATCGTCCGGCAACGGACCTCAACGATTACCAGCAGTCGCACGCTGCTCCGGGCCTCGCTGCGTGAGGCGCGGCGGCGGCATAGCCGTGGAGACGAACGATGAACAACAAACTAGTCATATTTGACACGACCATGCGCGATGGGGAGCAGAGCCCCGGCGCGTCGATGACCAAGGACGAGAAACTGCGCATCGCCAGGGCGCTGGAACGAATGCGTGTCGACGTAATCGAGGCGGGTTTCCCGATCGCCAGCGTGGGAGATTTCGATGCGGTCAAGTCGGTCGCGGAGGCGATCAGCGAAAGTACCGTATGCGGGCTCGCGCGGAGCCTCGACGCAGACATCGATCGGGCCGCCGAGGCACTCGAACCGGCGGCGCGGTCGCGGATCCATACCTTCATCGCAACCTCGCCGATTCACATGGAGAAGAAACTGTGCATGCAGCCCGATCAGGTGCTGGATGCAGCGGTACGAGCGGTCAAGCGGGCGCGCGGTTACTGCGACGACGTCGAGTTCTCGCCCGAGGATGCCGGACGCTCGGACCCGGATTTCTTGTGCCGGGTGCTGGAGGCGGTGATCGCAGCGGGCGCGAATACCGTCAACATACCGGATACGGTCGGGTACACGATGCCCGAGCGCTTCGGCGCACTCATTCACGATCTTCGTACCCGCATTCCGAACTCCGACCAAGCGGTTTTCTCGGTGCATTGTCACAACGATCTCGGGCTCGCGGTGGCCAACTCGCTGGCCGCGGTGATGAATGGTGCGCGCCAGGTCGAATGCACCATCAACGGACTCGGCGAGCGTGCCGGGAACGCGGCGTTGGAGGAGATCGTGATGGCGGTGCGTACCCGTCAGGATGTGTTTGCCTGTGACAGCGGCCTCGACGCGACCCAGATCGTGTCCGCTTCGCGGCTGGTGTCGAGCGTCACCGGCTTCCCGGTGCAGCCGAACAAGGCGATCGTGGGCGCCAATGCCTTCGCCCACGAGGCCGGGATCCACCAAGACGGTGTGCTCAAGAGTCGTGATACCTACGAAATCATGCGTGCCGAGGACGTCGGCTGGAACACCAATCGCATGGTCCTCGGCAAGCATTCGGGTCGTAACGCCTTTCGTACCCGACTCCAGGAACTCGGCGTCGATTTCGGCTCCGAGGAGGAGCTCAACGCGGCGTTCAGGCGTTTCAAGGAACTCGCCGACAAGAAGCATGAGATCTACGACGCCGACTTGCAGACGCTGATTACCGATTCCGGGATCGAGACCGAGCACGAGCGCTACAAGGTGTTGTGGATGAAGGTTTGCTCGGAGAGCGGCGAGACGCCGCAGGCGAGCGTGACCCTCAGCGATGAGGGGGTGGAGCGGATGGGAAAGGCCCGCGGCGACGGTCCGGTGGACGCCGCGTTCAAGGCGGTGGACACGATTATCGACAGCGGCTGCGAGCTGGAATTGTACTCGGTCAACGCGATCACCGGCGGTACCGACGCGCAGGGCGAAGTCACCGTGCGGGTCAAGAAGGATGGTCGCATTGTGATGGGACAGGGCGCTGATACCGACATCGTGATTGCCTCGGTCAAGGCCTACGTGCACGCGCTCAATCGCCTGCGAATGCCGGCCGATCGCACCCATCCGCAGGTTTGAGCGTTGGTCGCGGTGCGCGCCACCTTGAGTGCTCGCCAGCGCGCGTGCCTGCGCGCCCTGGGGATACCCGTCTGGGTACGGCGGCGCGGCACCGTGCCGCCGTCCACGGGAGGCGGGCAGCCGACCGAAAGCCAATCCGAGACCGGTATCGAGCGGGGCACCCCGGCCGTTGATCTCGACTCGCTGCGCGCGGAGGTCGCGGCATGCACGCGCTGTGCGCTCAGCGAGACGCGTACCCGGACGGTATTCGGAGTCGGCGATCGGAAGGCCGCGTGCATGGTGATCGGTGAGGCGCCCGGGGCCGACGAAGACCGTCTCGGCGAGCCCTTCGTCGGGCGCGCCGGGCGCTTGCTCAACGAGATGCTGCGGGCCATCGGGCTGGCGCGGGAAACGGTCTACATCGCCAACATCATCAAGTGTCGCCCGCCCCGAAACCGCGACCCGCAGCCCGTGGAGGTGGCTGCGTGTACGCCGTATCTGCACGCCCAGATCGAGCGGATCGCGCCGCGGGTGATCCTCGCAGTGGGGCGGGTCGCGGCGCAGGATTTGTTGGGAACCACCGAGGCGTTGAGTCGGTTGCGTGGCCGCGAGCATCGTTTTCCGGGTACCGAACTGCCGGTGTTGGTGACCTATCACCCGGCCTATCTGCTGCGCTCGCCGCGCGAGAAACGGCGCGCCTGGGACGACCTCAAGCGGCTGCGCCAACTGCTCGACACGGCCCCGGCGCGGCCATCCGCCGTCGGCGGCGGAGGATTGCCGGAGAGCTAGCCGATGAGCGCGGTATTGCGACCCCGAACGCTACACATCCGTCCCATGGGTGAAGCGGATCTCGATGCGGTGCATGCCGTCGAGCGCGACGCCTACCGCTTTCCGTGGACCCGCGGGATCCTCGGCGACTGCCTGCGGGTGGGTTACTCGTGTTGGGTGATCGAGCGCTATGGCGCGGTAAAGGGCCATGGGATATTGCAGATCGCGGCCGGCGACAGCCATATTCTGAATCTTTGTATCGCGGTCGAAGCCCAGGGCCAGGGACTCGGGCGCACGCTCCTCGACCACCTGATCGAGGTCGCGGTCGAACACCGTGCCACGATCTGCCTGCTCGAGGTGAGGCCGACGAATCATGCGGCGTGCGCCTTGTACCGCAGCGCCGGATTCAACGAGGTCGGTATGCGCCGCGCGTACTATCCGGGCGTCAAGGGGCGAGAAGACGCGGTGATCCTGGCGCGCAATTTATAGGCGTTCGTCAAAACTGGTTGAGCAGGTAGATCTCGCGGTTTGCCTGGCGCAGCCGGCGGCCGAGCAGTGAGCCGAGCATGTCGAGAATCGCCATTGCCAGCACCGGGTGCTCTTTGGCGAGGCGTTCGAAATCTTCGCGATAGAGTTCGAACAGCTCGCACGGTTCGGTGGCGACCGCGGTGGCGGTGTGCGCTCCGGGGGTGCGGAAGCTCGCTTCCCCGAACAGCATGCCGGGCCCCATGCGCGCGAGGCGTGAGTAGTGTTTGCGCCCGGTCGCGAGGCGGATATCGACGTTGCCTCGGCGAATCGCGTACATCACTCCACCCGGTTCGCCGGCCCGGTAAATGAACTCGTGATCCGCGGCGTGGTGACTCTTGAGGTAAGTGCGAAGGACCTCCACCTGGGAGTCCGACATTTCGCGGCACAATTCGGTGTCATTGAGTTCCACCACCCGGTCATCGGCGGTGGCGCGAACGCCCAGTTCCCGCAGCAGTTGATCTTCGGCCTGCTCCAGCGCCACGTCGGAGCTCTTGAAGGTGCGGATCTTGAGTTCTCGCCGGTCGAAACCCGCACGCCGCAAGGTTTTGCGCACATTGCGTCCCAGGCTGGTGTGCTTGTGTACGTTGGCGAAAACCACTTCGCCCCCGGCGGCGTGCGCCCGCCCCGCCATTTGTTGCAGCAGCTTCATGCCGGTCAGGTCCACTCGGGAAACGCGGCGCAGCGATATCACGAGGTGACAACCCCGTTCCAGATCGGGCTGGATCTCTTCGTAGAGACGGTCGGCGGTGGCAAAAAACAGTGACCGCCTCAGCTCATAGAAGACCACGCGATCGCCATGCTCATCCAAAGCCGCCTGTTCTTCCGGCGTGCGTACCCGTTGTGAGCGCGATGTGCGTGCGGTGGTGCGTCGCAGTACGACCGGCGTGCTCACCTGGTCGGCGAGGTATTCGATGGCCGTGATGATCACGCCGACGACCACCGCGAGCATCAGATCATAGGCGACCGTGACCGTCGTCACGAGGATCGCGACCAGCGCGTCACTGCGCAGTCGGGGTCGTCGCCACCAGTTGACGATGTCGGTTTCGAACAGACCGATGGCGACCTGGATCACGATGCCGGCGAGTACGCTGAGCGGGATCCAGGCGGTTACGTTATCGAAAAAGAGCACCAGGATGACGATGACCGCGGCGCACCAGGCGCCGCTGAAACGGCGTCCGCCCGAGCGTACCGCGAGCACTGTAGCGGCGGTCGTTCCGGCGCCCGCCATACCGCCCAGGGCACCGGAAATCATGTGTCCAACCCCTTGCCCGGCCAGTTCGCGGCGGGCATCGTGGCGGGTCGCGGTTTCCGCATCCGATATCACCGCGGTAAGCAGGGTGGCCAGGGAGGTGAACACCGCGAGCGCAACCGCCGACACCAGGATGACGCCCCACGGCAGATGCCACGACAGGGTCGTGGGCGTCAGGTACAGGAGCCGGTGCAGTCCCGGCAGGACGCCCACCATCCAGTCACTTGGAGGTGAGAACGACGCGGCCGCGGATAACAGGTGAAAGGTGAGGGTGCCGACCAACAGGCCGGCGATGGTGCCGGGCACTCCCCGAATCCAGCGTGGCGCCGCGATCGTGGTGTACAGGGTCACCGCCGTGGTGAGCAGGGGGATCCATGCATGGCTCCAGCGCCCGGTATGGATCGCACCGGCGGTGACCGCGCCACTTTGTGAGAGGATCATCAGGATCCCCGAACCGGTCATGAATCCGGCGACCACCGATACCGGGATCAACTTGATGATGCGGCCTCCCCCGGTCACTCCGATGAGCAACTGGAAGGCGCCGCACAGTACCACCACGATGCCGAGGGTCTGGATTACCGCCACGCCCTGTAGTCCCGATCGCGCGAGGTTTGCCGCGATCGCCGTGAGCAATACCAGGCTTGGCCCGGTTGGCCCGCTCACCATGCCCATGGTGCCACCGGACAAGGCTGAACACAGGCTCAGCCACACGACCGCCAGCAGACCGGCCAAGGCACCAAGGGCGGGCGCGTCGACGTACGGGCTGTAGAGGGCAACGCCGAACGCCATCGCCTGGGTCAGGACGATGGTCGCGGCAACCGAGCCGCCCCAGGCATCGGCGGCGCGCAGCAAGCGGTTGCGGGGAGCCGTATTGGTGGAGGTATCGGTGGTGGTGTCGGGGGTCGATTTTACGAGAATGGCACTAACACCCGGCAAAAAACGATCAGTATACGCCGATTTTTCTCGCCAAAGTGTGCGAACCTTGAACGCAGACCGGCGTCTTAGCGTATGTAGCGTCCGTCCCGATGCCCGTCCCGAAAGAGGGGCACTAACCCCGGTGTAGGATGCACCGGCATTTTCGACGACTGTAAGTCGTTGAAAATGGGAGGAGCCGGGAAATGACACGGAAACCGGCAAGTTCCGGTTGCGGCTCCGGAACTCGCCAGGATGGCCGTTTGCGGGTGTACAAATACGCTGGCGACCGCCGCGCCGGTGGTGTGCGTGGAGGAATGTCCGGTGTTGCGAACAATTCACAGGCATGGGTTGACCGTGGCGTTCGGCGCCGGCTTGCTCTGGGGCGGCGCGGCCGCGGCCGGTCAGATCGACTCGGCGAGCTATTTCGCGCTGCGCACCGGAATGACCGAAAGCGAGGTGTTGGTGCGGGTCGGAGAGCCGGATCGAGTGAGTTATCCGAGCGACGAGATCAGCGCGCGTCGCAGCGCGACGCTGTTACCTTCAGCGGACGGCGGCGCTGCGGTCGGGGTGCGCAGTCATGCGCAGGTACACGCCGTCAAACGTTGGCACTATATTCCCGAATCCAGCGAGTCGGACCCTCACATCACCGTGATCACGTTGCGCGGCGATCGAGTGGCGGCAATCGAACGCATCAAGGTGTTCAGTCGTGCCCAGCCGGCGCCGGCCACGGATCGGCAGGCGGTGCGGAGCGCACGCAAACCGGACCGTGCGCTCGAACACGCCCAACGGGTGCTGGACGCGGCCCGTGAGTATGCGGCGATCCGGGCGCGCCTGAAAAGCGGGGCGCCGGCCACCATCGCACCCGCCGCGAAAATCCATCGCGCACCGGGCGCCACCTATCTGACCGAGTAGCGCGAGTTCGCGGTGGCCCCCTACGGGTCAGTTGAAAAGTGCGCGCGTGCCGTAGCGACGGAGTAGCGCGGTGAAGTAGCGGCGGTAGAACGCTACCGCGCTGACCCCGTTGGCGGAAACATCGAAAACCTTCCAGCCGTCACGCGCCCGGTAGAAGCGAAAGGTCAAGGTCGCCTTCCAGGGCCCGGCGTTGACCCGCGCGTCGACCAAGGTTTCACCGCGGTCGCGCCCGGTACGTGCGGGATAGACCTGTACGCGCGGTAACGTCCTGGCGAAACTGCCCAGATTGCGTGCCAGCGCCCCCAGAAACAGGGCCCGCAGGCGCGCCGACATCGCGGCATTTTCCGACTCGCTCATCCGTCGGGAATAGGGCCCCGCGGCCCAGCGCGCCATGTATGCGAAGTCGAAATAGGGGGCGATTTCACGCTCGAGAAAGGCCCGCACGGCGCCCGGCCCCGGCTCCTTCGCCCCAATCAGAAAGCCCGCCAGTCGGTCGATGCCGCGGCGCACGATGACCTGTGGAGCGTCGACATAGGCGTCGGGACCGAGCGCCGCGCTCACCGGCTGAGCGACGGCGGGCGGCGTAGCGGCATAGGAGAGTAGGAGCCAAGCGGCTGCGGTGAGCGAATATTTCACGGGTGATTGGTCTCCGGAGCAGTGCAAAAAAGCGTGCGTGGCGTGACGCGCCGCCCGAGCGCGTGTAAATCAGGGGGAGTCAGGTGGCCGCGTCGACTTCCGCGCTCCGTGGCGTGGCAACGACCTCGAGCGCCAGCCGCCGCCCTTCAACCGAGACGCGTACATGGCCACCACTCTCGAGGCGTCCGAACAGCAGTTCGTCGGCGAGCGGTCGTTTGATGTGTTCCTGGATCACCCGTGCCATCGGACGTGCCCCCATCAGCGGGTCGAAGCCGCGCTCGGCAAGCCATTGGCGCGCGTCATCGTCGACCTCGATCGTGACGCGCCTATCGTCGAGTTGGGCTTCCAACTCGATGATGAATTTATCCACCACCTTGGCGATGGTCGGTGCATCGAGCGACTCGAACTCCACGATCGCATCGAGTCGATTGCGGAATTCCGGCGTGAACATGCGCTTCACCGCCTCGACGCTGTCGCCGACGTGATCTTGAGCGGTGAAGCCGATCGACGCGCGCCCCATGCGTTCGGCACCCGCGTTGGTGGTCATCACCAGGACCACGTTCCGGAAATCGGCCTTGCGTCCGTTGTTGTCGGTCAGGGTGCCGTGGTCCATTACCTGAAGCAGCAGATTGAACACGTCCGGATGCGCCTTCTCGATCTCGTCGAGCAGCAATACCGCGTGCGGTTGTTTGGCAATCGCCTCGGTGAGCAGCCCGCCCTGGTCGAAGCCGACGTAGCCGGGTGGGGCGCCGATCAGGCGTGATACGGTATGCCGTTCCATGTACTCGGACATGTCGAAGCGCACCAATTCGATACCCATGACCCGTGCGAGTTGCCGCGTCACTTCGGTCTTGCCGACCCCGGTGGGGCCGGCAAACAGGAAACAACCAATCGGTCGCTCGGCGTCGCGCAGGCCGGAGCGCGACATCTTGATCGCCGCGTCCAGGGTTTCAATCGCCTGGTCCTGCCCGTAGACGACCATTTTGAGATCGCGTTCGAGGGTGCGCAGCAGATTCTTGTCCGAGGTCGACACCGTTTTCGGTGGGATGCGCGCCATGTTCGAGACCACCGCTTCGATGTCGTTCACCCCGACGGTCTTCCGCCGCCGCGACGGCGGTAGCAGCTTCAGATGCGCCGCGGCCTCGTCGATCACGTCGATTGCCTTGTCCGGCAGGTAGCGCTCGTTGATGTAGCGATGGGCGAGTTCCGCGGCGCGCCGAATCGCCTGCGCCGAGTAGCGGATTTCGTGATGCGCCTCGAACCGTGACTTGAGCCCGTTGAGTATCTTGACCGTCTCTTCCACCGACGGCTCGGTGATGTCGATCTTCTGGAAGCGGCGCGCCAGCGCGCGGTCCTTTTCGAAGATCCCGCGGTATTCCTGGTAGGTGGTGGAGCCGATACAACGCAATTCCCCGGACGCGAGCATCGGCTTTAGCAGGTTCGAGGCGTCCATGACCCCTCCGGACGCCGCGCCGGCGCCGATAATGGTATGGATCTCGTCGATGAACAGGATCGCGCCGGATTGTTTCTCGAGCTCTTTGAGCACCCCCTTCAGGCGCTTCTCGAAATCGCCCCGGTACTTGGTGCCGGCCAACAAGGCCCCCAAATCGAGCGCGTACAGGGTGCCGTCATCGAGCACCTCCGGAACCTCGCCCTCGACGATCATTTTCGCCAAACCTTCGGCGATGGTGGTCTTGCCAACTCCTGCCTCGCCGACGAACAACGGGTTGTTCTTGCGCCGCCGGCAGAGGATCTGCACGGTCCGTTCGACCTCGCCGCGGCGCCCGATCAACGGGTCGATTTTGCCCAGCTCGGCCTGTTTGTTGAGGTTGACCGTGAACGCGTCCAGCGGATTTCCGGGGGCGCGACCGGCGGCCTTTTCCTCATCCGCGGGCGCGACGAACTCGTCGCCATCCTCATTGTCGTGAATCTTCGAAATCCCGTGCGAGATGTAGTTCACGATATCGAGTCGGGTGACATTCTGACGGTTGAGAAAATACACCGCCTGCGACTCGCGCTCGCCGAAGATCGCGACCAGCACATTCGCCCCGGTGACCTCGGTCTTACCCGATGACTGGACGTGGAAGACGGCGCGCTGCAAGACCCGTTGAAAACCCAGGGTCGGCTGCGTTTCACGCTCATCCTTGGCCGGCAGGAGTGGCGTATGTTCTTCGATGAAGGCGTGCATCTCGCGCCGTAGCGCGGCGATGTCGGCGCCGCAGGCGTTGAGTACCTTGGCCGCGGTCGGGTTGTCGAGCAGCGCGAGCAGCAGGTGCTCGACGGTCATGAACTCATGACGCTGTTCGCGCGCCTCGCGAAAGGCCACGTTGAGCGTATATTCGAACTCCTTGCTAAGCATCGGGATCCCCCGGGCGCGGTATGGTGGCGAATCGATCTTCGGTGCCGGCGAGTCGCCGCCGGCGCGCATCTGGTGCGATCCACTCGCGTGCTACCGCCGGCGATGCGCGGTGCGGTTCGGGCGTGTTCATGCGCGGTCCATGGTGCACAGCAACGGGTGGTCGTTTTCGCGCGCGTAGTCGTTAACCTGCGCAACCTTGGTTTCAGCCACGTCGCGGGAGTACACCCCGCACACGCTCTTACCCTCGGTGTGGACCTGGAGCATGATGCGCACCGCCGGCTCGCGCTGCAGGCCGAAAAACCACTCCAGCACATGGACCACGAATTCCATCGGCGTGAAGTCGTCATTGAGCATCACCACGCTGTACAGCGGTGGTCGCTTGAGTTTGGGTTCGGCCGTTTCGACGGCCAGTCCGTTACCGGGTGTGATGTCGGGTAGCTCAGCCATCTTCAGGGTCTCGGTCATGGTGTATGCGACGCGCCGGCCTCGGTGCGATGCCGCATCGAGGAGGCATACCCATCGCTAATATACCATCGTGGCGGGCAATCGGCAGGGGTCCGCCCATCAGGCCGCGGGTGGCGTTGCCGCGCCTTGATCGGGCGCCAGGAACGAGGGATCGATGAGTTCGATGAAACGCCGCGCGGCCGGTGATAGAAACTTCCCCCGGCGGGTCACCAGTCCGTAGCTGCGCTCCGGGAAATAGGCGGCCAGACCGATCGCGGCGAGCCGTTCGTGGCCGCGCAGACAGACGCCGGAAACGATCGATACGCCGAGCCCGATCTCGACGTAACGCTTGATTACCTCCCAGCCCCCGACCTCCATCACCACTTTATAGTCGAGTCCCTGTTGGCGGAACACCAGATCGACCTCGCCCCAGGAGCTGAGTTCGCGGGGCGGGAGGATCAGCGGGTAGGGACTGATGTCGGCGAGGGTCACGGTGTCGCGCTCGGCGAGCGGATGGTCCGGCGCGGCGATGAGTTGGTGCTCGTAGCGGAAGATCGGTCGGAAGCTGATGTCGTCCGGGATTTCCTCGGGCATCGCACCGACCGCGAAATCAACCGCGTCGGCGCGCAGCTTTGCCAGTCCGTCCCGCCCGGTGACGCTATGCAGGCGCAGTTGGATGCCGGGATAGGCGGTGGCGAACCGTTTCACGAAACGTGGCAGGATGTAGAGAATCGTTGACTGGCCCGCCGCGATATCGAGTTCGCCGGAGTCGAGTGTCGCGCAACGCTCGGACAAGGCATCCGGCAGGCGGTCGATGCCTTCCACGTGCGGATAGGCCAGGTCGTAGAGGAACCGTTCTTCGGGGGTCAGCACAATCCGCGGGCCGCGCCGCTCGAACAGCGTGATGTCCATCTCGCGCTCGAGCGCGCGGATTTGCAGCGATACCGACGGCTGGCTGAGAAACATCCGTTCGGCCGCCTTGGATACGCTTCAGGTCTGCGCGGCGTAGCAGAAAGCTCGCAGTTGTTTGAGTCGATTTTGCTTGTAATAGAAGCGTTTCTGGCGCTTGTCCATGGCGACCGTCCTCCGCGGAATCCGGGCATAGCATTAAAAATATAAATATACAATATTGAAATTATTTGCTTGTCAAATACTCCAGCGCCGATACGATGCCGAACAACCGTCGAAAAGTTGGTCGTAGAATCCGGGCGATAGAACCGGGCCGCGACCGTAAGAGCGGTGCTCGGTACATCGCGGCGTCGGTCGATACGACGGGCCGGTCAACGGCCCGGACGGCTGCGCACCCGATTGGTCACGCCGAGCGCCCGCGCTGATCGCGCGGCGGTGGGCGATCAGCGCGACACTGGGAACGCGGGCCTGGCCCGTACCGATGTTCGTTGATGGAGAGCTGTCATGAGCCAGCCGATCGAGACCGAAGCGTTGCAGAAGGATTGGACCGAGAATCCTCGTTGGGTAGGGGTCAAGCGTCCCTATGGCGCGGAGGACGTACTGCGCTTGCGGGGTTCGGTCGTTATCGAGCACACCTTGGCGCGTCGCGGTGCCGAGCGCCTGTGGGCGGATCTGGCGGGGAGCGATTACGTCTCGGCGCTCGGGGCGTTGACCGGCAATCAAGGCGTACAGATCGCCAAGGCCGGGCTCAAGTCCATTTATCTGAGTGGCTGGCAGGTCGCGGCCGACGCCAATATTGCCGGGGCGATGTATCCCGATCAGAGCCTCTATCCGGCCAATAGCGGACCGGAGGTCGTGCGTCGCATCAACAACGCCCTGCAGCGTGCCGATCAGATCCATCACGCCGAAGGCAAGAACGGGATCGACTGGTATTTGCCGATCGTCGCCGATGCCGAAGCCGGGTTCGGCGGCGTGCTCAATGCCTTTGAACTGATGAAAGGCATGATTGAGGCGGGCGCCGCCGGTGTCCATTTCGAGGATCAGCTTTCTTCGGCCAAGAAATGCGGTCACATGGGTGGCAAGGTGCTGCTGCCGACCCGCGAAGCGGTGCAGAAATTGGTTGCCGCGCGGCTCGCCGCCGACGTTATGGGCGTACCCACCGTGCTGGTGGCGCGCACCGATGCGCTTGGTGCGGCGTTGCTCACCAGCGACATCGATCCCCGGGATGGCGAATTCGTCACCGGCGAACGTACCGTCGAGGGTTTCCACCGGGTGCGCTGCGGGCTTGATCAGGCGATCGCGCGTGGGCTCGCTTACGCTCCCTACTGCGATCTGGTGTGGTTCGAGAGCGGGCGTCCCGACCTCGATGAGGCACGCCGCTTCGCCGAGGCGATCCACGCCCGATATCCGGGTAAACTGCTGGCCTTCAACTGTTCGCCGTCCTTTAACTGGAAGGCGCAGCTCGACGACGCGACGATTGCACGCTTCCTCGACGAGTTGGCGGCGATGGGCTACAAGTACCAGTTCATTACCCTGGCCGGTTTTCACTCGCTCAATTACAGCATGTTCGACCTCGCCGACAAGTTTCGTGAGCGGGGCATGACCGCCTACACCGAGCTGCAGGAAAGCGAGTTTGCCGCCGAGGAGCGCGGCTATACGGCGACCAAGCACCAACGTGAAGTCGGCGCGAGCTATTTCGATGCCGTGTCGCAAGTCATCTGTGGTGGCGGCACGTCGGTTGCCGCGCTCGCCGGTTCGACCGAGGAAGCGCAGTTCGAGCGCCAGTCGGAGGTGCCACGCGCCGTCGCCTGAATCCCTCGGTATGCCGCGATGCGCCGCGGTGTGGTGGCCACACCGCCGCGGAATCGGTCGGAAAGTAGGCTGGGATAAGCGCGCAGCGCGTTCCCGGCATGGCCGCTATCGTCGCTAGCGCGGCCCGATCGCGCGACGCTCATGCCTGCCCCGCGCTGTCGAGTGGACCGTCGCGCCGGTTGGCGGGGGAGTTGAGGCGCGTCTAACGGCGGCTGCCGAGGAGATGCTCGGCGACTCGTTCGTAGACGGTGCTGAGTCGCTCGAGGTCGGCACACGCGATGTGTTCGTCCACCTGATGCGCGGTGGCGTGGCGGAGCCCCAGCTCGACGACCTGTGCACCGTACGGCGCCACGAAACGACCGTCGGAAGTGCCGCCGGCGGTCGACGCCTCCGGATCGAGCCCGGTCAACTCGTGGATCGCACGTCGTACCGCCGCGAGCAGCTCACCGTCCGGGGTCCGAAACGGGCGGGCGCCGTGGGTCCACTCGATCGTGGCGCGTACGGCGTGCCGGGCGAGGGTCGCCTCCACGCACTCCCGCAGCGTGTCGGCATCGCTCGCCGGCGAATAACGGAAGTTGAAGCGCGCTTCGAGCGTGTCCGGGATCACGTTGTCGGCGCCGCTTCCGGCGCTGACGTTGGAGAGCTGGAGACTGGTGGGCGGAAAGTCGTCGTTGCCGGCATCCCAGGTGCGTTGCGCCAGTTCGCCGAAGGCGCGCAAGAATCCGTGAATCGGATTCTCCGCCAGCGCGGGATAGGCTACGTGGCCCTGTTTGCCCTGAATCCGCGCGACACCGCTGAGCGAGCCGCGGCGCCCGACCTTGACCACGTCGCCGAGCCGCACGCTGCTGGACGGTTCCCCGACCAGACAGAAGTCGATCCGCTCGCCGCGTGCGTCGAGTCGTTCCAGGACCCGTGCCGTGCCGTCCAGCGCGGGACCTTCCTCATCGCTGGTGAGCAGTACCGCGAGCGAGCCGCGGTGTCGTGGATGGCGGGCGCGAAAGCGCTCGCACGCGATCACGAAGGCGGCGACGGCGCCCTTCATGTCGGTTGCGCCGCGGGCGTAGAGCCGGCCGTCGCGTACCGTTGGAGAGAAAGGTGGGGTGCTCCACGCCTGTTCTGGGCCGGGCGGAACGACGTCCGTATGGCCGAGAAATACCAGCAACGGTGAAGCGCGCCCGGCGCGCGCCCAGAGGTTCGACACGGCCTCGTCGCGAAAGTGCTCGCAAGCGAAGCCGGCGGCCGCGAGTCGCTCGCCAATCACGGCTTGGCAACCGTCGTCGGCGGGGGTGATCGAGCGCCGCGCCAGCAAATCGTGCGCCAGGGCGAGCGTTGGGCCGGGTTCGAGCGAGGCGGGCGGATCGGCCCGCGGCGCGCGTCGCTTCAACCTAGAATCCTCGGTTGGACGGGGTGAGGTGTGCGGTGGTGCAGGGCAAGGCACAACGCTGCGGAATGGTCATTCTATTCAAAGCGTTGTAACGTCGCTCCGCGCCGCCGCAAACGTGCCATTCTCCCCGTAGCGTGATTTACCGGGCGGGTGAAAACATCGATCGACATTACCGGCGTCCATATCAGCCGGTTACTGTCTGAATATGGCGGTCAACCGAGGATTCTAGATTCAAGGTAGAACCTTCACGAACGGTTTCACGGTGACCCGCGCGTAAACGCCCGCCGCGACATAGGGGTCGGCGTCGGCCCAGGCCTGCGCCTGCGCAAGACTCTCGAACTCGGCGACGATCAGGCTGCCGCTGAAGCCCGCCGCGCCGGGCTGCTCACCGTCGACCCGCGGATTGGGGCCGGCGAGCACCAGTCGCCCCTCGCCCTGGAGCGCCTCGAGACGCGCCAGATGTTCGGGTCGAGCCGCCTTGCGCCGCGTCAGGCTGTCGTCGATATCGTCACTGACGAAGGAGTAGAGCATGCGGTCATTCCTCGGCTCGGTTGATTAGGCTTGGTCGTCCGGCGGGATGTGGCGCGCCAGGTAGAGGCTCTGGGCGACGACGAAGACCACGGTGAGACCCAGCAGCCCGAAGAGCTTGAAATTCACCCAGGTGTTGGTGTCGTAGTGATAGACGACCCACAGATTCAGCGCGCCGAGGACGATGAAGAACAATCCCCAACTCAGATTCAGGCGCGACCAGATCGGTGCCGGCAGGTCCACCTTCGACTCGAGCATGCGCTGGATGATGTTTTTCTTGCCGATCACCTGACTGGCGAGAAACGCGATCGCGAACAGCCAGTTGACCGCGGTCGGCTTCCACTTCACATAGATCTCATCCTTCAGCAACAGCGTGACGCCGCCCAGTACGATCACCAGTGCCAGGGTGATCAAGTGTAGTCGCTCGACCTTGTGCTGGCGGAACCAGGTGACCCCGACTTGCACCAGGGTCGCGACGATGATCACGCCGGTCGCGGCGAGGATCCCTTGATGGGGATCGTCGTAGAGCTTGAAAGTGACGAAAAAGAGGACGATCGGAAAGAAATCGAACAGCAGCTTCATATCGGTAATAAGTATGGCGGTGGACGGTCTTGCATTATAACGCGTCGGCAGCGCCTGCGCCGCGCGGTCCGGGTAGCGCGTATCGTAGCCGGCTTGATTGGGGTAAAATTGCGCCCGCTGTTCACGGCGCGCCTTATCATCCTCCGGTTTTCGAAGTTTCCGCGGCGCCCGAGCGTGATTTTGCGCGCGGGCCGGGTGAATAGCGTGTTGGCAACTACTCGGGTTCAATGTTGACGATCGCGAAATCGGACGAGGTGAAGCGTTTGAGGCCGGGCGGTTCGCCGTACGGTGAATCACGCGGGATCGGCATTGGCCAGGCGGCCCGGATCGACCGATTGCGAGTGACCGAAGTGAGCGATAGCCGTGGAGATTGGTGGATTCATGGACGATTCCGAGGGCCGGGAACAACCCGAGGCCTCCGACCAGGGACCTCTGAACCCTGAAACTCACGAGCAGCGTAGCCACGCGTGTTCTACCGGGAATATGAGCCAGCATTTCGAGATTCATCCAACCCATCCGCAGCCGCGCTTGATCCGGCGCGCGGTCGAGTTGCTGCGCGCAGGTGGTGTGGTCGCTTATCCGACCGATTCTTGCTATGCGCTCGGCTGCGCGATCGGCAACAAGGATGCGATGCAACGGATCCGCCGGATCCGCCAACTCAGTGACCGCCACAACCTGACCCTGGTGTGTCGTGACCTGTCGGAGCTTGCCTCCTACGCCAAGGTCGACAACCGCGCCTTTCGTCTGTTGCGCGCCGGCACTCCCGGTCCTTATACCTTCATCCTCAAGGCGACCCGTGAGGTGCCGCGACGCTTGCAGAATCCGCGCCGCAAGACCATCGGGCTGCGGGTGCCCAACCACCCGGTCGCCCGCCTTTTGCTGGAGCAACTCGGTGAGCCGTTGATGAGCGCAACCTTGATCCTGCCCGGCGAGACCCTGCCGTTGGCGGACGCGGATACAATCGTCGAGCGGCTCGATTCACAGATCGATCTGGTGCTCGATTGCGGCAACCGTGGCATCGAGCCGAGTACCGTGATCGACTTGACCGAGGTGCCACCGCGGGTGCTGCGCGCGGGGCGCGGCGACCCGGCGCTGGTCAACGGCTGAGTTCGGCGTCGATTCGAGCGTGCATCGAAATGCCTGATTTCAACACGGTCGCGCGGATCGCGATCTGGGCGCTACCGGTGGTGTTCGCGATTACCGTGCACGAGGTCGCGCATGGCTGGGTGGCACGCAAGCTCGGCGATTCGACCGCCTACCGACTTGGCCGCCTGACGCTCAATCCGATCCGTCATATCGACCCGATAGGCACGATCCTGGTTCCCGGGATGCTGTTGTTGATCGGCGGCATCGTCCTCGGGTGGGCCAAGCCGGTTCCGGTTGTGATGCGCAACCTGCGCCATCCACGCCGCGATATGGCGATCGTCGCGCTGGCGGGGCCGATGGCAAATCTAGTCATGGCGCTGGCTTGGTGCGTGGTGGTGCGGGTCGCCGTGGCGGTGCTCCACCCGGGCGGCGGTATTGCGTTGGGTTTCGTCTACATGGGCCTCGCGGGGATCCTCATCAACCTGGTGTTGATGGTCATCAACCTGTTGCCGATCCCGCCTCTGGATGGCGGTCGCGTGGTCGCGAGCCTGATCCCGCCGCGTTACGCCGGCTGGTTCACCGCGATCGAGCGTTTCGGGCTGCTGATCGTGCTCGGGCTGCTCGCCACCGGATTGCTCGGGCGGATCGTGCAGCCGCCGCTCGGGTTGCTGGTATCCCTGTTGGCCGCGGTCGCCGGGATCCCGCCCGCCGCCTTCGGACAGCTATGAGCCGTCGAATATGAAGGGCCGGAGTTGCACAACATTACCCCCGGCCTCGCAGGAGCGAACACCTTGACCACAGCAACGACCCACAGCGTGCTCTCGGGAATGCGTCCGACCGGACGCCTGCATCTCGGACACTACCATGGCGTGCTCAAGAACTGGGTACGGTTGCAGGAACAATACGACTGCTATTTTTTCGTTGCCGACTGGCATGCGCTGACCACCCATTACGACGATCCGTCAATTATCGCTCCGAGCGTGTTCGACATGGTGGTGGACTGGCTGGCCGCCGGTGTCGATCCGGAGCGCGCGACGCTGTTCATACAGTCCCACGTACCGGAACACGCCGAGCTGCATCTGTTGCTGTCGATGATTACGCCGCTGGGTTGGCTCGAACGCGTTCCGAGCTTCAAGGATCAACAGGAGAAGCTCAAGGATCGGGACCTGGCGACCTACGGCTTTCTCGGTTATCCGCTTCTGCAGAGCGCGGACATTCTCGCCTATCAAGCGGGCTCGGTACCGGTCGGTGAGGACCAGGTTGCGCACGTCGAGTTGACCCGCGAAATCGCGCGCCGCTTCAATCACCTGTACGGACGCGAACCGGGTTACGAGGAGCGCGCCGAAGCCGCCCTGGCCAAGCTCGGTAAAAAAGCCACGCGCCAGTTCCGCGCCGCGCGCAAACGCTACCAGGAGCAGGGCGACGCCGAGGCCCTGGCCGAGGCGCGGGCGCTGGTGGCGGCCGGGGGCGGCGTGAGCGCCGATGACCACCGGCGACTCCTCGGGTTTCTCGAAAGCGGGGGCCGGGCGATCCTGTCCGAACCCCGCGCCCTGCTGACCCCCGCCTCGAAAATGCCCGGTTTGGACGGGCGCAAGATGTCCAAGTCCTACGGCAATGTCATCGAGTTGCGCGAGGAGCCGGAATTGTTGCGCCGCAAGCTACAAACCATGCCCACCGATCCGGCACGGGTGCGGCGCACCGATCCGGGCGATCCGGATAAATGCCCGGTATGGCAGTTGCACGAGATCTTCTCCGGCGCGGAGACCCGCGCATGGGTGCAGGATGGCTGTCGCAAGGCGAGCTTCGGCTGCCTGGACTGCAAGGAGCCGCTAATCGAGACGCTGCTCGCCGAGCAGCGGCCGTTTCGCGAGCGAGCGGCCGCTTACCAGGCGCAGCCGAAACGGGTACGATCGATCATCGCCGAGGGTTGCGCGCGCGCGCGCGCGGTCGCGCGCAAGACGCTGGGCGAAGTGCGCGAGGCGATGGGCCTGGTCTATGAGTGAAACGTCCGCGCGCCCGGTCGAGGAAGGCGGTGCGATGAGTGATGCGACACCCGCGGGGCAAGATTCGGGCGCCGGGCCGTGCCAGGAGGAGATGCCGTTCGCGGTGGTGGAGGGCGCGCCACTCACCCGGTTGCCCCGTGACCTGTATATTCCGCCGGACGCGCTGGAGATCTTTCTCGAGGCGTTCGAGGGGCCGCTCGATCTGCTGCTCTATCTGATCAAACGCCAGAATCTGGATATTTTGAACATCCCGATTGCCGAAATTACCCGCCAGTACCTGCATTACATCGATTTGATGAAGGAACTGCGCCTGGAATTAGCTGCCGAATACTTGGTGATGGCGGCGATGCTCGCCGAGATCAAGTCACGGATGCTTTTGCCGCGGCCCGCGAGCGAGCCGGAGGAGGACGATCCGCGCGCCGAGCTGATCCGGCGCCTTCAGGAGTACGAGCGCTACAAACAGGCGGCGGAGGCTCTGAACGGCTTGCCGATGCTTGGTCGTGACGTTTTTCCGGTGCGGGTCGAGGCGCCCTACGCGACCGTGCCGCGGGTGTTTCCGCAGGTCCAGCTACGCGAGTTGCTGGCGGCGCTCGCCGATGTAATGGCACGCGCGGAAATGTATGCCCGCCACCAGGTGATGCGCGAGCCGCTGTCGGTGCGCGAGCGGATGTCCTTGGTGCTGGAGCGTTGCACGCGCGGTCGGCGGGTGGAATTCAGTACCCTGTTCAGCCCCGAGGAGGGTCGTTCCGGGGTCGTTGTGACGCTGCTCGCGGTGCTCGAACTGGTCAAGGACGCGCTCCTCGATCTGGTTCAGTCACGGCCCTTCGGCCCGATTCATGTGGAGGGTCGGGATCGGTGATCCCTGAACAACTCAAGCACTTCGTGGAGGCGGCGTTGCTGTGCGCCGGGCGACCGCTGCCGGGCGAGGAATTGCTGGAACTGCTCGCCGCCGACGGCGCCGGACCCAGCCGTGCGCAACTCGATGCCGCGCTCGACGCGCTGCGTGATGACTGGCGCGGGCGGGCGTTGGAGTTAGTCGAGGTCGCGGGCGGATTGCGCGCCCAGGTACGGGCCGAATATTCCGAGCGCATCGGACGTCTGTGGGCGGAACGTCCGGGGCGCTACTCGCGCGCCTTGCTCGAGACCCTGGCGCTGATCGCCTATCGTCAGCCGGTCACCCGCGGTGAAATCGAAGAGGTGCGGGGGGTGAGCGTCAGCAGCTCGATCGTCAAGACCTTGATGGAGCGTGAATGGGTGCGGGTGGTCGGTCATCGTGAGGTGCCGGGGCGCCCGGCCCTGTTCGGCACCACGCGCACTTTTCTCGATGATTTCGGGCTCAAGGAACTCGCCGATTTGCCGTCGCTCGCCGAGGTCCGTGACCTCGCGGCGGTCGAGAGTGATTTGTTCGATCTGCTGCCCCCGAGTCCGGCGCCGGCCGCGCCGCCGACGGCCGTCGAGCCCGATGCGGATAGCGCCGCGGGCGAGCGGCCCGAGACCGTGCAAGTCACGACCGAAGACCCGCTGCGACGGTCGGCCGAAGGGCTTGCGGAGTCGCTGAATGCGGCGCCGGTGGATCCCGCCGTCGGCCGCGTGGAAGACGACGCCGGTGACCCGGACTGAGCGCGGCGAGGCGCACGGGGCCGGCCGCAAGCAGCATGCCGATGCCCGATTCGAGGAGCGTGTGCAGAAAATGCTGGCGCGCCTCGGACTGGGTTCGCGGCGCGCTATCGAGGCCTGGATCGAGGCCGGTCGGGTCAGCATCAATGGTTCGCGCGTGGTGCTCGGTGCGCGCGTCAGCGTGGGTGACATCGTGCGCGTCGACGGGCGCCGGATCCGCGCCGAGGGGCCGCGCCGAATTCGGGTGTTGCGCTACCACAAGCCACTCGGCGAACTGTGCAGCCGGGCGCCCGAGCCAGGGCGTAGCAGCGTGTTCGGCAAACTACCGGGGCTGCGTAGCGGGCGCTGGATCGCGGTCGGCCGGCTTGATCTCAATACCAGCGGCCTGCTGCTGCTGAGCAACGATGGGGGTCTGGCGCACCGCCTGATGCATCCATCGAGTGAGGTGGAGCGCGAATACGCGGTGCGGGTGCGGGGCGAGGTAGCGCCGGCGGTCATCGAGCGGTTGCGCGCGGGCGTTCTGCTTGCCGACGGGATGGCCCGTTTCGAGCACATCGAAGCGGCTGGCAGCAGCGAGCGGAATCACTGGTATCATGTGGTGTTGCGCGAGGGTCGAAATCGCGAGGTGCGGCGGCTCTGGGAATCGCAGGGTGTACAGGTCAGCCGCTTGATGCGGATCCGTTACGGTCCGGTCGAATTGCCCCGGCGGGTACGCCCCGGTCGTTGGGAAGAGCTGCAGGGAGCTGAACTCGATGCCCTGATCGAGGCGGTCGGGTTCGTGCCGCAGGGTGCGTCCCACGGCAAGTCACATACCGGATCCTGGGCTAAGCCCTTGGCCAAGTCCGCGCTCAAGTCGTCGCGGCAGCGACCGAACCGCGGCGTCCCGGCACGGCGAAAATGAGCCGGCGGCGCCCGACGCCGCGCTGGGTCTACACACAACTCCTCGCGGCCTACGGTTTCCAGGGGTGGTGGCCGGCGGATAGTCGTTTCGAGATCCTGGTCGGTGCGATCCTGACCCAGGGTACCGCGTGGCATAACGTCGAGCAGGCGATCGCCGCGCTGCGCCGCGCGCGCCTGCTGTCGGCGAGAGGGCTCGTCGACGCTTCCGCGCCGGCGTTGGCCGAGTGCCTGCGTCCGTCCGGCTATTTCAACGTCAAAGCGCGGCGGCTGCACGGCTTGGCGCGCTGGTACCTCGACGCCGGCGGCTACCGGCGCCTCGCGCGGCACGCTACCGCAAGGCTGCGCGCGATGTTGCTCGAGGTGCATGGTGTCGGCCCCGAAACCGCCGACGATATCTTGCTGTACGTCTTCCAGCGCCCGGTATTCGTCATTGATGCCTACACCCGAAGATTGTTCGCGCGCCTCGAACTGGCGCCCGCCGACGCGCGCTATGAGGATCTTCAGCGCTGGCTACAGGAAACGCTGCACGCCGAGGTGCAGGTCTATAACGAATTCCATGCGTTGATCGTTCGCCACGCCAAGGTTGCGTGCCGGCGAAAGCCGGTTTGCGGCGGCTGTCGTCTACGGGCGCGCTGCGCGGTGGGTGCGAACGGCTTGTCCTGACCGTGCGCCGCCTGACGGTGCCGCACCCGATCCCCTGTTCGAGGCGACTGCCGTCCGGTCTCTCGAGGACGGCCTCTTGGAGGGATGGTAGCCGCCCGCGCGAGGGCGAAAACCGGGCTGCTCAAATCGCAGCCAGCGCGTCGTTCAGGCGCCGCTCGATGCGCTTCTTGTAGACGAGAAAATGAATCGTTTGGCGGTTGCCGGTGCCGCCATCGGGCAGCGGCAGGCGCGAGAGATCGATATCGGTGATGTACACCGGATAGGTTTCGCGGCTACGGCGTTGGCTCATTATGTGTTGGGTGACCGCCTCGAACAGCGCCGCGCCATGCTCCTGAGTGGAAAACTCCATGCCGTCACAGTAGATCGTGAACACCGTTTCACCGTTAATCGGCTCGCCGATCACCTTGATGTCGACGAAGCCGCGGGCTTGGTCCAGCGCGGCGCCGTTTATGGTGCGGATATGGTAGCCACGCTCGCGGGTGTGGAGCACCCGGTGAAGTTCGAGTCGCGGCACGCGGGTTGGCGTTGCCGGGTTTGCGAACGCGGCTTCTGGTTCGGCGGCGGCTTGTTGGTGGAGCCAGATCGACTCGAAGAAGCGCCGGTAGTGATTGACCAGGCTGGCCTGGGTATGAAAGGGCATCTCATCGGTGAACAGCGCACCGTGTTCGTCGACTATATAGATCCGCGCGGTATGTTCCGCCACCCGATAGTAAAACTGCACGGATCCGGGCCGGTTACCGGCGTAGATCCGGGCGAGCAGATCGTCGTCCAGTGCCCGGGAGTCGAAGCTCACCGAGGTGAACTGCTCGTTGGGGGTGGCGAGCAGATCGAGTAGCTCTCGGGTGTCGCCGCTGAACTCGTGAACCACGCTGCGCGGGGTGGCGAGTAGCGCGTAGTAGCGATCGCCGCCGCGCAATATGTAGCGGCGCCGCTCGGCGGCCCCGGGGGTTGTGTACCAAGCGCCGAGATCGGCGCCGAGTTCTCCGACCCGCCGCGCGATCGCGTTGCCGCCGCTGCGCGGCGCGCAGCAGTAGAGTGGCGCGGGATTCGGATTGGCGGCGAAGCCGCGCGCGAGCAAGCGTAGATGTTCGCACCAACACGCCAGCAAACCGTCCATGTCCTGGTATTTGAAGGTCAGCGCCTCACCCCAACTGGTGATCGCGAGGTAGTCGATCGTGTGGATCAGATTTTCCCGGGTGGCACCGTAGCTCAAGGGGTCGCTACGCGCGGTGGCGATCCGCCGACCGTCGTGGCCGTGGTGCGCAGCGGGCGACGCGTCGAGATTCACCACCAGCGCGGCGGCGCGCAGATATGGCGGTTTGGATAAGGCCGCGACCGTCGCCGGTTCGCAGACCAACGCGCGCTCGAAACGATCGCGCAAGAAGGCGCCGACCTCGGCCAGGTCGCCGCCACTGAGTTCCATCCCGGGGGCGTCGACATGGATCCGGGTAGCCGGGGTCAGCAGCCCGTTGAAATGTACCCAGGCCAGCAGTTCCATAGCGGTCCAGCCGCGCTTGGCCACCGGGCGCCCGGTACGTGCGCCCGCCGCCAGTAGCCAATGGGGTTGGCCTTCGCGTGGAGTGACCGCTTGGAAGCGCAGGTGTGATTCGGAGAGGTCGTCGACCAGTCCGTGGTTGACGATGTCGATCTTTCCGGCCTTGTGCTCGAACACTGCGAACAGCTTGCGCCCCAGCACCGTCATGTCACGCTCGCTCACCAGCGCCACTTCCGCGTGCTCGCGCGCGAAGCGCGAGAGCTCGGTATAGCTGGCGCGCAGCGCCTTCACCAGGGTGCGCCGTTCGCTCAGGGTGCGCTCGATTTTCCAGTTGCGATGGGCGTCGAGTTCCTCGAGTTGGGACTGATCCCAGCCCCAGCCGGCAACCAGGCGCGCGAGCGCCGCCTGGCGCCAGTCGTCCGCGCACCCGTGGGCGTCACCGAGCGGAAGCTCGGTTTTGAAATAGAAGCAGCGGCGCGCCAGTTCGATCCGATCGTGGTCATTGAGATCACGCAGATGGGCTTCGACCTTGTCGAGCAACAGCACGTAGGGGTCGAGTGTCGCGAGTGCCTCGGGATCGCCACAAATCGCTTGTTTGTAGCGCAGGCTGAGCAGATCCAGGCGCGGATAGTCCGCGGCGTAAGCCTCGAGCAACAGCAATTTCAGCAATGACTTGTAGGGTGCCGCGACCGCCTTGGAGAGTTGCCACAGGGTCGCACCGAAAAATTCAGCCGGCGAGATACCGTGCACCGGACCGAAGTCGAGATAGTCGCGGGCACGAATGAAGCGCCGCGCACCGAGGGTCTCCACGTAGCGGGCGTATTGATGCTCATGCTCCGGGGGTACCAACCACCACGCCGGCGCGCGCCCCGCGATTAACACGGCGGTGCGGTAGAACTCATCGAGTAGCAGGTAGTGCTGGGTGCTGCCGCTACTCTCGGCGGATAGCGCGGAATCGTCTCCAGCCCGGAACTGGGCCGCGCACATCAGAAAAAAATGCATCTCGAGTCCGATGGCCGCGGCCCACTCGGCGACCGCTTCGGTTTTGCGGCGCAGTGACTCGACGGCGTTCGCGGAGAGTTTTGCGGGGTGACAAAGCCATAGGTCGAAATCGCTGCTTGCGGACTGGGTGAGGGTGCCGGTGCTGCCCATGAGGTAGAGCGCGTCGATTGAACGCGCGCGCGGTGCGCAGCGTTCCCAGTTAAAACTACGGGCCGCGGATCGAGCCAGTGCGAGGACCCGGCGCGACGGCTCGTAGCCGGCGATGCCGGCCGGTGTTTCCTGGGTTACGTAGCCGGGTAGCGATGGATGGTTGACGTGCAGCAGCAATGGCAGCAGTTCCAGAAAGCACTGCTGTTTGGGGGTGGTAGGGAAGCGCAAGCGGCTCAGTCGCTTACGATTCAGGGCCACGAAGCGCTGCACGGTCGCGAGCGCCTGCACACGGTCGACATCCGTCGTGTCGGCGGCGTCGGGGTATCCGTACGGCGATGGCTCTGGGCGCAGATCCTGCGCTACGGGGTGCGTGCTGTCCACGCCCCCTGTATCGACCGCGGCGTGGAATTCTTCAACCTAGAATCCTCGGTTGACCGCTACATTCTGACAGTAGCCGGCTGATATGAATGCCTTTGATGTCGATCGATGTCTTCACCCGCCTGGTGAATCACGCTAGGGGCGAATTGCACGTTTGCGGCGGCGCAGGGCGGCGTTACAACGCTTTGAATTGAACGACTATTGCGCATCGTTGTGCCTTGCCCTGCACCACTGCAAACGCACACTTCACCCCGTCCAACCGAGGATTCTAGGTTCAACGGCCCCAGAGCGTGACCTCTCGCACCGCCATCGGTTCGGTGCGCTCTTCCAGAGTGAAGGAATCAAAGCCGTCGCGAAGGCGCGTATCCACGGCGTCGATCACGACTTTTTTGTCGATGCTGACCGCCATTTTTCCGCGCGCGTCACGGGTCCACTGCAAGGTATGAGTAGCGCCGTTTTCCAGTTCGGTACGGTCATAGTAGCCACCGACCACCGACAGCCCGCGGCGGGTCACCCGTACCAGTTCGAGCGCCCCTTGGGCGCCCGAATCCTCTCCCCGCAAAATCAAGCGGTAGCCGCTGCCGCCGAGGCGTTGCCGCACACCGATTTCCAGGGTTCCGCCGCGCGCCATCGCGCGCAATTGCAGGCGCACGGCGAACGCGTTGGGGATGTGGAGATCGGTGCTGATCGTGGCACCGTCGTTGAAAGTCGGGGCCGGCGCAGGCGCTGCTTGGCGTGGAGCGGCGGCCGTGTTTTGCGTGCCTTGCGGGTTGAGCAATCCGCCGAGCAGGGTCAACGCCAGATCGCGTCCGGTATTCTTCTTGCGCGGCGGCGCGGCTTGCGGCGCGGCGGGCGCCGGGGTCGGGGCCGGCGCCCGGCTTAGCTCGGCGATCAGCACATCGCGCGGGTCGACCCGAAACGCTCCCTCGCCGACCCGCCAGGCGGGGTCGGCGTAGAAGTCACCGTCTTGGAAGTCATCGTGCAGCAGTTTGTTGCGCCACGGCCAGTCGTAGCGGCGCAGCAGGTCGCGCAAATCGGACAGGAAGCGCCGATCCGCGGCCCGCGAGCGCTCCGCCTGCCGGACCAACTTCCCCAGTTCGTCGACCATTTGCTGCAGCCTATCGGTCCGTTGCCATTGCCCATAGCGCGCGGTTTCGGCGCGCACCAGCGGCGATCCGAGGCCGGTGATCACGAACACGAGGAGTAGCGCGGCTAAAGTTTTCATCATCGAGTCCTCTCGCTAGGCCGACTGTCAGCCGCCGTCCTGAAGTTCGGCGATAATCTTTGGTACCGGTTTTCCCGCTTCCTTGATCAAGCTCGGCGGTAGCTTGCCTGCCGCCCGGCGCGCCGCCGCCTCGGAGGCGAAACTGCCGAGCAACACCCGGTAACGGTAACGCCCGGCGCTCGCCTCATGGACCTCCAGGCCGAGCCCCGGAAATTCGGCGACCAATCGTGCAACATTCTCGCCGGTATTGGAAACGAAGATCTGCAGCGCATACTTTCCACGGTCCTGCCGGGCCAGCCAGTCGGCGGCGACGGTCGCCACGTCCGGCGGAGAGCCACCGCGCAACGCGGCGATTCCTTTTACCAGCGGTACCGGCTGTTCGCGCCGCACCCCGCTCGGCAGTGCCGCGTAGGCGCCGCGGGCCGCCGCTTCGCTGGTGAAGCTTCCGTAGAGCACCCGGTAGCGAGGTGCGCTCTGGTGCGTCGCGATGACCTTGAGGTCGAGATCGGGGTACGCGGCGATCAGCCGCTCAACCCGATCGAGATGGTTGAGGGCAAATAGTTGCAAGCTGAAGTTGCTCGGCTCCTGCGCCGCGAGCCATGCCGAACCGCTAAGCGCTGGAGCCGGCGCCGGCGGCGCACCGCTATCCGGTGCGGAGGCGGTCGGCGGCGTCGGCTCCGGGGTCCCAGGCGTGACCGTGCTTGCAGGTGGCCGGGGCTCGGCCGATGGAGGCTGACCCGAGGACGAACGCAGGAAGGCGTCGAGTGCCGCGAGGCGTCGCATG
>Ga0114931_10000426_pt1 | contig 50084 bp, 45 predicted proteins | sample 2SBtaG_FD_89579 | JGI IMG/M metagenome (GOLD analysis project Ga0114931, IMG submission 89579) | Deep subsurface microbial communities from Kolumbo volcano to uncover new lineages of life (NeLLi) - 2SBTROV14_V59a metaG | ecosystem: Environmental > Aquatic > Marine > Volcanic | place: Kolumbo... | reverse complement strand
TGGCGTAACAAAACAACTGTATCCTCTCTCATGGCGTATCCTTTTCTTTGGAAAACCGGCGTCTTCATCAACGCCAGGATACGCCACCCAATTCCTCCATCACCAAGATTCAGTCATAGCTCCCGGAAGCCAGTGGCAGCGCTCTTACACCACTCGGTGGGACACACCCTATCGGAGTTCTCCCCGGTACAGAGGTTGCTTCCCGAAACAGGGGTGGGCAAGGCCAAAATCGAGACCTCACGCTTACCTGGCGCTTACCTGAAAAAGAAAAGGCCTAGCCGTTTCCGGTTAACCCATTGAAAAGATTGGTGGGCGCAGTAGGACTCGAACCTACGACCCGCTGATTAAGAGTCAGCTGCTCTACCACCTGAGCTATGCGCCCCACCAAGGAGCGGGATATATCAAAGCGGCGCCGGCTTGTCGATAGTGGCGGTGGCGGCGGGGCCGCCAGAAAATCGTGTTGGCGGCTTCGCTCGCTTCGGGAAGGCGCCGTGTTGATCGCTTCAGTTGGCGCCGCGTTGATCGCTTCAGGTCGCGCTGCCGGCGCGGCGGGGGATGGCGACGTCGCGGTGGACCGAGACCCCGATCAGGAGCCCGAAACCGATCATCAGCGTCATCAACGCTGTGCCGCCATAGGAGACCAGCGGCAGCGGCACACCGACCACCGGCACCAAGCCGGTGACCATGGCGATGTTGATGAACACGTAAACGAAGAACGTGGTCGTCACCCCCATGCCGAGGAGGCGACCGAAATGGCTGGTCGAACGCTGGCTGATGGCGAAACCATAGATCAGGATGACGAGATAGAGGCCGAGCAAGGCCAGCGCCCCGATCAGGCCGAATTCCTCGGCCAGCATGGTGAAAATGAAATCGGTCTGCTTCTCGGGCAGGAAGCTGAGATGGCTTTGAGTACCCGCCATGAAGCCCTTGCCGAACAAGCCGCCCGAGCCCAGCGCGATCTTCGATTGCAGAATATGATAGCCGGCCCCCAGCGGGTCGCGCTCGGGATCGAGAAAGGTGAAGATGCGTTCCTTCTGATAGTCGCGCAGGAACTGCCAACCGATCGGGATCGCCGCCGCGCCGCCGACCAGCGCGACCGCGAATACCCAAAGACGGACACCGGCGAGAAACAGGATCACCCCGCCGCTGATCATCAGCAGCAGCGCCGTGCCGAGATCGGGCTGGCGCAGCACCAGGCCGGTCGGCGCCAAGATCAGGAAAGCCGGCACCACCAGCGCCGACAAGCGCCGCGTCTCCTCGACGGTGAGACCGTGGAAATAGCGCGCCAGAGCCATCACCAAGGCGAGCTTCATTACTTCCGAGGGCTGCAAGCGGAAGACCCAGAGATCGACCCAGCGCTGCGCCCCCATGCCGGAAATGCCCATGATCTCGACCAGAACCAGAAGCGCCAGCGCCACCGCATAGCCGACATAGGCGTAGCGCAGCCAAAAGCGGATATCGACCATGGCGATGATCAGCATTAGCACCACCCCGGTCGCGAACCGCAAAAATTGCGCCCAGGTCCAGGGGTAGATGCTGCCATTGGCGGCCGAGTACAGCATCGCGAAACCGACGCTTGCGGTGGCGATAATGAACAGGATCAAGCCCCAATTGACGTGACCGAGCTTCTCGCCCAGCGACATGCCGACTTGGGTTCGCCCCAAACGACCGCTCATCGCCATCGCTTAGACCTCTCCTTTCGCCGGAACGCCGCCATCGACCAGACGGCGGGGATCGCGCCGCCAGGTCGGCTCGCGACGCAGGGTCTCGCGCAGGACATCGCTGGCGACCGGCGCCGCGGCCCGCGAACCAGAACCACCGTGCTCGACAACCACCGCGACCGCGTAGCGCGGCTCGCGTACCGGCGCGAAACCGACGAACAACGCATGATCGCGCTCGATCCACGGCCGGTCCTTGGACTTGATCACGCCCGAGGCGCGTTCGGCCTTGCTGATGCGACGCACTTGCGAGGTGCCGGTCTTGCCGGCCATGGCGATATTGGGATCATCGATTCGCGCGCGCCGCGCGGTGCCGCGCTTGCCGTTGACGACCCGGTTCATGCCCTCGAGAACCACCCGCAGCGAGGCCGGGGTCAGCCCCATGGATGGGAATTTGGGCGCCGTCGCGTCGCTTCCATCATCGGCGCCACGATCATCGGCGGCGGCCAGGGTGAGACGCGGGGTGATCGCGACGCCACCGTTAGCGATCCGCGCCGCCATCACCGCGAGCTGCAACGGTGTCGCCTGAAGATAGCCCTGACCGATACCGACGACGACCGTTTCGCCGAGCTGCCATGAAACGCCGAACGTGGCCATTTTCCAGGCCTTGTCGGGAACCAGGCCATCGTGCTCTCCGGGGAGGTCGACGCCACTCGCGGTGCCGAACCCAAAACGGCGCGCCATGTCGGCGATGCGGTCGATTCCGACCCGGCGCGAGATATCGTAGAAATAGACGTCGCAGGATTGCTCGATGGCGTCGATCATGGCCAGTTCGCCATGTCCGCCCCGTTTCCAACAATGGAAGGTCGAATCGCCGATCTTGATCTTGCCGCGACAAAAGACCTTGTGATCGGGGGTCACCACCCCGGCCTCGAGAGCGGCCAGCGCGACCACCATCTTGAACGTCGAGCCGGGTGGGTACTGGCCGGCGATGGTCTTGTTGACCAGCGGCTTTAGCGGATTCTCGATCAGCGCGCGCCAGGCGCTCGAGCTGAGCCCCTGGTTGAAGGCGTTGGGATCGTAACTCGGGGTCGAAACCAGCGCCAGCAACTCGCCCGAATGGATATCGATCACCGCCGCCGCCGCGCTCTCGGCGCCGAGACGGGCGCCGAGGTAACGCTGGAGCCCGAGATCAATCGACAAAACCAGGTCGTCGCCGGGCTCGCCGTCGCGCCGCGCGAGTTCGCGGATCACCCGGCCATAGGCGTTGACCTCGACCTGGCTATTGCCAGCGCTGCCGCGAAGCGCGAGATCGTAACGCTTTTCGATGCCGTTCTTGCCGATCCGAAAATCGGGCAGTTCGAGCAAAGGGTCCACGCTCCCACTGAGTTCGTCCTCCGAGACCGCGGCGACGTAGCCGATGATATGCCCCACCGTCGCGCCCGGGGGATAGTATCGGGTTTGGCCGACATCGATCATCACGCCCGGAAGCTCGGGAGCATGGACCTCGACCCGGGAAACCTCGGCCCAGCTCAGGTTCTCGCGCACGGTGATCGGCACGAAACCGCGCTTGCGCCGCGCTTCGCGAACGACGCCGCGATATTCGTGATCGGCGATCGCGATCAGCCGTCCGAGGGCATCGAGCGTAGCCGTGACATCGTCGGTCTGCTCGCTGATCACGACGACGCGATAGTTGAGCCGGTTCTTGGCCAATGGCTCGCCGACCCGATCGAAGATGCGCCCCCGGGGCGGCGGTAACAAGCGCAAATTGATACGGTTCTCGTCGGCCAACACCCGATAGCGATCGGCCTCGACCACTTGTAGATAATAAAGGCGCCCGACCAGGGCCGAAAGCAGCGCCAATTTACCGGCGCCGAGCATGAAGACCCGGCGGCCGAAGGATTTGGTGCGCTCAAGATCACGGTGGTTCATTCATGTCCCCCGCAGGAGCCGGTGTTGGAACCGTCCCAGGAGCCAGGATAAACAAGGATAGGCGGCGAAGGTCAATACCAAGCGCACGCCCAGGGGCCGGGGCACGACGATCGTCCCGGCATGGGCCGAAATCAGCAGCCAGCCGATCAACGCCGCGACCGGCGCTACCAGCATGAACCCCCACCATTCGACCAGGAAGGTCTTGCCGCGAAAGAAGCGCCGCTGCGAGACCACCGTGCCCTGCACCAGCAGAAGCACGAGCGCGCTCATCCCCAAGGGCGTCCCTTGAATGGCGTCCTGTACGAGACCGATGAAGAAAGTCGCCACCAGCGGCAACAGATCGGGGCGGTAGATGCTCCAATAATAAACCGCGATTACCGTCAGCGCCGGCATCACGGGGGACAGCCCCGGAACCGGAAACGGCAGGGCACCTATGAACACCAGCAGCAGGATGCTGGCGAACGGCGCCAAGCCGCGCAGCGCGCGGCCGGCCCGATAGAGCGCGCCAGCGCGGGTCACAATGGCCCCACCGCCCCGGCGACCCGGGTCGAGGGCAACACGCCGGGGAGCGCGAAATCGAGCACGCGAACGTATTCGAGCCGATGCCAATCGACGAAGGGGCGGACCTCGATCAAGCCATCCTCGACCGAGGCGACGACACCGACCGGCAGCCCCGGCGGCAGCATGCCGCCCTGGCCCGAGGTAACGATCCGCTGGCCGGCGTCGATCCGGGCATTGGCGGGCACGAAAGTCAGCGTCGGCCGGTCGGAGTTGTCACCGGCGAGAATCGCGGGCGTGCGCGTCGCCTCCACCACCACCGGAATGCGAGCGTTGAGATCGGTGATCAACAGCACCCGGGCGCTCCGCCGGCCGACTTCGACGATCCGGCCGATGAAGCCGTCGCCATCGACCACCGCCTGGCCGCCGCGCACGCCATCACGCCCGCCGGCGTTGAGCACCACCGTGCGCACGAAGGCACCGCCCGCATCGGAGATCACCCGAGCCGATACATAAGTCGGTTCCGGCCCGGGAATGAAGTTGAGCAGACCGCGCAACGACTGGTTTTGGCGTTCCAGCCCCATGGCCACGCCATACCACTGCTTGAGACGCGCGTTCTCCTCGCGCAGGCGCGCGTTCTCGGCCCTGAGATCGATCAAGTTACGGGCACTCTCGATCACCGCCGTCATGGTGACGATCGGCCGCGACAGGACGCCCATGACCGGAGCGGCGGCGTCGGTCAGGGTGATGCGCAACCGTTCGACGAAGCCAGTATCGGCCTTGCCGAGGATCATCAATCCGATCGCCGCGGCGACGAGGAGAGCGAGTGCAAAGCGCTGGAGCCACCCCTTGATGGGCTCGGTTAAACGGCGTACCGACCCGCCCGCGCCTGTCACCATGGCCTCATTCGCTATTCATCGACCGCCTCGCGGCGGCGCCCTTAGGAATCGAACTGATTATAGAGCACGTGCTTGAGCGTTTTCATCTCCTCGAGACAGCGCCCCGTGCCCAGCGCCACGCAAGACAAAGGCTCGTCGGCGATCGAAACCGGCAGCCCGGTGGCGTGGCGGAGGACGAAGTCGAGATTGCCCAGAAGCGCGCCGCCGCCGGTCAGGACGATGCCCTTGTCGACGATGTCGGCGGCGAGTTCGGGCGGGGTCTGCTAGAGCGCCACCTTGACCGCCTCGATGATCGCTCCGACCGGCTCGGCCAGGCTCTCGGCGATCTGGCGCTGCGAGATGATCAGTTCCTTCGGCACGCCGTTCATCAGGTCGCGGCCCTTGATCTCCATCACCTCGCCGTCGCCGTCCTCGGGCGGACAGGCGGAGCCGATCTGCTTCTTGATGCGCTCGGCGCTGCCCTCGCCGACCAACAGGTTATGGTTGCGCCGGATATAGGCGATGATGGCCTCGTCCATCTTGTCGCCGCCGACCCGGACCGAGCGCGAATAGACGATGCCGCCGAGCGAGAGCACCGCCACCTCGGTGGTGCCGCCGCCGACGTCGACCACCATCGAGCCGGTCGGTTCGGTCACCGGCAGACCGGCGCCGATTGCCGCCGCCATCGGCTCCTCGATCAGGAACACCCGGCGCGCGCCGGCGCTTTCGGCCGATTCCTGAATCGCCCGGCGCTCGACCGCGGTTGAGCCCGAAGGTACGCAGACGATGATCTGCGGGCTGGCGAAGCTACGCCGGTTGTGCACCTTGCGGATAAAGTGCTTGATCATCTCCTCGGCGACCTCGAAGTCGGCGATCACCCCGTCGCGCAAGGGGCGGATCGCCTCGATGTTGCCGGGGGTCCGACCGAGCATTTGCTTGGCCTCGTCGCCGACGGCCAGCACCTGCTTCTTGCCGCGCACGCTGACGATGGCGACGACGGACGGTTCGTTGAGGACGATCCCCCGGCTTTTCACATAGACCAACGTATTGGCCGTCCCGAGGTCGATGGCCATGTCGGCCGACATCATGCCAAGCAATCGCGAAAACATCTTTGCCCTTACATCATTCCCAAAACTACCGGGCCGCCGGACGCCAAGCGCCCAACGGCCCGGATAAGCGTTACGTGGTGATCGCGACCATATGCCGCACGACCAATCTCCGCACCGGCCACCCCATCAGGCGGACAGCGCGGCCGGCGCCGATCGCCCGCGCTTCACCAACAGCTTGTTCAAGGCGTTGATATAGGCGCGCGCGGAGGCGACCAGGGTATCGGTATCGGCGCCCTGGCCGTTGACGGTGCGGCCGTTCTCCTCGAGGCGAACGGTGACCTCGGCCTGGGCGTCGGTCCCGCCGGTGACGGCGTGGACCTGATAAAGCGCCAACCGCGCCTGGTGCGGAAAGAGCGCGCCGATGGCGTTGAAGGTGGCGTCGACCGGCCCGTTGCCCTCGGCCGAGACGCCCTTGCGGGCGCCGTCGATCTCGAGCTCCAGGCTGGCCTCCTGCGGTCCTGTCGAGCCGCAGACGATGCCCAGCGAGACGAAACGGATACGGTCGCTGTCGTGGCTGGCCTCGTCGTCGACGATGGCGATGATGTCCTCGTCGAAGATGTCCTTCTTTTTGTCGGCAAGCTCCTTGAAACGCTGGAAGGCGACCTGAAGCGCGTTCTCGCCGATTTCGATCCCCAGTTCCTCGAGCTTGCGGCGGAAGGCGTGCCGGCCCGAATGCTTGCCCATGACCAGGGTCGATTTGGTCAATCCGACCGATTCCGGGGTCATGATCTCGTAGGTCCCGGCGTGCTTGAGCATGCCGTCCTGATGGATGCCGGCCTCGTGGGCGAAGGCATTGGCGCCGACGATCGCCTTGTTGGGCTGGATGGCGAAACCGGTGACCGTCGAGACCAGGCGCGAGGCCTTCATGATCTCCTCGCTGACGACCCCGGTGTCGTAGGGCATGAGGTCGTGGCGGGTGCGCAAGGCCATCACCACCTCTTCCAGCGCGGCGTTGCCGGCCCGCTCGCCGATGCCGTTGATGGTGCATTCGATCTGGCGCGCGCCGGCGGCGACGGCGGCCAGCGAATTGGCCACCGCCAAGCCGAGATCGTTGTGGCAATGGACCGAAATGATGGCCTTGTCGATGTTTGGCACGCGGTCGAACAGCATACGGATCAAGGCCGCGAATTCCTCCGGCGTGGCGTAGCCGACGGTATCGGGGATGTTGATCGTCCCCGCCCCGGCCGTGATCGCCGCCTCGACCGTGCGGCAGAGAAAGTCGTGCTCGGTGCGCGAGCCGTCCTCGCAGCTCCATTCGACGTCGTCGCAGAACTTGCGCGCGTAAGAGACGCTGTCGACCACCCGCTCATAGACCTGCTCCGGGGTCATCTGGAGCTTGTGCTCCATATGCAGCGGGCTGGTCGAGATGAAGGTGTGGATGCGCTTGCGCGCCGCCGGTTCGAGCGCTTCCGCCGCGCGGTCGATGTCGTGGCGCGAGGCGCGGGCGAGGCTACAGACGGTCGCCTTCTCGACGGCCTTGGAAACCTCGCGAATGGCCTCGAAATCGCCCTCCGAGGCGATCGCGAAACCGGCCTCGATGATATCGACGCCCATGCGGTCGAGAACCTCGGCGATGCGCAGCTTTTCCTCGAGGTTCATCGAGGCGCCGGGCGATTGCTCGCCATCGCGCAAGGTGGTGTCGAAGATAACGACCCGGTCCGGATCGGTCTTGCTGGACATGTGACTGGTCCTTTTCACTTCACGTTCTTTGCCATGTCGTGGATCGATGACCCCTGAACGCCCGCGAGCGCGGCGTGTTCGCGTTCAGGGGCGGCTAAGTCGAAGGACCGTTTCGCATGTCGGTGGCGGCGACGCGTGGCGACCCGAGCCCGGCGCCAACGCCAAGCACCCTCGCGCGGTACCCCGCGGAGGCCGCCGGCGTTCGCCACCGATCGTCGCTGCCGTCATCTCGCCACCCACCACCCGGGGAACGGAACTTGGAAATTTCCTAGATCCTGTTCCACCGTCAACCGGAATCACAACATCCGTGTCGTTAACAATAGATGAAAGCGGCCGGATGAAGCCAGCACTTTGTCGCCTCGGCGACGATGGCTCTAGTTCTTGCTCTTGTCGACCAGGCGGTTGGCGCTGATCCAGGGCATCATGGCGCGCAGTTTCTCGCCGACCTTCTCGATGTCGTGCTCGGCGGCGCGCCGGCGCATGGCCTTGAAACTGGCCTGCTGGGCGGTGTTCTCGAGCACCCACTCGCGGGCGAAGCGGCCCGACTGGATGTCGTCGAGAATGCGCTTCATCTCCGCTTTCACCTTGTCGTCGACGACCCGGGGGCCGCGCGTGTAGTCGCCGTATTCGGCGGTGTTCGAGATCGAGTAGCGCATGTTGGCGATGCCGCCCTCGTAGATCAGATCGACGATCAGCTTGACCTCGTGCAGGCACTCGAAATAGGCCATCTCGGGCGCGTAACCGGCCTCGACCAGGGTCTCGTAGCCAGCCATGATCAGCGACGTCAGGCCGCCGCAGAGCACCACCTGCTCGCCGAACAGGTCGGTCTCGCACTCCTCGCGGAAGGTGGTGCCGATCACCCCGGCGCGACCGCCGCCGATGGCCGAGGCATAGGACAGGCCGATCTCGTGGGCGTTGCCGGTGGCGTCCTGCTGGACCGCCAACAGGCAGGGCACGCCGCCGCCGCGAACGTATTCCGAGCGCACGGTATGACCCGGCCCCTTGGGCGCGACCATGAAGATGTCGAGATCGGGACGCGGCTCGATGAGGTTGAAATGGATGCTGAGACCGTGGGCGAAGGCGAGCGCCGAGTTCTCGCGCAAGTTTCCGGCCAGATGGTCGCGATAGATCGCCCCATGCAGCTCGTCGGGGTCCAGGACCATGGTCACGTCGGCCCATTTGGCGGCCTCGGACGGAGCCATCACCGTGAGCTTCTCGGCCTTGGCCTTGGCGATGCTGGTCGAGCCCGGGCGTAGCGCGACCGCCACCTCGGCGACACCGCTGTCGCGCATGTTGGCGGCATGGGCGTGGCCCTGGCTGCCGTATCCGATAACCGCGACCTTCTTGCCCTTGATCAGGTTGAGGTCGGCGTCACGATCGTAATAAACGCGCATTGGTGTTCTCTCCTTGATGGTGTCCGGCGCCATTCCGATGAACGGCCCCATTCCGATGAACGACTCGGGGGCGCGCGGTCAGATGCCCTCGGCACCGCGCGAAATCGCGGCGACCCCGGTTCGCGATACGTCGGCGAGGCCGAGCGGCGTCATCAGCTTGATGAACGCATTGATCTTCTCGGTCGTTCCGGTGACGCGGAAAATGAACGATGAGTTGGAGCTGTCGATGACGCGGGCGCGAAAGATATCGGCGATGCGTAGCGATTCGACGCGCTTATCGCCGGTGCCGACGACCTTGATCAGGGCCAGTTCGCTGGCCACATGCGGCCCCTCGACGGTGAGATCGCGAACCTTGTAGATCGGCACCAGGCGGCCGAGCTGGGCCTTGATCTGCTCGATCACCATCGGCGTGCCCGAGGTGACGATGGTGATCCTGGACAGCGCTCGCGACTTGTCGACCTCGGCGACCGTGAGGCTGTCGATGTTGTAGCCCCGGGCCGAGAATAGACCGATGACCCGGGCCAGCACGCCGGCCTCGTTGTCGACCAGTACCGCGATCGTATGTCGTTTGATCTCGCTGTCCACGCTTTCCATCCCGCCGTCCCCGCCGCCAAGCGGACGCCTTGCCCGCCCTGGCCCGCTCAAACCAAGATCATGCCGTCCTCGGATTGCTGCTCGATATCCTCGTCCGGCCCCAACGTCATGTCGTAATGGGCGGCGCCGGCCGGGATCATCGGATAGACGTTCTCGGTCGGATCGACGATCACGTCGGCGATCACCGGGCCGTCGCTGGCGATCATGGCGTCGAGCAGATCATCGACCTGATCCGGCTTGGTGGCGGTCAGGCCGGTGGCGCCGAAGGCTTCGGCCAGACGGACGAAATCGGGCAGCGATTCCATGTAGCTTTCCGAATAGCGCCCACCATGAAAAAACTCCTGCCACTGGCGCACCATGCCCATGTAGCGGTTGTTCAGGATCAACACCTTCACCGGCAAATGGTACTGGGCGAGCGTCGACATTTCCTGGATCTGCATCATGATCGAGGCCTCGCCGGCAACGTCGATGACCAGCGCCTCGGGATGCGCGACCTGCACCCCCATCGCCGACGGCAGGCCGTAGCCCATGGTGCCGAGCCCGCCCGAGGTCATCCAATGGCCCGGCTTCTCGAAGTGGAGGAACTGGGCCGCCCACATCTGGTGCTGGCCGACCTCGGTGGTGATGTAGACGTCGTCGCGCTCCGCTAGCCGCGCCTGGAGCCGTTCCAGCACGTATTGCGGCTTGATGATCTCGGTCGAGTTGGCGTAGCGCAGGCACTCGCGTCGGCGCCACTGCTCGATCTGACCCCACCAGGCATCCAAGGCCTTGCGGTTGGTGCCGTGGAGCTTGCGCTTCCACAGCTTGGTCATGTCTTCCAGCACATAGGCGACGTCGCCGACGATCGGCACCTCGACGCGCACGTTCTTGTTGATCGACGACGGATCGATGTCGATGTGGATCTTGGTCGAGCCTTGGGAAAACGCATCGAGCCGGCCGGTGACCCGGTCGTCGAAACGGGCGCCGATGCATACCATCACGTCGCATTCGGCCATCGCCATGTTGGCCTCGTAGGTGCCGTGCATGCCGAGCATGCCCAGGAACCGCTTGTCGGAGGCCGGAAAGGCGCCCAGCCCCATCAGGGTCAGGGTCACCGGGCAATGGGTCAGGCGGGCGAAATTGGCCAGCAGGCGGGCCGCCGCCGGGCCGGCGTTGATCACCCCGCCGCCGGCATAGATGATCGGCCGCCGGGCGCCGGCGATGAGATCGATCGCTTCCTCGATGCTGTCCGCATCGCCCTTGACCTGGGGCGCGTAGGAGCGATGTTCGACGCGCGGGCTGCAATCGTAAGCGGCGGTGTTGATGGCCACGTCCTTGGGGATGTCGATCACCACCGGTCCGGGCCGGCCGCTGCCGGCGATATAGAACGCGTCGTGGATGACGCCGGCCAGGGCATCGGTCGATTTGACCAGATAATTATGCTTGGTGCAGGACCGGGTGATGCCGACGGTATCGGCCTCCTGAAAGGCGTCGTTACCGATCAGATGGGTCGGCACCTGGCCGGTCAGGCAGACCAGCGGAATGCTGTCCATCATGGCGTCGGTCAGGCCGGTCACGCAGTTGGTCGCGCCCGGCCCCGAAGTCACCAGCACGACGCCGATCTTGCCGGTCGAGCGGGAGTAGCCCTCGGCCGCGTGAACCGCCGCCTGCTCGTGACGCACCAGGATATGGCGCAGCGCGTTTTGCTGAAAAAGCGCGTCGTAAATCGGAAGGACGGCGCCGCCCGGATAGCCGAACACGACATCGACGCCCTGATCGACCAGGGCCTTGATGACTATTTCAGCGCCCGTCGGTTCCGTGCCGGCCACCATGTCCTCCATCTCTCGCGATACACATCACGCGACATCACGCGACATAACATGCGCGTATGATCCATCCCGCGCGCACGGATACTAATATGCGCACACATAAGCGGCCGCGCGATGGCTGCCGCGATCGCCGGCCCTGAAGCCGCCGGACTTGTCGCGCGCGAAGGCGCGAGCAACGCCGGGAAGATCGGAAGCTAGACGCTCACTTGGCCAGGGTCAACAGGAACCGCCGGAGGGTCTTCGTCGCCGCTCGCAAGCCGTCGTCGGCCGCCTCGGCGCCGATCTCCACCGCGTCCGGCATCTGGTGGCGAAACCAGGTGCATTGACGCTTGGCGTAGCGCCGGGTGGCCTGTTGGGCGGCGGCGATGGCGGTCGCCAAATCGCAGGCGCCGGCGAGATGGGCGCGCAGGTCGCGCAGGCCCAGCGCCTTCATGCCCGGCCGATTGGACGCGAAGCGGTCGAGCCCCGCCACTTCGTCGAGCGCGCCGGCCGCGAGCATGGCCCGCAGGCGTGCGTCGCAGCGGGCATAGAGCGAGGCGCGCGGCGGCATCAGCACCAGCGACAGCACCGGGCCGAGATCGACGATCGCCTGACCGCGCCGGCGCCATTCGGCCAGCGGCACCCCGGTCGCCTCGATCACCGCCCAGGCGCGCACCGTCCGCTGCGCGTCGCCGGGGTGAAGGCCGGCGGCGGTCGCGGGGTCGCGGGCGGCGAGCGCGGCGTGAAAGGCGCGCGCCCCGAGGGCGGTCCGGCGCGCCTCGGCATCGGCGCGAATGACCTCGGGGACGTCGGGTACCGGCGCCAACCCCTGGGTCAGCGCGCGCAGATAGAGCCCGCTGCCGCCGGTGACGATGGCCAGCCGCCCCGCCGCCCTAGCCGCCGCGATCTCGTCCAGCGCCCGCGCCCGCCAGCGCCCCACCGACCACGGATCGGCGATCGATATCGCGCCATAGAGCCGGTGCGGCGCGCGGGCGAGCGCCTCCGCTCCCGGCCGCGCTGTCAGGATCGCCAACTCGCGATAGACCTGCATCGCGTCGGCATTGATGACCACGCCGCCGAAGTCCTCGGCCAGGGCCAGGGCCAGCCCCGACTTGCCGCTCGCGGTCGGCCCGCCGATCAGGACGACACCGGTCATCCGCGCCGGAGGCCGCTTGATCGGCGCCGGGCCGGCGCATAGGCTGAGCCCATGAAAAATGTCCTCACCGTGATCGCCGCCGGCGGCGGGAAAACCAATGCGGAACCGGCGCTTGAGAATAGCACGGTCGCCGCCGCGCGCGCTGCCCTGGGCGGCGCCGGCGCGCCGGTTTGGCTGGCGCCGGGGATCGCCTGCGATATTCCCTTCGCCACCCCCGACGACCCCGACCTGGCGCGGACGGCGGTCGCGGCGGCGGTGGCCGGCGCGCCTTGCGACATCGTCGCCCAGAAGGCCGCCGGGCGGCGCAAGCGGCTGCTCGTCGCCGACATGGAATCGACCGTGATCGACAATGAAATGATCGACGAACTGGCCGAGATCACCGGGCTCGGCGCCGCCATAACCGCCATTACCGCGCGCTCGATGCGGGGCGAGATCGACTTCACCCAGTCGCTGATCCAGCGGGTGGGATTGTTCGCCGGCCGCGACGCGGCGCTGATCGACCAGGCGCTCGCCCGGCTGCGGGTCGTGCCGGGAGCCGAAACCCTGGTCCGCACCATGCGCGCGCACGGCGCCCACGCGGCCCTGGTCACCGGCGGCTTCACCCCCTTCGCCGAGGCGGCGCGCGCCCGGATCGGCTTCGACGAGGCCCATGCCAACGAGATCGAGATCGTCGCCGGTCGCCTGACCGGGCGGGTCCCGCCGCCGATCCTCGACCGGGCGGCCAAGCGCCACTGGCTCGACCGCCTGGCGCGCGAGCGCGGCATCGATAGGGCGGCGACGATCGCCGTCGGCGACGGCGCCAACGATCTCGACATGCTGACGGCGGCCGGGCTGGCGGTGGGCTATCGGCCGAAACCGATCGTCGCCACCGTCGCCGATGCCGTCATCGCTTATGGCGACCTGACGGCCGTGCTTTTCATCCAAGGCTACCGCCGCCAGGACTTCGTCGGCTAGGCCCCGGGGCTCAATTCTCGACCAGCGCCATCCAATCGAGCGCGCCGATGTCCTCGACGATGGCGTCGGCGGCGGAGAAATCCATGCCGGCGGTCATCTCGTTGGGCCAGGCGATGACCCGGAGACCGGCGGCGCGGGCGGCGGCGACCCCGGCCTCGGTATCCTCGATCGCCAGGCAGGCGCCGGGGGAAACCTTCAGGGCCCGGGCGGCGGCGAGATAGAGATCGGGCGCCGGCTTGCCCCGGGCGACGTCCTCGCGCGCCCGAATCGCGCCCAGCAGGTCGGCGACGCCGACCGCGGCGACGCTGGCGAGAACGATCCGCCTGGGGCTCGACGACGCCGCCGCCTGCGGCACCCCGCGCGTGGCCAGCGCGCCCACCACCGCCGGGGCGGGATCGCGCGCCATGGTCGCGTCGACGTGGTCGATATAATAATCGATCCAGGTTTCCAGCACCTGCTCGAAGGTCAGCCCGCAGCCCCGGAGCTCGGGCATCCCGTCCCATATCTCGTTGAGGCTGTGGCCGAGCCAGCGGCTGTTGTCGCTGTCGGCGAAAGCGACCCCACGGTCCTTCAGCAGCGCCCGCATGGCCTCCAGATGCAAGGGCTCGCTGTCGATCAGCACGCCGTCGACGTCCCAGATCACGGCGCTGGCGGCGGTCACGAGCGCACCATCCACAGCACCAGAATGCCGAGCCCGGCCGCCAGCAGGCCGGCCGAACGCAAGGACGACGACGGCAGGGTAATGACCTGCGCCATCATTCGTTTCATGCCGTCGGGAAACAAGGCATAAAGCGCCCCCTCGAGGACGAAGACGAGACCGAGCGCGCTTAAAAGGTCCAGCATGCGGTGGCGCCACCATTGATGGAAGGGGTCGGGGCGGCTACATTTAGCAGCCGCGTTCGCGGCGAACAACCTGCCCGCCACCCTTATCAGCCATCAAATCCCACCAAGGAGCGTATCGCGATGGAGTATCGCCGCCTGGGCCGAAGCGGCCTTTTGGTCTCCGACATCTGCCTCGGCACCATGACCTTCGGCAACCAGGTCGACGAAGCCGACGCCCACCGCCTGCTCGATCGCGCGCTCGACGCCGGCATCAATTTTTACGATACCGCCGAAATGTACGCGGTGCCGCCGACCGCCGAGAGCTATGGTCGCTCGGAGGCGATCCTCGGAAGCTGGCTCAAGACCAAGCCGCGCGACCGGATCATCGTTGCGACCAAGATCACCGGCCCCTGCCACGATCCGCGCGGCGATTTCGTCTCTTGGATCCGGGGCGGCGGCGCGGCGCTGGATTGGCATCACTTCGCCCGCGCGATCGAGGCGTCGCTACGCCGCCTGGGCACCGATTACGTCGATCTCTACCAGACCCACTGGCCCGATAGAACCGTGCCAATGACCGCCCAGCTCGAAGCCTTCGAGCGCTTGATCGAAGCCGGCGCCATGCGCTACGCCGGGGTCAGCAACGAGACTCCCTGGGGCCTGACCCGCCTGCTCGCCACGGCCGAGGCCGAGGGTCTGCCGCGGATGGTCTCGGTGCAGAACAACCACAGCCTGCTGAAGCGCGATTTCGAATCCGGCATGGCCGAGGTCTGCCAGCGCGAAGAGGTCGGCATGATGGCCTTCTCGCCGCTCGCCGGCGGCGTTCTATCGGGAAAATATAGCGGCGGCGCGCAGCCGGAGGGGGCAAGAATGACGGTCTTTTCGGCCCGCTTCCGCGAGCGCTACGCCCATCCCCGCGCCCTGGCCGCCGCCGACCGCTACGTGGCCATCGCCCGCGAGGCGGGGCTCGACCCGGCGGCGATGGCGGTGGCCTGGATGCGAAGCCGTCCCGGGGTGACCTCGGCGCTGCCCGGCTGCACCGACGCGGCGCAATTGGAAACCATCATCGCCGCCGGCGACATCACCCTGGGCGACGATGTGGCCCAAGCGATCGACGCGGTTCACGCCGAGATGACCAACCCCGTGGTGTAGGGCGACACGGCCCCCACAGGGGGCCGCGTCCGCGCTATTTCTTTTTGCCGCCGCCCTCGCTCACCGGGCCAAGATCTCCGAAGAAGCGGAAAAACTCGCTGTCAGGCGACAGCACCATGGTCGTATCGTTGCTGCCGAGTGCCGCGCGATAGGCCTGCATCGAGCGATAGAAGGTGAAGAAATCGACGTCCTGGCCGAAGGCATCGGCGAAGATGCGCACGGCTTGGGCGTCGCCCTTGCCGCGCGTGATCTGGGCGGTCTTGCGGGCATTGGCGATGGTGACGACCTTCTGGCGATCGGCCTCGGCCCGGATTACCTGTGCCTTCTTGTCGCCTTCGGCCCGGATCTCCTTGGCGACCTTTTGGCGCGAGGTCTGCATGCGGCGGAAAATCGCCTCGCTGTTCTCCTTGGGCAGATCGGTCCGCTTGATGCGGACGTCGATGACCTCGACCCCCCAGGGCTTGGTCTCGCCGTTGACGATTTTCTTGATCTCGCCCATCAGCGCCACCCGCTCGCCGGACACGATCAGTTGCAGCGACACCGTGCCCAGCGCCTGGCGGGTGGCGGCATTGACGATCGAGGCGAAGCTCGCCTGGAAATCGCGCTCGGTCCGCACCGATTGGAAAAACAGCAGCGGATCGACGATCTTGTAGCGGGCGAAGGCATCGACCACCAAACGCTTCTGGTCGGAGGCGATCACTTCCTCGGCGGGGGCGTCGAAATCGAGCACCCGCTTATCGAATAAGCGCACGTTCTGAATGAACGGCACCTTGACGTGGAGGCCCGGTTGCTGGACCACCGAAATCGGCTTGCCGAATTCGAGAACCAGCGCCTGGGCCGCCTGGTGGACGGTGTAAAGCGAACTCGAGGCGGCGATGACGGCGGCCACCACGATCACCAGAAGCCCGATCATGAGAGCCCGGTTCATTGCGTGCCTCCCGCCTTGCGCTTAGTCAATTCGGGCAGCGGTAGATAGGGCAGAACGCCCTGAGCTCCGCCCGCCGCGCGATCGATGATCACCTTGTTGGTGCCCTTCAGCACCTTCTCCATGGTCTCTAGGTAGATACGCTTGACGGTCACGTCCTTGGCCATCTTGTATTGTGCGTAGACGGCGAGGAAACGTTGGGCGTCACCCTCGGCGCCGGCGACGACCTGTTTCTGGTACGCCTTGGCTTCCAGGATCATCTGGGCCGCGTCGCCCTGGGCCCGGGGAACGATGGCGTTGGCGTAGGACCGGGCCTCGTTGCGGGCTCGCTCGGCATCGGCGCGGGCGCGCTGAACATCGCGGAAGGCGTCGATGACCTGCTCGGGCGGATCGACCTTCTGGAGCTGAACCTGATCGATCTGAATGCCAGCTTTGTAAGCATTGAGAATGTTCTGCAATAGGGTGCGGGACTTCTGCTCGACATCGCTGCGGCCCTCGGCGCGGGCGTATTCGGCCTTGGTCTTGCCGATCACCTCGCGCATGGCGCTCTCGGCCGCCGCCTTCACCGTCTGCGCGGGGGCGCGTACGTTGAACAGGAACCGCCCGGCATCCTTGATCTTCCACAGGACGACGAAATTGATGTCGATGATGTTCTCGTCGCCGGTCAGCATCTGACGCTCGTTGTCGACCTGGCGCACGGGAACCCCGCGTCCGGCGTCGACGCCCGAGCGAAAGCCGATCTCGACTCGGTTGATGCGCGTCACCTTGGGTCGGTAGACCTGTCCGATCGGCGCCGGCCAGTTATAGCGCAGGCCAGGCTCGGTGGTGTTGACCAGCTTGCCGAACACTAGCTCGATACCCTGCTCGTCGGCCTGCACCCGGTAGAAGCCCGAGCCCAGCCAGACGGCGACGATCAGGATAAGGATAAGGATCAGGCCACGGCCACCGCCGAAGCCGCGCGGCATGATGCGGCGCATGCGGTCCTGGCCCTTGCGCAGCAATTCCTCGAGATCGGGAGGCTGTGGCCCGCCGCCGCCGGAGCCGCGTCCCCAGGGTCCCCCCTGGTCGCCGCCGCCCTGCCAACCGCCGCCACCGCCACCGCCTTGGCTGCTCCACGGCATCGTTGAAATCCTCTCGTCGGTGATATGGGAATTGCGGACTTGCTGCCGCTGGCCACCGCCTTATATGACAGCCATCCAATCGACGCAACGGACGTGGAAATCTTCCGCCCGCGCCTATATGGTTCCGCGCGTCGCGAATTACGAGTCCCGGCGACAGAGCCGGCCTCGCGACGACCGAGAATTTTTCCCGAGAGGAGATTTCGTCAATGCCCGCGATCACCGAGCAACAGGTCCTCGACGCCTTGCGGCGGGTCGAGGACACCAGCCGCGGCAAGGATGTCGTCAGCCTGGGCATGGTCTCCGGCCTGGTGATCAAGGACAGCAACGTCGGTTTCGCGCTCGAGGTCGACCCCGCCGACGGCGAGCGCCTGGAACCGCTGCGCAAGACCTGCGAGGAGGTGGTGGCGGCGCTGCCCGGCGTCACCTCGGCGACGGTGGTCCTGACCGCCCATCGCGACGCGCCCCCATCTCCGACGCAATCGCCGCAACCACCGCAACCACCGCCGCCAGCCCAGCAACAAGCGGCCAAGCCGCTGGTGCCGGGGGTCAAGGCGATCATCGCCGTGGCCTCGGGCAAGGGCGGGGTCGGCAAATCGACCACCACCGTCAACCTGGCCCTGTCGCTGGCCGCCGACGGCCGCCGCGTCGGTATTCTCGACGCCGACGTCTACGGTCCCTCGATGCCGCGCATGCTGGGCATCACCGGCCGCCCGACGGCGCCCGACGGCCGCCGCATCAACCCGATGGAGAACTACGGCTTGCGCTGCATGTCGATGGGCTTCCTAGTCGAGGAGGACGCGCCGATGATCTGGCGCGGGCCGATGGTCATGGGGGCGCTCGAGCAGATGCTGCGCGACGTCGTCTGGGGCGAGCTCGACGTGCTGGTGGTCGATCTGCCGCCGGGCACCGGCGACGCCCAACTCACGCTCGCGCAACGGGTGCCGCTGACCGGCGCCGTGATCGTCTCGACCCCGCAGGACATCGCCCTCCTCGACGCCCGCAAGGGGCTCAACATGTTCCGCCAAGTCGACGTGCCGGTGTTCGGCATCATCGAGAACATGAGCTACTACGTGTGCCCGAAATGCGGCGAGCGGGCCGAGATTTTCGGCCACGGCGGCGCGCGGCGCGAGGCCGAGAAGTTGGGGGTCGAGTTTCTCGGCGAAATTCCCCTCGATCTGGTCATCCGCGAAACCTCCGACGCCGGGCGGCCGATCGTCGTCTCCCATCCCGAAAGCCCGCAGGCCCGGGCCTTCCGCCGGGCCGGCAAACGGGTCGGCGAAATGATCGACGAGGCGCTCGCCGGCGCCGGCCGCGCGGCGCCGCGCATCGTCATCCAGTGACCGCCGGCGGACCGCTAGGTTTTCACATCATCCAAAAAGGCGTCGAGCGGCGTTCCGGCGAGGCGGTTGACGTAGTTGGTCAGGGTGCAATGGGCGATCTCGGCGATCACCTCGATCATGGTTCGCGGATCGGCGCCCCGGGCCTCGAAGGCCGCGAACTCGGCGTCCGTCAACCGCCCCTTGCGTTGAAGAAGGGCGCGGGTCAGGTCCTGGATCAGCCGGCCACGCTCGGTGCCGACCGGCGCGCCGGCGAGGATCGCCCGGATATCGGCCTCTGCGAGCCCGGTTTCGCGGGCCAGCTTGACATGGGCCGGGACGCAATAATGGCAGTCGTTGAGATAGGCCATGGAGAGGTCGACCACCTCGCGATCGAGATCGTCGAGGCCGGTCTTACGCAACCCCCGCCAATAGGCGTTGAAGGCCGCCAGCACGTCCGGCGCGTGGGCCATCACCCGGGCCACGTTCCAGGGCTCGCCCCAGGTCCGGCCGATCGCCGCCAGGGCCTCGGCGGCCGCCGGGTCCTCGCAATCGTCGGCGAGCGGCGGGATGCGGGCCTTGGTCATCGGGCCGCCGCCGCCTCGGGCGTCGACGGCGGCTTGACCGTGGTGACGCCGATCATGCAGTCGCGGGTGACCAGGGCGGCGAGGTCGTCCTCGCCCAGGCCGTCGGTCCCAGAGGGGCGCAGGGGCAGCACCAGATAGCGCATGTCGGCGGTCGAATCATGCACCCGAAGCGTCACCTCGGGCGCGATCTCGGTGCCGAACTCGGCCAGTACCGCGCGCGGCTCGCGGACCACCCGCGAGCGGTAGGGCTTGCTCTTGTACCAGTCCGGCGGCAGGCCTAGAAGCCAGCGCGGATAGCACGAGCACAGGGTGCAGACGATGACGTTGTGGACCTCGGGCGTGTTCTCGACCACCACCAGGCGGGTCGGGCCGATGTCGATGCCGAGCTCGGCGACGGCGCCGCCGCCATCGACCAAGAGCCGCGCCTTGTAGTCGGGATCGTTCCAGGCGCGGGCGACGACGCGGCCACCCTCGGCCGGCGAGCGCGCGTCCATCGCCTCGATCGCCGCCCGCACCTCGTCGTTGGCGAGGATGCCCTTTTCGACCAGCAGCTCGCGGATTGCGATTTCGAGGATTTCATACTCTCCCGGCGGCGGCGCGTCGGCGGCCGTGCCCGGATGATCTCGGTGGCCGGGATGGTTCGGGTGCTCGCTCATCGCGCTTCTTCCCTGTCGGTTGTTGGCCTCTCATGGCCGCCGGCGTCGAGCCAATGCTCGAAGATTTCGATATCGACCGTGTCGGCGGTCGGGCCGTCGTAGCGGGGCCAGACCGCGTCCTGGCGAAAACGCACCCGATAGAGCGGCCGCAAGGGCCGCCCGGAGCCGCCGTAGGCGAGGCTCTCGGGGTTGCCGAAGGCGCCGCAGACGCGCTCGATCACGCCCGCCTTGCCGCGGATGTAGTAAGGCGTTCGGACATGACCCGGCGGATGGCGATCGTGGACCGTGACCGGGTCGCCGGGCGCGAAGCGGGGCGTCATGCTTCGGCCTCGAGGCGGGCCTTGACGACGGCCACGCGGGCCTCGATCTCGGCGTTGGTCAACACCCCCTTCTCGACCATGATGGCGGTGATCGCCGCCAGCCAGCGCTCGTAATAGCCGAGCGTGTCGTAAGCCTCGGCGCCCAGCGATTCGATCGCCCGGCGCATCTCGTCGACCCGCAACAGACGGCGCTTGTTGTCGCTCAACAGCGTCATCAGCGCGTCGATACGTTTTTCCGAAAGCGTCACCGCGTGCTGATCGCGGGGAATCGGCCCATCGGGCAGGCCGCCGATATCGTGAACACCGCGCATGGTCGCTTCCTTCTCCTTACCCACCCCAATCATCGCCGGGCATACGCGGATTGCAAGCGTTGCTTGCAACAAGGGCGATTGCCTATCCGCCCGGAACCGAGGCATATGGTGCCCCATGCCCTCGGTCACCTCCCCTAGCAACGCGGCTCGGCATCAGGTCTTGAGTCTCGCCGCCGTTATCGCCGCGACGATGGTGGTGGCGGTGACGCTGGGGCTGTCATGGCCGCTGTTGTCGTTGATCCTGGACGCGCGCGGTGTCGAGCCGGCGCTGATCGGCCTGTCGTCGGCCACCCAGACGATCGCCATCGTCGTCGTCCTGCCCTTCGTGCCGCGCATCCTGACCCGCTTCGGGACCCTGCCGGTGATGGCCTGGTCGCTGGCGACGATGGTCGCCATGCTGCTCGCCCTGCCGCTGTTCGACGATGTCATGGCCTGGTTCCCGATCCGCTTCGTCCTCGGCGCCGCCAGCGAAACCCTACTCGTGGCCGCCGATATCTGGGTCAACCAGAGCGCCGACGAGCGCCGTCGGGGGCGGATCATCGGTATCTACAGCTTCGCGCTCTCGGCCGGCTTCGCGATCGGTCCGCTGATTATCAACCTGACCGGAATCGACGGTTGGGCGCCGTTCCTGATCGGGGCGGCGATCGTCGCCCTCGGCGGTCTGCCCCTGGCGCTCGCGCGCGGGACGGCGCCGCCGATCGAGGGGCGGCCGTCGGCGCGGCTCCTCCACTTTCTAACCCTGGCGCCGACGCTTATGCTGGCCGGGTTGATGTTCGGCCTGATCGACAGCGCCGTGTTCTCCTTCATGCCGCTCTACGGGCTCGGCAACGGCCTCGACCAAGCGACCGTCACGATCGTTCTTACGGTCATGGTTGTCGGCTCGATGCTGGCCCAGATCCCGGTCGGCTGGCTATCCGATCTTTGCGACCGGCGGCTGATGCTGATCGTCTGCGGGCTGGTCAACCTAGGTGCCGCGGCGCTGCTGCCGGCGGTGGTCGGCGGGGTGTTGCAATGGCCCCTGTTCGTGCTCTGGGGCGCGGCCTTGGGCGCCTTCTATACCCTTGGCATGGTGCTCATCGGCGCCCGCTTCCGGGGCGCCGACCTAGCCGCGGTCAACGTCGTCTTCATCATGGTCTGGGGGATCGGCAGCACCGCCGGGCCGGCGCTGACCGGCGCCGCCTTCGACGCCATCGGCCCGCCCGGATTGCCGCTGGTGGCGGTGATCGCCAGCCTGGCCTTCGTGATCGTCGCCGTGCTGCGTAGTCGCAGGCAGCCTTCGCCGAGCTCCTAGTCGGCGGCGGCGGCGAGGCGGGCCACCGGGCGCTCGTTGATCGGCCAGTGGCAGGCGGCGGCGACCAGGCCCAACGCCACCGCCGTCCACCAGACGGCGTCGTAGGAACCGGTGGTGTCATAGACGTAGCCGCCGAGCCAGACGCCGAGGAAGGCCCCCAACTGGTGGCTGAAAAAGACCAGCCCGAACAAGGTCGCCAAATAGCGCACCCCGAATATCTGCGCCACCAGGCCGCTGGTCAGCGGCACGGTCGAGAGCCACAAGACGCCGATGCCCAGGGCGAAGGCCATGATCGAGAGATCGCTCACCGGGGCGAGGACGAAGGCTGTGATGACGATCGATCGCGCGAGGTAAAGGCCGCTCAGCAGATATTTCTTGCTCATCCGCCCGCCGAGCACGCCGGCGAGGTAGGACCCGGCGATATTGCCGAGCCCGATCAGCGCCAGCGCGGTGGCGCCGAGCGCCGGGTCGGCGCCCTTGTCGATGATATAGGCCGGCAAATGGGTGGCGATGAACATGACGTGAAAGCCGCAGACGAAAAAGCCCGCGTTGAGAAACCAGAAGCCGCCGTGAGCGCCGGCCTCGCGCACCGCCTGGCGCAGGCTCTGGCTTCCCTCGCGCAAGGTCTCGGCGCTCGCCCGCCCGGCGAGCGCGGCGGCCAGCGGCACCATCACCAGGCAGATCGCGGCCAGGAGAACCAGCGCCGTCGCCCAGCCGTAGGCTTGCAGCAGCACTTGTCCCAGGGGCACCACCGCGAGCTGGCCCGACGAGCCGCCGGCGGCGGCGAGGCCGAGATAGAGCGAGCGCCGGCTGGCCGGCACGCCGCGCCCGATCACCGCCAGCACGACGGGAAACGAGGTCCCGCTCATGGCGACGCCGATCATGATCCCGGCGCTCACCGTCAGATCGGCGGGCGTGGCGACACCGCTCATCAGATAGAGGCCGGCGACGTAGAACAGGCCGCCGACGGCGATTACCCGCCCCGAGCCATGGCGGTCGGCGATCGCCCCGGCGATCGGCTGCGACAGGCCCCAAACCAGATTCTGAACCGCGATCGCCAGGGCGAAGACCTCGCGCCCCCAGCCGAGATCGTCGCTCACCGGGGCCAGGAAAATACCGAAACTGGTCCGGGTTCCAAACGAGAGCAGCAGCACCACCGTGCCACAGGCGAGGATCACCAGCGGCGTTCGCCAGCCGCGCGCGGCCTGGCTCATGCCCCGTTCATGCGGGTCGCGCCATCGTCATTCTTTCCCATCCCAGGGCATTTCCTTGCCGTTAACGTCCGCGCGCGACTATATAGGGCCGTTCCCCGATCCGACACAGAAGGCTTTTCCATGCCCCGTCGCCGCCTCGTCGCCCTCGCCGTCGTCGCTCTCCTCTCGATCGCCATCGCCGGCATCCCCGTCGGCGCGCGCGCCGCCACGGCCGATGGCCAGTTCGCCCGCAAGGGCATCTGGTTCAAGACCTGCGCCGAATACGTCAAGGCACGCGGAGATCAATCAAAGCTCTATTACATGTTCGTCGGCTGGGTCGATGGCTACATCACGGCCATCAATCAATACGCCAACGATACCTTCGACGTGACCTTCTTCGAGACCTCGGAGCTTCTGGCGGCGTTGCTCGACAGCAATTGCCGGCGCAATCCCGAGGCCCAGTTCTTCGTCGCCGTCGATGCCTTGACCCGCGCCATCATCAACAACCGCCTGCAAGAACCCTCGCCGGTGGTCGAAGCCAGCGCCGGCGGCCAGACCGTCAAGCTCTACGCCGAGGCCCTGCGCCGGGCCCAGGAGGCGCTGGCCAAGCGCGGCTATTTCTCGGGCAGCGCCGACGGCGCGTTCACGCCCGAGACGCGATCCGCCTTCGAGGCTTTCCAGAAGGCCGAGAACATGACCACCACCGGCCTGCCCGATCAGTTGACCCTTCTCCGCCTGTTCCGTCAGAAGCCGAAAGCGCCCTGAGCGCCGGCCCCGTCAATCGGGATAGGCCACCACGTCCTGGCGTTGGCGGCCGAGCCCGTCGATGCCGAGCGTGACCACGTCGCCGGGCGCGAGGAAACGCGGCGGCTTGCGCGCCCCGCCGACCCCGGGCGGGGTGCCGGTGGTCACCAGGTCACCCGCCTCCAGGGTCATGAAGCGGCTGATGTAGGACACCAGTTCAGCGATCCCGAAGATCATCTTGGCGGTCGTGCCGTCCTGCATCCGCTCGCCGTTGACATCGAGCCACAGGCGCAAATCCTGTGGGTCGGGCACGGCGTCGGCGGTGACCAGCCACGGCCCGACCGGGGCGAAGCTGTCGCAGCTCTTACCCTTGATCCACTGGCCGCCATGACGGAGCTGGAAGGCGCGCTCGGAAACGTCGTTGAAGACGCAATAGCCGGCGACATGGCCCAAGGCGTCGGCCTCGGCGACATAGCGCGCGGTGCGGCCGACGACGAAGGCGAGCTCGGCCTCCCAATCGACGCAATCGCCGCCGCGCGGAATGACGATCGGATCGTTGGCGCCGTTGAGCGCCGTCGTCGCGATGCCGAACAACACCGGCTCGTCGGGAATCGGGTGGCCGGCCTCCTCGGCGTGATCGACGTAGTTGAGGCCGACGGCGACGATCTTGCCGATCCCGGCCACCGGCACGCCGAGCCTCGGCCCCCCCTCGACCAGCGGCAATGTCGCCGGATCGAGCCCGCGCAGCCGCGCCAAACCCACGGGCGAGAGCGTCGCCGCGTCGATGTCATCGCAAACGGCGGACAGGTCGCGCAAACATCCCTCGTCGTCGATCATCCCCGGCCGCTCGCGGCCGCGATCGCCAAAGCGAACCAATTTCATGAACTCATCCCCGATCCCACGCCACGACCGTCACGGTCGCGACTAAAGAGTTTAATTTACGGGTGGGCGTGAAGGCCTGTAAAGTCCCGCCCATGAATAATCCCACGTCCCCGAACGACCTCTCTTCACCGCTCGGCCCACCCATCGACGACGCCGAGGCCGAGGCGCTCAAGGCTTCGGTCGCCGCCACCTGGGCCGCCAAAAGCGGCGCCTGGACGCGCTGGGCCGACTACATGGCCGAGTTGGCGGTGTATTTCAACACGCCGCTCCTGGACGCCGCCGCCATCGCGTCCGGCCAACGGGTGCTCGATCTCGCCTCGGGCGTCGGCGAGCCATCGCTCGATATCGCCCGGCGGGTGGCCCCCGACGGCTCCGTGACCGCCACCGACCTGGTGCCCGAGATGCTGGCCACCGCCCGCCAGCGCGCCACCGACGCCGGGCTCGCCAACATCGATTTCAAGATCGCCGATATGGAAGCGCTGCCCTTCGCCGATGCCGCCTTCGATCGCGTCACCTGCCGCTTCGGGCTGATGTTCTCGCCCCGCGTCGTTGCCGCGTTGGGCCAGGCGCTCCGCGTGCTCAAGCCGGACGGCCGCGCCGGTTTCCTGGTCTGGGGGCCGATCGAGGACAACACCATGTTCGCGGTGGTGCAGAGCGTCATTCCCGCGTTCGTCGAGAAGCCACCGTTTAACGCTCACCTCACCCCGTTCCGCTTCGCGGCCGAGGGCGACTTGGCGGCGGCGATGACGGCGGCCGGCTTTACGGACGTGGTCGAGAGCGAGCGCCGCTTCGAGCCCCAACCACCGGCCGGCATTCAGTTCTGGCGCCAGAACCTCGAAATGTCGCTGGGAACGATTTGCGACGGCCTCGCGGCCGACCGTCGCGCCGCCCTCGACGCGGCCATCGAACGCGCCTTCGAGCCCTATCGAGACGGCGATGGCTACCGCCTGGCCGCGCAAATCCGGATCGGCACCGGGGTGGCGCCGGACTGAATACGACTTAATACGCTGGCCGGTCACGGTCCCTTTGCATCACCGTCGTTGCCCGCCCGCGGACGGTCGGATATGTCGTCGCCCGCCGCGTCATCGGCCAACGCCTGGGCGCGAAACCGGCGATGGGCGCGGACGCTGAAGGGAATCGAGACGAAGAAGCCCAGCCCCATCAGCACCAGCGTGTACCAGGGATAGCCGACCAGGGCCGCGAACAGCAGGCCGACCGCCAGCAGCACCGGCAGCATGTGCTCGGACTGTATCTTGATCCCCTTGCCGGAATACATCGGGATGGTGCTGACCGCGAGCAGGGCGACGAAAATGGCGAAGGGGGCCACCAGCACCGGTTGGCGGAAGACCGCGTCGCCGAGATTGAACGACAGCATCATCGGCATCAAGGCGATGCAGCCGGCCGAGGGCGCGGGCATGCCGGTGAAGAAATGCGAAGTCCAGGCCGGACGCTCGGGATCGGCCAGCGAGGCGTTGAAACGGGCCAGGCGGAGCGCCACGCAGACCGCGAACAGGAGCGCCACCGCCCAGCCGGCGCCGCCGATCGGTTGCAGCGACCAGAGATAGAGCAGCATCCCTGGCGCGACCCCGAAACAGAGGAAGTCGGAGAGCGAATCGAGTTCCGCCCCGAATACCGTCGACGCCTTTAGGATGCGCGCCACGCGGCCATCGAGCCCATCGATGATCGCCGCCGCGATGATCGCGCCCACCGCCAGCTCCCAGCGTTCCTGAAGGCCGAAACGGATCGCCGTCAGCCCCATGGAGAGCCCCAGCACGGTCAGGGCACTGGGGATCAGGGCATTGACCGAATAAGACCGCAATCGCCGGGCGGCGCGATGACGCAAGGCCATGGCTAACGCTCCACGCCCAGGCGCGGGGCGGCGTTCTCGCCCGGCGCCAGGGTGCGGGCGATCACCGTCTCGCCGCCGACGGCACGCTGGCCGACCACCGCCAGCGGCACCATGCCGTCATCGAGATAGACGTCGACCCGGCTGCCGAAACGGATCATCCCGAAGCGTTCGCCGACGGCCACTGCTTGCCCGGGATCGAGCCAGCACAGGATGCGACGCGCCACCAGGCCGGCGATCTGAACCACGGCGATATTGGCCCCGTCGCTGGTAGCGATGCGCACCGCCTGGCGCTCGTTGAACTCGCTCGCCTTGTCGAGCGAGGCGTTGAGAAAGCGGCCCGGGCGATAGGCCAGCTTGACGATCGCGCCATCGATGGGAATGCGATTAACATGGACGTCGAACACGTTCATGAAAATGCTGATCCGGGTGCGCGAGACCGGCTCCATGTCGAGTTCGGGCGGCGGCAAGGCCGGCCCCACCGAGAGAATGCGGCCATCGGCCGGGGCGATGATCAAACCACGCTCGGTCGGCGTCACCCGGGATGGGTCGCGGAAGAAGTAGACGCACCAGAGAGTCGCCGTCGCGCCCAGCCAGCCCAGCGTCGACGATAGAGTGCCGAGCCCCAGCGTCACCACGGCGAAGACGGCGATGAACGGCCACCCTTCGCGACGGATAGGGACCAGGACGGCGGCGAAGACGCCTTTGCTCATGATTCCGCTTCAAGCCGTGGAAAGTTAAGAGTCTTAACCGGTTGCCGGGAGCGCGTCCAGCGATCCGTCGTCCTCTTGCTCTTGACCGGCCGCGGCCCGCTGCCGTTCCCAGAGCGCGGCATAGGCGCCGCCCCGAGCGAGCAGCGCGCGGTGATCGCCGCGCTCGACCACCCGCCCCTCGTCGAGCACCAGGATCTGGTCGGCGTCGATCACGGTCGAGAGCCGGTGGGCGATCACCAGGGTCGTGTGGCGCGCCGAAATTTGCTTCAAATTGGCCTGGATCGCCTTCTCGGTATGCGAATCGAGCGCCGAGGTGGCTTCGTCGAACAGAAAGATGCGCGGCGCCTTGAGGATCGCGCGGGCGATCGCCACCCTTTGCTTCTCGCCGCCCGAGAGCTTGAGCCCGCGCTCGCCGACGACGGTCTCGTAGCCGTCGGGCAAGGCGGCGACGAAATCGTGGATATGGGCGCGCCGCGCCGCCCCCTCGACCTCGGCCCGGGTGGCGCCGGGACGGCCGTAGGCGATGTTGTAATAGATCGTCTCGTTGAACAGCACCGTGTCCTGGGGCACGACCCCGATCGCCGCCCGCAGGCTCGCCTGGGTCAGCCTCCGGATATCGCTGCCGTCGATCCGAATGTCCCCGCCGTCGACGTCGTAGAAGCGGAACAAAAGCCGTCCGATGGTCGACTTTCCGGCCCCCGACGGGCCGACGATGGCCAGCGTCTCGCCCGCCCGCACGGTGAAGGAGACATCGCGCAGGATCGGTCGCCGGGGATCGTAGCCGAAGGTGACCGCCGCGAAGGCGATCGCGCCCGGACCCGCCGGCAGGGGCCGGGCATCGGCGGCGTCGGCGACCTCGACCGGCTTGGCGAGCAGCGCGAACATCGCCTCCATGTCGGTGAGCGAGCGCTTGATCTCGCGGTAGACGAAACCGAGAAAATTGAGCGGCAGATAAAGCTGGATCAGATAGGTATTGACGAGGACGAAGTCGCCGATGGTCATGGTGCCGGCGACGACGCCGCGACCGGCCATGACCATCACCGCGATCAGCCCGGCGGCGACGATCAGCGCCTGACCGATGTTCAGCACCGAGAGCGACAGCTTGCTCTTGACCGCCGCCGTCGCGTAGTCGCCGAGCGCGGCGCCGAAGCGGTCGGCCTCGTGGGCCTCGTTGCCGAAATACTTGACCGTTTCGTAATTCAACAGGCTGTCGACGGCGTGGGCGTGGGCGCGACTGTCCATCTCGTTCATGGTCCGGCGATAGCGCAGGCGCCACTCGGTCACCACCAGGGTGAAGCCGATATAGGCGGCGATGGTGACGAAGGTGACGGCGGCGAAGGCGACCCCGTAGAGCGACCACAGAATGCCGCAGACGAGGACGATCTCGACCAGGGTCGGGGCGACGTTGAACAGCATGAAGGTGAGCAGGAACTCGATCCCCTTGGCGCCGCGCTCGATCGCCCGGCTGATGCCGCCGGTCTGGCGCTCCAGGTGAAAGCGGAGCGCGAGACGGTGGAGGTGGCGGAAGGTGGCCAGCGCGGCCGAGCGGATCGCCGCCTGGGCGACCTTGGCGAACACCGCGTCGCGCAGTTCGCCAAACGCCAGCGCCAGCATCCGGGTCAGGCCGTAGCCGACGATCAGCCCCACCGGCACCGCGACCACCGCCTCGGCCGAAAGCGCGTCGACCGCCCATTTATAGAAGAACGGCACGATCACGTTGATCACCTTGGCCGCCACCAAAAGGAAGACCGCGATGACCACGCGAAGCCGCATCTCGACCGCGCCGGGCGGCCACAGATAGGGCAGCAGGGCGCGAAGCACGCCCAAGTCGCTGGTCGAACCGGGACCCGTCGCCGTCATGGCGCTCCCCCCTGTCTCAAGCGCGTCTCAAGGGCACCAAGCCCGCATACGCTCGTCGGCGCGAAGATTAACACTTTCTTGGGCCATCGCGTGATGTGCTGGACGACGACCGAGACCGTTCGCGCCACCGCCAGGGCCAGGAGGACGAGAATGACCGACCCCGTTGCCACCGATGCCTATGACGCGCTCCGTCGACGGGCGACGGGGGCACCGTTGGAATTCACCTTTCATTGGCGCGACACCGAATTCACCGGCGCGATCGAAGCCCGCGACGACCGCCTTCGCCTGGCGCTCAAGGGCCATGTCGCCTCTCTGCCATTCTCGGCCGAAAACAGCCTCGGACGGAATTCGTTGATCGCCGCCCTCGACGGGGACGGTCCCTGCCGCATCAATATCCGGGATGGCGGCCGGATCGTCATCGAGGACAGCCTCGATCTCACCGACACGCCCGGCGCCACCATGCGCGACATCGTTACCGGTCTCGTCCTCGCGATCCTCGGCGCGGCCCCCTATCTCGACCTGATCGCCGCCAACGGCGCGGCGCCGGCGCGCGCCTGATCCGCCCGCCGCACCCTATCCTCCAAAAAAAAGCGGGAACCACCGAAGCGGTTCCCGAGTTGGGGGAAAGCAGGGAGGACTCCTCAAGAATGAGGAAGCCCCGTTACCTGTAGGAAATGCCCGGGGGGCTGTATGTGACCCCCGTCACAATAGCGACCAATGGGCGTCGTCACGTCATCGCCTCAAGTTCGTCACGGCTCAAATTGCCCGGCACCACCACCAGCGGGATCATCAGCTTGCCGATCAGTTTGCCGGCGAGGAAGGTGATCAGGCTGAAACTCTTATCGTCGGGCGCGGCGGCGCCGATGACCAGCAGGTCGATGCTCTCGTCCTCGGCCACCTGGGCCAGGATTTCGTCGCCGACGCGGCCCTCGCGGATGATGATCTCGGGGGTGATGCCGGAATACTCGACGACCTCGTCGGCCAGGTCCCGCACCAGGTCCTCGGCATCCTCGCGGCGCTCGGCCTCCATCCGATCGCCGATCGCCGCGAAGTGGTGGAACTCGGGCGGCTTGATGACATGAAGAAGGGCGATCGAGCCCCGGGTGTTGCGTGTCCGCAAGGCGGCGAAGGCGACCGCGACCCGCGATTGCGGCCGACGGTCGACGCAGACCAGGAACTTGACCCGGCCCGGAACGCGAGCGGCATCGGTGGACATGCGCGTGGCCTCCGGCTCGTTACGCGATGGCGCCGCCCAGTTTACGGCGCCGATCACACGGCACCTTGACCTGGGTTAAGCGGTACCGACCAGGCGCGCGCGCGATCCGCCGCCGTGTTACCTTTTCGCCAGCTTCAGGAGATTTCATAGCGACAAGCGGGAGAAACGCCATGTCCAATCGACGGTTCGCGGCCCGGGGCCTGAGCCGCGACGAGATCGCGGCCGCCATGGCGACCCTGCGGGCGGACGATCAAAGCTGGGACGATCCGCGCAATCTCAAGGCGTCGTACTTCGCCGGCGAGGACGTGACCCGGATCGCCACCGAGGCGTTCGCCCAGCACATGGACGACAACGTCATCTATGGCGCCAGTTCCTACCCCAGCCTGCCGGCCTACGAGGCCGAGGTGGTCGCCATGGGGCTCGACATGCTCGAGGCCCCCGAGGGCGCCGGCGGCACGGTGACCACCGGCGGCACCGAGAGCATCGCGGTCGCGGTCAAGACGGCGCGCGACTGGGCGCGCGATCACAAGCCCCGGGCCACCGCCCCCGAAATCGTCCTGCCGCGCACCGCCCATGTCGCCTTCGACAAGGCGGCGCACCTGTTCGGCCTCAAGGTTCGGCGCATGGCCGGCAGTGTCGAGTATCGCGCCGACGTGGCGGCCATGGCCGACGCCATCGGCCCGAACACGGTGATGATCGTCGCCTCGGCGCCGCCCTACCCTTACGCCAACGTCGATCCGGTTCGCGAGATCGCGGCGCTGGCGGTCGCGCATGATTTGTGGATGCATGTCGATGCCTGCGTCGGCGGCTTCGTCCTGCCTTTCGCCCGCGATCTCGGCCACGCCGTGCCCGACTTCGATTTCACCGTGCCCGGGGTCACCTCGATGTCGGCGGATTTGCACAAATACGGCTATGCCCTGCGCGGCTCGTCGCTATTGCTGCTGCGCGACGCGGCGCTGGAAGATTATCAACGCTTCGAGTCCAGCGATTGGCCGGCCGGGCGCTACGCCACCATGGGCATCGCCGGGTCGCGCAACGGCGGGCCGGTGGCCTCGGCCTGGGCGGTGATGCGCTATCTCGGTCGCGACGGCTACCGCGCGCGCGTGGCCAAGATCCTCGACGCCAAGCGGCGGCTGATCGCCGGTATCGAGGGGATCGCTGGCCTCGCCGTGCTGGGCGCGCCCGAGGGCGGCCACTTCGCCTTCGTATCGACCGACCACGACACGTCCGCCATCGCCCTGGCGATGACCGAGCGGAGCTGGATGCTGGCGCGCGGCGAGGACCCGGCAGCGATAATGCTGCTGCTCAACCATCGCCACGGCGAAATCGTCGACGATTTCCTCGCCGACTTGCGCGCCGCCGTCGACGATGTCGCCAGCGGCCGGGTGGTGGCGCCGGGTGAAGGGGCCGTCTACGCGCTCTGACGATCAGACCGAAAAATAGCGCGCCTGGGGGTGGTGGACGACGATCGCCGAGGTCGATTGCTCGGGGTGGAGCTGGTCCTCGTCGCCGAGGTCGACGCCGATCCGCTCGGCGCCGAGGAGTTCGAGAATCTGGCGCTGGTCGGCGAGGTTGGGACAGGCCGGGTAGCCGAAGGAATAGCGCGCCCCACGATAGCCCTGCTTGAGCATTTTTTCGATCTCGCGAGCGTCCTCGGCGGCCAGGCCGAGTTCGGCCCGGATGCGCTGGTGGACGTATTCGGCCAGGGCCTCGGCGAGCTCGACCCCGAGCCCATGCAGGAACAGGTAATCGCGATAGCGGTCATTGGCGAACCATTCGCGGGCGACATCGGCGGCGCGCTGGCCGACGGTCACCACCTGGAGGCCGATCACGTCGCGGCGCGGATCGTCGACGTCGCGAAAGAAATCGGCGATCGAGAGGCCGTCGGGCTTGTCCTGGCGCGGCAGGGTGAAGCGGGCGCGCGGGGTTTCGCCATCGCTATCGAAGACAATCAGATCGTTGCCCTCGCTCGCCGCCGGCCAGAAGCCATAGGCCGCCTGGGGGAGGAGGATTTCCTCCTCGGCGTCGATCTCGAGCAGGCGCTTGAGAATCGGCCGCACCTCGCGCTCGGCCCAGTCGCGGTAGGCGTCGCCACGGCGGCCCTTGCGCTTGAAGCCCCAATGGAACTGAAACAGCATGGTCTCGTTGAGATAAGGGAGCAGCGCCGCCACCGGCACCCGCTCGACCACCCGGGGGCCGACGAAGGGCGGCTCGGGCGGGGTCACGTCGCGGGCGAGCTCGCGCCGACGGACGCGGATTTCGGCGAGATCGACCGGGCGCGTTACCGTCGACGTGGCGCCGGGATCGGCCCGCTTGGTGGCGCGCCTTTTGTTCGAGGGGCGCTTGTCGCGGGTCTCGGCGGCGCCGGCGACATGGGCATCGAAGTCGCCGCCGATCACTTTCTTCATCAGGGTCATGCCGTCGAAGGCGTCGCGGGCATAGGCCACCCGGCCACAGTCGTAGACGGCGCGGCAATCCTCCTCGACGTATTTGCGGGTCAGGGCGGCGCCGCCGAGAAAGACCGGCACGTCGAAGGCCTGGCGCGACATTTCGGCCAGGTTCTCGCGCATGATCGAGGCCGACTTGACCAAGAGGCCCGACATGCCGATGGCGTCGGCGTCGCACGCCCGGGCGGCATCGACGATCGCCGACAAGGGCTGCTTGATGCCCAGGTTGACGACCTTGTAGCCGTTGTTTGTGAGAATAATGTCGACCAGGTTCTTGCCGATGTCGTGGACGTCGCCCTTGACGGTGGCGAGCACGATGGTCCCTTTGTCACCGGTATCGGCGCGATCCATATGCGGCTCCAGGTAAGCGACCGCCGCCTTCATGGTCTCGGCCGATTGCAAGACGAAGGGAAGCTGCATCTTGCCGGCGCCGAACAGATCGCCGACCACCTTCATGCCATCGAGCAGGAAGCGGTTGACGATGTCGAGCGGCGGATAGGCGGCGAGCGCCTCGTCGAGGTCGGCCTCGAGCCCTTGGCGGTCGCCATCGACGATCCGCCGGGCCAAGCGGTCCTCGACCCGGGCCGGGCGCTCGACCGCCTTGGCGGCTTCCTCCGCGCGATCGACGTAAAGCGCGATAAAGGCTTGCAGGGGGTCGTGGCCGGGGCGGCGGCGATCGAAGATGAGGTCCTCGGCCGCCGCCACCTCGGCCTCGGGGATGGCGTGCAGCGGCTTAATCTTGCTGACGTGGACGATCGAGCCGGTCATGCCGCGCCGGAGCGCGTGGTCGAGAAAGACAGAATTGAGCACATGCCGCGCCGCCGGCTTGAGGCCGAAGGAAATGTTGGAGAGGCCGAGGATCACCTGGCATTCCGGCAGCTCGGTGGTGATCCGCTCGATCGCGTCGAGGGTCGCCAGCCCGAGCCCGCGATCATCGTCGTTGCCGGTGCAAATCGTGAAGGTCAGCGGGTCGATCAGCAGATCGGCCGCCGGCAGGCCGTGGCGACCGCAGGCGAAGTCGTGGAGGCGCCGCGCGATCGCCAGCTTGGCCTCGGCGTCGCGCGCCATGCCCTCCTCGTCGATGGTCAGCGCGATGACCGCCGCCCCGAAGCGCCGCGCCAACGCCAGCTTGGCCGCCGCCGTCTCCTCGCCGTCCTCGAAGTTGATCGAGTTCACGATCGCCTTGCCGCCATAGAGCGACAGCGCCCGCTCGAGCACCGGATACTCGGTCGAATCGATCACCAGGGGGGCGGTCATGGCGCCGCGCATACGGCTCACGATTTCGGTCATGTCGGCGACCTCGTCGCGGCCGACGAAGGCGGTGCAGACGTCGAGCGCGTGCGAGCCCTCGGCCAGTTGCGCCCGTCCCATGGCGACGCAGGCTTCCCAGTCGCGGGCTTCCTGAAGGGCGCGGAAGGCGCGCGAGCCGTTGGCGTTGCAGCGCTCGCCGATCGAGAAGAAGGCGTTTTCCTGGGCATAGGGAACCTGGCCATAGAGCGAGGCGGTGGCCGGCGCCCACTGGGTTTGACGACGCTTGGGCGCCGGGCGCCGGGCGTCGCCAAGGCCGCGCAGCATGGCGTCGAGGGCGGCGATATGCGCGGGCGTGGTGCCGCAACAGCCGCCGATGATGTTGACCCCGTCCTCGACCACGAAGCGCGCCAGCCACTCGGCCATTTCGGCCGCGCCCAGGGGATAGACGGTCGCGCCGTCGACCAATTCGGGCAGGCCGGCGTTGGGCAGCAGCGAAATCGGCTTGGACCAGCTCTCGGCCAGCCAGGCGAGGTGCTCGGCCATCTCGCGCGGACCGGTGGCGCAATTCAGGCCCAAGGCGTCCACGTCGAGGGCGTCGACGATCGTCGCGGCGGCGGCGATGTCGCTGCCGACCAGCAGCGTGCCGGTGGTCTCGACCGTGACCTGAACGAAGATCGGGGTCGCCGCCCCGGCCGCTTCGCGGGCGCGCTTGGCGCCGTTGACCGCCGCCTTGATCTGGAGCGGGTCCTGGCAGGTCTCGATCAGGAAGGCGTCGGCGCCGCCGGCGACCAGGCCGCCGGCCTGAACCGCGTAGGCGTCCTCGAGCGGCGCGTAATCGATATGGCCGAGGCTCGGCAGCTTCGTGCCGGGGCCGATCGAGCCGAAGACGAAGCGCGGCCGCCCATCGGCGGCCATATCGTCGATCGCCTCGCGCGCCAATTCGCAGGCCCGGCGGTTGAGATCGTGGGCCTCGTCGCCGAGGCCGAACTCGGCCAGCGTGATCGGCGACCCACCGAAGGTGTTGGTCTCGACCGCGTCGGCGCCGGCCTCGAAATAGCCGCGGTGGATGTCGCGCACCACGTCGGGACGGGTGCGGGTCAGGATCTCGGTGCAATTCTCCTGGCCGTCGTAATCGCGCTCGATATCGAGGTCGCGGGCATGGGTCGCGGTGCCCATGGCGCCGTCGAGCAGAAGAACGTGTTCGGCCAGGTAATCGAGCAGTTTCGACATGATCGTCCGGGGCTGGTTATGGAGGGATCAGGCGGCGGCCTCGCGCCGGGCCGGCGCGGCGGCGCGGATGCCCAGCACGCGACAGATCGCGAGCGTGAGCTGGGCCCGGTTGAGGGTGTAGAAATGGAATTCCTCGACGCCGCCCTCGGCGCGCAGGCGCTGGCACATCTCGGCGGCGACGGTGGCGGCGACGAGCTGGCGGGTCTCGCGGTCTTCGTCGAGGTCGGCGAACAGTTCGCCGAGCCAGCCCGGGATGGTGGTTCCGCATTCGGCCGAGAAGCGAACCACCTGGCCGAAATTGGTCACCGGCAGGATGCCGGGCACGATGGGGATGGTGATCCCCGCCGCCCGCGCCCGCTCGACGAAGCGGAAATAAACCTCGACGTCGAAGAAATACTGGGTGATGGCGCGGGTGGCGCCGGCGTCGATCTTGCGCTTGAGATTGTCGAGGTCGGCCGCGGCGCCGCGCGCCTCGGGATGGGTCTCGGGATAGGCGGCGACGCTGATCTCGAAATCGCCGATCCGCTTGAGCCCGGCGACCAGATCGGCGGCGAAGGGGTAGCCGTCGGGATGAGGCTCGTAGCGCGCCTTGCCCTCGGGCGGATCGCCGCGCAGCGCGACCAGATGGCGGATGCCGGCGTCCCAGTAATCGCGAGCGACGGCATCGACCGCCTCGCGGCTGGCATCGACGCAGGTGAGATGGGCGGCGGGATCGAGCGCCGTTTCCTCGACGATCCGGCGCACCGTGGCGTGGGTCCGCGCCCGGGTCGAGCCGCCGGCGCCATAGGTCACCGAGACGAAATGCGGCCGCAGCGGCGCCAGACGCTCGACCACGCGCCAAAGCTGGCCCTCGGCCTCGGGCGTCTTGGGCGGAAAGAACTCGAACGAGACCGCCACCGGCGGCCGGTCGATCCGCGGTTCATCGGGCTGTTCGGAGTTCGGGTCGGCAGGGGGTCGGCGGTGTGTGCTCACGATCGGCGGGCCTCCTGGGCTTGGGGTTCGGTCTTGACCGCCGACCACAGGCTCACGGTCAACGGATCGCCGGCGAGATGGATCGGATCGTCGGGTTCGAGCCCGGCCGCGCGACACCAGTCGGCGACCTCGTCGTCGGCGAAGCCAAGCCTGCGATGGGCATGGGCCTCGCGCAGATGCTCGAGCTTGTGCGGGGCGAAATCGGCGATCGCCAGCCGCCCGCCCCGGCGCAGCACGCGCGCCGCCTCCGAGAGCGCGGCGGCGGGCCGGTCGGCGTAGTGGAGCACCTGGTGGAAGACCACCGCGTCGAAGGCTTCCGAGGGCAGGTCGAGCTTGTACATGTCGCCGCGCCGCACTTGGCAATGGCGCAGGCCGGCGCGGTCGAGCTTGGCGCGGGCGATCGTCAGCATCTCGCGCGAGAGATCGATGCCGACCCCCCGGTCGATGCGGTCGCCGAGAATCTCGAGCACCCGCCCGGTGCCGGTGCCGACGTCGAGCAAAGCCCGCGGGTGCTCGTCGGCCAGCATGCCGATCAGGGCCTTCTCGACCTCGGTCTCGGGGACATGCAGCTTGCGCAATTCGTCCCAGCGCGAGGCGTTTGGGCGGAAATAATCGGCGGCGGCGACGGCGCGGTCCTGGCGAACCTCCTCCAGGCGCTGGCGGTCGAGGGCGATGGTGGGATCGTCGGCGGTGTCGCCAACGGCCAGCAGTTCGCTCAGGCGGCGACCGAGCACGGCCCCGGCGCCATCGCGCGCCAGGCGGAAAAACACCCAATTGCCCTCGGGGTAGCGATCGAGCACGCCGGCCTCGCACAAAAGCTTGAGATGGCGCGAGATGCGCGGCTGGCTCTGGCCCAGGATGCCGGTCAACTCGCTGACCGTGAGCTCGGCCTCGGCGCAGAGCGCCAGCAGGCGGAGCCGGGTGGGTTCGGCCACCGCCCGCAGCCCGGGAACCATGCTTTCGAAGGACACCATCATGGATCGCTCAATGATTTCTGCATATGGCAATATAAAGATATCTCCATATCTTGTCAATCACTCTTACTATACCACGACCGCCGTGTCATCCTGTCTCGGTATTCCCCACCTTTCCCGGGGTCCCGGGCCGGTCACCGACATCCCCTTTATCCGGGACTTACCCCCACGCAATTCCCGCTATACTGGCGCCTAGCCGCCTCGGCATCGATCCGCCGATCGTGACGGGAGCCGGGCGCCGGGAGCATCCCACAAGGGAGCGGGAGAGCGACGGTTGACGGCCTTCAAAACGTGCTATTTTCGCAACAGATTTGTTCGGTTCACAGATCATGTTCCCGTGAGCGGGTGGCGTCGCGCGATATCCTGTGCTAGACGGGCTGACGACATCGCTGGCGCGGTCCCTTTTCGCCTTCCTATATGGGCGGTTTGCGCTAATTTTTTCTTTAGGGGTCGCGGTTCATGATCCTGTAAGGGACGAAACGGTGGTGTCGGGGGGACAGCGTCGGCGCTCGTCACCGATCCACGGGGCCGGACCGAAGGACGCGACGGTAAGGAGACGGGAACGCTAGTCATGCAGCCGATGACATGTGATTCAAGGAATGCGCTAGACGCGGAAAGGGCCGATCGCGGGGCGCGAGCATTCGTGATTTGGCCGCTGCTGGTGGGCATCGCCCTCCTGATCGCGGCCTGCGCCACGCCACCGCCAGCCGACGACCCCGACGCGCTGGCCGAATACAAAGCGACCAACGATCCGCTCGAGCCGATGAACCGGGCGATTTTCAGTTTCAACCAATTCGCCGACAAGATCCTGCTCAAGCCACTGTCGCTTCTTTATCGCGATATGGTCCCGCCCGAGGCGCGCAAGGGCGTTCATAACATGCTCGGCAATCTGCGTTCGCCGGTGACGCTCGCCAACGACCTCCTTCAGGGCGACATGGACCGCGCCTCGATCACCGTCCAGCGATTCGCCGTCAACTCGACCGCCGGCGTCGGCGGCCTGTTCGATGTCGCCGCCAGTTACGGGCTGGAAGGTCACCGCGAGGACTTCGGCCAGACCCTCGCCATTTGGGGCTCGGGCGAAGGGGTATATCTGGTGCTGCCGATCCTGGGACCGTCGAACCCGCGCGATGGGGTCGGGTTGTTGGCCGACGGCTTCATGGATCCGCTCGATTATGTCGCTCCATTCGGGGCCCTGGCGGCGCGCACCGTGGTGCGTGGCGTCGACGAACGGCTGCGGGTAATCGATACACTCGACGAGATCGAGCGCACGTCGATCGATTACTACGCTACATTGCGAAGCCTCTATCGCCAGCGTCGCGGCGACGAGATCAGGAATGGCGGGCCGCCGCCCATCATTCCCATCCCCAGCCTCTCGTTCGAGGGGGACACGGATCCGGATCAACTTTCGCGCGCCGACTAGCATGACCCGTTCCATCGTATTCGGATTGTTCGCCGCATTCATTGCGTTCTCCCCGGCGACGGCCCAGAACGGCCCCGCCACCGACCCGGTCGAGTTCGTCCGGACCCTTGGCGATGACACCATCGACGTCATGCGCACCACCGACACGAAGGTCCGTCGTGAACGCTTTCAGGTCGTGCTCGATCAAGGCTTCGCGGTCGATACCATCGCCCGCTTCGTGATCGGGCGTTATTGGCGGGCGGCCAACGACGAGCAGCGGCGTGAATACATGCGCCTGTTCCGGAATTTCGTTCTCTTGACCTACGCCGCCCGGCTCGACGGTTATGCCGGCCAGACCTTCAAGCTCACGGGTTCGGTTCGGATCGACGACAAGGATACCCTGGTCAAAACCATCATTCGGCAACCCGACAAGCCGCCGATTCGCGCCGATTACCGGGTCCGCAAAACCAACGATGGACTCAAGATCATCGACGTCATGGTCGAGGGTGTCAGCCTGGTCACCACCCAGCGTTCGGAGTTCGCCTCGATCATCAATCGCGATGGGATCGACGGCCTGCTCGAACGGCTCCGCGGCTACGGCAAAAAGCCGATCACGCAGAACAACTGAACCCGCCGTTTCGGTCGCGTTCGCCGCTCAAGCGCGGGTCAGCGGCCGGTAGCGGATACGGTGCGGCTGGTCGGCGGCGGCGCCGAGACGCTTGTGGCGATCGGCCTCGTATTCGCTGTAGCCGCCCTCGAACCAGGTCACCCGACTGTCGCCCTCGAAGGCCAGGATATGGGTGGCGACACGGTCGAGAAACCAGCGGTCATGGCTGATGACCACGACCGAGCCGGCGAAGTCGAGCAGCGCCTCCTCCAGCGCCCGCAGGGTATCGACGTCGAGGTCGTTGGTCGGCTCGTCGAGCAGCAACAGATTGGCGCCCGACTTCAGCACCTTGGCCAGATGCACCCGGTTGCGCTCGCCGCCCGACAGCACGCCGGTCTTTTTCTGCTGGTCGGAGCCCTTGAAATTGAAGGCCGCGCAATAGGCCCGGATGGGCATGCGCCGGCGGCCGAGATCGACCTCGTCGACACCCTCGGCGATTTCCTCCCATACCGCCTTGTCTGGATCGAGCGAGGCCCGCGACTGATCGACGTAGCCGAGCCGCGCGGTCTCGCCGATCCGGATGCGGCCGTCGTCGGGCGTCTCCTGGCCGGCGATCATGCGAAACAGCGTCGTCTTGCCGGCCCCGTTGGGACCGATCACGCCGACGATGCCGCCCGGCGGCAGGCGGAAATCGAGCCCGTCGATCAGCAGACGATCGCCGTAACCCTTGGTCAGCCCCTCGGCCTCGACCACCAGATCGCCGAGGCGCGGCGGCGGTGGGATGACGATCTGAGCGGTCTCGGGCGCCCGCTCGGCGGCGTCGGCGACCAGGCGATCGAAGGCCGAGACGCGGGCCTTGTTGCGGCCGCGGCGAGCCGGTGGCGTCGCCCTGATCCATTCGAGCTCGCGGGCGAGCGTGCGCTGGCGCGCCACCTCCTGCTTCTCTTCCTGGGCCAGGCGTTGCTGCTTCTGCTCCAGCCACGACGAATAATTACCTTGCCAGGGGATGCCGCGTCCGCGATCGAGCTCGAGAATCCAGCCGGCGACGTTGTCAAGGAAATAGCGATCATGGGTGACCGTGACCACGGTGCCCGGATAATCGGCCAGAAAGCGTTCCAGCCAGGCCACCGATTCGGCGTCGAGGTGATTGGTCGGCTCGTCGAGCAACAGCAGATCGGGGCGCTCCAGGAGTAGCCGGCAGAGTGCCACCCGGCGCCGCTCGCCGCCCGACAGCGTGGCCACCTCGGCGTCGCCCGGCGGGCAGCGCAGCGCGTCCATGGCGATTTCCAGGGTGCGGCCGAGTTCCCAGCCGCCGGCGGCGTCGATCTTTTCCTGAAGCTCCGCCTGCTCGGCCATCAAGGCGTCCATCTCGGCATCGTCGAGCGGCTCGCCGAAGCGCGCCGAGACCTCGTCGAAACGGTCGAGCAGCGCCTTGGTCGCGGCCACGCCTTGCATGACGTTGCCGAGCACGTCGCGGTCGGGGTCGAGCGCGGGCTCCTGGGGCAGGAAGCCGACGCGCACGCCCTCGGCGGCCCAGGCCTCGCCGCCGATATCGCCGTCGAGCCCGGCCATGACCCTGAGCAGGGTCGACTTGCCGGCCCCGTTGAGGCCGAGAACGCCGATTTTGGCGCCAGGCAGAAACGCCAGCGTGATATCGCGCAAGACCGTCTTCCCCCCGGGGAAGATCTTGCTCAGATTCCGCATCACGTAAATGTACTGGTGGGAGGCCATCATATTGTATTTACTAGGTTATTTGTTCGGATTCTACTTCGGGTGCATGTAACGCACGCCTGCCAGCCATCTTTTGCCATTTCCGTTCTGTATTGTCGGCTTCGATAGGCTTGGTCTTGGATCGAGATGCCTTGTCGTGCAGAAGAAGCGCTGCCAAGAAAACCTTGGCTTCGGAACTCACCGACCTAGAGCCAGAACTCGACCTTCGGAGGGCTTTCCACGACGCGGTGGCGATTTCGGCCTGATCGACGAGGGCAACAGCCTCGGCACGGGTCAAGCTATGGCCGACATCATAGTCGGCTTGATGGCGCGCTTCTTGAAGTTCGAAGAAGGCGTTCGCGACCCGCTTCAACTCGGAAGAAGGCGCGTCCAGTAGATGCTTCCACGGCTCGGCAAGATTTCCGGCCCTAAACCCTTTCGCCGCCTTCTTCATCGTCCCGTGCTCGAATGCGCGCCGCACGACAAATCGCAAATCCACCGCGTCGCGGCCCCCGAACATCGTCTTGGCGGCGTCCTCGGTCAACAAATGGAACAGCGCGTAATAGGCCGTGGAAACGGCCCGCCGGAGGCTCGCCTGCTTGGGTCTCGTTGATTCTTTGGTGACGAGGGTCCGCGCCTGGGAAAGAAGATCGGACGATAGGCTCAAGAAGCGACCCTCTCCTCCGCGTCTTTCCGAAAGCGCACGAACACCCAGTCTTCGAATTCGTTCTCGGCGATCACTTCCATCACCCGCTCCCGGATGCGTTCGCGCTTCTCCACCGTCCACTCGCTATCGGGCGCGTCCGCTCTCAGCGCGATCCAAACCCATAGGGCGGGGTCTCCGTCCGCGTCGCGTCCTTCCTTCAACTCGACTCGCCAGTAGCAACCAAGCAGGTCCTTAATACTGCTCCACACCAGCAGTCTATTGACCGCGGAGAAATAAGAAAGCGGAGACCGGTAAAACCCTGGTCTCCAGTCAGTGGTGGCTTCATTTTTGCCAACCTCGACGACGACATGCCGGTAACCCGCCCATGAAAACCCACGCCCCCCGTCTTCGAACTTGGGGGGATGTGACAATGCCGACAGGAAATGCTTTGGCTCAAGTTCCAAGACATGAACGGCGTCCTCGAGCGGCATGGCCACCCAAGGTCCACCCAATGTCGGCTCTTTGCCTTCATAGACACGCCAAACCTTGGCCATCCAGCGATCCTTTCACGCCCGTGCGACAGCTCGGGAAGACTTTAACGACCACATAGTATCACGCTCCTAGGCATATCTGGTCAACTCGACGATAACGCAACATCTCGGCGGGGAATTCCCGCTCCTCACCAATGGGCGACCAGGCTTCGCCGTCGAGATCGCCGGCAAGCTCACAGTGCAAATGGAATCTTGGGACGTTACCCGCGTTGGATCAGGTAGGCGAAATAGGCGATATAGATGAGGACGAAACCGATCCCTTTCCAGCGGTCGATCACGCCCTTCCGGCCCACGGCCAAGGAGAAGATCAGCATGGTGCTGGAGAAGACCACCATGACGATGTCGGTATTGCTGATGTGGTCGAAGGGCAGTTCCGTGATCACCGCGCTGACCCCCAGGACCCAGAGCAGATTGAAGATGTTCGATCCGACCACATTGCCGACGGCGACGTCGGGGTTCCCCCGATAGGCGGCGACGGCCGAGGTCACCAGCTCGGGGAGCGAGGTGCCCAAGGCGACGATCGTGAGCGCGATCAGGGATTCGCTGAAGCCAAGCCGCGACGCGATATCAAGCGCGCCGACCACGATCCAGTCACCGCCGAGATAAAGCCCGACGACGCCAAGAAGGACGTAGGCGATCGACCGGGGCAGACCGACGGTTCGGGCGGTCCGGTCCGTCAGCGCTTCCTTGCCGAAGCCCGCGCCCTGGCCGTCCTTGGTGATCTTGAAAATGTAAGCAATGAAAAGGACCAGAAAAAGCAACAGGAAAACGCCATCGAGCCGGCTGATGGTCAATTCCGCCGTCGCGGAGAACAACGAGGCGTTGGCCAGGAACCCGACCAGGAGCGCCGCCGTCAGTGAAAACGGGATTTCGGACAGCAGCGTCGATGACCTGACCGGCAGCGGCGCGATCATCGCCGCGACGCCGAGCACCAGCAAAATGTTGGCGATATTGCTGCCGAGGACATTGCCGATCGCGAGATCGGTGTAGCCATCAAGGCTCGCCAGCACGCTCACGCTGAGCTCGGGCATCGAGGTCCCGAACGAGACGATAGTCAAACCGACCACGATGGCCGGAATGTCGAAACGCGCGGCGATGGACCCCGCCCCCGTGACCAGCAGGTCGGCCCCTTTGATGATGAACAGGAAACCGACGAAAAAAAGGGCCAGGGTCACGACGTTACGGTCCTTTTCGACTGTTCGGGGGAAGTTCGACAGTCAGAGGAGAGATTTTTGCGTCCAGCGGATCAAGGCGCGACGGGATTCCCTGGAGCAATTCGTAAAACCTACCATGGACGGACAAGTTTTTACCGCGCGCGCGGTTTAATGCGGCTTCGCGTCATTAGCCAGCATTGCGTCATTAGATTGTGAAGCGATCGTTCGACGGCAAGATGCTGGCGCGCTTCATTTCGATTTTCACAATTCCCGGCCTGGCGGACAATGGCGTCGGGCTGGCTCGGCGAGAACCGTCCAGCGGTCGCTCTCGGCCGCCATGTCCTGTTCTGATCGTCCGTCCATCCAGGCGCGGAAACCGACCAGGGCGGCGCGGTCACTCGTCCTCGACGTAAGGGACCGCGTGATCGACCAGGTCCCAGATGGCGCGGGCGGCGGGGCGTTCCTGCTCCTCGCCGATATGGGCGACAAGACCGGCGGCGCGCGAGATCACGGCGAAACCGCGCATCAGCCGGGTCGGCACCTCGATCTCGCGCAAAACGGCGGCGATGGCGCCGGTGGCGTTGATGGTGACGTGCTTGCCGGAAGCGGCGTCGACCGCTTGGCCGAGCGCGCGCAAGGCGGCGATGTGGCGGCCCGGCACCCCCTCGGCCTCGGCCACGGCGATGAGCTTCGGCGCGCGCGGATCGTCGGGCCGGTGGAGGTGATGGCCGAAGCCCGGCAGCGGCCGCCGTTCGCGCCGATAGTCGTTGGCGAGGCGCCGGGCGGCGGCCTCGACCCCGGCCGGATCGGCGACGATCTCGTCGAGCAGGCCGGCCGCCCCCTCCATGGTGCCGACGAAGCGACTGCCGACCGCCAACAGGCCGGCCGCGACCCCCGCCTGCAGGGTCTCGGGCGTGCTCATATGGACCATCCGCGCGGCGATCGCGCTCGGCGTCATGCCGTGCTCCATCAGGGTCACAAGGACCGCGTCGACGATCCGCGTCTCGCCGGGGCGCGGCGTGCGCGCGAGGATGTGCCGGAAGAGCGCCTCGGTGAACGAGACCTCGCCGATTAGGTCGTCGACCAGGTTTTGGCCGCGCAGGTGGATGGCGTCATTGGAATGGCGGCAAAGCCGGGTGGTCGGGGTCTCGGGCATGGAGGGGCTCCTTTGTACGACGCGGTCTCGCGCGGCCATGCTGCGACCAAGCCCCGCCGCCGGGCAAGGGCCATCTCCCGTGATCGGCGATGTGGCGCGACGTATCGCGTCCCCGGCGTGGATCAGCCCGCCAGCGCCACCGCGAATTCGCGAAAGACGGCGTTGTGGCGGTCGATATCTTCCACCGTCGTTTCGGGCGAGACGAGGGCGACGTTGTAAAAGATGGTCAGCATCACGCCGCGATTTAGAAAATAAAGCCGGAACAGCCGATCCAGGTCGCCGTCCTCGTGCAGGGTCGCTTCGCTGGCGTTCCTGGGTTCGCGCCGGTGGAAGCGGTATTCCACCCGGGCGCCGAGGCGCGCCACGCTCCAGGGCAGGCCGCGTTCCGCGATGATGTCCCGAACCCCGGTCACGAGCCGCGCGGCTCGCCCGGTCATGACCGCGTAGGCGTCGTCCGTCATCACGTGCTCGAGGGAGGCCCGCATGGCGTGCATGGAAAAGGCGTTGCCCGCGAGCGTGCCGCCGATACCGGTGACGAAGGAATCGAGTGTTCCCGACCAGTCGGCGATCTTCCGGGCGACGGTCTCGCTCATACCGTAGACCGCCGATGGAATACCGCCGGATAGCGGCTTGCCGAGGGTGATCATGTCGGGATCGAGCGCCAGTTCGCGCGTGGCGCCGCCGGGGCCAGCGCAGATGGTGTGGGTTTCGTCGACGATGAGCATGGTGCCGTATTTCCGGGTCTGCTCGCGGATCGCCGCGTGGAAACCCGGCTCGGGAAACACCAGACCGATATTGGTCAGCACGGGCTCGCATAGGAGACAGGCGACGTCGCCCCCGGCCAGCGCGGTCTCGAGGCTTTCCACGTCGTTGAACTCGACCATGCGGGTGGTTTCCGCCGGGTCGACGCCGAGCCCCATGTTGGTCGGAAAAGGGCTCATGACGCCGTTCCGCATGCCGACCAGGGTTTCATCCAGACTGCCGTGGTAGCAGCCGTTGAACACCGCGATGCGGGTTCGCCCCGTCACCGCGCGCGCCGCCTTGATGGCGAAGCGGTTGGCGTCGGTGGCGGTCATGGCGAACTGCCAGTAGGGCAGCCCGAAACGCCTGCCCAGCTCCTCGCCCACCCAGACGGCGTCCTCGGTGGGCAGCATGTAGGAATATCCCCGCGACGCCTGCTCGGCGACGGCGCGGGCGATGGGAGCGGACGAATGGCCGAACAGCGCGCCCGTATCGCCGAGGCAGAAATCGACGTAATCGTGGCCGTCGATGTCGTGGACGCGGGCGCCCTCGGCGCGGTCGATGAACAACGGGAAAGGGCTCGCCCATTGGGTCATCCAAGGCATGGGCACGCCACCGGGCAACGACGACTTGGCGCGCTCGTAAAGCGCCTTGGAGCGCGGATTCTCCTCGTTGAAATAGCGGATTTCAGCATCCAGGAGCAGGCGCAGTCCGTCGCGATCAATGGCCGCCATGTTGTCCGTCCCTCGGATTAAGTTCCCCCGCGTCTCCGGCACTCTAACGAATGCGCGGAGAATATCCATTCTTCGGACCGCTGGATCGCTTGTCGGTCGAGGGTGGCCGCGCCAACGGTCAAGCGGTTTGCACCCGGCCCGCGCCTCGGCCATAATCACACCGCGTCGCGGGGGGAAGACGCGACGCGACGGGGAGGATGGGCGTGAGCGATTCATGGATAAGGTTCAAGCGCGATCGGGTGGCCCTGGTCGCGGCGCTGGTGGTCGGCGTGGTCTCGCTGGCGGCGATCTTCGCGCCCATGGTGGCGCCCTATGACCCGTCCGAGCAGTTCTTCGAGGGGCTGACGCTCGAAGGCGCGCCGCTGCCGCCGGGGAGCGAATTCTGGCTGGGAACCGATCTCCTCGGCCGCGATCTGTTCTCGCGCTTGGTCTACGGCGCCCGCGCCTCCTTGGTGATCGGCGTGGTCGCCAACGGCGCCGCCGTCTTCATCGGCACCCTGATGGGGCTGGTGGCCGGCTATACGCGCGGCTGGGTGGGAACCGCGATCATGCGCTTCACCGATCTGATGATGGCCTTTCCGGCGCTCTTGCTCGCGATCGCCCTGGCCGCCATTCTCAAGCCCAGCCTGTGGATCGTCGCCCTGGTCATCGCACTGGTGAACTGGGTGCAGATCGCGCGGGTGATCTACGGCCAGACCACCGGCCTGGTCGAGCGCGAATTCATCGAGGCGGCGCGCGCGCTCGGCGCCGCTTGGCCGCGCATTCTCGGCGTCCACGTGCTGCCCCATCTGGTGCCCACCATCCTGGTCTGGAGCACGCTCGGCATCGCCACCACGGTCCTCCTGGAAGCGACCCTCTCGTTCCTCGGCATCGGCGTGCAGCCGCCGACGCCGTCGTGGGGCGGGATCATCTTCGAAAGCCAGTCCTACTTCTTGTCCGCGCCGTGGCTGGTGTTCTTCCCCGGCGCCGCCGTGCTTCTCGTGGCGCTGGCCTTCAACCTGGTCGGCGACGGGCTGCGCGACGCCCTCGACCCGACCCAGCGCGGGCGCGGCTGATGCTGCGCTTCCTCGCCACCCGGATCGTCCAGTCGCTGGTCATCCTCTTGGGCGTGACGGTCATCACTTTCGTCCTTTCGTTCCTGGTGCCCGCCGATCCGGTGCGCATGATCGCCGGGCGCAGCGCGACCCCGGCGACGGTCGCGTCGATCCGCCACCAGCTCGGCCTCGACCAGCCGCTGCCGGTCCAGTACGCGCGCTATGTCGGCAACCTGGCGCGGGGCGACATGGGCCGCTCCTACGTCCAGAAAAGCGAGGTTTCGACCCTGATCGCGAGCCGCCTGCCGGCGACGCTGCTGCTGATGGCCGGGGCGATCTTCTTCGAGATCGCGATCGGCCTGCCGGCGGGCTTGTTCGCCGCCACCCGGCGCGGGCGGCTCAGCGACCGGGTGGTCATGGTCATGTCGTTCGCCGGTATTTCGGCGCCCCAGTTCGTGATCGGCCTGCTGCTCCTTTATCTGCTCGCCTATCTGTTGGGCTGGTTCCCGCTCGGCGGCTACGGCACGGTCTGGCACCTGGTGCTGCCGGCGCTGACGCTCGGAATAACGGGCGGCGGCTGGTATTCGCGCATGACCCGATCGAGCATGGTCGACGTGTTGCGTCAGGACTACATCCGCACCGCCCGCGCCAAGGGCATGGGCGAGCGTCGGGTGGTGCTGATCCACGGCCTGCGCAACGCCATCGTGCCGGTGGTGGCGATGATCGGCCTCGACATCGGTATTTTCATGAGCGGCGCGGTGGTGGTCGAATCGGTCTATGGCTGGCCCGGCATCGGTCAGCTCGCCTGGCAGGCGATCCAGCGGATCGACATCCCCATCATCATGGGCGTCACCCTGGTGGCCGCCGTGGCCATCGTGATCGGCAACCTGCTGGCCGACATCGCGACCTCGTTGATTGATCCGCGGGTCCGTCTCGGGTAACAATGGCGACGCTTGGTAGTAAGAAGTTTTTTCACTGCTCACCACTTTCACGGGAGGAAAGTTCGATGAGATTCCGTGGTTTGGCGACCCTCATCGCCGCTGTCGCGGCCTTTGCCGCGAGTACCGCCCTCGCCGCCCCGCTCAAGCAGGGTGGCGAGATGATCGTCACCTACAAGGACGACATCTCGACCCTCGACCCGGCGATCGGTTACGACTGGCAGAACTGGTCGATGATCAAGAGCCTGTTCAACGGGCTGATGGACTACAAGCCGGGCACCACCGAGCTGATACCCGACCTGGCCGAAAGCTACACCGTCTCGGACGATGGCCTGACCTACACTTTCAAGCTGCGCCGGGGCGTCAAGTTCCACAACGGCCGCGAGCTCACCTCCGAGGACATCAAGTACTCGATCGAGCGCTCGGTCAATCCCGAGACGCAAAGCCCGGGTCAGGGCTTTTTCTCGACCATCGCCGGCTTCGACGACATGGTCGCCGGCAAGGCCAAGTCGCTGTCGGGGATCGAGGCCCCCGACCGCTATACCGTGCGGATCACCTTGTCGCGGCCCGACGCCACCATCCTTCAGGTGCTGGCGATCAACTTCTCCTTCGCCGTTCCGCGCGAGGCGGTCGAGAAATACGGCCAGGATTTCGGCCGTCACCCGGTCGGCACCGGCGCCTTCAAGATGACCGACTGGACCCTTGGCCAGCGGGTGGTGTTCGAGCGTAACAAGGATTACTTCCGCAAGGGCATTCCGCTGCTCGACAAGATCACCTTCTCCATTGGCCTGGAGCCGACGGTGGCGCTTCTGCGCCTGCAACGGGGCGAGGCCGACGTGCTCGGCGACCCGATCCCCTCGGCCCAGTTCCTCAAGGTGGTCAACGACCCGGCCAATGCGGACCTGATCGTCAAGGGCAACCTGCTGCACACCGGCTATCTGACCATGAACGTCAACACGCCGCCGTTCGACAACGTGCTGGTGCGGCGCGCGGTCAACATGGCCATCGACAAGGACCGGGTGCTACGGATCGTCAATAACCGGGGCGTCGCGGCCAACCAGCCGTTGCCGCCGGCCATGCCCGGCTACGACAAGAGCTACGCCGGCTACGCTTACGATCCCGAGAAGGCCAAGTCGCTGGTCGCCAAGGCCGGCTATGGGAGCGGTGTCGAGACCGAGCTCTATGTCATAAACACCGACCCCAATCCGCGCATCGCCCAGTCGATCCAGCGCGATCTCGCGGCGATCGGCATCAAGGCCAGCATCAAGTCGCTGGCCCAATCGACGGTGATCGCCGCCGGTGGCGACGGCACCGCGCCGATGATCTGGTCGGGCGGCATGGCCTGGATCGCCGACTTCCCCGATCCGTCGAACTTCTACGGCCCCATCCTCGGCTGCACCGGCGCCGTGGCGGGCGGCTGGAACTGGTCCAAATACTGCAACAAGGATATCGAGGCCCTGGCCGCCAAGGCCGACGCCATGGCCGATCCGGCCCTGGCCGCGAAGCGGATCGATCTGTGGCGCGGCATCTTCATCAAGATCATGGACGACGCCCCCTGGGCGCCGGTGTTCAACGAAGTGCGCTACGCCATGCACTCGGCCAGGATCGGCGGTGACGACATTCTCTTCGCCGACCCGATTCACATTCCGGTGAATTACGAAAACATCTACGACAAGAGCGTCCAGTAGACGCCGTTTCGGCCCCGGACCGGCGTCGCTGCTTGGCGGCGCCGGCTCGCGGCGCGAGCCACCAGGTTCGGGGTGCGCCCCCAGTGACTACGCCCCTAGTGACATTGCTCGAGATCGACCGCTTCAGCCTGTCCTTTGCCACCGAGGACGGACGCTTTCGCGTCGTCGAGGACGTCTCGTTCTCGATCGCCGCCGGCGAGAGCCTCGCCCTGGTCGGCGAATCGGGCTGCGGCAAGAGCGTCACCGCGATGTCGATCATG
>Ga0114931_10000425_pt1 | contig 50118 bp, 54 predicted proteins | sample 2SBtaG_FD_89579 | JGI IMG/M metagenome (GOLD analysis project Ga0114931, IMG submission 89579) | Deep subsurface microbial communities from Kolumbo volcano to uncover new lineages of life (NeLLi) - 2SBTROV14_V59a metaG | ecosystem: Environmental > Aquatic > Marine > Volcanic | place: Kolumbo... | reverse complement strand
TCCTCTACATCGCGATCTACTTATGCCTGGTTTCGGTCGCGGCCATCTTGCTGATCGCCTTGGGCGTCGACCCCTTGTCTGCTTTTTCAGGTTCGGCTGCGGCGACGGGCAACGTCGGCCCGGGGCTGGGCACAGTCGGCTCAGTCGGCAACTTTGCGCATATTCCTGCCATGGGAAAATGGATTTTGAGCCTGGCCATGCTGTTGGGAAGGTTGGAAGTTTATGGCCTGCTGGTGTTTTTTCTGCCGCCGATCTGGAAAACAAAGGCCAACCCTCAATCGCTTTACCCGGCGCTAAAGGAGTTTGTCTGACAAAGTCGAGGCCAGAAGCCGACCTTCTTTTGGGATTCACACTGGTGATTTTGTTTCTTCAGTTGCATCGTTCTTTTAGCGTTGCCGCAAGAGAAGGTTGGCTTCTGGGTTTGGGCCCGGCCCGAGAGGTGACGATCCTGTGCCCACGTGCTTGCGGAAAAAAAAGTCTCAGGATGAATTAGGACGCATCACCTGAAATCTATTATGGAATTGAAACCGCCGCTTCTGGCCCTCATCATAAAGAACCCGGGAGGAAACATGTTCAAGAAACAAGAGAAATTGATTAAGTCCTTCACGAACCTTTTGGCTACCGTCTCCTTACTTGCGCTCCCTTTTTGCACCTTGCCGGCTGCCGCACAGACGCAACCCGCCAAACAAGTCTCTGAGAAAGAAGAGCCTCAGGTCATTAAACATGCACCCGACCGAAAGCCGGGCGAAGGGGAAGGACCATTCAAACGATTGATCCTCAGAGGCGCGACTCTCATCGACGGCACTGGCGCACCGCCGCGCGGACCGGTCGATATCGTTGTCGAGGGTAACCGGATCACCAGCATCCGCAATGTGGGTGTACCGGGTGCCCCAATTGAGGACAAAGACCGGCCTCAGGATGCGACCAAAGAAATCGATGCCGAAGGGGGCTACGTCCTACCCGGTTTTATCGATCTACACGGTCATGCAGGCAACCCACCCAAATCACCTGAGGCGGAATACGCCTACAAACTCTGGATGGCACACGGCATCACAACCGTTCGTGGTGTGCCTTTGGGTCCTCTGGAATGGACACTGAAAGAAAAGCAGCGCAGCGCAGCAAATACGATTACAGCACCGAGGATCTTCGCATATCATCTGCTCGGCCAAGGCAAGGAGTGGAAAGATCGCAAGGTACGAAACGCCGACGATGCCAGGGAGTGGGTGCAATATGCGGCAAAGAAGGGCATTGACGGCCTGAAGTTACGTGCTCACTATCCTGACATCATGAAGGCCGCTCTCGACGAGGCCAACAAGCTTGGCCTGGGTTCAACGGCCCATCTAGACCAGTTGGGCATCGCCAGAATGAACGCACTGGACGCCGCCCGCCTTGGCCTCAAGAACATGACGCATTACTACGGACTGTTCGAAGCGCTTTACAAAGACCACGATGTGCAGCCGTGGCCACCCGACATGAACTACAGCAATGAGCAGATGCGTTTTTCTCAGGTCGCCTACCAATGGGATAAAATCTATCCACAAGGCAGCGAACCATGGAATGCCCTGATCCAGGAATTTCTGGACTTGAAGTTTATCATCGACCCGACCATGACAGCCTACCTGGCCAGCCGTAATGTTATGGCGGAAAGAAACGCCGACTGGCACGAAAAATACACCCTGCCCTCGCTGCACGATTTTTACGCTCCCAGCCGTGAAAATCATGGCTCTTATTTCTACAATTGGACCACCTGGGATGAAGTTGCCTGGCGCAATTTCTACCATGTCTGGATGGCTTTCCTGGATGACTACAAAGATGCGGGCGGGCGGGTAACCGTGAGTGACGACGCTTCCTTCATTTACAATCTTTGGGGGTTTGGCTATATCGAAGAAATGGAGCTACTGCAGGAAGCGGGCTTTCACCCGCTTGAAGTGATTCGGGCAGCCACTATGCATGCGGCCCAGGCGATTATGGAACCCAAGGGTAAGCCGATCAACTTCGGCGTGGTACGCGAAGGCTTTCTCGCCGACCTCGTGATCGTTGATGAAAATCCCATCGCCAACTTGAAGGTGCTGTACGGCACCGGCGCCATGCGCCTCAACGACAAAACCGGCAAAATCGAACGCGTCGGCGGCGTCAAGTACACCATCAAGGATGGTATCATTTACGATGCCAAGCAATTGCTGGAGGACGTCGCCGATATGGTTGAAGCGCAAAAAAAGATGAGAGCGGAGCAGTTGACGACGAAGGTTGAGTAGGAGAAATATGCTTAATTGGGCCAAACAACCTCGCGGGCGCATCAATAATTGCACGCTGAGAATTTTTTCATGATCAGTGAGAGAATGACCGGCGAGGAGGCCCTTGCTTATGGTGCCCTTGCGGCCGGCGTGCAGATGGTGACCGGCTACCCGGGATCGCCAAGCTCAGGCACCATGGATGCTCTCATCGCCGCAGATGACTCGCACCGTATTTACATCGAATGGTCCAGCAATGAGCGGGTCGCGCTCGAAATGGCAATCGGAGCGTCCATTGCAGGCCGGAGGGCACTCGTCTGCACCAAAAGCGTTGGCATGAACGTCCTGCTCGATCCCCTCATGGCGTTAAATCTGACGCCGTTGCGGGCGGGTTTGGTCATTTTACTAGGCGATGATCCTGGCGGATATGGTTCGCAGAATGATCAGGACACAAGGCCCCTGGCCACCATGAGTGAGCTTCCCATGTTGGAACCTGGCACGCCGGCCGAAGCCTATGACATGGTTCGCGCCGGCTTCGCTCTTTCCGAGCAACACCAAATGCCAGTCGTCATCCGTGAGACGCGCAGCTTCGCCGTTCAACTCGAAATGCTGAAACTGACCCGCACGCCCTGCGACGCGCCAAAAGCAAAAGAAACGATAGACCCCATGCGCTTTGTGCCGGTTCCGAAGAATGTCGTTCAGAAACATCGGGACCTGCATCAACGTTTTGCTGAGGTGACAAAGTGGTCCCAGGAGGCACCCTTCAACCGGATGAGGATTGGCGGGAAGGACGGCCTGATTGCAGCGGGCTTCGTCTATCAAAAATGTTTGGATGTGGTCGGCCAGGAGGAGCAAACCTCGTTCGCGCTGTTTAAAATCGGGACCCTGCACCCACTGCCTGAACGCAAGCTGCTCGACTTTATGGCCAGTTGTGACAACGTGCTGGTTCTGGAAGAAACCTCGCCATTCGTGGAATTGGCTGTTCGGGCGCTGGCTCAAACCCACGATCTTGGCACCACAATCTTTGGCAAGCATACTGGCCATGTTCCCCGGGAAGGGGAACTGTTTCGCTGGCAGATCCAATCTGCTGTCTGCCAGCTCTTCCCCTATTTCACGCCGGTCAACCCCTACCGACCGGAGAAGGAACCCGATGAGCGTCCGCCGAAGAAGAGCTATTGCAGCGACTGCCGTTATGATGAAATCCTGGACCTTTGCGAAGAAGCTGCGCGACGAAACAAACAGGCCGTCGCGTTTGTCGGCGATCCCGGTTGCCTGGTGACCGTGGCACACCGTCTGTACGCGAAATATGCTATCGGCTCTGCCGTCGCAGTGGCCGACGGCATGGCCAGAGCGGGCTTTCCGCGAAAAGCCGTGGCCCTGGTGGGAGATTCCGGCTTTTTTCATTCCACCTTGCCCGCACTATGCAATGCTGTCCACCATCATAGTGATCTCCTCATCATTGTGCTAAACAACAGCACGACCCTTACCTCTGGCGGACAGCCACACGCCGGCACCCCCCAAAACGCACGCGGGGAGGCGGCAAAGGCGCTCAACATTTCTGCCGTATCCAGGGCATGTGGCGTCGATGACGTCCTGACCATTTCTCTGGATAGTACGCGCAGCGAGTTGGTTGTTACGGTGCAAAATATGTTGCGCAAGAAAACGATCGCCATGCTCATTATAGACATACCGGAAGCATCCGGCCAGACAGCGGTCTAGCCGACAGACAACCACAGATTGCTGCGTAAACGAGGTGACTCTCGCTTCCAAAACACAGCGTGCCGGGCGCATCTGACCCTGAAAGCTACCCTTCCCGTGCCCACAATGCAAAATGGGCGACTTCGCGGCAGAGCAAATTGTCATTTTTCTCTTGTACCCTAGAGTTGGAGATAGTACCTTGTGACATCCTAGCATTTGAGGACTCAATTCATAGCCAGGACGCAGAACGGTATGGCGGGAAGGACTAGACCGCGCCCTTTTTCCCGCCTTTCATTGCCTTCTTTTGCCTGACCAAAAAACGAAATTGTACGACTCGGGTAGAAGCGATTAAGCTGGAATAGCTTTCGCGCAACCCGGTGATCCGGTTACGCCGGTCGTTATCAAACTCTTTTAGGCATAGAAACCGCACAGCCCGAAAGCGTAGCGGCCGCCATTTCGAAAAAAAGGCCCCGAACACTTATCCCTTAATTTGGAAGGAGGAAGTCATGAACCTACTATTCTTCTTGTTGATCGGTCTGGTGGCTGGCTGGCTCGCTGGTCAAATCATGAAAGGCGCCGGATTCGGTCTCGTTGGCAACCTTATCGTCGGGGTTATTGGCGCTTTTATCGGCGGTTTTATCTTCGATACACTTGGCATTGCCGCCTATGGCATGATAGGCTCACTTATCGCGGCATTGGTTGGAGCTATTGTTTTGCTCTGGATTGTCGGTCTTGTCAAGAAAACCTGACGTGGCCATCCAGCAACCGTAAACGCACTACACCTGTGAAAGACTACGTTACCTCAGCATATTCCAAAACTTGTTCGGGGCCTACCCATTTTTCGGAATTGCTCTTGTTGAGGTGGAAACTGTCGCCCTGCAATGTGACCACGGACCGATGCGCGGCGACTTTGCAAGCGTAACCCAGACTTCTTCTTAGCACAAGTATCTTTTCGACCCTTTTCAGTAATCAGGATACGTGTGTAAGAATATCCTATTTCCGTTCCTTTCTGACCAGACGGGCAACTATTTGCTTGAAATCCGCTACGGTCAAGCCCTTGCCTGCCTCGTAAAAACCAATATTGAAACCGATCAAGAGTAAGACCAGTCCTGCCAAATACTGCGCTTCTGTCATCGCCCTGACACCTTCCGGTAACGTCCGTGTTTGTCTTGTTGATTTTCCTGCAATAATTGATCCTAGTCGGCTAGTCACACCTCAAAATCAATTTCTTATCGAAAGCTTAATCATAAGACACTCCGTCGCAACGTTTTTATTCCAACTGCACGCCGCCCTGAACAGTGTGCTCAGATAATTGATGGGTCTGCGCCCAGGGTTCAATTTCGCAATGGATTCTCTTTCTTTATTATTGAGATTTTGCTGGCAATGTCTTATACTTTAGTCCTGAACACGACACATCGCGCCTTCGCCATCCTTTATCATTTTAATAAGGACTCTTGAAACCAAATGAACGAACATGAATTACGTCCGGCGCCCAATTTTATCCGAAATATTGTTGAGCAGGACTTAAAAAATCATAAAAATGAAGGCCGTGTCATCACGCGTTTTCCTCCGGAGCCGAACGGTTTTCTTCATATTGGCCATGCCAAATCGGTATGTCTCAATTTCGGCATTGCCAAAGAATTTGGCGGTCGATGCAATCTGCGTTTCGACGACACAAACCCAACCAAAGAGGAGGCTGAGTATGTCGACTCAATTAAGCGGGACGTGCGTTGGCTTGGCTTTGATTGGCAGGAGCATGAGTATTACGCCTCAGATTATTTCAACCAACTTTACGATTATGCCCTGCAATTGATCCGGGTCGGGAAGGCCTATGTAGACGATCTGACCGCGGAAGAAATCCGAGAATACAGAGGCACGCTGACAGAACCTGGCAAGGAGAGCCCTTACCGCAATCGGTCTGCCGCCGAGAATGAAGATCTCTTCGTGCGCATGCGAAACGGTGATTTTCCGAATGGCAGCAAAGTTCTGAGAGCAAAGATAGACATGGCTTCACCCAACTTGAATCTGCGCGATCCCGTCCTGTATCGAATCCTGCACGCAGCACACCACCGTACGGGCAACGAATGGTGCATTTATCCGATGTACGACTGGGCGCACGGGCAATCCGATTCAATCGAAGGCGTTACCCATTCGATTTGTACGTTGGAGTTTGAGGATCACCGCCCGCTATACGATTGGTACCTCGACAATTTGGGTATTTTTCATCCGCAGCAAATCGAGTTCGCGAGACTCAATTTGAGTTTCACGGTCACCAGCAAGCGCAAACTCATGCAACTGGTTGAGGAAGGACATGTCACCGGTTGGGATGATCCGCGTATGCCAACCCTTGCCGGCTTACGGCGCCGTGGCTACACCCCGGCTTCAATTCGTCATTTCTGTGACCGCATCGGTGTCGCCAAGCGAGATAGCATGGTGGACGTAGCTCTTCTGGAATACAGCGTCCGGGAGGACTTAAACAAGAATACGCCACGGGTGCTCGCGGTTCTCAGGCCTCTTAAGCTTGTTTTGACCAACTATCCGGAGGGAAAAACTGAAGAGTTGGAGGCGGTCAACAACCCGGAAGATGAATCAGCCGGCAAGCGTGGTCTGCCATTTTCGCGTGAACTTTATATCGAGCAGAATGACTTCATGGAAGAGCCGCCCAGGAAGTTTTTCAGACTCGCTCCCGGGCGAGAAGTTCGGCTCAGATATGGCTATATCATCAGGTGTGAATCGGCAGTCAAAGACCCGGCAACGGGCGAGGTCATAGAGCTCCACTGCACCTACGATCCGGAAACGAAAAGCGGGTCTTCACAGAGCGGCAGAAAAGTCAAACCGACGATTCATTGGGTATCCGCGAGCCATGCTCTGAGCGCCGAGGTCCGTCTCTACGACCGGCTTTTCAACCTCCCAAATCCAGCCGCTGAAGACGACTTCAGGACGGCGCTGAACCCACATTCCCTCGAGTGTTTGCAAGACTGCAAAGTGGAACCGAGTCTGGTTACCGCAAGAACCGGGGAACGCTACCAATTTGAGCGTCTGGGCTATTTCTGCGTCGATGCCGTTGATACCTCGCCCGACAAGCTGGTCTTCAACCGAACGGTGCCATTGCGCGACGCCTGGGCCAAGATTGCGAAGACGCAGCAAGCCGGCCAAGCGACAAAATGAATGGCAGCAGAGGGCTGCTTTATCCCTTAGCGACGAGCGTTCTATTCGCCGGCAGTTTCGTTGCCGCCAGGGTTTCCACGCTCGAATTGCAGCCATTGACCACCACCTTACTGCGTTATGCCATCGCATTACTCTTTCTTACCTGTCTGTTGCCTACATTCGGGAAAGTTGCCCTGAAAATCAGTCCACGCGATCTCGGGCCTCTCTCCCTTCTGGGCCTGACGGGTATCGTGGGATATCATTTCTTTTTTTTTACCAGCCTGCACTACACCGAAGTGGCCAACACTGCCATCATTAACGCCCTGAGCCCAATCGTAACCGGACTGGCAGCAGCGATCTTTATCGGAGAACGGCTCAGCAGCAGCAACTACCTCGGCGTCCTGTTCGCCGTTTTCGGTGTCATCCTGCTTCTGGTGAAAGGTGACCCGGCAAAACTATTGGGCCTTGCTTTCAACCGAGGCGATTTGCTCATGTTGGGTGCTGTCGCAAGTTGGGTCGGGTACTCTTTGCTGGCTCGCATCATGCTAAGACGTTATAGCAGCTTCGCCATCACCTACTACGCTGCGCTATCTGGCGTCCTGATGCTGGCGCTACTTGTTTTTCGGGAAAACTTTCTGGCACAGCTAAGAACTGCTTCCCTAGAGGCATTTGGCAGTGTTTTGTACATGGGAATTTTCGCGTCCGGTGTGGGCTATCTACTTTACAATCTGGCGATTCGCGACATCGGTCCCACTCGCACGTCCGGCTTCGTTTACAGTTTTGTGCCCATTTTTGTGGCCGGCCTGGCATATCTTTTCTTTGATGAACCGATGACCTGGCCTATGGCGGTTAGTATGCTTTTGATCATAGCGGGCCTCTATTTTATGCGCAAAGAGGTAACCTAGTCGTTGTTCTATAGTAGCAGAAGGGAATCACTGAATCTGCCTGCCCTTCACGTCAGGTGCCGGGAGACGGTTTTCGTGCTGTGTCGACACCCGGCAACAGCGGTCGAGCATGAACGGTTATGCTGCGGCTCCGGCGCAGGCGAGCATTCATCATCCCTGTCACTGACAGGCGGCCTTGCCCGAACCTAAACCTTGGGGAAAGGCGACCTTCTCAGCAACTTTTCGTCTGGAGGAACAAACTCATGGCAAAATTGATCCGGCACTTCGTTGGCGTTACCTTTCTGCTGAGTGTCGTTAGTGGTTGGGCTGGAACGCCACGCGAGACGTACAAAGTTCGGTTTGTCCCGCAGAAAAGCGGTGTCGAAACCTCGTTTCGTGGTGTGAGCGCGGTCGACGACACAGTCGCCTGGGTGAGCGGCACCGGGGGCACTGTGCTGCGCACAATTGACGGCGGGATGTCCTGGATTGCCAAACGCGTCCCGGATTCGGACTCGCTCGACTTTCGTGATGTTGAAGCTTTCGATAAAAACACGGCCTACATACTGAGTGCGGGACCTGGCGGCAAATCCCGAATTTACAAGACGAGGGATGGTGGAGAAAACTGGCAGCGCCAGTTTACGAATTCTTTCGAAGCCGGGTTTTTCGATGGAATTGCGTTTTGGGACAAGGACCGCGGCGTTGCCTATAGTGACCCGATCGACGGCCGGCCGCTGGTGATGACAACCGTGGACGCCGGGAAACATTGGGCCCGGATTCCACCAGAAAAACTGCCCAAAGTTGAGGAGGGTGAATACGGCTTTGCGGCCAGCGGCACGGGCATCGTGGTCGCCGGGGGCGGCAGCGTGTGGATTTGCACCGGCGGCCAGGCGGCGCGCGTCTTTCACTCCGGCGACCGTGGCAAGTCGTGGCAGGTCAGTCCCACGCCGATCGTGAAAGGTGTGCAGTCCGCTGGGATTTTTTCTGTCGCATTCAGAGACCAAAGCCATGGCCTCGCGGTTGGCGGAGATTACCGCAACCCGGCGCAGGCGGGCGGCACCGTTGCTGTCACTCACGATGGCGGCCAAACCTGGCAGAAATCGGATACTGCCGGTGTGGTGGCCTTTCGCTCCTGCGTGCAGTACGTTCCGGGCCACCCGGAGTTGGTGGTTGCTGTCGTCTCCGACGGTAACAGCATCTCGCAGGATGGTGGCTTGACGTGGGCCAACCTGGACGGAGTTGGCTACCACACGCTCAGTTTTGGCCGCGCCGGAGCCAATGGTTGGGCAGCAGGCGCAAATGGCCGTATCGCCAAATGCCTGATCGAAACAACCGTTCAATAGATTCGAACCGTTTGGAGGAGAGAGATGCGTAACGTGGCCTTCACACTACTCGCCGCTTTATTTTTGTCTTGCCAGGCGCAAGAGCCGGGCTTAGACAAAGATCAGGCAAGAGAAGAGATCCTCAAAGTCCTATTTGCCGGTCAGAAAGGCTGGAACCAGGGCGATGTACCGCAATACATGCAATGCTACTGGCAATCGGATTCGGTGCGCTTCGCCAGCGGTGGAGCCATCTCTTACGGCTGGCAGAACGTGCTCGAACGCTATGAACAACGGTATCCCGACAAGGCCACTATGGGTCATTTAACCTTCAGCGACAACGACGTCAGAATCCTTTCTGTGGATGCAGCCATCGTTTTCGGAAAATACCAATTGCAACGCGAAAAGGATGCACCGTGGGGCTTGTACACCTTACTCTTCCGTAAGCTGCCGGAGGGATGGCGGATTGTCCATGACCACACCAGCGCCGGAGGACAGGAATAGTCTCACAGGCGCCGTTTTCAGAGCGGGTGAGAATTTCGTTTTAGCGCAAGTGACAAAGAGCCAGCCATCATGACAAAAAGCTACCCCATTCTCGAATTTGACCCGGTCCCTCAGGCTATCATCGAGCCCTCACAGCGCTTGAAACCCATCGATATTCCCGAAAGCTGTGTCCTTACCTTCTTCCAGGATGAAATCAACAAACTGAACCAGAATGGCCGGCTGAGACGAATCAAGCGGTTGCGGAGCGAAATGGGAGTCCACCCCGTGTACGCCCTGCAGCACGGTGAGCAGCAAGTGGCACTCGCTCACCCCGGAATCGGCGCCCCGTTTACCGCTGCCATGCTGGAAGAAATCATCGCGCTTGGATGCCGTAAGTTCGTGGTATGTGGGGGGGCAGGGGTGCTCGACGGTTCCATAGAAATGGGAGCTCTCCTAATCGTCACTGCTGCCGTCCGTGATGAAGGAACGTCCTACCACTACCTCCCTCCCGGGCGCGAAGTGCTTGCCAGCCAGGTCGCGGTGCAGGCCATCGAAAAAACGCTAGCGCATCAGGAAATACCGTACCAGCTCACTAAGACCTGGACCACTGACGCAATTTACCGGGAAACGGCGGCAAGAGCTGAGCGGCGTCGCAGCGAGGGCTGCTTAGCGGTGGAGATGGAGGCGGCGGCCCTGCTTGCGGTCGCACAATTTCGCCGCGTTGAAATGAGTTATATTCTATACGCGGGAGACGATATCAGTGGAAAATCCTGGTCCAGCCGCGCCTGGATTCACGACAGCTCCACCCGAGAACAATTGATCCGGCTGGCCGCGGAAGCCAGTCTCAGGCTATAGTCTGGCACTTCTGTGTCGCATTGCGGCTTGCCGGCGCATTTCTCATTCTCTTTCAAAACTGCACACTCGGTCCCAGCACAAAAATGTGCAGCAGCGCCAGCACCAGCGCCGCACCCAGCCAGCCCCAATTTCGCGGAATAGCAATTTCACTCACGGCGTCCGGAGGAGGGAATTTCTCGTCTTTGAGCAGTTGTGCCATCCATGCCAAAGCCGATGTACCACCAAAAGCAGCCGCTGCCGAAGTCACAATCAAGATCGGCGAAATCGGATTCAAAACAGCCCCAATCGTTGCGATGACACTTCCGGCCAGGTACGGCAAAACCGTCAATTTCAGTGCAACCCTAAGACGCTCCAATTTATCTCGCCCGATCACTGTGGCAAGCTCCCTTAACGCGCTCACCGCGGCGAACCAATAGAATAGCAGCCCCGTGCAGATGAGAACGCCTCGCCAAACCCATACCGGCTTCAAGCCCTCTACCACCGTGACCCAATCGCCGACGGACAAAGCCCCGGAAAAAAGTGGGTAACCGGTAGCGGTCAGCAGATTGGTCGCCATCGACAACCAGAGAAAATATCGCGTCGCTCCGGATGCGGACCGGGATCGCCTGAAGCACCACCAACAGAAAAGGCCGACCAGCAGATTAACAAGCGTCCCGGCAGCGGCGACCCATCGCCGGGCGTCGACACTCACGCCCTGGCTGTCCCAGTCAAAATAGGCGGTTGAAAGCGCTGATGGCTCACCTCCCACCAGAAGGCAACCACCACCGTGTCCTACCGCTTCGTGGAGTACATTCTGCAGGATATAGGCTACGACAGCGATCGAGACGACGGTAAGGCCGTCAATCGTAGCGCTTGTATCAGGTTTCTTTGTTCGAACCAAATTTCGCTCTCCATTTGCATACGGTGTTGGGGTGCGCCGGCCAACAACACGTGGATCATGTCTTGCAAAATATCAAATTGTTTCTAACTTGTCAAACAACCCTATTTCTACTGAACTATGAAAAGACTTTGCGTTTATTGCGGTTCCAGCCCCGGCGCTGATCCGTCCTACCTCGAGGCGGCCAAAACAGTCGGTCGGATCCTGGTAGAGCGCGAGATTGAATTGGTCTACGGCGGTGGCAATGTTGGACTCATGGGGGCCCTGGCAGATAGTGTGCTGGCGCACTCAGGCAAAGTCACAGGGGTCATGCCGAATTTTCTAGTAAGCAAGGAGGTTGCCCACGAAGGCCTGACCACGATGCACGTCGTGGCAACCATGCACGAGCGCAAGCGCCTGATGGCCGAACTCAGCGACGCCTTTGTGGCCTTGCCAGGAGGCATGGGTACACTTGAAGAACTCTTCGAAGTTTTGACCTGGGCGCAGTTGGGTCTTCACCCCAAGCCTTGTGGCCTATTGAATATCAGTGGTTATTTTGATCACCTAATCGAATTCTTACGATGCACTGTGCAGCAGCGGTTCGTTAGTCAGGAACATTTTGCCGCCGTGCAAGTTGATACAAACTTGAAGAGACTGCTCGATCGCTTTGAGAGGCATGCCGCACCCCAAAGCAATAAATGGCTGGACCGAGATAAGCGTTGAGCCTGACCTTGAGGAAAAGCCATGGATAGTGTTATGGAAAATATCGGAACCTGGGCAACACCTTTGTTGCTGCTTCCGGGCGTGGCTCTCCTCATCTTGTCGACTTCCATGCGCTACGGACAAATTCATGCAGAATTTCATGAAATGGATCACGACAAGGCGGGAATTTCCCCACAAAGCCTCAAGAAACTTGTGACACGCGCACGGTTTTTCAGGAACGCCCTGGTGAGCCTGTACGTCAGTTTTGGTCTCTTTTCACTCGCCAGCCTCATCGGTGGGCTCGCATCCGCCTGGATGGTCCAAATAGAAACCTTTGTCATGGTGTTAAGTTGTCTGGGTATCCTGGGCCTCATCTTTGCCGCCGGTACGCTCGTGCGGGAGGCTTCTCTCAGCCTGGACGTCATCCGGGATCATGCAGACATTTTGCTCAAAAAATGGTCATGAACTTCGGAGACTCGAATGGAAGTTGAACATGTCATGTTCGAGCACATAGCAGAAGAATTCGCTCGCAATCACGAGTATGTTGCGCCCGGCAAAATGATGTCATCGCCGGCGCTTACGTACAAGAAGAAAGTCTTTGCTTTCTATTATCAACGGCAAATGGTTTTCAGACTGGGCCGTGACTTTGATCCGGTGACCGGCAATGTGCATTCCTACCGGCTGCTAAGTCCCTTCAAGAATAAACCCCCGATGCGCGATTGGTTCGAAATCCCTTTCTCCAAAAAGGACAAATGGGAAAAACTGGCTCATCAGGCTCTCGACCTGATGATTCGCAAGGTCGATGGCTCGCCTGTTGCTAAAACTGTACACAAAAAAGGCTAAGAATCATGAGAACTGCAAATCCGGCACTAAATGACAAGACGTTTCGGAATCTACCGCGTGTTGCTGTCGGCGAAGAAACGATGACCATTAATGGAACTGCCAACAAGACAGGCTTTCTTTTGCTCTTCGTTTTCCTGGCAGCTTCGTTTACGTGGGGTAAGCTCATGGAAACCGGTGACCCCGGCTCAGTCCTGCCGTGGATGATCGGCGGCGCATTAGGTGGTTTCGTGGTAGCGATTGTGACCGTTTTCAAACCACAATGGGCAGGCATCACCGCACCCCTGTACGCCATACTTGAAGGCTTGTTCCTTGGCGGTTTGTCGTCGCTGATGGAAATGCAATATCCAGGCATCGTAATCCAGGCGGTGGCCCTGACGTTTGGCACATTGCTCGCGCTTCTCTTCGCCTACCGGTCAGGCCTAATTCAAGCCACTGAAAACTTCAGGCTGGGCGTCACTGCCGCCACAGGCGGAATCGCTCTCATCTATTTACTCACGATGGGACTTGGTTTTTTTGGCATTAACATACCGTACATTCATGAAAGTGGACTCATCGGAATCGGCTTTAGCCTGTTCGTGGTGGTGATTGCTGCGCTCAATCTCGTGCTCGATTTCGATTTTATCGAAAACGGCGCCGAGCGCGGCGCGCCGAAATTCATGGAATGGTATGCCGCTTTCGGCCTGCTGGTGACGCTTGTTTGGCTGTATATAGAGATTCTGCGTCTGCTGGCGAAACTGAACAACCGTCGCTAAACCGCAACGCTCATTTGACTCGATTCAGGATTTCCAAAACATCCTTAACTTTCACCCTGGTTTTATAAAAAAGAACCGGACGACCACTGAAATCTTTTTGAGAACAATTCAAATTCTCGTTCACCGCAACAATCAAATCCTTACGCTTGACACGCTGCAATTTAGCCAGTTTCTTCTCCAAATACTCCGGCGTCCAGAAGCCGACAATTTCCAGCAAAACTTCTCTGCCGTCCGGGTGGACAAGTTTGAAATCAGGAATCAGAACCGCGTCGCCCAAGTCCAGGATTTCTGCCTCGCGTTCGATATCCCACGCCGTCTTACGTTTCTTGAAATTATCAAAAAATGCTTTTTCAACCGAACTGTCAAACGGGTGCGATTTCTTGTAATGGCTGGTCAAACCACAGTTCTGGTCAAGTACAAAGCAACGTTGACCCTTCTCAGTATTGACGAAACCATTCATATGCCATTTTTGTGCAAGCAGTAAACCGGGCAAAAACCTGGCAAGGTTGACACCGTATTTTTGAGTTCTCCGAAAAAGTGAAAATGGCCCATCGATTTCAACCAGATATGCGTTGTCAACACGATGAGTCTTATGCATGAGCTGGGCTAATTTTAGATACTGGAAAACGGTCTTGTAGCCGTCCCAAATTCTGATGTCCATCTTGTAACATCTGTACAAAATTCCTTGCGCCAATGCCAGGTTATATCGTTTGATCAAATCCTCCGGGGTTAGTTTAATATCAATCTTATCGAGAATTTGCTGATCGGGCAAATCGCCGTAAAGATTTTGTGATTCCAAACCAGTCGCCGAGCTGAATTCCCGTAAAACATCCTTTGAAAAATGATGGTGAATGAGGTCCACTTGCCGCACAATGGGCCGATACGCTTCGACAAATTCGAATAGGCGTTTTCGAAACTCCGGATAGTCTACATTCTCCCCGGGCTGATATTGAACAAAGCCATCCAAAATTTTCACCAAACCACGCAAAATTTTATAGCCTACCCGGTCAGATTCATACTCGCTCAAAGCTTCATCTAATTCGCGTCGGGGTTTCATGTGGTGCGCATGGTAAATTGCGATCAGGTCATCTGCAATTTTCAAATAAGTGACTGCATGTTTGCGCTTTAGATAGCGTGGAGTAATATATTTTTCGTCAACGTCATAGCGCAGCAAATCACTGGTAAGCATCGGACCGTCTCCGCATGTACGAAATCTGACTCTCTTTCGTACCCCTGGTAACTAACTCGTACAAAACGGCACGCTTGCCTTTGCTTTTTCGTAGAATTCTTCCGAGCCTTTGCAAATGCTCAACCGGGCTTGCAGAACCACTCAGCACGACCGCAATATTCGCATTCGGCACATCCACACCTTCGTTCAAAACCTTCGATGTAACCAGGACTGAATAGGTGCCTTTGCGAAAACTATCCAGAATCCATTTGCGTTCAACGGCTTTAGTGTGGTGAGTAAGCGCCGGGACTAGAAAAACTTGCGATATATCATACACCAGATCATTGTTTTGGGTAAAAATAATGATCCGGTCAGCGTGATGCCGTTTGAGAATGGATTCCAGAACTTCCAATTTACGTTGGGCGCCCAGGATAATTCGGCGGCTTCTCAGGCGTGCTAAAAAGGCTTTACGGGCTTTTGGGTCGTAGGCGCTCTCCTGTAAGAAAGCGGTTAAATCCGAACCATAGAATTTGATGCCTTTGTCGCGAATGTAGTTTTCATAGAATTGACGATTCTTTTCATAATCTTGTTTTTCATGAGCCGTTAGGTCGACAGCGATTTTCATGGTTTCATATTTCGCTAGATGATCCCCCTCCAGTTCCTTTATGGTTTTCTCATAAATCACTGGCCCTATCAGCCGCTCGAGTTTCCCATGAAAACCATCGGGACGTTCATAGGTCGCAGTAAGTCCAAGCCGAAATGGGGCCATACTCATTTCAGGGATATGTGAATAGGTTGCCGCTGGTAGATGATGAATTTCGTCAAAAATGAGCAACCCGAACCGGTCGCCATATTTATCCATGTGGATATACGCGCTATCGTAGGTGGTAACCGTAATCTCGCGGACTTCGTGATAACCGCCGCCGAGAATTCCGACTTCGATTCCGAATGCATCGGAGATGAGATCGTACCACTGATTCATCAAATCGATGGTGGGCATGACCACTAAGGTGCTTTGTTTTATATGCTCCATCGCTTTGAGCGCAACCCATGTTTTTCCTGAACCCGTCGGCAGACAGACACTACCCCGGCAACCGTGGTCTATCCAGGCCTGCACGCCTTCTTTTTGATAGGAGCGCAATTGTAGTTTCATCCTGATCCTGAGTTTTAAGTTTGAGATCTTTGCAGCACGATCTTCAAACGAAATGCGCCTTGCTTTCAACCAGCATAGGATTTCATCATAGTACAACGCTTTGGCGCGCCATTGTCGAGAACGGTCATCCCAAAAAAAACAGGGCAAGTCGACTTCACCACTGTAGCTTTCAAGGATCAATGTACCTTGATTGAATTTAAGATCCGTCATTTCTCTGTGCCATACTACTCTGGTTAATCAGGTATGCAAGTGAAGACTCGATGTCCATAATGAATCCACCTCTTTCCCGTGTGGCAAGAATTGCTGTCGTTAAGTTTTGACAAAAACAAGCGATTCGAGCGGCAAAAAGCAATTGTTTTTTGAGAGCTAAAATGTAGAGTTAAAAAGGGTTACGCCTAGAGTATCCAACGGACTCTTGTCTTTTCACGACCCGGTTTCTGCAGAACAAGCTGCCACAAAAAAGCCCTCCCGTGCCTTGGTTATGGCACAGGAGGGCGAAATGTTTGCAAAGGTTAACGGAGCTTTACAATAATGGCCGAAAAATCACGAAATACCTGATGGCGTCGCGGGTTGGGGACGCTATTGTCCTGGTTTGTGTTGCGTGATTCCCTAGCGTTTTTTCCTGGTGCGGCCAAGCAACACGATGGGCGCCACAAAAAATAACACGTTGCTTAAACCAATCATGGTCGCGCGGCCAACGGGATTATCTATTGCAAAATCAATCGCTCGCATGCTGCCACATCCACCACCACTGTCGCCTGCAATCGAGAACGTAAAGTTGCTATCTCGCGTTGTATTCCCGGCATCATCCTGAGCACTGACAAAATAGACAATTGTGCTTCCGTCAGGTTGTGTCGGAATTTCACCCTGGTAACGATTAGGTCCAATCAGCGTCATACTATTCTGCACGGCGGCTTCCCGGTGGTCTGGAAAGTCAATGAAACTGACTGTACCTGAGAATCGTCTACTACTTCGGTTTGCACGACATAGGGCCCGGGATCGGTCGTATTCGCCAAGCGGGTTGTTCGGGCGATAATCGGATCAGTCGAAAGCGCGCGGTTGACGTTGAGACGTCCGCCGGTCGAAACTTTGTCGGCATAGTCACTACGCCGGTCCACAGACCCAAGGAGACGAATAATCAATTGCTGCATCGTCATGTTGGGATACTGCGACCAGATCAAGGCAGCAGCGCCGCTCACGTGTGGCGTTGCCATTGATGTACCACTCAAGAACGCGTAACGGTCTCCAGGCACTGTGCTAAGGATCTGATTTCCCGGTGCAGCCAGTTCGACACTCTTTTCGCCAAAGTTTGAAAATCCGGCCAACCGGTCGCTCTCGGTGTTTGCTGCCACAGAAATCACATTCTCGACCTCATAATTCGCTGGAAACGACGGCGCTTGATCATTGTTTGCAGACTCATTACCGGCAGCGGCAACAAATAGCACACCGTTATCATTGGCAAAATTGATGGCATCTTCCAGGGCTTGCGAACGTCCGCCACCGCCCCAACTATTGCTGAGAATTTTTGCCCCCACATTGGTTCCGTAAATAATCGCCTCAACCGCATCAATTGTCGAGCCACTGCCGTTCGCATCCAGAAACTTAAGCGGAATCAAGGAAACGTTCCACGAGACGCCTGCAACGCCTTCTGCATTGTTTCCCACCGCTCCCACGCTACCCGAAACGTGCGATCCGTGCTCGTTGTCATCAAAGGGGTTGTTGTCGTTGTTTACGAAATCCCAGCCGCGAACATCGTCAACAAACCCATTGTTGTCATCATCAATATTGTTGTTTTCTTTGCCGTTGCCCGACTCGCCAGGGTTCTGCCATATATTGTCACGCAGGTCCTTGTGATTCGCATCGACGCCTGTATCGATGACGCCGACCATAACCGCCTTGCTGCCTTTCTGAACATCCCATGCCTCCGGAGCCTGGATCATGCGCATTCCATAGAGACTCGAGAATCTGGGATCGTTAGGAACGATCGAAGCGTGGTAGATGTAGTTCGGCTCAGCGTACTCTACATCCGGACTGGCATTGCATTGCGCAATGGCGTTTGTCACAGTCTTCTCGCCATTAATGCGGCACAGGTAGACCTGTACCGCACTCACTTGTTTGATAATCTGAATGCCTACTTGATTCAAGACGCTATTGACCTGTGGTTGTGCCACCTGGCTTTTGAATTTGATCAGCACTTCGCCTGGCTTGAATTCAGCCGTGGCGACGGGCGATTGTTGCGTCGCTGACGCTGATGCCGCCGCTGAACCCGTGAGCCCGACACCTGGAGCCGCGGCAAAAGCAGCGACCGTCTGATTCGCTTCGGCATACTCCACGAAAGCGTTTTCTTCGCAGGCGGCCACAACCTGGCTTACGGACAGGTCCGAGGTCACATCAAAAAGCGTGATTCCTACTTCAGAAATAACCTTAACCTTGGTGAGTCCGAGACTCTGGCTGAGAGCCTCGATCTGTTTCGGTGTCGCGCCAGTCTTAAATTTGACCAGAACTTGTGCAGAATTCTGCAACGCCCAAGCCGACACGACAAGTACCAAAATGCAGCATACCTGCGTGGTGAAACATGTCATCTTTCCCCTGAGAGACATTTTGTCCTCCTTGCTTTGAAAGAATTAGAAATATAAAGAATATGAATTAAGTATTGCCGTAGATTTACTCGACAGTGTTTCTTAACGTGCCGAGTTCCGGGACTGTGAGTTCGACCAGGTCGCCCGATTTCAGCGGCGCAACACCGGCCGGCGTTCCGGTTGCGATGATGTCGCCGGGTTCGAGGGTGCAATACTGGGAAAGGTAGGCAATGATACTTGCGATATCAAATATCATTTGGGATGCAGAGCCAGCCTGGCGAACGTTTCCGTTAACAGTAACCTCCAGTTGTAAGTTGTTGGGGTCGTGAATGCTTTCTTTCGGAACCAGAAAAGGACCGAACGGGCAAAAAGTATCAAAGCTCTTGGCCCTGAACCAGGGCCGACCCGCCTGCTGGTCGCTTTTCTGCAACTCCCGGGCCGTCACATCATTGAGTAGACTGTAACCTCCCACATATTCGAGAGCGTGGTTTTCTTTGATGTTGTGGCCTGACTTCCCGATCACAACAGCGACTTCCCCTTCATGGTCAACACGTCCGGCATGTTTTGGTAACCGAATGCTTTCTTCGTGACCGATTAGGGCCGATGGCGCTTTGCAGAAAAAAAGCGGTTCTTTGGGTTTTACATTACCAAGCTCATCAGCGTGAGCTTCATAGTTCCTGCCAATACACAAAATTTTTTGGGGTCGATTTATCGGTGGCAAAAATTTGTATTCATGACTCAGTTTAAGATCGTCGATCGAGCGGACTTTTCGCAGGGCGAAGATAACCTCCTGAAATGTATCAAGATGGAAAAAATCAGTCTCCACCATGATCTGCAGAAAATTCAGTTGGGGCCCCTGACCACTACTCTTGATTTGTTTATAGAGTTCCCACGCTAGCGAAAAATTGTACAAATTTTCCTGATACTCAACACCGATTTGAGTGTACCCGTCGTCAGTGCTGAAGGAAAAGGCTCTCACGCCAGGCTCCGAGTCTGTCTTGAACGGGCAGGGCAAACCGCCCCTGGGGCAGTGTTATTTCTGCACCAACGTTCGATTATGCCACCGGGCTCGGGCAGCACACCCGCCGTTTGCCAACTGGGGCATTTCTTGTGTGACAGGTCACTCGGTTTTATTTCTATTGTTGGCATCTTCTGGTCAGAATTGACTTCGTCTTATATTGTCAAGGCACTTACACAAGCTGAACGTATGCTATACTAAACCGGGGACATCAGGCTCCGAAAATGTACTGCTTCAAATAACGATTATCATATTCGTGCTCTTCCAATTGTGCTTTGACCAGGTCGCCGATCGACACAATGCCAACGACCTTGTCGTCTTCAAGCACCGGCAGGTGGCGAATCCGGTTCTTGGTCATTATTCCTAACGAGTAACTGAGGTCGTCAGTCGGCACGCCGATGATCAGGTCTTTGCTCATCACATCTCTTACGGGAGTTTGCTTGAGCAGATTATCTCTGTCCACGCACTCCCAAAGAACATCCCGTTCTGAAATGATGCCAACCAATTGCTCCGAATCATCCAAGACCAAAAGCGCCCCAACCTTGTTCTTAAAAAGAATCTTGATCGCGTCGTGCACCACCTGAGCCTGCCTGATGGTCAGGACTTCGTTGCTCTTGTCAGCAAGAATGTCTTTGATCTTCATGGCATTTTCTCCAATTTATGACAAGTAAGGAATCAGTTTCCCTATCACGCTTTTGGCTGTCCTGCGCTGAGGCGCCCTTTGTATGCAGTGCATGACTCTACAGGCAATGCCGGATATTTGTCAAACGATGAGTCAATTTCGGAATAGCGGCAGTATACATAGGTTGTATCCCTGTGTGTCTGAATCCGCTTCAGGTAGAGGCAGTGCTCACACAGACCGGCTGGGCCTCGTTTCATTTTCACGCGATGGCGATGGCGTCTTTCATATCAACGCAATGTAACTTGTCAAAATTTAGAATATAAAATCTTGAGAGTCAAGCCTCTTCTTACGAAACAAGTTGACTACCAAAACGGAATCCGTGCGTCCACGCTGTTTGTGGAGGGCGGTTTTACCCGACGCAGATCGGAATTAGACCGGCTCCGGAAGTATTCTTGTTGAACTGCGGTCCTTATGACATCGTACGGCATCGTGCAGAATAGACGTCATCCGTCACCAATAAGAGCGTGGATTTTACGAACTGTCACCTGACTATCATGATTCTGTTCAACCCATTCTCGCGCGTGCGCCGCAATCGCCCGGCGCAATGCAGGATGTTGAATCAGATGGCGCAATTGCTCTTTTAGCGTCTCCGTAGTGACGGCAACGAAAGGATGCCCGGGATAACGCTGATCGAATTGGTCAGGCAATGATGAACAGGTTGGGATGCCCGCAGCAAGAGCTTCCAGTGAGTTTAAACCATACCCCAGCTCCCCAACCTGATCGACAAAAATATGGCAGGAGCGCTTGAGTTCGATGCTTCTGTCATATGAGACATTTTCGATGAGGAGCAACTCTACTTGTAACTCCTGCGCCAGTTCGCGGACGGTACGAATGATGATTTCACTGCCCTTGGCAGCACGATTGGTTGGAGCGTGGGCAATCCGGATCTGAGTGCTGTTTGGTTCCCCTTCTCTCGGCTGGACTCTGTCGACTTCAAATGGGAAAAGAACATGCTGAATCCCGGGGTAGAATTTCACGTGATCAAATTCCAAGGTCACGTTGACAGCAGAGAAACGGTCGACCTCCGGTATGATGCCCCTCGTTCTCAGGTCGCTCCCGGTGTAACAACACACGATTTTCTTGCCTCGGGCATGCAGCTCTCGGACAGTCCTGGCATCCCGAAAGAATTCGAGTCCGCCATCAAGTTGGTAAACATCGAAGTTCCAGAAATCGATCTGGTTGAAGAGTCGCCTCACTCTTGGTGCCCACAGGCACTCTCGCAACCGAACTAAGGCACTTTCCCAAACATTGTTGGGGCGCCATTCGGAACGCTGGTGTTTGTCTGCCACTGTTCGGTTTGTTACTTGCAGTTTATCTGGGCTCGAAACGAGGCGCTTGACTAAACGCGTCCCCCAAAAATCGAGGAAGGGCAAATTCAGGCAGACGTCCTCTTCATATCCGCGCCAATCCCTTACCAACGTCACCAGACGGCTCTCGTGGCCCAAGGCCCGCTCTGCACGGACAAAGGTGATAGGAACTCCAGCTATGTTGTTCGGGGCAATATGAAGAATTTTCATGGAGTGCCTGCGAGAGGCTTCACATTTTTCGCACCAGGGTATCTCTGAACACACCCAGTGCACCGAAACTCTCTTTGAACCGGGCCAGACCCCAATTCGTCTTCATGTTCACAGTAAAAATACCAAAGTCGAGAAACTTGAAATTGCGACGAATCGCCCACCGGATCACGTCGTAGAACAGAACATTGACGCCGCGGTATTCTTGCATGTCTTCGCGATGACTGATGTAGAACGCTAAGGTCACTCTTTGATTACAAGTAAACGTGACCACTCCGGCAACGAGTTCGCCTGCTACCTTCGCACCAAACAACCTGATGTCTTCCGGGAACATGTCCTTCAGCTGCAAGAGCTCTGCCAGTGTGTGGGTTGGTTTTACGTTGTGCCTCATCTTGAGATTGTCTTCGAGAATATCGTAAAAGGTAGCAAAGTCATCACTCTCCTCTACCGTTACCCCAAGCTTCAGGCCGCGGCGCGTAGCGCGACGTGAGGTTTCGCTGAAGATCATGAGGGTTTCCTCTTCAGTGAAATCCAGGGGAATGACGCTTGACACTTCCCGTTTTTGATAAGAGAATCCTGACTCGAGGAGCGCGAAGTCAAAATAGTTTCCAGGTCTGGCATGGTAAATCAACGGCGGCAAAGTAAGCCTGACTTCATGCACCTGTTCTGTTTTGGCCAGATCTAACAAACTCTGCACGACAAAAAACGCGTCTTTTAAAGAAATGGAAAGATCGAAAACAGGCCCCCCATAAGACGCGCCGGGATGAGAAACCAGTATTCTTGCGTCGTCGTTTAAGAGAATTGCTGCCGGCAGAACGCTTGTCCAGCGTCCGCCTTTTCGAAAGATGAGGGAATAGTCCTCAAAACGCCCCTTGGGATGATAGCTTAGGAAACGGCGGGTATGAAAAATAGTGCCGTTGTTGGAGGAGCGGACGAAATCATCCCACTTTTGCTGGTCGGTGGGATTATACTGGATGACGTCAAGTTGGTTGGTTTCGCTGAGCTCTTCGAAACTGGTTTCACGCCGGCTCATGGTGCAAGTTGCGCCATGATTGCCTTTTGCGCGTGCATGCGGTTCTCGGCTTGATCAAACACGATGGCCTGCGGGCCGTCGATCACCTCGGCCGTTATTTCCTCTCCGCGATGGGCAGGCAGACAATGCATTACGACACAATCGGAGGACGCCGCCGAAAGCATTTCCCGGTTCACCTGGTAGTCCTTGAAAACCTGCTTGCGCGCCTGAGCTTCGGCCTCTTGCCCCATACTGGCCCAGACATCGGTGTACAAGACGTTAGCATCCTTTGCGGCGGCGTGCGGGTCGTGTAAAACCTGTATCTCGCTACAACCCGTCTTGCTGGCCGCGGCGAGTATGTCCGAATTGGGTTCATATCCTGCCGGTACGGCCAGCGCTAGAGTCATGGGGACACGCGCTGCCATATTGATCCAGGAGTTGGCCACATTGTTGCCATCGCCAACATAGGTCAATTTGAGTCCAGCAAGACTCCCGCGCTTTTCCATAATTGTCAGCATGTCGGCCATGATTTGGCACGGGTGGAGAAGATCGGTTAAACCGTTGACAACAGGCACCGAAGCGTTTTGGGCAAGCTCTACGATATCATTGTGTCCAAACATGCGCGCCATGATCATGTCCACGTAGCGCGAGAGTGTCTGAGCCACATCGCCGGTCGACTCGCGTTTGCCGATCTGAATGTCATTGGGCCCAAGGTAGAGGGCATGGCCCCCCATTTGAAAGAATCCAACCTCGAATGAGACCCGTGTGCGGGTTGAAGGTTTTTGAAAAATCATCGCCAGCGTCTTGCCTGCAAACTGATCTTGCTTTTCCCCACGTTTCTGCTTGGTCTTCAGTTCTTGGGCCAGTAGCAGGACATCCATGATCTCTTGCTGCGTCCAATTTGTAATGGCTAAAAAATCTTTCTGCACGTGTGGAATTCCTTCCGATCTCTGTTGAGGGTTTGAGTAATTGGCAGAGAAATGAAGCGACCGAGCACCTAAAGAATGTAACGGCTTAGATCGTCGTCGCGTATGATGTCATTCAATGTATCCCGCACCATCTTCTTAGTGATTTTCACCTTCTTCATTTTTACATCGGGGACATCGAACAGGTAGTTTTCCAGCAAAGCGGTCAAAATCGTATGCAACCGTCTGGCCCCGATGTTTTCCGTGCGTTCATTTACCTGATGGGCAATGGAGGCGATTTCACGAACCGCATCGGCTGAGAAGGCAATCGTAACGCTCTCAGTTTCAAACAAGGCCGTGTATTGTTTCGTCAGCGCGTTTTCAGGCTCAGTGAGGATACGCACAAAATCGTCGGCTGTCAGGCTATTGAGTTCAACTCGGATCGGGAAGCGGCCCTGCAGCTCGGGAATCAGGTCAGACGGTTTAGCGACATGAAACGCGCCCGACGCAATAAACAAGATATGGTCTGTCTTCACCATGCCATATTTCGTAAAGACACTCGTGCCTTCCACCACGGGCAGCAAATCGCGCTGCACGCCCTGTCGAGACACATCGGGACCAGACTTCTGGTTTTCGCCGGCAATCTTGTCTATTTCGTCCAGGAACACGATGCCTGAGCTCTGCACTCGCTCAATGGCCTCTTGCACCACCTGTTCCATATCGATTAGTTTCTGCGCTTCTTCCTGAATGAGATACTTTCTGGCTTCACTGACCTTCATTTTACGGCGCTTGGTCTTCTTCGGCATCATACCACCAAATAAGTCTTGCAGGTTGACGCCCATTTCTTCCACGCCCATCGGGGAAATGATTTGCATGAGCGGCGATTGCTCATTGCTGACATCCAATTCAGCCATCCGTGTCTCGAGTTCACACTTTGAGAGCTGCGACCGGATTTTCTCCTGAGTCCGTTGATGGCGGTCCTCCGCCTCATCCTCTTCCAGTTCGTTGGTACCCTCTATCCCAACTCGGGTACGCTTCTTAGGTGGGGCGGGCAGCAAAATCTCCAGTAACCGCTCCTCCCCATGCTCCTCGGCCAGCGCCTGTATCTTTGCCGTTTTTTCAGCTCTCACCATGGAGACAGCCAAATCCGTCAAGTCGCGAATAATGGATTCGACATCGCGGCCGACGTACCCGACTTCCGTAAACTTGGTAGCCTCAATTTTTATGAAAGGCGCATTGGACAATCGCGCCAATCGGCGGGCTATTTCAGTTTTACCGACGCCGGTCGGGCCGATCAGAATGATGTTGTTCGGATAGATTTCCTCACGGAGAACCGCCGGGACCTGCTTGCGCCGCCAACGGTTCCGCAAGGCAATCGCAACGGACTTTTTCGCCTTATCCTGACCGATGACATATTTGTCCAGTTCTTCAACGATGCGTCGAGGCGTAAGCTCCTGAATATTTGCCATTATAAATTCTTGCTCCTACAGTTCTTCAATCGTGAGCTCAGAGTTTGTGTAAATGCAGATCTGAGCTGCAATCCGCAGAGATTCTTCCACGATTTCCCTGACAGCGAGTTTTGAGTGTTTAACGAGAGCTGTGGCTGCGGATAAAGCGTAGGTCCCACCCGAACCAATTGCGAGAATATCCTCGTCAGGCTCAATAACGTCACCGGTACCGGAAATCAGAAACATGTTGCTGTCATTCACCACAACTAGTTGGGCTTCAAGGCGCCTCAGATAACGATCCGTGCGCCACTCTTTGGCTAATTCGACGGCCGCGCGACTCAGGTTGCCGCTATAGTGTTCCAGGCCCGCCTCAAATTTTTCAAAAAGGGTGAAGGCATCGGCCGAGGCTCCGGCGAACCCGGCCAGTACAGAGCCCTGGTAAATTTTGCGAATCTTCCTGGCCTTGTTCTTTAGCACAGATTGACCAAAGCTCACTTGCCCGTCGCCACCAACGGCTACCTTGCCTTGATGTCTCACGGCCAAGATCGTCGTACTTCTAAATATTTCCATGGACATTCTCAGAGTTTGCGCCGTAAACGCGAGACCGGAATCATCATTTGCTCTCGATACTTGGCGACGGTGCGCCGCGCTACCTGGTATCCCTTGGCCTTCAACATCTCAGCGATGCGCTGGTCATTCAGAGGTTTGTTGGGATCCTCCTCGTCGATGATGCCTTTGATAAAATTCTTGATAATCTTATTCGACACATCGTCCCCCACCTCGCTTTTGATTCTCTCACTAAAGAAATACTTCAGTTCGAAGACGCCGTGTTCCGTTTGCACATATTTTCCGTTTGTTACGCGGCTGATCGTGGAAATATCCATTCCGATTTCCTCCGCGATATCCTTCAAAATCATTGGCTTGATATGCTCTTTCCCGTGTTCAAAAAAATCGTGCTGCTTCTCGATAATCGATTCCATAACCCTCAGGATAGTCGCCCGTCTTTGGTGAATGGAATTGATCAGCCATCTGGCAGATTCGAGGCTTTGCCTAATATAGTCCCGCGTCTCCTTCTACGATTTTTTCTTGTCAAGCAACAAGCGTTTGTAGGAATTGTTGATACGGAGGTGAGGTACATTCCAGTCATTCATCGAAATATGGTATTCTCCCGTTTCCTCATCCTTCTCAACAACGAGGTCAGGCACGATCACGCTTTGATGAAATAAGACATACCCCTCTCCGGGCTTAGGATTGAGCTTCGTGATTTCCCCAATTGCCTCCCGGATATCATCCAGGGTGATTTCCATCTTCTTCGCGATTTTTTCGTAGCGTTTATTGGTAAAATCGTCGAAGTGGTCACGCAGTATCTCAATCGTTACCGGATCGGGTTTTTCCTTTTCCAGGAGCTGAATCAACAAACATTCCTGCAGATTTCTGGATCCGATTCCGATCGGATCGAAGAGCTGAATCTCCTTCAGTACTTTATCCACCTCTTCCACGTCACACTCCAGATTCTCCGCGATCAGGTCCACCGGATAGGCCAGATAGCCGTCCTCATTGATGTTCCAAATTATGTACTCGCCGATCATCAGTTCCTTTTCATTGAGCTCTGTCATGTGGAGCTGAGTCAAGAGATGCTCTGGCAGTGTCGTCTGCGCGACTTCCGGGCGCTCGAACACTTCTGCACTGTCATCCCGCGGCGCACGGTACTCGTATGTGTCTTCATCGTTCAGGATTGTGTCCCAGTCGATCTCCTCCTTCTCAAAGTCATCGACCGCATCCTCTTCTTTTTCCGTTTCTCCATCCTGAGAGCTCTCGTTTTCTACAACCTGAACAGCCTCCTCTTCCAGTTCTTCATCCATTTCAAGAAGGGGATTGGTTTCTAACTCCACCTTTATTTTTTGTTCGAGACTGAGAATGGGCAACTGCAACAGGGAGGAAAGCAGGACCTGTTGCGGCGACTGCTTCATTTGTAGACTAAGTCGCTGTACTAGATTCGCCATAGTTCGTACCGTTGATCAATTTTTATCAAAACCATCAAATAATATCCCATTTAGTTCTACTATCGATTCAGCCTGAATTTCTCACCCAGGTAAAGCTTGATGGCTGACGGGTCATTCGCCAGAAATTCCGCCGTCCCTGACTTCAGGACAACTCCGTCATAAAGTAGATAGGCTCTGTCCGTAATATCCAGAGTCTCGTGAACGTTGTGATCCGTAATCAGAACTCCGATTCCACGACTTCTTAAATCGCCTACAATTGATTGGATCTCTTCGACGGCAATCGGATCCACGCCGGCGAATGGTTCATCCAACAAAATAAAGCGCGGCTTTGTAACCAATGCGCGCGTGATCTCAACACGGCGCCGCTCACCTCCTGACAAGCTGTACGCCTTGCGCTCTGCCAGGTGGGCAATATTCAATTCCTGCAAAAGCTGAGCGAGCCGTTCGGCCCGCTCGTGCTTGCCGAGTCTGAGTGTCTCGAGAATCGCCAGAATATTTTGCCGCACCGTCAGGCGACGAAAAATAGACGGTTCCTGTGATAAATAACCGATCCCAAGTCGTGCTCTGCGGTACATCGGCAGCTTGGTGATATTTCGATCGTCCAGACATATTGTACCGTGATTTGGTTGAACCATGCCCACAATCATATTAAAAGTTGTGGTTTTCCCGGCCCCGTTAGGCCCGAGTAATCCCACAATCTCGCCTTCCCTCACCTCAATGCTGACCCGGTCAACGACTTTGCGCTTGCGGTAGCATTTGACGATATCTTTAGTGGCGAGGATAACACCCTCCCCCCCGTTTTGGACCGCCATCGTTTCAGGCGTCAGCACGTCCTTATGAGTCTCTTGAGATTCCATTGCAACACCGACAGACGACGCGTTTCTTATCATGGTTTGGGTGGCATAAATTTGCCCTCAGCCACATCCGGATCACTCCTCACGACAACACTGCTCACCTCGCCATGCTCAAACTGAATCACTATCTTATCGCCTGAGAGTTCATTTTGACCTTTGTATTCACCATTCTCGATGATGTGATAGATGCTTGTTGCCTGATCTTCTATATCCACCCGACGAATTTCTTCATCTACGAACTGGAATTCCATGTGCTGTCCGGTGAACCGATTCTGCCACTGACCCGGGCTCGACGTATCAGCCTCGGAGACTGCGAGTGCGTTCCCTTTAACCTGGGCCCGTGAAAGCTTCGAATCCTGCAAGAACAGTCGTAGCGAATCGCCGCTAATCGTCTGATTCTTTTGAACGACCCGCGGCATGCCATTCAGTGAGATCTCTTGCTCCTCTTTCAGGTAGTCTGCCCGGGAACAGCTTGCCACCACATCCTTTTGAGTGATTTCAACATTCCCGATCGCAACGGTTTCTTTGCCGCCGTTCAGAATCTTCATCGTATCGGCGTCGATGCGCGTCGTTTCAGTACCGACACTGTCATACATAAACAATAACGGCTCTTGCCACACGGTTGCTAACTGACTATCCCGCAGGTACTCTGCGCGTCCCCCGGTCAATGTCGTGCCATCTTTCAGGCTAACCACCCTCACCTGCCCTTCGGACAGGAGCTTGTTCTGCTTCTCAAGAAATGTCATCCTGTCCGATGAAGTAGAATCTTCCTCTGTGATCCGTAAGACCCGCCCGGATGCGATTTGCTTTCTTTCTTTTTCATAGATATAGACTGTATCCGCCACCAAACTTTCTCCCGGCCGTACGATTTCCACGGACCCGATCAGGGCGTATTGTTTTGCTTGCAACAATTGCGTTGCAATATCACAGCGAATGACCATTTTCCCTTGTTGAAACTCGACATTGCCTTCCAGTTTCTGAATCACCTTGCCTGCGACCGTTTCACGTCGCAGCACGTCCGCGTGAACGAGTCGCAAGCGCTCCGTCGCGTTTTGCGCGAAAAGTTGGCTCAGCAGGAGTAGCACCCACGGCCCCGGTCTTGACAGACTCCAAAGCAACCAATTCAAGGTCTCAGTTATCGTTGTCCACGGTGAATTTCTTCTGAGATACGCCGGAGGGCTTTTTGATCACCCAATTGCCGAAAGTAGTCTCCGATTCAAAACCGGTTCCATTTATCGTATCCATTTCAGCCGTAACAACCGTGACAAAATCGTCTGAGCGTACCTTTTTTTCTTCGTCATTCCAGACCAGAGTTTCAGAGAAAACTTGCAAGCTATCAACAGTTTGGACGCGCACGTTTCCGTGCAATTCGAAGTCGCCCGACGCCTGATCAAGCGTAGCCTCTTCGGCTCGAGCCGTCGAACTTTCTTTCCCGGCATCGTAAGAAGTCACCTCAACGCCATCTAAGAATTTCAAGATGCGCTGAGACGAAAATTTTTCCATTCGGTGATAGATTATCTTTGAGGTCAGCAAACCCTTTGTTGTCGTGGTCATGGTGGCATCGAAGCTGATCTGGTCAGGTGCTTCTTCCGTCTTACTGGCGCTGGATGACAAATCTTCCGTTCGCTCGCAGCCGGCGATGGAAATAACTAACGCTATTAGAAACAAATGCTTCAGGCTAGTCACAATTATCGTTATCGGTCCTGTATTAGAATTATCAACTCAGAATCTTTGTCACACTTGCTCAATCTTTTGGCGCTTGAACTGAATAGCGGCTGCTACAAAGGAAAGAAATAGTGGGTGAGGTACCAATGCCCGCGACTTCAACTCCGGGTGATACTGCACACCAACAAACCAGGGGTGGTCCTGCATCTCCATTGTTTCCACCAGATGCGTTTCAGGATTCGTACCCGTCGCCAACAGTCCCTTTTTTTCAAGCTTATCCACAAACGCATTATTGACTTCATACCGGTGACGATGACGTTCGCAGATTTTCGTACTGCCATAAATTGTACTGATCTTCGTTCCCGACTTTAGCTCACAGGTGTAGGCCCCGAGTCGCATCGTGCCCCCAAGATTCGACAAATTCTTTTGTTCTTCCATCATATCGATCACGGGAATGGTGGTGTGTGGCGAAAACTCAGCTCCGTTGGCTCCCCCCAAACCGCAAACGTTTCTGGCAAATTCGATAATGGCACATTGCATTCCAAGGCAAATACCAAAAAATGGTATCTTGTGTTCGCGGGCATATCCCGCGGCTGCTATCTTGCCTTCGATACCGCGGTTGCCGAATCCACCTGGAATCAGGATGCCGGAGACGGTGTCGAACAGCCCGTTCACCCCCCCGTGCTCAATCGCTACGGCGTCAACCCATTCCAATTTCACGCGGGCATCGTTGCTGGCCCCCGCGTGCACAAAGGCCTCGATAATGCTCTTGTAAGAGTCTTGCAATTCCACATATTTGCCGCAAATGGCGATGCTGATTTCCTGGCTGGGATTGTGAACACGTTCAACAAACAAGTTCCATTGTTCAAGTTCCGGTTTGGTAACCGGCAGTTGCAACCGCTGAACAATCAAGTCCCCAACCCCCCCCTTTTCAAATATGACCGGCACCTCGTAAATGGTTCGAACATCGGGCGCCTCGATGACAGCACTTCTGGGCACGTTGCAAAAGAGGCCAATTTTGTCTTTCAATTCCGGCTCTATCCGGTCTTCGCACCGACATAACAGGAGATCCGGCTGGAGACCAATCTCGCGCAACTTCATGACAGAATGTTGCGTTGGCTTTGTTTTAAATTCTCCGGCCGCCTTTATATATGGAACCAGGGTAAGATGGACATTCAGCGTATTTTCTCTTCCTGCTTCTAAACAGAGCTGACGAATCGCCTCAAGAAACGGCAAGCTCTCGATGTCCCCGATGGTGCCCCCGACCTCCGCGATAACGACATCGTAGACACAATCCTGATGTCCGGCCGTACGAATACGATATTTTATTTCGTCGGTGATATGTGGAATGACTTGCACTGTTTTGCCGAGGTAGTCTCCCCGTCGTTCTTTCTTGATAACGGCATAATAAATTTGGCCCGTCGTGGCATTATTTGAACAGGTCATGTTTTCGTCGATGAAACGTTCATAGTGGCCCAGATCTAGGTCCGTTTCTGCGCCGTCGTCGGTCACATAGACTTCGCCATGTTGGTAGGGACTCAGGGTTCCGGGATCAACATTGATGTAGGGGTCGAGTTTTAGAATCGTCACTTTCAGCCCGCGCGCTTTGAGCAGCAATCCAATCGATGCCGATGCAATCCCTTTGCCGAGGGAGGATACGACACCACCAGTAATGAAAATAAATTTACTGTTTGAATTTGTGGCCATTCGATTTCGTGTTTTTGATGACTCGCGGTATGCTAAAATAGTTGCCGGTCACTTTCGGAGCGTTGCTCAGGACAGTTTCCGGCTCAAGGGACCCCTCTACCGAGTCGTCCCGCATAGTGTTTGAAGGCTGAAAAGCATATGATGTGAGTGGGACATTCTGCGTGTCAAGCGCCTGAAGTTTCGTGACATAAGCAACAATAGTCTCCAACTCACGGGCCAAGCGCTTGGCTTGTTGCGGACTAAAACGCAGCTTCGCTAGTTTAGCGAGTTTGTGGACGTCTTCAGTGGTTATGGCCAACTTGGTACTCCCCTGCTTGGCGGTCCTTCGTTCAAGTCATGGTAAATATAAACTACTACCCCCTGAGAGTCAAGGTCAATTTGGAGAATGTGGCATAATTTTTGTAATAAGTCGTGACACCGGCTAATAAAAAAGCGGCAACTATGCCGCTTTAAGAAATTGCAGGAATCAAGTCTGGAACCAGCCGACCTTCTATTCTTGTTTGCTCCGCAAGCACACTCTCTTACTGCTCGATGCTTGGAACCCCCGCTAGGCGGGCATTTCTGCAAAAACACTCACTATTTTTTTGTCTCGACCCTTGCGTTCAAACTTGACGAGCCCGTCGATCAAGGCGTAGAGGGAATAATCCCGTCCAACGCCGACGTTTGCACCAGGGTGAATTCTGGTTCCACGTTGCCGCACAATAATGCTGCCCGCGGTCACCAATTGACCATCAAAACGTTTGACACCCAAAAACTGCGGATTGCTGTCTCGGCCGTTCTTGGAACTGCCGACTCCCTTCTTATGCGCCATCTTCTTGTTCTCCTGCTTTTTTCGTGGTCGCTTTTTTCGTAGCCACCTTCTTCTTTGCCTGAGAAATACCACTAATCGTGATTTCTGTAAAATCCTGGCGATGGCCCCGGGTGACCTGAAATCCCTTACGACGCTTCTTCCTAAATACGATCACCTTTCGATCCCGACCAAAGCCTTCGACCTGAGCCTTCACTTTTGCGCCCGCGAGGGAAGGCCGGCCCACCGAAATCTTTCCCTTATTGGCAATGAGTAGAACCTTGTCGAATTCTACGCTCTTCCCGGCTTCAGCGGACAGTTTCGGCACATTTAGGGTGTCCCCTTTAGATACCCTAAATTGCTTTCCGCCTATTTCTACAATCGCATACACTGTTAAATCCTCCTAAACTGATCCATGACTCGGAAACCGGTTCCAACTAGACCAAATATTTATCCGTTACTTCCAAACCGTCCCGATTAGAAAAAACTCTGAATTTGTCGCCGCGTAGTGTCTCATCGCCCACAATCTGTATTTTCATTCTGTACTTCCACATGAGTCGGCGCGCGTTGTTCTTCCAACCATTCAGCATATAGTGCGCCACTGAGGGATGCGTAATCAACTGAATAGACCAGTCCCTGCGCTCTGCCTTGAACCGCCCAATCCACCGCTCAATTCTGGTGAGAACCGTACTCTCTGATACGACTCGGCCAAGTCCGTCGCAGGTGGAACATGCTTCTGTGAAAGCGAACAACAGACTCGGCCTCACACGCTCGCGAGTTAGTTCAATCAAACCAAACTCACTTATGGGGGCTATGTTGACTTGCGCTCTGCTCTTGCGTAACTCATGCGTAAACTCATCATAAAGCCTCTTCTTGTTCTTAGGCTCAAGCATATCTATGAAATCGATTACGATAATACCCCCAATATCACGCAATCGAAGTTGACGGGCGATCTCTTTCGCAGCCTCAAGATTTACCCTGAGGATGTTTTCCTCCGGCTCCTTCCTGCCAATAAACTTACCGCTATTAACATCTACAGCTACCAGAGCCTCGGTGTGATCAAAAATTACGTAACCACCACTCGGCATCCAAACCTTCCTGGAGAGACTTTTTTCGAATTCACTCTCGATGCCAAACTGGTCAAATATCGGACGCTTTCCGCTGAAATGTTCAACGCGATTAGAAAGGCCAGACCCTGCCTCTTTTAGATAGGCCGAAATCTCTCTGTACAGTTTCTTGGAATCAACTACCACCCGGTCGACGTCTTTGGTAAATAAGTCGCGAATGACGCTCGACGCCATCGTGACATCTTTGTATATCAAACCAGGTTCCGAGGTCTTTTTCACTCGGTGGTCTAACTTCTTCCATTGTCGTAGCAGCATGTCGAGGTCGCTTTGCAGGGATTTCTCTGATTGCCCTTCCGCAACCGTTCGGGCAATGAGTCCGAAACCACTCGGTCTTAACTTGCGCACAACGCGTTTAAGATCGCGCTTCTCTTGCACCTTGAAAATCTTTTTTGAAACACCTGCCGCCTCTGAATTGGGCACGAGAACCAAGAACCTTCCGGGAAAAGATATTTCAGTTGAAACCCTGGCACCCTTACGACTTATGGGTTCCTTTATGATCTGAACCAAGATTTTTTGCCCCTGCTTAGGAACCGGTCTCGGTGCTCCATTTCTCCTCTTGGGTCGGCTACACTTCAGAGACATGAAAGTCTTATAGTCAACCAGAGTGTCTCCGATATCGGAGAAATGTAAGAATGCATCTTGTTCATGCCCAATATCTATGAAAGCTGCGTGCATTCCTGCCACGACATTGACCACTTTGCCGAGATAGATATCGCCTACCATTCGACCTTGTTCTGCCTGTTCAACAAATAATTCAGCCAAGCGTCCATCTTCCAGAATAGCTATTCTCGTCTCTCCAATTGACGAATTGATAACGATTTCCTTTTTCATTAGAACTCTGTTCTGCTCCTATCCTTATTAATAACCATCTGTTAGCCGAATAGCCTGAGCGTGTGATATTTCCAAAGAACAATACAAACAAAAAGGGATATCGCTATCCCTTCTGTGCACAAACATCAATAACTATATAAAAAAAAACCGCTATTTGCAACATGTTTTTTGGACTATAACCCTTGGCCTAAGACAGCGTATTCTCATTAACAATCAGTCTGAACCGACTCCCCAAAAAATTTGCGGCTCTCTTGCAATATAGCATTCGGCTGAGAAAAATTTCAAAATATTCCATCACTGATGAAATGTCCAGGTCGATGGAGAGATGAAGAGATATCGTCTCCGTCTCATTATCCACTTTCAGGAATGACCGGTTTACGGCGTAGTTGACGCGGTCATGAATGTCAAACTTGATCATGTCGGCATTTCGAACTCGCGACCTGTGCACATCGGACTTATCGGCCAGAATAAGCCCTGCGGACACGCGGCTAACCGGCTCCCAGCCGTCATCATCATGATTGCCGATGGCGGCTACGATGGTTGTGATTTCATCGATGTCCATTCCCATGTCCTGGAGCAGCGTATGCGCCAGAACGGCGCCGGTGTAGGGATGATTGATTCGGTTGATGACGTTGCCAATATCATGAAGATATCCTGCAATTGCCGATAGTTCTGCCTCGCGCTCGGGGACACCAAGTTCGAGCAATGTTTGTTTCGCCATCTTGGCGACCAGGCCGCAGTGGCGCTTGCCATGTTCCGTATATCCGACAACCGCGAGGTTCTCGTCGGCACGTTTGATGTAAGCCTGGACCTGCGGATCGTTTTTCAGATCCGGAAGAGTGATTACTTTTGTCATTGTTTCAAACTACCTCATTTCTCGTAATTAGGCCTGTGATGATTGCCTAAGAAGGGGTTGAATTGTCGCTCCTGACCGATGGTTGTCATGGGTCCATGGCCAGGGTAAACCCGAGTCGCATCTCCAAGAGGAAGCAATTTTGACTCTATGGATGCCAGCAAAGTGTCCATGTCTCCTCCTGGTAAATCCGTGCGTCCGATCGAGCCGGAGAACAACACGTCACCGACGAACGCACAATTTTCTGTAACGAAGGAGATGCTCCCTGGTGAATGTACCGGTGTGTGCAGCACCCGCAAGACGAGATTCCCCACATCGATGGTATCACCCTCTACTAGATAGCGCTCAATGGCGGGTACGCCAGACGTCGTCATGCCAAAGGATGCGGCCTGGACTGGCAAGTTATCTAGTAAGAAACGATCCTCCTTGTGCATCCAAACCGGGACGGCCAACTCTTTGTTGAAAGCATTCACTTCTTTCACATGGTCGAGGTGGGCGTGAGTCAGCAAGATAAGACGTACCTTGAGTTGCAGTTTTCGAACCATGTCGGCGATTCGGTCGACTTCGTCACCGGGGTCTATTACGACGCTCTCTCTGGTTTCGTCACAAGCAACCAGATAGCAATTCTCTGCGAAGGCACCTACTTCCAAACTTTCGACAATCATTCTAGTTTTTGTTTCCGTAGAATTCAGCTTGCTCTTTCATCTTGTTTACGACGTCATACGACACCGTGTACTTACCGAGTGCTTCCTCTCCCTTGCTGCCACCGTGAAAATCAGAACCTCCTGTAGGGAGCAGACCATGGTCCCTGGCTAGCTCTGCGTAGAAACGCGTATGTTCTGCATCATGTTTGGGATGTACGACCTCAATCGCGCTCACCCCGGTCTTGATAAGCATCATAAGGTCCTGCGTCGATAACTGCAATCCAGGGTGAGCAATGGAACAGAGACCGCCCGCCGACTTGATCATTTGCATGGCCTGTTTAATATCAACACTCAATTTCCCAACATAGGCCGGCTTGCCGTCTCCAATGTATTTTGTAAATGCCTCTTTGAAGGAGTCAACGTGGCCATGTTCTAGGAGTGCGAAGGCGATATGTGGTCTGCCGATAGACCCAGAACCTGCCTTCCGAAGAACTTCCTCGAAGGGCAACGGCATACCTAAGGTCGATAGTTTGTGCACGATTTTGCGGGCCCGGTTGATTCTGTCATCCCGCAAGAGCTTGAGATATTCCAGAAGAACGGGCTCGTCGGGGTCAAAACAGTATCCCAGAACATGAATGTCGCGGCCCCCAAACTGAACACTGAGCTCAACACCGGGTATAATCTCAATGCCGCGGTTTTTGGCATAGGCCTTAATCTCCGAAATCGCGCCGATCTCATCATGGTCAGCGATGGCTACAGCTCGAAATTGCAGTGCTGCCAGTTTATCGATCAGTTGCTCGGGAGGATAGTGGCCGTCGGAACGGGTGGTGTGCAAATGCAGGTCAACGCGACCGTTCTTTTCATTCATAACCACTCATCATAGTTTTGGAAGCGTGACGCCAACCTGACCTTGATACTTACCTTTCTTGTCACGATAGGATGACAAGCACTCCTCATCACTTTCAAAAAACAAAATCTGGGCAATCCCTTCTCCAGAGTAGATCTTGGCCGGTAACGGTGTCGTGTTCGAGACTTCCAGCGTCACATGTCCCTCCCAGCCAGGCTCCAGGGGTGTGACGTTGGTAATAATACCGCATCGGGCATAGGTCGATTTGCCGACGCAAATTGTCAGAACCTGACGCGGGATTTTGAAATACTCAACCGTTCGACCCAGCGCAAAGGAATTCGGCGGCACAATGCAAACGTCGCCTTGAAAGTCCACAAACGATTTCGGATCAAATTGCTTCGGATCGACGATGGTAGAGTTTAGATTGGTAAAAATCTTGTATTCGTTAGCTATCCTCACATCATAGCCGTATGAGGAAAGACCGAACGAAACAACATTTTCCCTCACCTGACTTTCAACAAAAGGACGGATCATGTCCTCTTCCAACGCCATCTTCTTAATCCACTTGTCGGCCTTTATGGACATCTGATCCTCCCCTTCGCACAAGCGCTATTTTGCATATTGGCTCCTATACCTTTTTCGGCTTTGCGAGTGCCAGTTTTGAAACTATTATGCTTATTTCATATAGAATAATGAGCGGCGCCGCAAGCAATACCTGCGTGAAAACATCGGGGGGTGTGATGACGGCGGCGATAATCACCATCGTCACAATGCCATGTCGGCGATAATGGCGCAAGAACGCCGGTGTGACGAGCCCAATCTTGGTGAGGAAAAAGGATAAGATTGGCAGCTCAAAAATGAGCCCAAATACCATAATTAACATCGTGATGAATTGTAGGTACTCGTTGACGGATATGGTTGCTACCAGGTCACTCGTCTCGAAACTCAACAGAAAACGAAGACCAAATTTCAGAACAACCGCATAACAAAAAACAGCCCCGCTAAGAAAACAAAAAGATGAAAAGAAGACGACCCAGGGCACATACTTTTTTTCCTTGTCAAGGAGCCCTGGCATGATGAATCTCCAGATCTGGTAAAAGACCACCGGCAATGCTACAATTAATCCTGAAAAAAGGGACAATTTAATACGGATCATAAAACCACCCGTCGGCGTCAAAAAGATAAGTTGTTTCCCGGCAGTCTGCCCATGCAAACCAGCAGCCTCATTGTAGGGGCGGACAAGAAGGTTCAGAATGACGTCTGAAAAAAAGTACAAAATTAGACTGGCCCCGACAATGGCTACTATTGCTTTGATCAGGCACCAGCGCAGCTCCTCCAAATGGTCTAAGAACGGCATTTCTTTTTCTGTTTTAGGCATAGTCTCCGGCTGGCACGCCCCACAAAAAAGCAGATAGTGACTCCCATCTGAAACGAGTCTATGCTATCTGCCGGCACACGATTGTGGGAAAGGCTGACTCTATTATTAAGGCGTCACCTTTTCAGCTCCTCCAATTCGCTCATGAACTCCTCTGTATCCTGGAAGTTGCGGTACACGGATGCGAACCGCACATAAGCAACGTCATCCAGTTCCCTTAGATAGCTGATGACTAACTCCCCTATTTCCCTCGAAGCCACTTCATCCTGCGACTTGTCGCGCAGCCTTCCTTCGATTTCTATAATGAGATTATCGAGAGAGCCAGTAGAAATAGGACGTTTTTTGCAGGCAAGGAGTAAACTCTGTTTCAGCTTTTCCTGGTCATAAACCTGCCGTCGTCCGTCAGATTTAACAACCATAAGAGGTGATTCCTCGACATGTTCCTTGGTTGTAAAACGTCTTTCGCAGTGCAGACACTCACGCCTCCTGCGCACAACCCTACCCTCACTGCTGGAACGGGAATCAATGACTTTGCTATCTTCAAATTTACAATATGGGCATCTCATCGCCCCTCACTTCGCATACTGTGCCTCGATAGGGTACAACGGAAAGCGGGAGCATAGGTCTTGGACACCCTTTTGCACGGAATACAGCGCCGGGTCATCTGCAATATTTGTGAGGATACGATCAATAAAAACGGCAACCTCCCGCATCTCGGCAGCCTTCATCCCACGTGTCGAGAGCGCTGCCGTACCCAGTCGGATGCCGCTTGTAACAAACGGGCTTTGCGTGTCAAAAGGTACCATGTTTTTGTTGACGGTAAGACCCGCCTCTTCTAGTCTCGCCTCAGCTTCTTTCCCGGTCAATCCCTTGTTGCGCAAGTCGACTAGCAAGACGTGTGAGTCGGTACCGCCGGAGACGACCTGGTAGCCCAATTCCATCAGCTTATCAGATAGTGTCCGCGCATTCGCGATAACCTGAGTTGCATATTCTCTGAAGGATGGTTGCAATGCCTCCTTGAAAGCAACCGCCTTTGCCGCAATAATGTGCATCAGGGGACCCCCCTGAAAGCCAGGAAACACGTTGGAATCTATGATTTCAGACCAAAGCTTGACCCGACCCTTGGGAGTAGCTATGCCGCGATCGTTTTCACTATCCTGACCTACCAAAATCATGCCGCCACGCGGTCCACGTAGTGTCTTGTGCGTAGTGGTTGTCACGAAATGGCAGTGCGGGACAGGACTCGGGAGAAGACCTGCGGCTATCAACCCCGCTGGATGTGCCATGTCTGCAATAAGGTAAGCACCGACCCTGTCTGCAATCTCCCGAAATCCTTTGTAATCTATGGCGCGGGAATAAGCACTCGCGCCGGTCATTATCACATTAGGCTTTTCACGGACAGCAACGTCGTTGACGCGATTGAGGTCGATGAGACCGGTGCTTTTTTCGACACCGTAAGACCTGACTTCAAAAATACGCCCGGAGAAATTAACCGGACTGCCGTGAGTTAGATGTCCGCCATGGGACAAATCCATACCCAGGATTTTATCCCCCGGCTTTAGGACCGCAAAATATGCCGCGATATTCGCTTGTGAGCCAGAGTGCGGTTGTACATTGGCATGCTCAGCTTTAAACAGTTCTTTCGCCCGGTCCCGTGCAAGGTTTTCGACCACGTCGACATGTTCACAGCCGCCGTAATATCGCTTACCCGGATATCCTTCCGCGTACTTATTAGTCATGACCTGCCCTGCTGCCTCCAATACTGCAGAGCTTACAAAATTCTCGGAGGCGATCAGCTCAAGCGTTTCATTCTGACGTCTGGTCTCGTTGACAACACTTTGAAAAACGTCCGGGTCAACCTGTCTTAACTGACGCAATTCATTTCCTCGACAATCAATCGCATCTCTGTTCAGTTACTCCAATTGTAGCATTCGCCGGTGGGCTTGGTTTCACCTTTGTGCATGAACGTATCTTCCTTGGTGGGCAGCACGCCTTGCAAGAAGCTGAGGTGCCTGTCTGCATCCTGTCGATATTGTGGATCCTTGCGCGCCCTCCTGTATTGATCCGCCGCCCGACCATACATCAGCTTGTCGTTGAAATCAACCTTGCCGTCCTTCTTATCCACGCACTTTTCAGCGGATCCCTCATAGGCTTCTCCCAAAGCAATCCATCCCAAACCGAAATCCTTGTCAACACCTAACGCTTTGCGCGCATAAACCCGTGCACTCGAAAATTGCCCCAAGTTCTTGTAGCATTGGCTAATCTTGGCCATCACTTCCTTGTTCTCTGGTTGTATGGCCAAGATTTGCTTGTATTGCCCGATAGCCTGGCGATATTGTTCCTGTTGAACATAGGCCGTCGCAATATAATTGATGGCACCAACATCATTCGGAGAAAGACCCAGAAACTCCTGGAACAACTCAATAGCTTTGCCGTTGTCCCCTTCGCGAAAATACAGTTCGCCCAGTTCGAAACGCACCTGACTGTTCTGCGGCTCTTTAGCGCGCGTCGCTTCCTTTCCTTCAATCATCCCGGCGATATCTCCGATGGACCCCAGCAAGCTCGCCCGGTTGGCCTGCGCATCTCGGTCCTCCGGGTCAAGTTCCAGTATCCGCCCGTAAGTTGCAATCGCTTCATCGATCCTGTCCGCTTTGACGTAAAGCGTTGCCAGTTGTTGCCAGTCATCTTTAGAGTCTGGCTCCAGTTCCACCACCTTCTGGTACTGCTCGATCGCCCCATCCAGGTCGGAACGCTGCGCCTTGATGAATCCAATCATGCGATGGAGATGCGGGTCATCTGGCTGTCTTACGGCACCAAGTTCAAAAACAACCTGCGCACTATCCACATTATTCAGCTTAAAATAGCTATCACCAAGGTAGCGGTAGACCTTTGGAAATTTGTTGATTGTGTCAATTTCCGCAACCACCCAAAGAAATTTCTTGGCTCGGCCATACTGTTTGTTCTTATAGTTCTCATAGCCAAAGCTCCAGTTCTTGGCTAACTCAAACATATATTTTTTCTTGGCAACTTCAGGATCTACTTCTTCCTGCTCATTCTTGCCCTTCTTTTTCTTTTTTTTCTTTTTCTGGGCCAATGCGTCGGACGATGCGTCAAATACGACCAGCGCCGCAAACAGAGTTACGACCATAAGAAGGAACGTAACTCTTGCTCTGCTTAAGCAATTTGTCATAGCCACGGTGCTACCTCCAAATCAATTGATATAGAAACTGCCGGGTAAAAGAGACATCAGGCAAGTATGCAAATTCAATAAATAAACAACATAAGATGTTAGGATAACAACATCTGGCATAATATGCAAGCAAATTGTAACATCTGACTCACCTTCTACCCCGGCGGAAAAACCAACCTTCGCCCACAGTGACGCTTGCGTTAAACCGCAGAACCTTCTCTCTAATCGGATTGCTGTCCAGAGAGCCGCGCTTCCCGATTTCCAGACCCAGGTCCACACGCGATGCCCTCCACCGCAGCGGCAACCCCAAGCCTATGGTTCCAAAAACCTCCGTAACAGATTCACCCACCGGGTCTTCCAGCCCCAGGTCGCGATAGTAAAACCCAAATCTAAAAGCTGATCGACTGAACCAATTGCTGTTTATTGCAGTGCCTCGACCCGAATATTCGAAGCCAACCCCAAGTCGCTGACTATCGTTGACAAAGCCATCCGACGCTATGCCGCTCCAGTCTTCTACGTAGTAATCTAACCCGACCAGAAGCTTTCTCCCGGCATAGAATGAAGTCCCGACACCGTATGACGCCGGCAATTTGAGAGCTTGCCTCGGAAGTCGTCGAATTCCGTTATATTGCGCAGAAAAATGGTTTGTTCAGCATCAAGCGTTACGGATGGCGAGTAAACACCTCCGATTCTCCATCCACGATAAATTTCGTACTGAAAACCGAGCCGATAATTCGTATCAGTAAAACTCTGCGTATTCTCTTGCTGCGTGTTGATAAGCGCGCTGTTGTCGAAAACGACGCGCCAAATAGTTCTCAAATTGCCGAAATAGAACAATCCCGTCGCACCGAGGGACAGTCGCTTGAAAGGCCTGACCGCGAAACTCAAAAAAGCGGTGTTGGCGCCGCCCGTCCCTGATAACGTCTCAGTAAACCGATCATTGCTTAGAAAGTGCGATGCCTGGAAAGAATACTCAATGGAGCTATAAGGCGTGAGGCCGACGGCAAGGGATATTCGTTCCTTCTTCAGAGGTAGGTGGAATTGAAATCCGCGCACATTCGTATTCGAAATCGCGCCATCCTGATTGCTGCCGCTTAAGTCCAGCGATTCGTGTTCAAAAGTCCCGGTTATGAATGTTACGGGGAGGTTCACGAGGGCCGCCGGGTTCACATAATTGACCGTCAGCCAATCCGACACGGCCAGGCCAACGCCGCCCATTCCAACACTCTGGCCACTCACGAAATATTTGACCAGACCCAGGCCCCGTTGTGAATAAAACGATTGAGCCGAAGCCGTCGATGGGTACTGAAGGCACAGGACAACAAGGATAAGGAACAATCTCAATTTGGTCATCATGAAAGACTCAAATCCCTAAGGGAGTGTTGGTCCACTGGTGAAATCAATCTCTAATCGAGGAGCCAGGCTGCTTGATGTTTGCGACGAATGAAGTGCCAGTCTGCTGACATCGCGGCCAGGATTACTGGTCCGAAGCAAAAGACCGTGATTTTCAAAAGCACCAGTGACCCAGAACTGAATCAGATTCGTCACGTTGATCGAGAAAATACTCGTGTTGCGGTCAACTAAGTCTGTGATAGGCGCGAAGTTTGAGTCAATCTCAAAGTCTGCCGGCAACTCTACTTCTGTGGCCAGCCGTTCAACCCGAAACCCATAGCCCGAGGCCTTGATGGCCGTTGCATCGTTCTTGACTGTCAGAATAAGCAAGGCCCGGTTGATAGTCGATTCCCGCGGTATGGAAGAAAGGTCAAACTTTAAGGTCGATTGCAGACTAAACTGGTCATCCACAAAAAGGGGTCCATCGGGTAAGGGTTCATCCATTTCAACCAGAAATGCGTCTTCCCGCGGTACCCGAAAGATAGTGTCACGTTTGGCGGGTGTCGTTACATCCAACTGCAGCCGTGGTTGATTCAGGGGGCCATTTTGCGAAAAAAACTCCTTGATAAACAGGCTGTTGAGGTCAAAATCGATCAGCACACCGAAGTTGTCGCTGCGCAACGAATCCTGCCAGGTTCGCACAATGTCCAGGCCTTCCGCGTTGAAATCGAAACGGATCGATTCCAGAAACAACGAATCTCCGGCCGCAAAATCCGCTGCCGAGGAAATAATCTGAGCCTCGGCCAATACCGCTGGGTCTACGGAACCCCCGAAATTGTCCGCCGTAACGCTGCGCTCATCCCAATCCGAGAGGGAGCGGTGAACACTTGCCGTAAACATGGACCTATTCCGCCCATCAGTAAATATCGTGTTCGTGTCAAGGATCAAGGTCGCACTATTGATTGTAATTGTGTCAGGAAGTGTGGCAAATTTCATCAAAATTCGCGAACTCAAATTGCCAAATCTACCCAGCTCAAGAAACGGTCCCCTGCCGTTTGCCGTTATTGTATCCTGGATGCTCTGCTCGACAAGACTTGTCGTAATCGCTGTAGTATCTACTCTACCGCTGGCGGCGGGGTCTTCCAGAGCGCCAAAATCAAGAGGACTGTCTTTGCGGCACCCTGCAAAGAGCAAAGCGGCGACCAAAACGATCGGGGCAAGCGATGCGACTCGCTGCCACTGGCCTTTGGTTATTCGTTTCCAGAACATGAAAATGGGGTCGAATTCCTTCATTAATTTAGTGGTGCGTCTGATAGACGACCTTGCCTGTTTTCACAACCGTATCCACCAGATTGACGCCAAAATGATAAGGCAGATGCTTGAAGTTGGGAGCCTCCCAGAGGACAAAATCGGCTTTTTTTCCTACTTCGATTGTCCCCAATAAGTTCCCGTTCCTCAAGGCCAGTGCCGCGTGCCAGGTAGCAGCCGTGAGGGCTTCAGCCGGAGTCAATCCGAGCTTCAAACACGCCAATGTCAACATCAGCGGCATCGATTCGGACATGCAGGAACCTGGGTTAAAATCTGTGGCAATGGCAACGGGCAAGCCCAGATCCCACATGCGCCGTCCATCAGCATAGTGGTGCTTTCTTAGAAAAAAAACGGCACCCGGTAACAGAACCGGGACAACCTGATGCTTCAGCATCGCCTGCCAGTCCGGTGCAATTGTGTAGTCCAGATGGTCGGCGGATACCGCGCCCAAACCAGCTGCCATCGATGTTCCACCGATGCGGCCAAGTTGCTCGGAATGTATTTTTAGATGAAATCCGAGGTCTTTCGCCGCCGCGAGAACGCCCTCAGACTCTCTGACGGAGAAAACATGGGATTCGCAGAAGACATCGCAGTAGACCGCGAGCTTGTGCTGCATCACCTCTGGCAACATCTCCTTTTTGACCAATTCCAGGTACCCCGATTTGTGATCGCGGTATTCGTCCGGAACTTCGTGGGCTCCCAAAAAGGTGGGATGAATTTCAACCGGATGAGACTTGCCGATTTCGGCTAGCACTTCCAGCATTTTTAGCTCGTCTGCCAGGGTCAGTCCATAACCGCTCTTCGCTTCAATAGTTGTTGTACCCAAGCGGAGAAAGCGATCGAGGCGGCGACGTGTTTGTTCAACAAGCTCTTCCTTGGAAGTTTGGCGAAGGTGACGAACGCTCGCTAGAATCCCCCCTCCCGATCGGGAAATTTCTTCATAGCTGCGGCCCTGCCCCCTCATTTCGAATTCATCTTCGCGCGTGCGGCTGAAAACAGGATGGGTATGGCAGTCTATAAGACCCGGCGTGAGGGTGCGTCCTTTCCCGGACACCCGCACCCCACCCTCACATAACCGCACCTGCTTCATCACCTTTGAGGTAGGGCCGACCGCAACAATATCACCACGATAAGACGCCACCGAGGCATCCGTCAAGGTCGTAAATGTTCCGGGAGAAAAAGTGGTACTGGCAAGCGGCGTGGCTAATTGCGCGGCACCCTCAATGAGAAAATCTGCTACCTTCAAGTTGTCTATCTCGTCCCCAAACCGGGAATTTTAATGCTCCGGGCGACGGCAGTCTCCACAGCCCGTTTGTAGCCGGCATCAGCGTGCCGTGCGACCCCGATGCCCGGGTCATTGGTCAACACGCGCGACAGGCGTTCAGCAGCCTCGGGCGTACCATCGGCAACGGTAACCTGTCCAGCGTGAATAGAGTTACCAATCCCAACACCGCCCCCATGATGCACGGATACCCAACTCGCGCCGGACGCCGTATTCAGCAACGCGTTAAGGATTGGCCAGTCTGCAATGGCATCGGAACCGTCCCGCATGCCTTCGGTTTCGCGGTTGGGAGACGCAACTGATCCGGTGTCAAGGTGGTCACGCCCTATCACAATCGGCGCAATCAGGTCACCTTTTGTCACCAGTTCGTTAATCGCCAGGCCAAATTTACCCCTATCCCCCTGTCCAAGCCAGCAAATTCTGGCCGGCAAACCCTGGAAATGAACCCTTTCACGAGCAAGCTTTATCCACCGCAGCAACGCCCTGTCTTCAGGAAAGAGTTCAGCGACCAGCTCATCAATCCGGTGGATGTCCGATGCTTCCCCTGAAAGCGCAGCCCAGCGGAATGGACCTTTGCCCTCGCAAAACAAAGGGCGAATATATTCCGGCACAAACCCGGGAAAATCGAACGCATTCTTGAGTCCAGCCTGTAGAGCCTGGCCTCTGAGGTTGTTGCCGTAATCAAAAGTGACAGCTCCCATCTCTTGCAGTTTGAGCATACTCTCGACATGCTGCACCATGGTCGCGTAACTTGCCGCAATGTAGGCATCCGGGTCATTTGACCGCAACCGGAGCGCCTCAGCCAAGGACATTCCCGCGGGCACATAGCCCTGCAGTTCATCGTGAGCAGACGTTTGATCCGTCAGTATATCCGGGACGACACCCTCTCGAATTAGTTCTGGTAATATTTCCGCACAATTTCCGACTAACCCGACGGAGATGGCCTTTCCGGCACGTTTGGCTTGCAGAACAGTTTGGATAGCCGCCTTCGTGTTGCTGGTAATTTCATCGCAATAACCAGACTCCACCCGTCGCCTTATGCGCGCCTCGTCTACCTCAATTCCGAGAAAAGTCGCACCATTCATGGTCGCCGCCAAAGGATGCGCTCCTCCCATTCCCCCCATCCCCCCAGAGACAATCAACTTGCCTTTGAGCTCGCCGCCGAAATGCTTCCGCGCGGCTGCAGCAAACGTTTCATAAGTGCCTTGTAGAATCCCTTGCGTCCCGATGTAGATCCAACTGCCCGCTGTCATCTGGCCATACATGGTCAAACCGCGGTCTTCGAGGTCTCTGAAATTCCGCGCCGTTGCCCACGCAGGGACGAGCAATGCATTCGCGATCAAAACCCTGGGCGCCATGTCGTGCGTCTTGAATATGCCCACTGCCTTGCCGGACTGTACAAGCAAGGTCTCATCGCCTTCCAGTTCCTTCAACGCAGCGATGATTTGGTCATAGCAGGCCCAACTGCGAGCAGCACGCCCTGTTCCGCCATACACTATCAGTTGGTCGGGCGCTTCTGCGACGTCAGGGTCAAGGTTGTTCATCAGCATACGCATGGCGGCCTCTTGAGGCCAACCTTTGCATGTCAGTCTCGTTCCCGTTGGTGCTTTCACTTGTTTCTTCATGACCGTTTCCCTCTCGTCAGTCCGCTGCAAAACAAAAGCCGACTGCTTTACACATTCAATCGGCTTTCACTTTCATTCGGCGACATGTCGTAAATCTATCTTTACTGGGCGTCGGCAGTCGCCTCCGCTTCCTCCTTAGCCTTCTCTTCTTTCTGTCTCTTCTGGTCGGCCTTTTCCTCAGCTTTTTGCTGCTTTTCGAGAGCTACGCCTTCGAATCCAACCAACTCAAGTAAGGCCATTTCAGCACCATCTCCGCGGCGGCGACCCAACTTGATCACCCTGGTATAGCCGCCGTTCCTACCCTTGTAAGTTGGCGCTATTTCGGTGAACAAGCTTTTCACCACTGCCTTCTGACGAATGGTTCTGAGAACCTGCCTTCTATCCGCGAGGGTGCCACTCTTGGCAAATGTTATCAGTTTATCTACAGTTCGTCTCACCTCCTTGGCTTTGACTGTTGTGGTCCGAACTTGTTTGTGCTCAAAAAGCGATGTGGCCACGTTTGAAATCAAAGCCTTGCGATGGCTCGGAGTTCGACCCAGTTTTTTATGTGCTTTTTTATGTCGCATAATTTCCTCTAGTCCGTATCGCCCTTCAGGTATTTTTGTGTATCCGTGCCGAACTGAAGGCCCTTATCCTCCAATATTCGCGTCAGCTCCTGCAATGATTTGCGGCCAAAGTTACGAAATTTCAGCATTTCCGCTTCGTCCCTCTTAACCAGGTCACCAATGGTCTTAATGTTGGCAGCCATGAGGCAATTGTAGGAACGGACTGACAATTCTAGTTCGTCCACCGGCATTTTCAAGAGCTTGCGTATCTTCAAAATCTCTTCATCGACTTCGACCGGTTCCTCTTGCTCAGGTTCAATATCGAAATTGATGAACAGATTAATATGGTCCCGAAAGATTTTAGCGGCATAGGTAAGCGCATCGTCGGGGGTCACACTGCCATCAGTTTCAAGTTCGAGGATCAGTTTTTCGTAATCGGTTCTATCGCCAAGCCTGGTGTTCTCGACTTTGTACGTCACGCGTTTGAGCGGTGTATAAATAGCGTCGATGGGTATCGACCCTATCGGCTGGTCCGGAATCTTATTTTCTTCCGATGGCACGTATCCATGACCCCGTCCAATCCTTAATTCCAGGTCAAACTTGGCATCCGCGTTCAAGGTCGCGATATGCTTCTCCGGATTCAGAATCTCAAACTCAGTTGTGCCATTTTGAATATCCCGGGCCGTAAAGTCGGCGGGTCCCTTGAGACTGACCATGACTTTCTCAGGTTTCTTGCACAACAACTTAAACCTGACCTCTTTTAGATTCAGAATGATATCTGCGACGTCTTCAACGACACCCGGAATGGTAGAAAATTCATGTAAAACGTTATCGACTCGCATCATCGTAATTGCCGCACCGGGAAGAGACGACAAAAGAATTCTCCGCAGAGAATTTCCGATCGTCACGCCAAAACCCCTCTCCAAAGGTTGTAACACAAATTTCCCGTACGAGTTTGAATAACTCGCGTCATCAATTTCAAGACTACTTGGCATTTGAAGATTAGGCCAATTCATACTTTTTGTTCTCCGAACAGGTTTCTAAACGTTCTTGTTACTTGGAATAGAGCTCAACAATAAGAGACTCATTCACATCCAGAGGAATGTCTGCTCTCGCGGGGTTACTCAACAGGGTCCCCTTCATTCCTGCTTTGTCAAGTTCGAGCCACGGCAATAACTCTCCGTCCCGGACTTTCTTCATTGAGCTGTGGATTATCTCCAGCTTTTTACTGGCATCTTTAACGCGAACCACGTCGCCGGGCATAACGATGAACGATGGGATATTTACCAATCTATCATTCACCATGAAATGGCGGTGCAATACAAGCTGTCGCGCTGCCCTGCGAGACGCCGCAAAACCCATGCGATACACAATATTGTCGAGGCGGCGCTCCAGCATCTGCAACAAACGTTCGCTAGTGATGCCCTTCTGCCTCTCTGCTTTCTTAAAATAATTGCGGAACTGCCTCTCGAGTAGACCATAGGTCTTGCGAACCTTCTGCTTTTCGCGCAATTGAATGCCATATTCGGATTGTTTAAAACGCCTACGGGTTCCATGCTGTCCGGGAGGGTAGCTTTTCTTGTCTACCGGACATTTTGGTGTCATGCATTTCGAACCTTTTAGAAACAGTTTTTGCTCTTCTCTACGACAGAGCTTGCAAACCGGGCCGATGTACCTTGCCATTCAGTTAACTTGCCTCCTGTTAATCTTTCTATACTCTTCTACGTTTCGGCGGGCGGCACCCATTGTGTGGAATGGGCGTCACATCTTTGATGACGGTTATTTCCAAGCCGGCAGCCTGTAAGGACCGGACAGCCGATTCTCTACCTGCTCCGGGGCCTTTAATCAAAACCTCTACGCGTTGCAAGCCCAAATCCTTGGCCTCTTTTGCGGCCGATTCCGCGGATAACTGCGCCGCGAAAGGTGTGCTCTTGCGGGACCCCTTAAAACCGAACTTGCCAGCGGACGCCCACGAAATGACATTGCCGTATTGATCTGTTAGGGTAATGATGGTATTGTTAAAGGTGGCCTTGATATGGGCGACACCGTTGGCTTCAACCTTTTCTTTCTTCTTGCCTTTCGACTTCTTAGAGGGAGCCATTCAAAAGCCTCTTCACTTTAAAGATGAAATAGCGCATTACTTTTTCTTGCCGCCCACCGCGGTTCTGCGCCCACGGCGCGTCCGGGCATTCGTGTGGGTTCGTTGCCCTCTTGCAGGAAGTCCCCGGCGATGGCGGAGCCCGCGGTAGCAACCAATGTCCATCAGGCGTTTGATATTCATGGTTACTTCAGTCCGAAGCGCTCCTTCGACTCTATAGTTCTTCGTAATTACAGCCCGAATACTTGCTACATCGTCGTTCGAGAGGTCGTTCACTCGGACATTTTCGTCCACGCGGGCTTCCTTCAATATGAGTTTAGAACTGGCCAAACCGAGACCGTAGATATAGGTTAATCCAATAACCACCCGTTTGTCCTTTGGCAAATCAACTCCAGCTATTCTAGCCAATCTTTACCTCCGCTTCTTTCTCTTATCCCTGGCGTTGCTTATGCCGGGGGTTTTTGCAAATAACCATCACGCGGCCTTTTCTGCGAATAATCTTACAGTTGTCGCAAAGCCGTTTCAACGAAGAGCGTACTTTCATGAGCTAACCTCACTTATATCGATAGGTAATTCGGCCGCGACTAAGGTCGTATGGAGACAACTCCAAGGTCACTTTGTCCCCCGGCAAAATTTTGATAAAATGCATGCGCATCTTGCCAGAAATGTGGGCCAGCACTTTGTGGCCATTCTCCAATTCTACTCGAAATGTGGCGTTTGGCAATGTTTCTACTATCGTTCCGTCAACCTTTATGGGTGCTTCTTTCGCCATAACTTAACTATGCACTGTTAGTATTTC
>Ga0114931_10000424_pt1 | contig 50127 bp, 40 predicted proteins | sample 2SBtaG_FD_89579 | JGI IMG/M metagenome (GOLD analysis project Ga0114931, IMG submission 89579) | Deep subsurface microbial communities from Kolumbo volcano to uncover new lineages of life (NeLLi) - 2SBTROV14_V59a metaG | ecosystem: Environmental > Aquatic > Marine > Volcanic | place: Kolumbo... | reverse complement strand
GCGTGATCGCCGGGCGCGAAGCCGATGGCCGCCTGCGCCTGCTGACCGAGGCCGGCGTCTTCCTCTTGGAAAGCACCGCCAATCTGCCTGCCCATGCCCGGCTGTCGCTCCAGGTGCTGGCCGCCGATACCCTGATCAAGGCGGTGCTGCTTATCCGGGACGGCCAGACCCTGCGTCACCCGCCGGAAGTCCAGCTGACCCTGACCACCCTGACCGGCGCGCCGGCCAGCAGCACGCCGGCCACCGGAGAAAACTTAAAAGCGGGCGCGCTGGCGGCGCTTGCCTTGCCGGCCGGCCGCGAGATCACCGCAACGGTGATCGGCACCGAGGCCGACGGCCGGGTGGTGTTCAAAACCGACGCCGGGCTGTTTCTGGCCAACAGCAGCGAAGATTTCGCCCCCGGCGAGCGCCTGACGTTTCGCATTATCACCGCCGAGACGACAGTGCGCGCCACCCTTGTTGCCCGCAACGGCCAGCCCGTGGCGACGCCTCGGGAAATCCGGCTTATCCCGCTGCCCACCACCACGCCGCCAGCGCGGCCGGAGCCACCGGCACGGCCAGAGCCGCCGCCCCGCCCCGCCGCGCCCGATGGGCTCGCTCGGCCGGCTGGAAAAAGGGCCGACAGACAAGAAAATAGCACTGCCCCGCTGATTTATGGACCGGGGCGGCCCACGGCTGGCGGCGCGCCGGCGCCTCCCGTCCCCTCGATCACCCCAAGCGGCCTGATCGCCGGCACCCGGCTCGAGGCCATCGTCCTGAGCGCGCCGGTCAATCCTGCTTCCGCCAAGTCCGCGATCCCCGAAGCACTGCCCGTTGGCGCGCGGCTGTCGCTTGTGGTCGCTGAAGGCGATGCGCCGTCAGACGGCCGGCTTGTTCGCGGCACCATCAGCGCCGAGATCGGCGCGCCGGACACCAGCCGGGGGCGCTATTCGCTGCTGGTCGACACTCCCCGGGGCCTGCTCCATGTGCGCGCTCCGGCGCCACTGACCGTCGGCACGTCCGTCAGCCTCCAGATTACCGCCAGCGCGCCGCCGCCGGCCCCGGGCGGCGCGACAGTCGTGCCCCCCCTGCCGCCCCCGGCCTCGCTGCTGAGTGAAGATGGCGTTCTCGATGACGCCCGGCTGTCGCGCCTGCACCGCTGGCCGGCGCTGGACGAAACCCTGGCGGTGCTGCGCCAGATCGACCCGGCGCTGGCCCAGCAGATCATGACCAGCCTCATTCCCGCGCCGGGCGCGCGGCTCAGCGCCACCCTGACGTTCTTCCTCGCCGCCCTGCGCGCCGGCGATCTGCGCGGCTGGCTGGGCGACCCGGCCGCCGACACCCTGACCCGGGCCGGCCATACGCCGCTTTTGCACCAGTTGCGCGATGAATTTTCCGCCCTGGCCCGCCTCGCCGGCGATGGCAGGGCCAATGAATGGCGGCCGGTGAGCCTGCCTTTTTATGACGGCCAGACCACCCAGACCCTGACCTTTTTTCTGCGTCAGCAACAGGCCGAACCCGAGGGCGAGCGCCACCAGGATTCCGGGCAGGAGGACGCGCGCAAGGGCGATGTGCGTTTCGTGCTCGATCTGGATCTGTCAGCGCTCGGCCGGCTTCAGCTTGATGGCCTGGTCAAGGCGCGCCGCTTTGACCTGATCATCCGCAGCGCCGCCCGGCTCGACGACGGCCTGCGCCAGCAGATCGACAGCCTGTTTACCCGCTCGCTCGACGCCTCGGGTCTTAAGGGCGCGGTGCGCTTCGATGCCGGCGCGCCGTTCCCGGTCGACCCGGCGGCCAGCCGCCGCCGGCAAAAAACCGCCGCCCGGCCCGGGGTTGTTGTATAATGCTCTCCGGTGATGAAACCATGGACCTGAACGCCACAACCGCCATAGAGACCCGGCGCCGCGCCATCGCCGCGCAGCCCAACCCGGAACGCGCGCTCGATTATCTGGTCACCCTGCGCGGCGAACTCGCCCTGCCCGATGGCGCGGCGACGGTGCGTCTGCGCTATGTTCCCGACCGCCTGATCCTGCCCCCGCCAGCGCTCAACACCTATATCACCGCCCTTGCCGGCCAGCAGCCGGCCGGCCTGGAAGCCGCCGGTGCGGCCATGCTGCGTGATATCGGCAACGAGGTGGTGCCGCGCTGGCTCCAGGTCCGGCTGACCCGGCGCATGCCAACCACCGGCCGCCATGTCGTTGTTCTGGAGGAAAGCCAGCCTGGCTGGGAAAATCCCGGACTGCTCGCCCGGCTGGGGTTTTAGGGTTATCCCCGTGAGCGACGGCGATAGATCGTCAGCGCCAGTTCATCGAGGGTGTTTTGCTGGCGCCGCGCGGCGGTCTGTTTCGCCAGTCGAGCGCGGCGTTCGGCGGCGATCTCGAAGCGTTTCATTTCCTCGAAGGCCTCGCGGACCTCGTCTTCGGCGTCGGCGATTTTAACTTTTACATCAGCAATCGAGCGGGCCAGGGTCTGGCGCCTCTCGATCGCCATGACGGCGTAGCCGCCATAGGCCGGCGCAACTTCGGGCGCGCCGGCGGCATGGGCCTGTTCGGCCAGAATTTCGGCCTCCAGAGCGGCCGCCATGGCTTTGAACCCGTTAAGCATGGCCTGGAGCGCCGCCAGATTGCGGCGCTTTTCGTCAAGCTCCCATTTGCGATAGCGGATCAGGCCGTCGAGTTTTTGCGTCATGCTCCAGCCTCATCATCGGGCGCGCCGCCAAGAATTTCGGCCAGCGCAGCATAGCCCTCGGCGAGCCCGCCGCGCTCGTCCTTGGCCTGGGCGAGGAAAGCCTCGAGCCGGGGATAATAGCGGATCGCCTCGTCAACCTCGGCGCTGGCCCCGGGGCGATAGGCCCCCAGGCGAATCATCTCAGCCATGTCCTCATAGCTCGACAGCAGGCGGCGCGCGCGGGTAACCAGGGCGTTCTCCTCGGGGCTGTTGCACGCCGGCATGGTGCGCGACACCGAGCGCAACACATTGATCGCCGGATAGCGGCCGCGTTCGGCGATCAGCCGGTCGAGCACGATATGGCCATCGAGAATGCCGCGCACCGCATCGGCCACCGGCTCGTTATGGTCGTCGCCCTCGACCAGCACGGTAAACAGGCCGGTAATGGTGCCCGCCCCCGCGCCCGGTCCGGCGCGCTCGAGAAGTTTCGGCAACTCGGCAAAAACCGTCGGGGTATAGCCCTTGGTCGCCGGCGGCTCGCCGCCCGACAGACCGATCTCGCGCTGGGCCATGGCAAAGCGGGTCACACTGTCCATCAGGCACAGCACGTCATTGTCCTGATCGCGGAAATATTCCGCCAGGGTCATGGTCAGATAGGCCGCCTGGCAGCGCATCAGCGCCGATTCATCCGAGGTCGCCACCACCACCACGCTGCGCGCCAGCCCTTCTTCGCCGAGATCATCATTGATGAACTCCTGTACCTCGCGGCCGCGCTCGCCGATCAGACCGATGACATTCACATCGCTCTGGGTATAGCGCGCCAGCATCGACAGCAAGATCGACTTGCCAACGCCGGAGCCGGCAAAAATGCCCATGCGCTGCCCCCGGCAGCAGGTCAGAAACATATTGATGGCACGCACCCCCAGGTCGATCTTGCCGGCGACCCGCTGGCGTTTGTGCGACACCGGCGGTTGCGCGCGCAGGCCGTAAGCAGCCGCCCCCATGGGCAGGGGCCCCTTGCCGTCGATCGGCTCACCCAGAGCGTTGACCACCCGGCCCAGCCAGGCGCGGGACGGGAAAACCACCGCATCTTCTTCGGCAATATAGGCCTTGCAGCCCATGCCCACGCCCTGCACTGCGCCAAACGGCATGGCCAGGGCGCGATCCTCACGAAAGCCGACAACCTCGCAAGCCACCTGGCCGCCATCGCGGGCGATGACGTGAACCCGTGAGCCGACGCCAAGGTGACGCTGCACCCCGGCGACCTGCACCAGCAGGCCCTGCACCCCGACAACCCGGCCATAACGCCGGTTCGGCCGCACGCCCGCTATTTCCACCAGAAGTCGTTTCACCGATTTAACGCCACAGATACGCTCACTCTTGTCCCCCCAATGGCTTCCCCCCGGATTGCAGGGGCTCCTCGGGATCCCTGAGCCGATCATGCCCGCAAACTGCTTAAAGATCGGTAAAGTGACATTTTATTAATGTTAACAATTGCAATTATTAACCAAAAATGTTAACCAAGGTTACCAACATCAGCGGCAATCCAAGGGGTGACAGGGGCAGTGCGGGTTTTACTATTGAAGACGACACCGCGATGGCGAAAAGCATCGAGTTGATGCTGACCAGCGACGGTTTCAACGTCTATGCCACGGACCTGGGCGAAGAAGGCCTCGATCTGGGCAAACTTTATGATTATGACATTATCATTCTCGATCTGAATCTGCCGGATATGAGCGGTTATGATGTCTTGAAAAAGCTGCGGCTTTCCAAGATTGAAACGCCGATCCTCATCCTGTCGGGGCTGAGCGAGCCGAACAACAAGGTCAAGGGCCTGGGGTTCGGAGCGGATGATTATTTGACCAAGCCGTTCCACAAGGATGAACTGGTGGCGCGTATCCACGCCATCGTGCGGCGCAGCCAGGGCCATTCCCAATCGGTGATCCGAACCGGCAAGCTTCTGGTCAACCTCGACACCAAGACTGTCGAGGTCGACGGCCAGCGGGTGCATCTGACCGGCAAGGAATACGCCATGCTGGAATTGCTATCGCTGCGCAAGGGCACGACCCTGACCAAGGAGATGTTTCTCAACCATCTCTACGGCGGTATGGACGAGCCGGAGCAGAAGATTATCGACGTCTTTATCTGCAAGCTGCGCAAGAAACTGGCAACCGCGACCGACGGCGATAATTACATCGAGACCGTGTGGGGCCGGGGCTATGTGCTGCGCGACCCCAATGAAGGGGAAATGGCGACCAGCGCCTGACCTCATCCGGTATCAGAACTGAAGACTATGCGCGTGGCGTTACGCGGAAGGCTTATGCGCTTGCCGCTTGGCGCGCCGGGGGTTCGCTTGGCCGATAAAGGCCGCGATGGCCGGGCACCGGCTTGAGGCGATCACAAATGCCCAGCACCGTCTCCGCCGCGCCGAGGAACAGCGAGCCCTGGCTGGAGAGCACCGAGCTCATGCGGTCGAGCACTTCGCCCTTGGTTTTCTGATCAAAATAAATCAGCACATTGCGGCAATAAATCACGTCGAACTGCCCCAGCGAGCGGAAATCATCGAGAAGATTGAAGGTTCTGAACTGAACCATGGCGCGCAGGGCGGCATCAATCCGCCACATTTCGCCCTCTTCCTTGAAATATTTCACCAGCATCTGGATCGGCAGGCCGCGCTGCACCTCGAACTGCGAATAGACGCCGGCCTTGGCTTTTTCCAGAACCTGTTGCGAAAGATCGGTCGCCAGAATTTCCACCCGCCAATCCCGCAGGGCCGCCTTGGCCTCCGACAGGATCATCGCCAGCGAATAGGGCTCCTGCCCGGTCGAGGCGGCGGCGCACCAGATACGGATTTTCCTGGTCGCCGCATTGCTCTTTAGAAGCTCCGGCAAAACGGTGTCGCGGAACAGGTTAAACGGCGTGTTGTCACGAAAAAAGAACGATTCATTGGTGGTCATCGCCTCGGTGACGTCATGCATCAGTTTTTCATCACGCCGGGTGCGCAATTCCTTGACCAGGTCGTCGAGGCTTTCCAGGCCGCGCTGGCGCGCCAGCGGCGTCAGCCGGCTTTCCAGCAGATAAACCTTGTCCTTGGACAGGACCAGACCGGACCGATCTCGGATCATGTCGCTGAGAAGTTCGAAATCTTCTGTTTTCATAGACCGCCTCCCGCGATCAGCTTCGCCGCTGCGGGCGCAATATGGGTGAGTGGCAGAACCGCGCTGCACAGGCCTTCGGTCGCCACCGCGCCGGGCATACCCCAGACCACGCTGGTATCCTCGTCCTGCGCCAAAAGGGTGCCGCCAGCATCGACAACAACCTTGCCCCCATCCCGGCCATCATGGCCCATGCCGGTCAGAATGATCCCCAGAACACCGGCGCCGAAAACCTGCGCAAGACTGCGAAACATCGGGTCTACGGATGGCCGGCAAAAATTTTCCGCCGGCCCGTCATTAATCCGGATAACCGCCGCCGCGCCCTGTTTTTCAACCAGCAGGTGATGCCCGCCGGGGGCAATGTAGAGCTGGCCATTTTTCAAGGTCTCGCCATCGCGCGCTTCCGCGCACGGCAAGCCGGTCTGTTTGGTTATATGTTCGGCCAGAATGGCGGTGAAGGTCGCCGGCATATGCTGGGTGATCACCACCGGCAGACCCGAAACTTTGCCTTTCAGCCCATCGAACAGCGTCAGCAATGCCTGGGGACCGCCGGTTGAACTGCCGACGGCCAGAATCCGGTGCCGGCTTTGCGCCGGCGCCCGCAATTTAATTGGCGCGGTTCCGTAAAAGCTCGGGCGCACCGGCTGGATCGCACCGGCCCGCCGCGTCGAGACCGGGGCCGGGGCCGGAATGCCGCCTGACGCCCGGCGCGCCCGGCGGCTCCGGGTGGCGGCGCCCAGCGCCTTGATCTTGGCGATGATGTCACGCCGGAACACCGCCGCAGCATCGCCATCGCGGGCCAACTCGGGCTTGGGCACATAGTCGGCCGCGCCCTTGGCCATGGCCTCAATGCTGATTTTAGCGCCGCGCCGCGTCAGGGTCGAGGCCATGATGACCTTGATATCAGGCACCGCGGTGACCAGTTTGGGCAAGGCCGTCATGCCATCCATTTCCGGCATTTCAATATCGAGGATCACCACTTCGGCGTTGCAGGATTTGACATTGCGCACCGCCACCGCGCCATTGATCGCCGAATAGACCACCTCAATGTCGGGGTCCTCCCTGAGCCATCGGGACACCAGTCCGCGGATCACCGCGCTGTCGTCGACCACCATAACCCGGATCGGGCCGTCCGGCGCCGGCGCCGGCGCCGATGCTACTCCTGGCGTATATTTTTCTTTTGTTAAAGCCACTTACATCAGCCCAGCTTGGACGAATTTCGCCTCGATAATGTCGCGGTCAAAAGGCTTCATGATATATTCATTGGCCCCGGCTTCGATGGCCGCGCGAATATGCGAAAGATCGTTTTCGGTGGTGCAAAAAACCACCACCGGATTGCCGCCGCCATCAAGCGCGCGCATCGCCTTGAGAAATTCAATGCCGTTCATGATCGGCATATTCCAGTCGAGCAAAACCGCATCCGGCAGATTTTCCTCACATTTATCCAAAGCGTCCCTGCCGTCCACCGCCTCGACAACCTCAAAATTCAACTCTTCGAGGATGCGGCGCGCCACTTTGCGGATCACTCTTGAATCATCAACAATGAGGCATGACGTCATCGTCCCGCTCCAGTTTTATGAAAGCTGTTCATGTCTGTTCTCCTCCCCCGGTTCAGACCAATCCAATACCTTCGAAATCCAGTAATTTATCCACTTCGAGTGCAACCAGAAGCTCACCATCCAAGCGGAAAATCCCGGCCGACACCTGGGCCCAATGTGCATCCAGCGTCGCCGGATTACGTTCATAGCAACTCATGGGGATACTCAAAACCTCACCCACAGTGTCGATCAGCAAACTATAAGGCTCGCCCATATGCTCAACAACAATGCTCATACAGTCGTCATAGCTGTCCATCGGCGTCAGGCCAAGCCGGCGGCGCACATCAATCGCAGTGACGATCCGGCCGCGCAGGTTGAGCGCTCCGGCGACCGCTGGCGGCGCCAGAGGAATGCGGGTCAGTTTCTGGGGGCCCAGCACGTCTTCGACATCGAGCACCGGCAGGCCCAAAAGCTGCCCGGCAATAGTAACGGTTACGAATTCGGCGTTGTCCATGGTATTCTGGAGCACTTCCTGGGCGGGCTCCTGCGTCGCAACAGCGCTGCTCATGCCGCGTCTCCTTCAAGCTGCAATGTTTCCGATAGGGTTTGGAGCAGGGCATCGCGGTCGAGCTTGACGACATAATTCGAAAACCCTGCCTCGCGGCCACGCGAAAGGTCTTCCGGCGTATTGTGGGATGACAGGGCGACCAGTGGTGTCGCGGCCCACTGGCCCTCTTGGCGAATAGTCTGGGCAAATTCGAAGCCATCCATATCCGGCATTTCAATATCGCTCACGATGATATCGAAATGCTGGCCGTTTTCGCGCATCGCCAAAGCCTCGGCCGCATCCCTGGCGGTGGTGACCTCATAGCCCGCCACCGACAACAGCGGCTTGATCATATTACGGAAGAACGGGCTGTCATCGACCAACAGAACCGAGTGGTTGTTACGGCTGCTACCGGCGTCATTGTTCTGAAACCAGTCGCCAAACCCCTGGTCCAGGAAGTAGGAGACATCGATGATCTCGGTTGCCTGACCATTGAGGACCGCGGTGCCCATAACGCCTGGGCTGGCCGATTCAAGCTGAACCTCGAATATCTCTTCGACAATATCGACGATTTCCTCAACCGCCATGCCCATCGAGCGGCGCTCGTCGGCAAACACCAGCACGGCCTGGCGGCCCTCGGTGCGGATCGGGCAACCGGCATTGGCTGCAATCACCGGCATAAGCGCACCGCGATACTGGACAACATGGCGGTTATCGGACCATTCGATGGCCTGGGCATCGAATTCCTCGAGGCGTGCGACCAGGGCCAAAGGCACCGCCTTGATGCTGCCTTCACCGGCGCGGAACAGCAGCATGGAGACCTTTTCATCATCGCTCACCTTTGTGGTCGCCACCGCTTCGTCTTCGGAGTGAGACACATTCACCATGGCGTCGCTGGCCTTGGCGGCAACGCCATTGGGATCGAGTATCATGATGACGCTGCCATCGCCGAGAATGGTATTGCCGGAATAAACCGTAAGGTCGCGCATGATGCGCGCGGTTGGCTTGACCACAATTTCCTCGGTGTCAAACACCCGGTCAACGACAATGCCGAATGTCATCGGCCCAACCTGGCTGACCACCACAAAAGCGTCCTTTTCCCGATGGATGTTGACAACATTGTCGGCGCCGGCGGCATCATTGGCGCCATCGTCACTGCTGGCAACAGGCTTTTCCTCCATGCCCAGAATATGGCGCAGATTAACCAGCGGCAGCAAATGGTCGCGCAGCCGCAGGACCGGCGTTTTATTGATATTTTCAATCCGGTGTTCGGAATCGCTGGAGGCGCGCACCAGTTCAACCACGCTGATCTGCGGAATGGCAAAACGTTCGCCGGCGGATTCCACAATCAGGGCCGACACAATGGCCAGGGTGAGCGGAATTTTGATGATGAAGGTCGAGCCCTTGCCCTCGGTCGATTTCAAATCGACCGTTCCGCCGATTTTTTCGATATTGCTGCGCACCACATCCATACCGACACCGCGGCCAGAAACGGCGGTGACTTTCTCGGCGGTCGAAAGCCCGGCATGAAAAATCAGCCGCTGGACCTGCTGGTCGGTCATTTCGGCCAGCTCGGCCTCGCTGGCCACGCCGTTCTGCAACGCCTTTTCGCGAATGCGCTCCAGGTTCAGCCCCTTGCCATCGTCGCTGATCTCGATATTGATATGGCCGCCCTCATGATAGGCATTGAGGGTAATCCGGCCAGTTTCCGGCTTGCCGGCGGCAACGCGCTCGTCGGGCATCTCGACCCCATGATCGCCGGAATTACGCACCATATGGGTGAGCGGGTCCTTGATCAACTCAAGCACCTGACGGTCAAGCTCGGTATCCGCGCCAATCATCTGCAAATCGATCTTTTTGCCCAGTTCGTGGCACAGATCACGCACAATGCGCGGCAATTTCGCCCAGGCATTGCCGATCGGCTGCATACGGGTTTTCATCACCCCTTCCTGCAATTCCGTGGTGCATTGGCTGAGCCGTTGCAGGGGGACGGCAAATTCGCTGTTTTCCACCCGACGCACCATCTGCATGAGCTGGTTGCGGGTCAGCACAAGCTCGGACACCATGTTCATCAGACCTTCGAGCAAATCAACATTGACGCGAATGGTCTGATTGCTGATCGAGGTTTCCGATGATCCGCCGCCCGCGGCAGTTTTTTGGGCGGCAGGCTTTTTGGCTTCGGCCTTCTTGGCCTTGGTTTTTTCAGCAGCCGGCGGCTTTGCCGCCTTCGGCGCAGGCTCGGGCTCGGGCGCCGCCGGCGCCGCCTCGTCTGGCTCGTCATCAGGACCCGGCGCCGCCTGGAACGCAGCCTCCAGGGCATCCAGCTCGGCCTGGCGAGGATCTTTTGCTTCCTCTTCGGGTTTGGCCGAGCCGGCCGCCAGCTCTCCCGCCGCCGCAGCGTTCAGCCGTGCGATCAAATCTTTATCCTCACCCTCGGGCTCGATCTCGGTGGCCTCGATCACCCCAAGGATGGTCTTGATCTGATCAAGGGATTCAAGCACCAGCGTTACCGCATCCGCGGTGACCTCGACTTCGCCATCGCGGAATTTTCCCAGAACATTTTCCGAGGCATGGGCAACCGCCTCGAGCCGGGGCAGACCAAGAAAGCCGCAGGTTCCCTTGATGGTGTGAACCAGGCGGAAAATATTGTTGAGCACTTCCTTGTTGTTGGGATCCTGCTCGAGCTTGACGAGTTCAGAGTCTACAACGTCAATATTTTCATTGGTCTCGGTGAGAAATTCATTGAGCAAATCGTCCATTGTGGCCGGCCCTTAATTTTTTAGCGTTACGATCCTGCCGCGGGGCAAGGATCTGTTTTTTCGCCCAAGTCTGGCTTCTAAAAAATCGCTAAAACAGGTTAAAAAGCTGTAAAGGCTCGCGATATAAAATATGTCGCAGATTCGACCGCCGCGCCAGCCCGGCATCTTACGGGATCTCCCGCCAGGGTTTTGCCTGGGCAAAAAATTAGCGTTTTACGTGCGCACCCAGGCGGATCCGGTTTTCAGGCTGTTGCTCGCATGTCAGGGTTGCCCCGATTTCTGCGGCCACCTGGCGGATAAACAGCGCCGGAGCAGCGGCGGCATCGGCGTCCAAAGGCGGCAGATCATCGGTCAGGGCCCGGACTACCTGCTCCTTCAGGCGCGCTCCCGTGCCGGTCGAGGTAACCTCCACGGTGATCAGACTGGCGCCCGGCGTCACATCGACGGTCATCTCGCCGCCCCGGATCAATGCCTCGCCCGCCAGCAGCACAAAGGTCAGAATAATATTCACCAGCGGCTTGGGCAGCTCTCCTTCCGCCGGCCGCCAGATCAGCCGCACCTTGCCATCGGCGTACATGTTACGCGCCGCCTGCTGCGCCGCCGTCAGATCGACCGTACCGCTCAACCCCCCGGCGGCGCCAAAGGCAAGACGGAAAAACCGCAGCCGATTGGCCGCCTGATCGGCGCTCATTTCCATCAGGCTCAGGGCCTCGCGGCGGATCGCCTCGTCGTCTTCCATGCCCAGCATTTCCACGCCATTGGACAGGGCACTTATCGGGCTGACCAGATCGTGACAAATTCGCGAGCTTAAAAGCGCCGCCAGTTCAAATCCGCGCATGGGTCCGCCTTTTCATTTTCATTGGTTTTTATTCCTATTTTTGTTCCTTACCGTCATACTCCAATCACAGCTATTATGAAAGATAGTTTGCAGCTATTATGAAAGGTAGCATGGCTCATTCCTTTTCTCCCGGTGTTCTGGTCCGCCATCCGCAACGGCCCGACTGGGGGCTGGGGCAGGTTCAATCGGCGATCGGTGACCGCGTGACAATAAATTTCGAACATGCCGGCAAGCAACTTGTCCTGGTCAATATCGTAACGCTGGACATTGTCATCCAGCCGGGTAATCCTGACTTTTCCTGATAAGCAACTACGCAGGACAGGATGAACACGCCACCCCTCACCCCTCGCCGCAAAAGCGCGGCCCGCGCCTTTCCCAAAGGCCGCCTGGCCGATGAAAAAGCGCTGGCGGAAGTGCGCGCCCTGCTGGGTGACCGCTCCCGCCAGTCCGATCTGCTGATCGAGCATCTGCACCTGATCAATGATGCTTTCGGCGGGCTGAGCAAGGCGCATCTTGCCGCGCTTGCCTGTGATATGGGGCTACCGCTCGCCCATGTCCACGAGACGGCGACATTTTATTACAATTTTATTGTCAGCGAGACACCGCCGCCCCGGGTTATCCGGGTGTGCGACAGCCTGCCCTGCGCCCTCGCCGGCGCGCGCGCATTGTCCGATGCCCTTGAGCGCGGCAAGGCCGCCCCGCTGATCCAGCACGCCGCCTGCATGGGCCGCTGCGACCATGGGCCGGTGGTCCGGCTTACCCAGCGCGGCCAGCCGGACCGCTATGTCACCAATGCTACCGCCGAGCGGGTAACAACCGCCCTGTCACAAGCAGCGCCTCCCACCGCCCCCACCCCGGGCATCGATCTGGCAACTTACCGCGCCGGCGGGGGGTACGGCGTGCTGGAAGCCTGTCTCGCCGGCGAATATTCGCCCAACGAGATTATCGTCAAACTGGATGACGGCGGTTTGCGCGGCCTGGGCGGCGCCGGCTTTCCCAGCGGGCGGAAATGGCGCATGGTGCGCGGTGAGCCGGGGCCGCGCCTGCTGGCGGTCAATGGCGATGAAAGTGAGCCGGGCACCTTCAAGGACCGGCATTATCTGCTGGCCGACCCGCACCGCTTTCTCGAAGGCATGCTGATCGCCGCCTGGGCGATCGAGGCCGAGGAAATCTATCTTTACCTGCGCGATGAATATGCCGACATCCGCGCATTGCTCGACAATGAACTGGCAGCGCTCAAAGCCACCGCCCTGCTGACCCGCCCGGTGCATCTGCGGCGCGGCGCGGGGGCCTATATCTGCGGCGAGGAATCGGCGATGCTGGAAAGCCTGGAGGGCAAGCGCGGCCTGCCGCGTCACAAGCCACCCTTCCCCTCACAGGTCGGCCTGTTCGGCTGCCCCACCCTGATCAACAATATCGAAACCCTTTACTGGACCCCGGAGGTAATCGCGCGCGGCGCCGACTGGTTCGCCGGCCAGGGCCGGCGCGGCCACCAGGGCCTGCGCAGCTTTTCGGTGTCCGGCCGGGTGCGCGAGCCGGGGGTCAAGCTGGCCCCGGCGGGGATCACCGCGCGCGAGCTGATCGACGAATTTTGCGGCGGCATGGCCGACGGGCACACGCTGAAGGCCTATCTGCCGGGCGGCGCGTCGGGCGGTCTGCTGCCGGCCCGACTGGCTGATATTGCGCTCGACTTCGGCACCCTCGAAGAGCACGGCTGTTTCATCGGCTCGGCGGCGATCATCGTGCTGTCGCAGCAGGACGCGATCCGGAACGTGGTGCGCAATATCATGGCCTTTTTCGAACATGAAAGCTGCGGCCAGTGCACCCCCTGCCGGCTGGGCACCCAAAAGGCCAGCCAGTTGATGGAAGACGCCCGCTGGGATAGTTCGCTGCTTGGCGAGCTTTCCGCCTGTATGGCCGATGCCTCGATCTGCGGGCTGGGCCAGGCCGCGCCCAATGTGCTGCGCGCCGCCCGGCGCTATTTTCCGGATGAAATGACATGACGGTCACTTTCACCCTCGATGGCCGCACCGTTCGCGCGGCACCGGGCGCGACCATCTGGCAGGCGGCGCGCGATGCCGGCCTTACCCTCCCCCATCTGTGCTATCGCGATGCGCCGGGCTATCGCGCCGACGGCAATTGCCGCGCCTGCATGGTCGAGATCGAGGGCGAGCGGGTGCTGGCCGCTTCATGCAAGCGCGAGGTCGCCGAGGGCATGGTGGTGCGCACCGCCAGCCCGCGCGCCAGCGCCGCCCGCGCCATGGTGTTCGAGTTGCTCTATGCCGACCAGCCGGCAGAGGCCCCGGACAGCCATTTGCGCCGGCAGGCGGAGGCCGCCGGGGTCACCACCAGCCGTTTTCCCACCGCTCCGTCCCGCCCCGCGCCGGACGCCAGCCACCCGGCGATCGCGGTCAATCTGGCGGCCTGTATCCAGTGCACCCTGTGCCTACGCGCCTGCGGCGAAGTTCAGGTCAACGGGGTGATCGGCATGGCCGGCCACGGCGCCGGAGCCAAAATCATCTTTGATCTCGACGACCCGATGGGACAGAGCAGCTGCGTGGGCTGCGGCGAATGCGTCGAGGCCTGCCCGACCGGGGCGCTGTTGCCGGCCAGCGCGGATAGTCCGGAGCGCGAAATCGACAGCCTGTGCCCCTATTGCGGGGTCGGCTGTCAGGTGACCTATGGCGTCAGGGACGACCGCATCGTCACGGTCGCCGGCCGCAACGGCCCGGCCAATGAAGGCCGGCTGTGCATCAAGGGTCGCTTCGGCTTCGACTACACCCGTCACCCCCATCGCCTCACCCGGCCGCTGATCCGCAAGCAAGGGGTGGCCAAGACAGACGCCGCGGTCGACCCGGCCGACCCAAGCAGCCATTTCCGCGAGGCGAGTTGGGACGAGGCGCTTGATGTCGCCGCCGCCGGCCTGCGCCGCCTGCGCGAGCGCCATGGCGGCGGCGCGCTGGCCGGTTTCGGCTCGGCCAAGGGCTCCAACGAAGAAGCCTATCTGTTCCAGAAACTGGTGCGCACCGGCTTTGGCACCAATAATGTCGATCACTGCACCCGGCTGTGTCACGCCTCCTCGGTCGCCGCCCTGATGGAGGGCATCGGCTCGGGCGCGGTCACCGCTCCGTTCCGCGAGGCGGTGGACGCCGAGGTGATCATCGTTACCGGCTCGAACCCCAGCGCCAACCATCCGGTCGCCGCCACCTATATCAAGAACGCCGCCCAGGCCGGCGCCAAACTGATCGTCATCGACCCGCGCGGTCAGGCGCTCAAACAGCACGCCCATCTCATGCTGCAACAAAAACCGGGCAGCGACGTCGCCCTGCTCAACGCCATGATGCAGGTGATCATCGCCGAAGATCTGGTCAACCGCGACTATATCGAGCGCTATACTGAAGGCTTTGACGCCCTGCGCGACCATCTGACCGCCTTCACCCCCGAGGCCATGGCCCCGATCTGCGGCATTGCGCCCGAGGATATTCGCGCCGCCGCGCGTATTTATGGCACCGCCCGCCGGGCGATCATTTTCTGGGGCATGGGGATTGCGCAGCATGTCCATGGCACCGACAATGTGCGCTGCCTGATCGCGCTGGCCCTGATGTGCGGCCAGATCGGCCGATCGGGCACCGGGCTGCATCCCCTGCGCGGCCAGAACAATGTTCAGGGCGCCTCCGACGTCGGCCTGATCCCCATGGTCTATCCCGATTACGCCCCGGTGGGTGACTCTGAAGTGCGCGCCCGCTTTGAAGCTTTGTGGGGCACCCCGCTCGATCCCGAGCCCGGCCTGACGGTGGTCGAGATTACCGAGGCAATCCACGCCGGTGATATTCGCGGGCTTTACATCATGGGCGAAAACCCGGCGATGTCCGACCCCAACGCCAACCACGTCCGCGCCGCGCTGGCCAAACTGGACCATCTGGTGGTGCAGGATATTTTCCTGACCGAGACCGCCGCCTTCGCCGATGTGGTGCTGCCGGCCTCGGCCTTCGCCGAAAAGGACGGCAGTTTCACCAATACCGACCGGCGGGTGCAGATCGGCCGCAAGGCGCTGGACCCGCCCGGCGCGGCACGCCAGGACCTGGCGATCATTCAAGGCATCGCCGCCCGCCTCGGGCTCGACTGGCACTATGACCACCCACGCGACGTTTTCGCCGAAATGCGCCGCTGCATGCCCTCGATCAAGGGCATCACCTGGGAGCGGCTGGAGCGTGAGGGAGCGGTGACCTACCCGTGCGCCTCGGAACATGAGCCGGGCGATGAAATCCTGTTTGGCGATGGTTTTCCCACGCCTTCAGGCCGGGGAAAATTCGTACCCTGCGCGATCATTCCGCCCGATGAACAGCCCGATGCCGATTTCCCGCTGATCCTGACCACCGGGCGGCTTTTAGAGCACTGGCACACCGGGGTGATGACCCGGCGCGCCGATGTGCTCGACGCCATCGAGCCGGCCGCCGCCGTACACTGCGCCCCGGCCGATCTGGAGCGCTGGAACATCGCGCCGGGGGCGCGGGTGCGGCTGTCGACCCGGCGCGGGGTGATCGAGTTGGCCACCCGGGCCTCGCCGGCGGTGCCCTCGGGGGTGCTGTTCATGCCGTTCTGCTTTCACGAGGCGGCGGCCAATCTGCTGACCAACGACGCCCTCGACCCCTTCGGCAAGATCGCCGAGGTCAAGTTCTGCGCCGCCAGGCTGGAGCCGCTGGGCTAAATCCCCGCGCCATCCATGTTGAGGAATTTCTCACGCCGCTGCTGCTTTAATTCATCGGGCGACAGACCGGACAGGCCGTCGAGCTCTTCGCCAATCGCCTTGCCCAGCCGGGCGATGGCCCCCTTGGGGTCGCGATGGGCGCCGCCCAGCGGCTCCTCAACGATGCAATCGATAATGCCGAGGCGTTCAAGATCGCCGGCGGTCAGCTTGAGGGCGGTGGCCGCTTCCTTCGCCTTGTCGCCGCTGCGCCACAGAATCGAGGCGCAGCCCTCAGGAGAAATCACCGAATAAATGGCGTGCTCGAACATCACCACCCGGTTGCCGGCAGCCAGCGCCACCGCGCCGCCCGAGCCGCCCTCGCCAACAATCGCAGCGATCAGCGGCACGCCGAGCTGCAAACAGCGCTGGGTCGAGCGCGCGATCGCCTCGGCCTGGCCGCGCTCCTCGGCGCCAAGGCCAGGATAGGCTCCCGGGGTATCAACCAGGGTGATCACCGGCAGGCCGAAATGATCGGCCAGTCCCATCAGGCGGATGGCCTTGCGATAGCCCTCGGGCCGGGCCATACCGAAATTATGCTCCAGGCGGCTTTGGGTGTCGGCGCCTTTTTCATGGCCGATCACCATCACCGCCTGCCCCCTGAAGCGCCCCAGCCCACCGATGATCGCGGTGTCCTCGCCATAGGCGCGGTCGCCGGCCAGGGGCGTGAAATCCTCAATCAGCGCGCCGATATAGTCATGGAAATGGGGCCGCTGGGGATGGCGCGCCACCTGGGTTTTCTGCCATGGAGTGAGCCTGGCGTAGGTCTGGCTCATTAACTGGTTGAGCTTGCTCTCCAGCTTGGCCACTTCGTCGGCGATATTCACCCCATCGTCATCGGAAAGCCGGCGCAGCTCGTGAATGCGCCCCTCAAGCTCCGCAATCGGCTTTTCGAAATCCAGAAAAGTAATCATCAGCGTCCGCTTGTCTCGTGTCACGCCCGGCCAGACCTCACGCCCGGCCAGACCGGCATTTTTCGAGGCGCACAGTGGCCCGGGCGATCGGGAATGTCAACCAGCCGCCGCCCTGCCCCGTGGGGTGGTGCCGTCATAATTAATTCATTTGAACAGTTGCCATTATTTCTATACCTCCGGAAATATGGAAATAAATGCCAAGATCATGGAAATAAATGATTGTGTTCAAAGTCTGGCCGCGCTGGCTCAGGACACCCGGCTGACAATCTACCGGACAATCGTGCGCGCCGGGCCGGACGGCATTGCGGTGGGCGCGATCAGGACGGAGTTGGGCATCGCACCGGCCACCCTGTCGTTTCACCTCAACCGGCTGAGCACCGCCGGGCTGATCGAGCGCCAGCGCCGCGGCCGCCATCATCTTTACCGCGCGGATTTTGTCCGCATGCAGGCAGTGATCGACTATCTGGTGCGCGATTGTTGCGGCGGCCAGCCCGACAAATGCCTGCCCTGCTGGCCCCAAACAGGAGAGGGTTCATGAGTTCTCGCATTGGCATCAACGGCATGGGCCGCATGGGCCGTCTGGCGCTGCGCGCGGCCTGGGACTGGCCGGAGTTTTGCTTCGCCCATGTCAACGAGCCCCTGGGCGATGCGGCGACCCTCGCCCATCTGCTGGAGTTCGACAGCGTGCACGGCCGCTGGGACCGCGCCCCGGCCGGCGAGGGCGACCGGCTGGTGATCGACGGGCAGACCATAAGCTGCTCGGCCGCCGCCACCCCGGGCGAGGCGCCATGGCGCGACCGGGAGATCGATATTGTGCTCGAATGTTCGGGCAAGTTCCGCACTCTGGAAAAATTGCAGGCCTATTTTGACCAGGGGGTCAAAAAGGTCATTGTCGCCGCCCCGGTCAAGTCGGGGGCGTTGAACATCGTTATGGGAGTCAACGACCATTTGTACCGGCCAGCCGAGCACAATGTGCTGACCGCGGCATCCTGCACCACCAATTGCCTGGCCCCGGTGGTCAAGGTGATCCACGAGGCGCTGACCATCCGCCATGGCGTCATCACCACCATCCACGATGTCACCAACACCCAGACCATTGTCGATGCGCCCAAGAAAGACCTGCGCCGCGCCCGCTCGGCGCTCAACTCCCTGATCCCCACCACCACCGGCTCAGCCAGCGCCATCGGGATGATCTATCCCGAACTGGCCGGCCGGCTCGACGGGCTGGCGGTGCGGGTGCCGCTGCTCAACGCCTCGCTGACCGATTGCGTGTTCGAGGTTGCCCACGCCACCGACAGGGCGACGGTCAACGCCCTGTTTCGCAATGCCGCCGCCGGGCCGCTCAAGGGTATTCTCGGTCTTGAGGACCGGCCGCTGGTTTCGGCCGATTATCTCAATGATCCGCGCTCGACGATTGTCGACGGCCCGGCCACCCTGGTGACCGATGGCACCCTGGTCAAGGTGCTGGCGTGGTATGACAACGAGATCGGCTACGCCCACCGGCTGGTTGAACTGGCCCGCTTGGTCGCCGGATCGCTCTAAGTCCCATGCGCCACTATGCCCTGGTCACCGGCGCCTATTGGAGCTTCACGCTAACCGACGGCGCCTTGCGCATGCTGGTGCTGCTGCATTTTTATCGGCTAGGCTATTCGCCGCTCGAGCTGGCCTCGTTGTTTCTGCTCTATGAAATCGCCGGTATCGCCACCAACTTGCTGGGTGGCTGGGTCGGCGCACGGCTGGGGCTGGGGACCACCCTGTTCGCCGGACTGGCGCTGCAAATCGCCGCCCTCGTCATGCTGGCGATGCTCGATGCGAACTGGCCGCGCGCGCTGTCGGTTGCCTATGTGGTGGCCGCGCAAGGGGTCTCCGGCGTGGCCAAGGATTTCACCAAAATGAGCGCCAAAAGCGCGGTCAAGCAACTGGCCCCGGCCGGGGCTCATGGCGCCCTGTTCCGCTGGGTGGCGGTGCTGACTGGCTCGAAAAACGCCCTGAAGGGGGCGGGCTTTTTCCTCGGCTCGGCGCTGCTGGCAACCATCGGCTTTACCCCTTCGCTGCTCGCCATGGCCGGCGCGCTGGCGCTAGCGCTGGGGCTGTGCGCGTTGGCCCTGCCCCGCACCCTGGGCAAGGCCGCCGGCAAACCCGGGATACGCGCCCTGATCGTCAAATCGCGCAATATCAACTGGCTGAGCGGGGCGCGGCTTTTTCTGTTCGGCGCGCGCGATGTGTGGTTCGTCGTCGCCCTGCCGGTCTTCCTCTATGACAAGTTGGGCTGGTCATTTACCGCGGTTGGCGGTTTTCTCGCCGCCTGGGTGATCGGCTATGGCCTCATACAGGCCGGCGCGCCGCGGCTGACCGGGCGCTCACCCGATGGCATGAGCGGCGAGATTATCGCCGCGCGGCGCTGGGCCTTCGCCCTGGCGCTGATCCCGGCGGCGATCGGACTGGCGCTGGCCTGGCCGCTGCCGGCGCAAACCACGCTGATTGCCGGGTTGAGCGTCTTTGGTCTGGTCTTTGCGGTCAATTCCTCGCTGCATTCCTATCTGATCCTGCGCTTTTCCGATGCCGGCCAGACCGCCATGGATGTCGGCTTTTACTATATGGCCAATGCCGCCGGACGCCTGCTCGGCACCGTTTTGTCCGGCCTGATCTACCAGCTCGCCGGGCTGACCGGCTGCCTAGCGGCCTCCAGCATCATGATCGCCCTGGCCTGGGCGGGAGCCATGGCCTTGCGCCCGATGCGCTGATATAACGAAAGCGGCACAACGCGGGGCAGCATCATGAACTGGGATAAATTGCGCATTTTCCACGCCGTGGCCGAGGCCGGCAGCCTGACCCGGGCCGGCGACCAGTTGCATCTGTCGCAATCGGCGGTCAGCCGCCAGATCACCGCGCTGGAGGAGAGCCTCGGGGTCTCGCTGTTTCATCGTCACGCCCGCGGCCTCATTCTCACCGAACAGGGCGAGCATCTGTTCAAGACGGTGCACGAGATTTTCGCCAAGATCGAGATGACCGAGGCCCAGCTTCGCGACAGCAAACAAACCCCGCGCGGCGATTTGCGGGTCACCACCACCGTGGCCTTCGGCTCAACCTGGCTGACCCGGCGGATCGGCGAATTCATCGAGCGTTATCCCGAGATCAAGGTGCATATCATCGTCGCCGACCATGAACTGGATATTGGCATGCGCGAGGCCGACTGCGCCATCCGCTTCCATCCCCCGCAACAGCCCCACCTGATCCAGCGCCAGCTAGTGGTCGCGCATTATCACATCTATGGCTCACGCCGTTATCTCGAGCGCCATGGCGCGCCGGCCACCGCCAGCGACCTTGATGATCATGCCCTGATCGTTTACGGCCCCGGCGCGCCGGCGCCGCTGCGCAATGTCAACTGGATCATCAAGGCCGGCCCGACGCACCGACTGCGCGAACCGGTGCTGCGCATCAATAATATCTATGGCATTCTCAATGCGGTTGAAAGCGGCGTCGGCCTCGCCGCCCTGCCCGATTATCTCGTCCGCGGTCGGCCCGACCTGGTGCGGGTGCTGCCCGACCTCGAAGGCCCCAATTTCGTCACTTATTTTGTCTACCCTGAGGAATTGCGTGATTCAGTGCGGATCGGCGTTTTTCGTGACTTTCTTATCAGCAAAGTGGGCAAGACCGATCTCTAATTTTGCGGTGCACAAGATTTTTTATGATGAAAAATATTTTAGGAAATAGTTTAACTAATTGATATTAAAAATTTATACATTAGTCATGCAAATTATGCATGGCTGATTTGACGTTTTTATAGTGGTAATTTCACCCCGTAAAACCTAAGTTATTTCTCAGATGTTGCGTTGCAGCATCTAGCGGCGTCGGGTGTTGAGAGTTTTCCGATATCCGGCGCGGGTGCCCGCCCGTCCCTCCCCTTTTCCGGGCTGGCACCATTTCACTGTCTCTCTCAGACGTGAAGCCTCCCTATCCAAACTTTGCCGGGCCTCTTGGCCCGGCTTTCTTTTTTTGGACCCAGATCAGCGGTAAAGTCGCATGCCCTTCATCCCTTCATAGAGGGCGGCAACGAAGTCGCCATAGCCATTGAACAGCCGGGTGGGAATGCGCTCATTGGTGCCAAGCACCCGCTCAGAAGCCTGGCTCCAGCGCGGATGGGGCACCGCCGGATTGACATTGGCCCAAAAGCCATATTCCTTGTCCGCAATCGCCTGCCAGAAGGTGACCGGGCGGCGGTCGGTAAAGTGGAAACGCACGATCGACTTGATCGACTTGAAGCCATATTTCCACGGCACCGCCAGCCGCAACGGCGCGCCGAACTGATTGGCCGCCGGCTTGCCATAAACCCCGGTGACCAGAAACGCCAGATCATTGGTCGCCTCGGCCAGGGTAAGGCCCTCGCGGTAAGGCCAGGGGTACCACACCTGGCGTTGCCCCGGCGCCATGCGGCGATCAAGGAAGGTCTCCATCATGACATATTTCGCCCCCGACAAGGGCCGGGCCAGCGCCACCAGATCCTTCATCGCAAAGCCGGTCCAAGGCACCACCATCGACCAGGCCTCGACACAGCGGTGGCGGTAAACCCGCTCTTCCAGCGCCATGCGGCGGATTAAGCTGTCGATGTCCAACTCCTGGCGTTTTTCCACCATGCCGTCGAACACTACGGTCCATGGCCGGGTTTTCAGCCGGCGCGCCGCCTTGTAAATCTCCTTGTGGGCGCCGAATTCATAAAAATTATTATAGCGCGCCGCGACCGCCTCGGCGGTCAGGGGGCGGGTGGCCACAAATCGCGGATTGCGCAGCGCCGGATAGAGATCGGCAGTAGGGTCGCCCGATGGCTTCAGTGCGGCCAACGCCGGCGCACCGATGAGCGCCGCACCGCCAACCGCCCCCAGGCCGGCAAGCAGCGCCCGCCGGTCCAAGAACACATTTTCCGGTGTTGCCGCGGCCTCTGGAAGTTCCCATCCGCACCTTGATTTTATCAGCATGACCAAACCGTTATCTCAATTCCCATAATCTTTTCAAATAGCCCTTTGCGCCCTTTGCGCCAAGTCACATTGGCGTGACAGGCCGGCGGCGCCGCCGGCTTTCTTGACAGGACAAAAGCGGCCGGCTATGCCTGCCAGACATCAGAACCCCCGCCAAGCGGGAATGGGAGAGTATGTTCTGCACGGAAAACCCGAAGCCTCTTTTACACCGTTCCAGCCCCTGCCTCACGGCGGTGATCTGGCTGCCGCCACCCGCCGTTTCGGCCCGCCGCCGGGCGGCGTCTGGCTCGATTTGAGTACCGGCCTCAATCCCCTGGCCTACTCCGTGCCCGACCTGCCAGCCACCGCGTGGTCCCTGCTGCCCGACGCAGCCGCGCACCGCCGGCTCAAGGACGCGGCGGCGGGTTATTTCGACTGTGATCCCGATCACATCACCCCCGGCCCCGGCGCTCAGGGCTTGCTCCAGCTCCTGCCATTTTTGCGCCCGCCCGGCCGGGTGGCGGTTCTCGGCCCGACTTACGGCGAACATGAGGCTCGCTGGCGCGCCGCCGGTCACGAAGTGAGCGTGGTGACGGAACTGGCGGATGATACTGATGTAATGATTGTGGTCAGCCCCAATAATCCCACCGGCGCGCGCCATGCCCCGCAAGCGCTTCTCGAGCTGGCCCGCCGTCTGGCCCATCGCGGCGGCTGGCTGGTGGTCGATCAGGCCTTTGTCGATGACGCCCCCGCCGACGCCCTGCGCCCGGCGGGGGATGATACCGGGCTGATCGTGCTGCGCTCTTTTGGCAAGTTTTTCGGGCTCGCCGGCCTGCGTCTCGGCTTTGCGCTGACTGCCCCGGCGCTGGCCCGGCGCATCGCGGCGGCGCTGGGGCCCTGGGCGGTCAATGGCCCGGCGCTGGAAATTGGCGCCCGCGCACTCGCCGATCACGCCTGGATCGCCGCCGCCCGCGCCGCGCTCAAGACATGGGCCGGGCGCCGCGACCGGGCCTTGCAAGATGCCGGCCTGCGCCTGCTTGGCGGCACATGTCTGTTCCGGCTGGTCGAAACCGCGCGGGCCGGGGCGCTCTATAACGCCCTGGGCAAGGCCGGGGTGCTGGTGCGCCGCTTTGCCGACCAGCCCGACTGGCTACGCTTCGGCCTGCCCGGCGATGCCCCGGCGCTGTCCCGCCTGACTTGCGCCCTTCAAGAAGCCGGCCGGCCATGACCCTCGCCCTCACCCTGCTACGTCATGCACCGACCGATGCGCCGGCCGGCATTTTATCCAGCCGACCGGATCTGCCCGCCATTCTCGCTGATCAGCAGACCCGGCTGGCGGCGCTGGCCGCCGCTTTGCCGGCGATGCCGGCGTGGTACTCCAGCCCCTATAGGCGCTGCCGCGAGACCCTGGAGGCGGTGCTGGCGGCTCGCGGCGAAGCCACCGCCGCCGTCACCCTGATCGACGGTTTCCGCGAGCAGGATTTCGGCGAATGGGAGGGGCGCTCCTACGACGAGCTGTGGCGCGAGCTGGGCCCGGCCGGCTGGCGCTCCCCGGCCCGTATGCAGCCTCCCGGCGGCGAAAATTTCCTCGATGTTCTGGCGCGGGTGCGCGACGCGCTGGCGCAGATCGCCGCCGCTCCCGCCACCGAAGAGATTGTGCTCGCCGGCCATGTCGGCAGCATCCGCGCCGCCCTGGCCAGCGCGCTCGACCTGTCGCCCGAGGCCGCGCTGGCGCTAGCCATCGATCATCTGTCAACCACCCGGCTGGTCTATGCCGACGGCGTCTGGCGGGTCGATCATGTCAACCGTGTTTTTGGAGTATCCGCTGATGACTGAACCCCTGACCTCCCTGGATGAGTTGGCCCGCCTTGCCGCCGACCTGCCCGGCCCTAACGAGGCCGCCCGCGCCGCCGCCGCCGCCCGCCAGGCCAGCCTGACCAAACCAGCCGGCGCACTGGGCCGGCTGGAAGAGCTGGCGATCTGGCTTACCGCCTGGCAGGGGGTGGAAAAACCGCATCTTGAGGCGGCCCAGGCACTGGTTTTCGCCGGCAACCACGGAGTGACGGCGCGCGGCGTCTCCGCCTTTCCAAGCGACGTTACCAAGCAGATGGTGGCCAATTTTACCGCCGGCGGCGCGGCGATCAACCAGCTTTGCGCCGCCTATGACATCGATTTCCGGCTGATCGCGCTTGACCTCGACCAGCCAACCGCCGATTTCTGCGCCGCACCGGCGATGCGCGAGGCCGAGTTTCTCGCCGCGGTCGCCAGCGGCATGGCGGCGGTGGACCGCCACAGCGATATCCTCATTCTGGGGGAAATGGGCATCGGCAACACCACGGCGGCGGCGGCGATCTGCCATGGCCTGTTTGGCGGTGCGGCGCGCGACTGGGTGGGCCGGGGCACCGGCGTGGATGACGCCGGGCTGGCGCTCAAGGCGGCGGTTCTGGAGGAGGCCCAGGCCCGCCACCATGATGCCGCCAGCGGCCCGCTCGACATCGCGCGCCGGGTTGGCGGGCACGAGCTGGCGGCCATTCTGGGCGCGGTTCTGGCCGCCCGGCGCGCCGGCATTCCGGTCATCCTCGACGGTTTTGTCTGCACCGCCGCCGCCGCGCCGCTGGCCCGCCAGACCGCCGGCGCCCTCGACCACTGCCTTGCCGGTCATTGTTCGGCCGAGGCCGGCCACCGCCGGCTGCTGGATGCCCTGGCGCTGCCCCCCCTGCTCGATCTCGACATGCGGCTGGGCGAAGGCTCGGGCGCGGCGATGGCGCTGGGGGCGCTGCGCGGCGCGCTGGCCGCCCATAATGGCATGGCGACCTTCGAGGAGGCCGCGGTCAGCGAGAAAAGCACATGAGCGATGCCGAGCAGAACCGCCGCCATGCCGAGAAAATGGCTAAAATCAAGGCGGCGCGCGACAAGATGATGGCCGGCAAGACCCGAAGCAAGGGCCTCTTGATCGTTCACACCGGCAAGGGCAAGGATAAAACCACCGCCGCCATGGGCATGGTCATGCGCGCCGTCGGCCGGGGCATGAAAACCGGGGTGGTCCAGTTCATCAAGGGCGCGCAGGACACCGGCGAGAAACTCCTGCTCGACCGCTTCCCCGAGGTCTGCACCTTCAAGGTGATGGGCGAGGGCTTTACCTGGGACACCCAGGACCGCGCCCGCGACATCGCCGCCGCCGGCGCCGGCTGGAAGGCCGCGCTGGAGATGCTCGGCAATCCCGCCTATGATCTGGTGCTGCTCGACGAGTTAAACATCTGCCTGCGCTATGATTATCTGCCGCTCGGCGAGGTGCTGGCGGCGCTGGCCGCCCGGCCCGCGGATATGCATGTGATCATCACCGGGCGAGGCGCCCCCGAGCCGCTGATTGAGGCCGCCGATCTGGTCAGCGAAATGACCCTGATCAAACACCCCTTTCGCGCCGGGGTGAAAGCCCAGCCCGGCATCGAATTCTGAAAGCCCGGGAATGACGCCATGACCCGCCCCTTCCTCATCGCCCTGTTCTTCGCCAGCCTGATCGCGCCGGCCCATGCCGAAATAGCAAAGCGGATCGTCAGCATCAATCTGTGCGCCGACCAGTTGGTGCTGCTGCTTGCCAAGCGCGAGCATGTGCTCTCGGTCTCCGATCTGGCGCGCGACCCCGGCCTGTCGAATGTCGCCGAGGCGGCGCGCGGCATTGCGGTGAATTATGGCGATGCCGAGGACATTCTGCGCTACCGGCCCGATGTCGTGGTCTCCGGCCGGTTCCGCCAGAACGCCACCAACCGGCTTTTGCGCCGGCTGGGCATTCGGGTGGTGACCATCGAGTCGCCGCACAGCCTGCCGGACGTGCGCAAGATCATCCGTACTCTGGCCGCCGAGCTGGGCGTGCCCGAGCGCGGCCGGGCGGTAATTGCCGATCTGGACCGGCGCATTGCTGCCGCCCCTCTGCCGCCCGGGCCGCAAACAAGAAAGTTGCGGGTGGCCAATTATCAGTCGCGTCTGGGCTCCTATGGCCGCGGCTCGCTGGGCAATGACATTCTCGAGCGCGCCGGGGTGATCAATATCGCCGCCGAACTGGGCATCGCCAGTTTCGGTTTTCTGCCGCTCGAGACAATGATCGTCGCCAACCCGGATGTCTTGATCATGTCCGACACCCAACAGCCCGGCGCCTCGCTGGCCGATGCAATATTGGACCACCCGGTGTTCCGCCGCCTCGCCAGAACCAAGAAAATCATCCGGGTGCCGGCGAAATACTGGATGTGCGCCGGGCCCTGGGTGGGCGAGGCGCTGCGCCTGGTGCGCCGCGGTGTCTATGGAGCCCCCCGGCCATGAAACAGCTTCTTGATGACGCCGCCTTTGCGCTCACCTTGCTCACCCGCCTGCCACTTCCCGCACAGCAACCGGTACACTCCGACACCGCCCGCGCGGTCTGGGCCTTTCCGCTGGTTGGCGCGCTGGTCGGCCTGATCGCCGCGCTGTTCTATGCCGCTGCCCTCGCCCTCGGTCTGCCGCCGCTGCTTGGCGCGCTGATCGCCCTGGCCGCCAGCGCGCTGGTTACCGGCGCGCTGCATGAAGACGGCCTGGCCGATTTATGCGACGGGTTCGGCGGCGGCTGGGAGCGCGCCGCCAAACTGACCATCATGCATGACAGCCGGCTGGGCACCTATGGCGCGCTGGGGCTGTTTTTCGCCCTCGCCCTGCTCGCCGGGGCGATCGCCGCTCTGGCCGCCCCGCTGCCGGTTCTGGTCACCCTGATTGCCGCCGGCACGGTCTCGCGCGCCGCCATCGCGCTGGTTCTGCTGATTTTGCCTCCGGCCCGCAACGATGGGCTGGCCGCCACCGCCGCCAACGATAACCAGACTCGCTGCACGGTGGCGCTGGCGCTGGGCGCGCTGATCGCGATCCTCATGCTGGGGGTTTCCACCGGGCTGATCGCCGTGCTGGCCGCCGCCGCCGGCGGGTTGATTGTCGCCGCCCTCGCCCATCGTCAGATCGGCGGTTTTACCGGTGATGTGCTGGGCGCCGCCCAGCAGGTGGCGGAAATCGGCGTGCTGCTTGCCGTGGCGACGGGTGCCGCTTTCTATGTCGGCTAATGGCGTGGTTCTGCTCACCGCCCTGGTGGTTGACGCCCTGGTGGGCGATCCTGACTGGCTGTGGCGGCGATGCGGCCATCCGGTGGTCTGGATCGGCGCGGTAATCGCCCGGCTGGAGCGCTCCTGGAACCGGCCCGACCGCTCATCCCGGGCGCGCCAGCGCGCTGGTCTCGCCGCCCTCATCGTCGTGCTGGCGATCACCACCGCCATCACTGTTCCGCTGACCCTGGGACTGCGCGCACTCCCCTACGGCTGGGCGATCGAAGGTCTGCTGGCCGCCAGCCTGCTCGCCCAGCGCAGTCTTTATCATCATGTCGCCGCGGTCGTTGGCGCGCTGGCCGGCAGCGGGCTGGCGGCAGGACAGGCGGCGGTGGGCCGCATCGTCGGCCGGCGACCGGACGGGCTCGATCAGGCCGGGGTCTGCCGCGCCGCGATCGAAAGCCTGGCGGAAAATTTTTCCGACGGAGTGCTTGCCCCGGCGCTGTGGCTGGCGGTGGGCGGCCTGCCCGGCATTGCACTCTACAAAGCGGTCAATACCGCCGACAGCATGATCGGCCATCGCGATGCGCGCTACCGTGATTTTGGCCGCGCCGCCGCGCGGCTCGATGATGCGCTGAACCTGCCCGCCGCCCGGCTCGCCGGCCTGCTGCTGTGTGCCGCCCGGCCGCGCCGGCTCAAGGCGGCGCTGGCTATCATGCTGCGCGATGCCCGCCGCCACCGCTCGCCCAACGCCGGCTGGCCCGAGGCCGCCATGGCCGGCCAGTTGGGCCTGCGCCTGGCCGGCCCGCGCCGCTATGGTGATGCACCGCTCGATGAGCCCTGGCTGGGCGATGGCCCAAGGCCGGCCGACCCCGGCGACATTCGCACCGCCCTGCGGCTTTATCTGACCGCCTGCGCCCTGTTATGGGGGCTTGCCGGCGGCTTTTACCGCCTGCTCATTTAGGCGGCTTCATCTCCAGCGGCAGGCCGGCGGCCATCAACACCACCCGGCCCGCCAGTGCCGCCACCGCCTGGTGCAGCCGCCCGGCATGATCGCGAAACCCCCGGGCCAGCGCATTGTCGGGCACAATGCCCAGGCCAACCTCGTTGGACACCAGGATCACCGGCCCGGTCGCAGCGCGCAAGGCGGCGATCAACTGCCCGGTCTGGGCCTCGATGTCGGCCCCGGCGGCCATCAGGTTACTGAGCCACAAGGTCAGACAGTCAACCAGCACCACCCGCCCGGCGCCGGCCTCGCGGCTGATCGCACCGGGCAGATCAAGCGGCGCCTCCACCGTGCGCCAGCCATCGCCGCGATCGCTCTGGTGGCGGGCGATACGGGCGCGCATTTCCTCATCAAAGGCTTCGGCGGTGGCAATATAAACCCGCGCACCGCCAGCCTCGCCAGCCAGCGCCTCGCCATAACCGCTCTTGCCCGAGCGCGCCCCGCCCAGAATGAATGTCAGGGATGTTTTTGTTTCCATCAAGCTTTCCTTCCCGCCGGCCTACTATGTCAGCGCTTGACAGACCCGCGCAAGCCCACTATCACAGCCGACGTGATGAAGGGTCCCCTTTTGGGGATTGATAGGGAACCCGGTGCCATTCCGGGACTGCCCCCGCAACTGTGAGCGGCAAGTCCGTGCTCATTATTCCACTGGGAAACCGGGAAGGAGAGCGCGCGACGCAGAGCCGCAAGTCAGGAGACCTGCCCTTCGTCGTCGTCCTTCCAGCGACCGGGGTGCGTCGGTGGATGCGGGTTTTCCGTAGCGACGACATGGTGGAGTCGCCATGGTGGAAGCGGATGCCCGAAGACCCTTTTTCTCCTTCCCTCCCTTTCATTCTGGCGCTCCGTAATGGAAACGTTATGGGAGTGAAGTAATGATTTTTATACGCAGTCTTTTGCCCGGCGCGGCGCTTGTCCTGACCGCCAGCCCCCTGCTGGCCGCCGAGGCCACCAGTGCCCCGCACAAACCCGCCGATGAAATCGTGGTGTCCGCAACCCGCACGCCAACCTCGATAAACCGGGTCGGCAACAGTATTTCCGTAATTACCGCCGACGATATAGCCAGCCGTCAGGAAGTTCTGGTCTCCGACATCCTGCGCCAGGTGCCCGGCATCACCTTGTCGCGCAATGGCGGTGTTGGCGGCATAACCTCGGTGCGCATTCGCGGTGCTGAATCAGAACAGACGGTCACCCTGATCGACGGCATCGAGGTCAACGATTTAAGCACCCCGGGCGGGGGCTATAATTTCGCCCATCTGCTGACCGATGACATCGAGCGCATCGAAGTATTGCGCGGCCCGCAGAGCACGCTTTACGGCTCCAACGCGATCGGCGGCGTGGTCAATGTCATCACCCGCACACCGCAGGCCCCGCTGGAGATGTTCGGCGTTGCCGAGGGCGGCTCGTTTTCCACCTACCGCGCCAATGCCGGCATCGGCACCCGCCAGGACAGCTATTACGCCATGCTGTCGGGCAGCTATTATGACACCAGGGGCATCTCGAGCGCCGACAAGGCCAATGGCTTTAGCGAAAAAGACGGCTATAACAACGCCAGTCTGTGGGCCAAGGGCGGGGTAACCCTGTCGGACGCCATTGAGGTCGGCGGCACGTTGCGCTATTCCGACGGCAAGAACGAGTTCGATTCCTTCGATTTTGTCCTTGGAGTCAAAGACGGCAATGAGAAGGGCCATACCGAAGAGCTGAACGGCTCGACCTTTCTCAAGGCCGCGCTGCTTGAGGGCCGCTTTGAAAACCTGCTGCGGGTCAACTGGGCGAAAACCACCCGCACCAATTTCACCGATAACGCCGCCTCGTTCAAGGCCAAGAGCGATCGGCTCAATTTCGAATATCAGGGCACCTTTCACCTTAACGAGAACCACCTGATCACCGCCGGCGCCAAAGCCGAAAACAACAAGATCCGCACCGAATCATTTGGCGCCTTCGCCTCGATGGTGCGCGGACAGGCCGATATCAACAGTCTTTACGCCCTCTATCAGGGCACCCTGATCGAGGCCCTCACCGTCACCGCCGGGGTACGCTATGACGATCACGAAACCTTCGGCGGCCACACCACCCTGCGCTTTAGCGGCGCTTATGATATCGCCCAAAGCGGCACCATTATCCGCGCCAGCTGGGGCGAGGCCTTCAAGGCCCCCACCCTGTTTCAGCTGTTTTCCAGTTTTGGCAACCCGGCGCTGAAACCGGAAACCGCCAAAGGCTGGGACGCCGGGGTGGAGCAGCGCTTTCTGGGCGGCGATGCGCAGGTAAGCGCGACCTATTTCTGGCGCAAGACGCAGAACCAGATCGATTTCAGCTTCGCCACCTTCAGCTACGCCAACATCAGCCGCACCCGCGCCCGGGGGCTCGAACTAACGGGGGAGATCTCCCTGGGCCCCAGTGTCTGGCTCAGCGCCAATTACACCTATACCGCCGCGCGCAACCTTGACACCGGCGCCCATCTGGTGCGCCGGGCGCGCAACTCCGCCAATGCGACCGCCGAATGGCAGATCACCGAGCGGCTGAAAAGCGTGTTGGGCGTCGAATATACCGGCAAGCAGGACGATAATGGCGGCCGCCGGCTGGACAGCTTTGTGGTGGTTGACCTGCGCGCCTCCTATGCGCTTACCGACACCCTCGAGCTGTTCGGCCGGGTGGAAAACCTGTTTGACGAGAACTATCAGCAGATCACCGGCTATGGCACGCCGGGGCGCAGCGCCTTTGGCGGCGTGCGCGCCAAGTTCTGAGGAGAGGGGGAGGCTTGGGGGCCGGGCCGCCCGCCCGGTCCTCACCTTTTGAGCACCGCTGCTTGAAGAAAATCAGTTCTTGAGTTGTAAACGCCGCTCGTGGGGCGCGAAAACCTCGAAATCGATCCCGGCTTTTCGCGCATAGGCCACCGCCGCATCCTTGTCGGGAAATTTAAGGCGTATCTGGCGGCAGGTGTCATCGGAGCCGACCCAGCCCATCAGCGCATCATGATGCTGCGCGCGGTGGGGGGCATAGTCCAGCACCCATTTTTGCGCATTCGCCCGCCCCGACTGCATGGCATTTTTCGCAGGCCGATAAATTCTCGCCAACATCGCCAACCTCATTTTTTGCAGGTTTCCGTTCGCCGCAAAACATAGAGCACTTTGCGCTTCTATGGAATCAATTTGATGGGGGAAAAGACCTCAGGCAGGGCGCTGGACATCAGACGAAAGCCGCCGCCACCCAAGAAGCCCTTTTCTTGCCCGGATATTGGGGGTAAATTGCATTTACTGTTGGTCGTTTGCCTCCTTTTCCGGACCGCCTTGCATTTGGAGAATGGCGCCCACTCAACCAGCCGATGCCTCATACTCCCTGAAATCCTAGGTATTACCCGACTCATGCCGCTTACCGACACCCCCCTTGTTTCCGTGATCATGCCCTGTTTCAATGACGCCGCCTTCATCGGCGAGGCCATTCAATCGATCCTTGCGCAGGATTACCGCAATCGTGAAATTATTGTTGTTGACGACGGGTCAACCGATAATTCCATTGATGTCATTCGCTCGTTCGGATCCGATGTCATTCTGCTTACCCAGGAAAATGCCGGCTCGGCAATTGCACGGAATTTTGCTCTCCAGCAGGCAAGCGGGGAACTGATCGCATTTCTTGATTCCGACGACGCCTGGCTTCCCGGAAAGCTCCGCACCCAGGTCAACTTCCTGAAGACCAATCCGGGCATTGGAGCCTGCTTTACGGCATTCCATCACTGGTGGCCAGATGGCGATGGGCTGTATCCGGACGTGGCCTCGTTTCCTCTACCGGAAAAAGAGGGGCCGAAAAAAAATGCAACCATCGAATGGTGCTATCCTGACCTGTTGCTGAAGTTTCCGTTTTGGACGGGAACAGCCTTGATTCCACGAACCGTCATTGAGAAAGCCGGCCCTTTCAATCCTGAACTGCGTGTGGGCCAGGATTACGATCTTTGGATACGTATCGCCACGAAATACAAGATTGCCTTCTTGGACTTAAAGACAGCTCTCTACCGTAAAAATCCTACGAGTAATACCAAATGGTTTCACAAGAAAAATTACCGCGCTCTTATTGTGGAAAATGCACTGGAACGCTTTGGAAAGACTGGCGCTGACGGAAAAACAATTAACGAAGAGGCCCTTGCCCTCAAATTGTCCAGCCTCTGGCAGTCTTACGCCCGCGGTGCGATACAGGCCGGGGAGCGGGGAATTGCCGTCATGGCTCTCGACAAGGCCATATCATATCGCAAGAACGCAAAACTGTTCGCCGTAAACATGGGATGCCGAATCCCCGTTATATTCCGCCTTTTTCATGCATATCTGAAACACAAGATAGGCGCGCTTCCCGTAAGAAACTACTAAACCCAGGATGCTTGCTTTCACGCCGCCAAGCTGGCCTGCTCCACCAGGGTGACGATATCGTCCATGATGGAGGTGATCTTGTAATCCTTGGGGGTATAGACCCGGGCGACCCCGGCTTGGCGCAACTGTTCGGCGTCCTCGGGCGGAATGATGCCGCCGACGATTACCGGAATATCGCCCAGGCCGCGCTCGCGCATTCTCGCCAGAACATCGCCGACCAGCGCGATATGGCTGCCCGACAGGATTGACAGGCCGACCACATGCACCCCCTCTTCAAGCGCGGCGTTGACGATTTGCGCCGGGGTCAGGCGGATGCCATCATAAACCACCTCCATGCCGCAATCACGCGCCTTGACCGCGATCTGTTCGGCGCCGTTGGAATGGCCGTCGAGCCCCGGCTTGCCGACCAGAATTTTAAGCCGCCGGCCGAGCCGGGCCGACAGCGCCTCGATGCGCGCATGCACCGCCCCGTCCTCGCCCGCCAGATTGGCCGTGGCGTTCACCCCGGTGGGCGCGCGATATTCGCCGAACACCTCGCGCAGCACCTGGGCCCATTCGCCGGTGGTCACCCCGGCATGGGCGGCGGCAATCGAGGACGGCATGATGTTGCGCCCCTCACCGGCCGCCGCACGCAGCTCGCCCAGCGCCTTGGCCACCTTTTTGTCGTCGCGCCCGGCGCGCCATGCCTCAAGCCGCTCGATCTGCTCGGCCTCGGCCGCCTCATCAACACTCAAAATGCCGCCGTCGTCCTCGCTGAGCAGCGGCGAGGGCGCGGTTTCGGTATATTTATTGACCCCCACCACGATGTTCTCGCCCGCCTCGATCGCCGCCAGCCGGCGGGCATTCGAATCGACAAGCTGCTGCTTCATATAGCTGCTCTCGACCGCGGCCACCGCACCGCCCATAGCCTCGATACGGGCCAGTTCGTCGCGCGCCTGGGTCTTGAGCTCCTCGACCCGGGCGGCGATCACCGGCGAGCCGTCGAACAGATCGCCATAGTCCAGCAAATCGGTCTCATAGGCGACAATCTGCTGCAGGCGCAGGCTCCACTGCTGATCCCACGGTCGCGGCAGGCCCAGCGCCTCGTTCCAGGCCGGAAGCTGCACCGCCCGCGCCCGCGCCCGTTTGGACAGCACCACCGCCAGCATCTCGAGCAGAATGCGGTAAACATTGTTTTCCGGCTGCTGTTCGGTCAGCCCCAGGCTGTTGACCTTCACGCCATAGCGAAAGCGACGATATTTCTCCTCTTCGACCCCATAGCGCTCGCGGGTGATTTCATCCCACAGATCGACAAAGGCGCGCATCTTGCAGATCTCGGTGACAAAGCGGATGCCGGCATTGACGAAAAAGCTGATGCGCCCGACGACGCGGGGGAAATCCGCCGCCGGCACCTGGCCGGAATCGCGCACCGCATCGAGCACCGCAATGCCGGTGGCCAGCGCATAGGCCAGTTCCTGGACCGGCGTGGCGCCAGCCTCCTGCAAGTGATAGGAACACACATTGGTCGGGTTCCAGCGCGGAATCTCGCGATAGGTGAAACTAACGATATCGGTGATCAGCCGCATCGACGGGCCGGGCGGAAAAATATAGGTGCCACGGCTGAGATATTCCTTGATCAGGTCGTTCTGCACCGTGCCCGACAGCGCCTGGCGGGACGCACCCTGCTCCTCGGCGGCGGCGATATAAAGCGACAACAGCCAGGCGGCGGTGGCGTTGATCGTCATCGAGGTGTTCATGCGCTCCAGCGGAATGTCGCGAAACAGGGTGCGCATATCGCCCAAATGACACACCGGCACCCCCACCTTGCCAACCTCGCCGCGCGCCAGCACATGGTCGGCGTCATAGCCGGTCTGGGTCGGCAGATCGAAGGCCACCGACAGGCCGGTCTGGCCGCGCGCCAGATTGGTGCGATAAAGCGCATTCGACGCCGCGGCCGACGAATGGCCGGAATAGGTCCGGATCAGCCACGGTCGATCACGCCCGGTCTTGCCCGCATCCCCCGTCATTCGCATCCTCCGATCTCTTGTTTCAAAATCCCCCGCACCCGGGCAGCTTCATTTCACTCTGGACGACAGCATTGAAATATCATATGAAATTTTGCGCTGCAAAAACTAATCATAATAAGATCTGGCAGCATTCGCAATTATGGCTCATTGCCTTGCACCAATAGGGGAGCTAGGGTTGTGCGGCGCAACAGAGCCAGGGTGAGAAATCCGCCTCTCGCAGAGGGTAAACGGTTAGGGGAAAGGGACAAAAGCCATGTCCAGCGAACATAAGGCCACCGGGACCGCCGAAGGACCCGAGTTGAAGGATCTCTATGATGTCGGTGAAATTCCGCCGCTGGGCCATGTGCCCAAAAAGATGCACGCCTGGGTGATTCGCCGCGAGCGCCATGGAACACCCGACAAGGCGATGAAGCTGGAGGTGGTGGACACCCCCGAGATCGATTCGCACGAGGTGCTGATTCTGGTGATGGCCGCCGGGGTCAACTATAACGGGGTATGGGCCGCCCTGGGCACGCCGGTATCGGTGTTCGACGTGCACAAGGCCGACTACCATATCGCCGGCTCCGACGCCTCGGGCATCGTCTATGCGGTGGGCGCCAAGGTAAAGCGCTGCAAGGTTGGCGACGAAGTGGTGGTGCATTGCAACCAGTCGGACGGCGACGACGAGGAATGCAACGGCGGCGACCCGATGTTCTCGCCCTCTCAGCGCATCTGGGGCTATGAAACCCCGGACGGCTCCTTCGCCCAGTTCGCCCGGGTGCAGGCCCAGCAGGTGATGCCGCGGCCGCGCCATCTGACCTGGGAGGAAAGCGCCTGTTACACCCTGACTCTGGCCACCGCCTACCGCATGTTATTCGGCCACCGGCCGCACACCCTGCGCCCGGGCCAGAATGTGCTGGTGTGGGGCGCTTCGGGCGGTCTGGGCTCGATGGCGATCCAGTTGATCGCCACCGCCGGGGCCAACGCCATCGGGGTGATCTCCGACAACTCGAAACATGATTTCGTGCTCTCCCTGGGCGCCAAGGGGGTGGTCAACCGCAAGGACTTCGATTGCTGGGGCCAGCTTCCGCCGGTGAACGACGCCGGCGGCTATGGTGCCTATATGAAAGAGGTGCGCAAATTCGGCAAGGCGATCTGGGCGGTTACCGGCAAGGTCGTCGATGTCGACACCGTGTTTGAACACCCCGGCGAGGCCACTTTTCCGGTCTCCTGCTTTGTGGTCAAACGTGGCGGCATGGTGGTGTTCTGCGCCGGCACCACCGGCTATAATCTGACCATGGATGCCCGTTTCGTGTGGATGCGCCAGAAACGTATCCAGGGAAGCCATTTCGCCAATCTCAAGCAGGCCTCCCAGGCCAACAAGCTGGTTATTGAGCGCCGCATCGATCCGTCGATGTCGGAGGTGTTCACCTGGGCCGACATCCCCACCGCCCATATGAAAATGCTCAATAACGAGCATCGGCCGGGCAATATGGCGGTGCTGGTAAGCGCCCGCTACCCCGGTCTGCGCACCCCGGAAGACGCCATCGAAGCCGCCAAGGAATAAGAAAGATCCTCCCATGCCCGCCGTTGCCCCTGACACTCTTTTCGCCTCCTGCCGCCAAGCGCTCAGCGCCGCCGACGCGCTGAAGATCGCCGCCCGCAACGCGGTGCGCACACTGGTGGTGGTCGATGGCCACGTCAAACGCGCCGCGCTGGAAGACCATCAGTTCGCCGCCCATGGCTTTGCCTGGTTTTCCACCTATGTCGAGGCCCTGCGCCAGCTTCTTTCCTGGGCCGAACGGCTGGAGGGCGAAGGCCGGCTGGGCGAGCTGGAGCGACTGATCCTGCAGGTCGGTTACGGCGAATATCTCGCCCAGCTTGCCGGCGGCATCCCGATGAGCCAGACCGAAATGGTGCGTCCCGCCGACATGGGGGTGGGCGAAGACGAGCTTGCCGCCTATCTGGCCAGCCCCGCGGTCAAGGACCTGATCGCCGGCGGCAACAGCGAGGCGGCGCGCCGGCGCATCGCCGAGCTGGTGGCCGATTCGGCCCCGACCGGTGATTTCGGTGATACCGGGCTTGACGACATGCTGACCATGGTGCGCGACCAGTTCCGCCGCTTCGCCGAGGAAAAAGTCGTCCCCAACGCTCATGAATGGCATCTCGAGGATGTGCTGATCCCCATGGAGATCATCGACCAGATGGGCGAGATGGGAGTGTTCGGCCTGACCATTCCGGAGGAATACGGCGGCTCGGGCCTGGGCAAGATCTCGATGTGCGTGGTCTCGGAGGAGTTGAGCCGGGGCTATATCGGCGTCGGCTCGCTGGGCACCCGCTCGGAAATCGCCGCCGAGTTGATCCTCAACGGCGGCACCGAAGAGCAGAAAAAATACTGGCTGCCCCGGATCGCCAGTGCCGAGATTCTGCCCACCGCGGTGTTTACCGAACCCAATACCGGCTCCGATCTGGGCTCGCTGCGCACCCGCGCGGTGCGTGACGGCGCGGTCTACCGGGTGACCGGCAACAAAACCTGGATCACCCATGCCGCCCGCGCCGACGTCATGACCCTGCTGGCGCGCACCAACCCCGACGAGCCCGGCTACAAGGGCCTGTCCATGTTCCTGGCCGAAAAGCAGCGCGGCACCGAGGACGACCCCTTCCCCACCCCGGGCATGACCGGCGGCGAAATCGCGGTGCTCGGCTATCGCGGCATGAAGGAATATGAACTGGGCTTTGACGGCTTCGAGATCAAGGCGGAAAACCTGCTCGGCGAGGAAGAAGGCAATGGCTTCAAACAGCTCATGACCACCTTCGAATCGGCACGCATCCAGACCGCGGCGCGGGCCATCGGCGTTGCCCAGGCGGCGATGGAGCTGGGCCTGACCTACGCCCGCGAGCGCATCCAGTTCGGCAAGCCGATCTACGCCTTCCCGCGGGTATTTGGCAAAATCGCCATGATGGTGGTCGAGCTGATGATGGCCCGCCAGATCACCTATTTCGCCGCCAATGAAAAGGACGAGGGCATCCGCTGCGACCTGGAGGCCGGCATGGCCAAGCTGCTGGCCGCGCGCATCGCCTGGGCCAATGCCGACAACGCCCTGCAAATCCATGGTGGCAACGGATACGCCCAGGAATACGCCATCAGCCGGGTGCTGTGCGACGCGCGTATTCTCAATATTTTCGAAGGCGCCGCCGAAATCCAGGCCGAGGTGATCGCCCGGCGTCTGCTCGAGGGCAATTAGGGGCCAGCGCCCCTCCCCTAATCGTGGCTGAATTTCTTATAGCGGATCCGGTGGGGCTGGTCGGTCTCGGCGCCCAAACGGCGGTGACGGTCGGCTTCGTAATCGGCGTAATTGCCCTCGAACCACACCACCGAGCTGTCGCCCTCGAAGGCCAGCATATGGGTGGCGATACGGTCGAGAAACCAGCGGTCATGGCTGATGATGACGGCGCAGCCGGCAAAATCCTCCAGCGCCTCTTCCAGCGCGCGCAGGGTATCAACGTCGAGATCATTGGTCGGCTCGTCGAGCAGCAGCAGATTGGCGTTCTGGCGCAGCATTTTGGCAAGATGCACCCGGTTGCGCTCGCCGCCTGACAAAACCCCGACCTTTTTCTGCTGATCGGCGCCCTTGAAATTGAACGCCCCGACATAGGCCCGGCTCTGCACCTCGCGCTTGCCCAGCTCGAACACGTCGAGCCCGCCGGAGATCTCCTCCCACACCGTCTTTTTGTCATCAAGCACATCGCGCGACTGGTCGACATAGGCCATGACAACGGTCTCGCCGATGGTGATGGTGCCGCCGTCCGGCTGGTCCTGGCCGGTAATCATGCGAAACAGCGTGGTCTTGCCCGCGCCATTGGGGCCGATCACCCCGACGATCGCCCCCGGCGGCACCCGGAAGCTCAGATCATTGATCAGCAATTTGTCGCCAAAACCCTTTTGCAGATGCGCAGCATCGATCACCCGGTCGCCCAGGCGCGGCCCGGAGGGAATGACGATCTGGGCCCGGCCCATCTGTTTTTCCTCCGCCCGGGCGCGCAAGTCGTTATAGGCATTGATCCGCGCCTTGCTTTTGGCCTGGCGGGCGCGCGGCGACTGGCGGATCCATTCCAGCTCGCGCGCCAGGGTGCGCTGACGGGCTTCCTCGGCGCGGCTTTCCTGGGCCAGCCGCTGGCGTTTTTGTTCCAGCCAGGCGGTGTAATTGCCCTCATAGGGAATGCCCTGGCCGCGATCCAGCTCGAGAATCCAGCCGGTGACATGATCGAGGAAATAGCGGTCATGGGTGATGATCACCACGGTGCCGGGGTATTCCTCGAGGAAATGCTCCAGCCAGGCGACCGATTCCGCGTCGAGGTGATTGGTCGGCTCGTCGAGCAGCAGCATGTCGGGGTGCTCGAGCAACAGCCGGCACAAGGCGACCCGGCGGCGCTCACCGCCCGACAGGGTGGCCACCGCCGCATCGCCCGGCGGGCAGCGCAGGGCATCCATGGCGATCTCGACCGTGCGCTCAAGGTCCCATGCGCCGGCGGCCTCGATCTGCTCCTGCAATTCGCCCTGTTCGGCAATCAGGGCGTTCATTTCATCATCGTCCATCGGCTCGGCGAAACGCGCGCTGATCGCCTCGAAACGATCGAGCAAATCCCGGGTCTCGCGCACCCTCAGCATGACATTGCCCCGCACATCGAGCGCTGGGTCAAGCTCGGGCTCCTGGGGCAGATAACCGATGCGTACCCCCTCGGCCGCCCAGGCCTCGCCGCCAAACTCAGTCTCCACCCCGGCCATGATCTTGAGCAGCGTCGACTTGCCCGCGCCATTGGTCCCCAGCACGCCGATTTTCGCGCCGGGCAGAAACGACAGGGAAATCCCCTTGAGAACCTGCCGGCCGCCGGGATAGGCCTTGGTCAGATCCCGCATCACATAGACATATTGATAGGACGCCACAATCCTCTCCTTTTGCGTGAAAGAGGGTCCTAGCGCAAAATGGTCCGGATCACTAGCGTTTTTCGGCAGTGGCTCAGCGCCGGGAAAAAGGCCCCGGTTTATCCCCGCCGTTCGCCACCGCCCGGCGCAGCCAGCGCCGCGCCCGGTCCGTTTTGCCCAGGCTTTCCAGACAACAGGCCAGGCCATACATGGCGGCGCCGTTTTTCGGCAATTTGTCGATCACGGTGCAAAACAGCTCGCCCGCCGTGGCGAAACGGCCGCGATGATAGTGCGCCCAGCCAAGGGTGAGTTGCGCCTCGGCGCTGTCCGGCACCTTTTCCAGCGCCCGGACCGCCAGCCGCGCCGCCTCGTCATGGTCCCCCAGATCGTTGAACAGCTGGCCAGCCAGGGCCAGCGAGACCACATCGGGCGTGGGCAGGGCGGCGATGGTTTGCGCCCGCTGGCGGGCGCGGCGCTGATCATGACGCGCCAGCTCCAGCGCCCCGAGCCGGCACAGCGCCGGCGCATAATCGGGATATTTCGCCACCACCCGGACATAGGCGCGGCGCGCCCGCTCGCCCTCACCGATGCGTTCAAAACGCCGGGCGCGCGCGACCGCATAGGCGGCGCGCCAGTCCAGCCGGTCGCCCAGCGCTCGTCTGAGCGCCGGGGCCAGCGCCTGAAAATTAACCCCAGTCTGACGCCACCAGCGTTGCAGCCGGCGCGCGATCTCTTGCGGCAGGGACTGTGCCCCCTGCTGGCGATAGAGGCGCTCCAGCGCCTGATGAAAGGGGGGCGAAGCAGTCTCGGCCGTACCATCGCCGCCGGTCTGCAAAATAGCGGCCTTTTCGAAATAGCTCCGGGCCTGGCGCGCATCGCCCGAACGTTCGGCCATCTGTCCCAGCATGAACCAGGCGTTGGCCGCCGCCGGATCCCCGCCACCCGGCGCACCGGGAGAGCCAAAGCTGCGCGCCAGATCGCCGGCTTTACGCTGGCGGTGCGCATGGCGCAAAACACCCGACCGGGGAACCGGCGTTCCCGAAACAACGGTTTTATTCACAACCCGCCTCTCACCCAAGGCCGCGCTTTCTTGCGCTGGTGGCCGTTCAACTCAGGGCCAACCTAGCGGGAGGTGGTTAAAAAACGGTTGTAGCAGGAAGGGTTATGTGTCGAGAAAGCTGCGCAGCTTGCGCGACCGGGAGGGGTGCTTGAGCTTGCGCAGCGCCTTGGCCTCGATCTGACGAATGCGCTCGCGGGTGACCGAGAACTGCTGACCAACCTCCTCGAGGGTGTGATCGGTGTTCATGCCGATGCCAAAGCGCATCCGCAACACCCGTTCCTCACGCGCAGTGAGCGAGGCCAGCACCCGTGTCGTGGTTTCGCGCAAATTGCCGTGGATCGCCGAATCGAGCGGCTGAATGGCGTTCTTGTCCTCGATGAAATCGCCCAGATGGCTGTCTTCCTCGTCGCCGATCGGGGTCTCCAGGCTGATCGGCTCCTTGGCGATCTTGAGCACCTTGCGCACTTTTTCAAGCGGCATCGAGAGTTTTTCCGCCAGTTCTTCCGGGGTCGGCTCGCGGCCGATCTCGTGCAGCATCTGGCGCGAGGTGCGCACCAGCTTGTTGATGGTCTCGATCATATGCACCGGAATGCGGATGGTGCGCGCCTGGTCGGCGATCGAACGGGTGATCGCCTGGCGGATCCACCAGGTGGCATAGGTCGAGAATTTATAGCCGCGGCGATATTCGAATTTGTCCACCGCCTTCATCAGGCCGATATTGCCCTCTTGAATGAGATCGAGGAACTGCAGGCCGCGGTTGGTGTATTTCTTGGCGATCGAGATCACCAGCCGCAGATTGGCCTCGACCATTTCCTTCTTGGCGATGCGGGCCTCGCGCTCGCCCTTTTGCACGGTGCGCACGATGCGCCGCAACTCGGCGATCTGGAGCCCGGTTTCCTTGCTGACCGCGGCGATATGGTCGCGCAGGTTTTCCACCGTTTCGTGCTCGGCCTCGGCAAACTCCTTCCAGCCCTTGCCGGGAAGCTGCGCCACCCTCGACAACCACTCCGGGTCCAACTCGCGCCCTTCGTAATGTTCGATAAAGGTCGGCCGGGCGATGCGATAGCTTTCAGCCAGACGCAACAGCTTGCCCTGCAGGGTGACCAGCCGCCGGTTGATGCCATAAAGCTGATCGACCAGTTGTTCGATGCTGTTGTTATTCAGATGCAGGGAATTGACGTTGCGCACAACCTCGTCGCGCAGCTTGCGATAGCGTTTTTCCTGCGCCGCCGGCAGCACCTCGTTTCTGAGCGCCGCCTGAAACCGCTGTTCCTGAAGCTTGCTGAGTTTTTTATAGACCACCGAAATATGCTTGAAGGTTTTCAGCACCTCCGGCTTGAGCGCCTCCTCCATCGCCGACAAGGAGATGGTGTTTTCCTCGGCTTCGTCATCCTTGTCATCCTTGTTGTCGGCCGTCTCGCCTGTCGTTCCATCCGTCGGCTGGTCAGCCTCACCGGCCGCCTTGTCGGCCCCCTCATCGGCGGCCTCTCCGACGACCTTTTCGACAACCTCCTCGGCTGCTTCCCCGGCGGCTTGCGTGACACTCTTTTCGGCGGCTTGCGTGACACTCTTTTCGGCGGCTTGCGTGACACTCTTTTCGGCCGCTTGCGCGACACTCTTTTCGGCGGCTTGCGTGACACTCTTTTCGGCCGCTTGCGCGACACTCTTTTCGGCCGCTTGCGCGGCGGGCGGCGGGGGTGGCGCCGGCGCCGCTTTCACCCCGTCGGGGCCGGCGCCATAGGTCGCATCCAGGTCGATCACCTCGCGCAACAGCATGTCATCGACCACCAGCAGGTCATGCCATTCCGAAACGGCGCGGAAGGTCAGTGGGCTTTCGCACAGCCCCTGGATCATCGCCGCCCGGCCGGCCTCGATGCGCTTGGCGATGGCGATCTCGCCTTCGCGCGACAACAGCTCGACACTACCCATCTCGCGCAAATACATACGCACCGGATCATCGGTGCGATCGATCTCGGTCGCCGCCGCCTTGGCCGGCTTGGCGACTTTTTCCGGTGCCGGCGCCGGTTCCTCGGCTTCTTCCTGTTCCTCGTTTTCTACCACATTGATGCCCATCTCCGACATCATCGCCATGATGTCTTCGATCTGCTCGGAGGAAAGCTGTTCTTGCGGCAGGGCCTTATTGATTTCGTCATAGGTAACGTAGCCGCGCTCCTTGGCCTGCGCGATCATCTTCTTGACCGCCTGCTCCGAAGCCCCGATCAGCGGGCTGTCTGTGGTTTCCTCGCGGCTGCTGTCGGCTTTGGCCGCTTCCGAAGTTTCCACCATTTACTTCATGCTCCTAGCGGGCGATCCGCCCGTATAAAACCGGCCGCCCACACAAAAACCGGCCCCATCAGGCACTATCCCTGCCTGATGCGACGCCATAGCCATCCAGGGTCGCCTCGTCACCCTCGCCTCGGGCCAATTCCGCCTGCAAGGCGCACAGCCGGGCGAAATTCTCTTCCGTCGGATCTTCCGCCAGCACCGCTTCGGCCGCCTTGAGCTGTGTCTCCAGCGCCGCGCGGTGGTGCCGGCTGACCAGATGCTGCCACCCCCGATCGACATCTTCAGCCGCCGTGCCGGCTTGCGCGAACCATGCGGCCTTGGCGCTGCCAAACCTCTCCAGACGCTCGATGGTGATCGTCCAACCCTTCTGTTGCAACTGGTCTTTCAGAGCCCGGCTGTCAAGGTCTGAATGACAAGCGGCCATGTGTATGATTTCACCGCGCAATCTGTCAAGTTCATCGACCATGAATTCGAGAGTCGCGAATTCCTCGCCATGGCGCTCCAGAATATCCGGGTGATTGAGCACCGCCAGCACGAAAAGCCGCTCGCGCTCCAGCGAAACCGCTCCCTGGCGGCGCGCCAGCGAGGACCGGCGCAATTCGCCGCTGGCCCGGCGCGGTGTCTGATATGACATCCGATGCGATGCCTGGCTCCCTGGCCGGCCGGTGGGCGCTGCGCGGCGCAATCCGCCCAGCAGTTCGTCGAGTCGGCCCTGAAAATCCGCCCGGTAATAGTCGCGTACCCGCGAATCACCAATCCGCCGGACCAGGGCGTCAAGCCGTTCTTCCAGGCCGGCGCGCTGTTCCGGGGTGTCGGTGCGCCCGGCACCAAGCTCGCCGCGCCACAGCACCTCGATCAGCGGGCTGGCCGCCTCGACCACCTGATCAAAGGCCGCCCGGCCCTGGCTGCGCAGCAGGCTGTCGGGGTCCTGCCCCTCGGGCAAAAAGGCAAAGCGCAGGGAAAACCCCGGCTTGAGCAATTCCAGCGCCCGGTCGGCGGCGCGATGGGCAGCGCGCAGGCCGGCCTTATCGCCATCGAAACACAGCACCGGCTCGGGGCTCAGCCGCCACAGCTCGCGGAGCTGGTCTTCGGTCAGCGCGGTGCCAAGCGGAGCGACAACATGGCAAAGCCCGGCCTGGTCGAGCGCGATGACATCCATATAGCCCTCGACCACCAGCACCCCGGCGGCCTGGCGGCTGGCCTCGCGGGCCCCGGCCAGATTATAGAGCAGCCGGCCCTTGTGAAACAGCGGGGTCTCCGGCGAATTGAGATATTTCGCCCGCGCCTCGCCCAGGGTGCGGCCGCCAAAGGCCACCACCCGGCCGCGGCGGTCGGTGATCGGAAACATCACCCGGCCGCGAAACCGGTCATAGCTCTCGCCGCCATCTTCCGGCTGGATCAGCAGACCGCCCTCGATCAGCCGGCTTTCGGCGATGCCGCGCGCGATCAGACCGTCCTTGAGGGCGCTGCGCCGGTCGGGCGCGAAGCCGAGACGGAAACGGGCGATGGCCGCCTCATCCAGCCCGCGCCGGCGCAAATAGTCCCGCGCTCCGGCGCCCATGGTGGCGGCGAGATGCTGGGAAAACCAGTCGGCGGCCGCCTCCATCACCTCGACCAGACCGGCGCGCTGGTCGCTGCGCTCTTGTGCGCGCGGGTCGGGCGCGGGCACCGCCAGCCCGGCCTCGCCGGCCAGCCGCTCGACCGCTTCGGGAAAGCTCAGGCCCTCGGTCTCCATAATGAAGCGAAAGGCGTCGCCATGGGCGCCCCAGCCGAAGCAATGATAAAAGCCCTTGAAGTCATTGACCGTAAAGGACGGGGTCTTTTCGGAATGAAAGGGACACAGGCCAGTGTGTTCATGGCCGCGGCGCACCAGTTTGACCCGGCGACCGATAACATCGCCCAGCGACAGGCGCTGGCGCACCTCATCGAGAAAGTCCGGCGAAAATCCCATGGTCTATGACAGCAACCGTTTGACCACCGCGCTCGCCTTGGCGAAATCCATTTCGCCGGCGTGACGACTTTTCAATGCCCCCATAACGCGCCCGATATCCTTCAGACAGCAAGCCCCGGTTTCCTCGATTACCCGGGCGCAGGCCGTCTCGATTTCCGCCTCGTCCATCTGGCGCGGCAGGAACTGTTCAATAATCCCGATTTCCTCGCGCTCCTGTTCGGCCAACTCCAGCCGGCCACCTTCTTCGTACATGGTGATCGATTCGCGCCGCTGGCGAATCATTTTGGCGAGAATCTGCAAAATCTCCTCATCGCTGACCCCATCACCGTTACCGTCACTACGCGCCGCAATGTCGCGATCCTTGATTGCCGCCAGAATAAGCCGCAATGTTGCGGTTTTCCGCTTGTCCTTGGCCTTCATCGCCTCTTTGAGAGACGCTGCCAGATCGTCACGCACCATGCCCAAACCCCACCCGTTCGTTGCGTTGCCAAGACATTACCCCAAAGCAACCCCGTTGGCAAACCGGGAGCGCCTTTGTAACATATTGAAATACAATCATTTTTCAAAATGGAATCAGGCTTGACGGCGGCACGCTATTTGCTTATAAACCGCTGCAATTTGCGTCGGCGGCGCATCATTCTCGAAATAGGTCGCCCGCCCATTAAATCAAGAGCGTTTCCATGACCGATGCGACAGCTCTAGCCGCCGATGGTGCCCCCGCGGGCACAACGGCGGTATTGGTGCTGGCCGACGGAACGGTAATTCCCGGCCGGGGAGCAGGCGCGACCGGCGCGGCGGTGGGCGAGGTGTGTTTCAACACCGCGATGACCGGCTATCAAGAGATCCTCACCGACCCCTCCTACGCCGGGCAGATCATCACCTTCACCTTTCCCCATATCGGCAATGTCGGGGCCAATGCCGAGGATGTCGAGACCGCCGGTGGCGCGGCGCGCGGCCTGGTGCTGCGCGAGGCGATCACCCCGCCGTCCAATTACCGAGCGCAGGGCACACTGGACGCCTGGCTCGAAAGCCGCGGCCTGATCGCCATCACCGGGGTCGACACCCGCGCGCTGACCCGGCGCATCCGGCTGGGCGGCGCACCCAACGGGGTGGTCTGCCACGCCCCCGATGGCCGCTTCGACATCGACGCGCTGCTCGCCAAGGCCCGCGCCTGGCCGGGGCTGGAGGGCATGGACCTGGCCAAAGACGTCAGTTGCACCCAGAGCTACGCCTGGTCGCAGACCCGCTGGTCGATCGCCGCCGGCTATGGCAAGCAGGACGCGCCGCGCGGCCATGTAGTGGTGGTCGATTTTGGCGTCAAACAGAATATTTTGCGCTGCCTGGCCAGCGCCGGCGCGCACATCACCGTGGTGCCGGCCACCGCCACCGCCGAGGACATCCTGGCCCATCGGCCGGATGGGGTGTTTTTGTCGAACGGCCCGGGCGACCCGGCGGCCACCGGCGTTTACGCGGTGCCAATGATCCGCGGCGTTCTGGCCGCCGGCCTGCCGCTGTTCGGCATCTGCCTGGGCCATCAGATGCTGGCGCTGGCGCTGGGGGCAAGCACCTCGAAGATGCATCAGGGCCACCGCGGCGCCAATCATCCGGTCAAGGAACTGGCCACCGGCAAGGTCGAGATTACCAGCATGAACCACGGCTTTGTGGTCGACATCGACAGCCTGCCCGAGGGCGTGACCGCAACCCATGTCTCGCTGTTTGACGGCACCCTGTGCGGCCTGGAGATCGCGGGCAAGCCGGTGTTTTCGGTCCAGCAACACCCAGAGGCCTCGCCCGGCCCGCAGGACAGCTATTATCTGTTCGAGCGCTTCATGGGGATGATCGCCGACCATGCCTAAACGCACCGACATCACCAGCATCCTGATTATCGGCGCCGGGCCGATCGTCATCGGCCAGGCCTGCGAGTTCGACTATTCCGGCACCCAGGCCTGTCTCGCCCTGCGGCAAGAGGGCTATCGCATCATCCTGGTCAATTCCAACCCGGCGACCATCATGACCGACCCGGAGCTGGCCGACGCCACCTATGTCGAACCGATCACCCCGGAGATCGTCACAAAAATCATCGAAAAGGAACGCCCGGACGCGCTGCTCCCGACCATGGGCGGGCAGACCGCACTGAATATCGCCATGGCGCTGGACACCGCCGGAGTGCTGGAAAAATATGGCGTACAGATGATCGGCGCCGACGCCGGGGCGATCGACAAGGCCGAGGACCGGCTGCGCTTTCGCGAGGCGATGGCACGCATCGGCCTGGACAGCCCCAAAAGCGAGCTTGCCCATACCTTCGAGGAAGCGCTGGCGGCATTGGATACGGTCGGCCTGCCGGCAATCATCCGGCCATCGTTCACCCTGGGCGGCACCGGCGGCGGTATTGCCTATAACCGCGAGGAATTCGAGGCCTTCGTTAGCAGCGGGCTCGACGCCTCGCCGGTGACCGAGGTGCTGGTCGAGGAATCGGTGCTCGGCTGGAAGGAATATGAGATGGAGGTGATCCGCGACAAGGCGGACAACTGCATCATCGTCTGTTCGATCGAAAATATCGATCCCATGGGGGTGCACACCGGAGATTCCATCACCGTGGCCCCGGCGCTGACCCTGACCGACAAGGAATATCAAATCCTGCGCAACGCCTCGATCGCGGTGCTGCGCGAGATCGGGGTGGAGACCGGCGGCTCCAACGTGCAGTTCGCCATCAACCCGCAAAACGGTCGGCTGGTGGTGATCGAGATGAACCCGCGGGTGTCGCGCTCGTCGGCGCTGGCCTCCAAGGCGACCGGCTTTCCGATCGCCAAGATCGCCGCCAAACTGGCGGTCGGTTATACCCTCGACGAACTGGATAACGACATCACCGGGGTCACCCCGGCCTCGTTTGAGCCGACCATCGATTATATCGTCACCAAGGCGCCGCGCTTTGCTTTTGAAAAATTTCCCGGCAGCGAGGCGCTGCTGACCACCGCCATGAAGTCGGTTGGCGAGGCGATGGCGATCGGCCGGTCATTCCCTGAATCGCTGCAAAAGGTGCTGCGGTCGCTGGAAACCGGCCTGACCGGCCTTAACGAGGTTACCATCGCCGGCCTGACCGGCGACGAGAAGACCGATCGTGATGCCCTTTTGGGCGCGCTGTCCAGGCCGACACCGGATCGCCTCTTGGTGATCGCCCAGGCGCTCCGCCAGGGGCTGACCATCGAGGATGTCCAGCAGGTGACCCGCTATGATCCCTGGTTCCTGCATCAGATCGCACTGATTATCGAAGCCGAGGCGGGGGTGCGCGAACACGGCCTGCCGCAAGACTATGACGGCCTGCTGGCGCTCAAGGCCATGGGGTTTTGCGACGCCCGGCTGGCCGAGCTGGCCGGACTGGATGAAGCGCAGGTCACCGCCCGGCGCGCCGCGCTGGGCCTGCGCCCGGTGTTCAAGCGCATTGACACCTGCGCCGCCGAATTCGAGGCCCGCACCCCCTATCTTTATTCCACCTATGAATATGGCCTCGATGGCGCGCAGGAATGCGAGAGCCAGCCCAGCGAGCGTGACAAGGTAATCATCCTGGGTGGCGGGCCCAACCGTATCGGCCAGGGCATCGAGTTTGACTACTGCTGCGTGCACGCCGCCTTCGCGTTGTCCGACGCCGGGTTTGAGACCATCATGGTCAATTGCAACCCGGAGACGGTCTCGACCGATTACGACACCTCCGACCGGCTTTATTTCGAGCCGCTGACCGCCGAGGATGTGCTGGAGCTGATCCGGGTGGAGCAATCGACGGGAAAACTGGTCGGGGTGATCGTTCAGTTCGGCGGCCAGACGCCGCTCAAGCTGGCCCGGGCGCTGGAAGCCGCCGGGGTGCCCATTCTGGGCACCTCGCCCGACGCCATCGATCTGGCCGAAGACCGCGAACGCTTTCAGAAACTGCTGCACCGGCTCAAGCTGCGCCAGCCCGAAAACGGCATCGCCACCTCGGCGGCGCAGGCGCGCGAGATCGCCGAGCGCATCGGCTTTCCGGTGGTCATCCGCCCATCCTATGTGCTGGGCGGCCGGGCGATGGAAATCGTCCATGATATCGCCTCGCTCGAGCGTTATATGACCGAGGCGGTCACCGTGTCGGGCGACAGCCCGGTGCTGATCGACGGCTATCTGCGCGGCGCCATCGAAATCGACGTTGACGCCCTGGCCGACCGCAAGACGGTGCAAGTCGCCGGCATCATGCAGCATGTCGAGGAAGCCGGCATTCATTCCGGCGATTCGGCCTGTTCGCTGCCGCCCTATTCCTTAAGCCCGCAGATCATCGCCGAGATCGAAAGCCAGACCGAGGCGCTGGCCCGGGCCCTGAAGGTGGTCGGGCTGATGAATGTTCAGTTCGCCCTACAGGGCGAGACCATTTTCATTCTCGAGGTCAACCCGCGGGCCAGCCGCACCGTGCCCTTCGTCGCCAAGGCAATCGGCTGGCCGGTGGCCAAGATCGCCGCCCGGGTAATGGCCGGCGAGGTGCTGGCCGACTTTGGTTTCAAGCGCCCGATCTCCGATCATATCGCGATCAAGGAAGCGGTGTTTCCCTTTGCCCGCTTCCCCGGCGTGGACACCATCCTGGGTCCCGAGATGCGCTCGACCGGCGAAGTGATGGGACTGGACACCAGCTTTGGCCGCGCCTTCGCCAAAAGCCAGCTCGGCGGCGGGGTTCAGATACCGCTCGGCGGCGGGGTGTTTATTTCGATCAAGGATGCCGACAAGCCGGCCATGGTGGCACCGGCGCGGCGCTTGCAGGACATGGGCTATGCCCTGACCGCCACCCGCGGCACGGCGCAATTCCTGCGCCAGGCCGGGCTTAACGTGACCACCGTTAACAAGGTGCTGGAAGGCCGTCCCCATTGTGTGGACGCCATGAAGAACGGCGATGTGCAACTGGTGTTCAACACCACCGAAAGCGCCCAGGCGATTACCGACAGTTTTGAGATTCGCCATACCGCGCTGATTCACAAAATCCCCTATTACACCACTGTGGCCGGCGCCACCGCCGCGGTTGAGGCGATCAGCACCTTGAAGTCCGGCGCTCTTGAAGTCGCCTCGCTTCAGTCTTATGCTATAAAGCACAATTAGGAACACACGGAACGGACCAATAGAGACGGCCCGGGGGGTGTTTTTTGTTTTCAATCATGTCATGGAGAGAAACAGGACATGGAAAAACTGCCCATGACGGCGGCCGGCCGACAGCGTCTGGAGGAAGACCTGAAACGGCTGAAGAATATCGAACGCCCGGCGGTGATCCAGGCGATCGCCGCCGCCCGTGAACACGGCGATCTGTCGGAGAACGCCGAATATCACGCCGCCAAGGAACGCCAGAGCTTTATCGAGGGCAGCGTTCTCGACATCGAGGACAAGCTCAGCCGCGCCGAGGTGATCGACGTCT
>Ga0114931_10000423_pt1 | contig 50164 bp, 41 predicted proteins | sample 2SBtaG_FD_89579 | JGI IMG/M metagenome (GOLD analysis project Ga0114931, IMG submission 89579) | Deep subsurface microbial communities from Kolumbo volcano to uncover new lineages of life (NeLLi) - 2SBTROV14_V59a metaG | ecosystem: Environmental > Aquatic > Marine > Volcanic | place: Kolumbo... | reverse complement strand
GGGGAGGCTCGGCGAAGCCGAGGGGGCGCTGCTGCGCCCCCAACAAACGGTGCTAGTCCCGCGTTGCGCGGCGCAGCCGCGCGTGCGAAGCACCCATCGCTTCGATGGAAACGCGGGACTAGCGGCTGATGGCGGAGATCGTCCCCCTGGTCGCACCTCGGGCGGCCGGATCAGGCCGGCCGCGGGTTCTGCGGCGGGACGCTGGGTCGGGGTCGACCCGCTGACCCCGGGGGGCTATGGTGGGCCCCGACGGGACATGGGAGACGAACCCTCGCAGCCCGGTCGAGTCCTGGCCGGCCGGTACCGGCTGGAAGTACGACTTGGAGAGGGGGGCATGGGCACGATCTGGCGCGCCGAGCACCTGGTGCTGTGCGCCCCCGTCGCGATCAAGCTGATCGATCCCGAGATCGCCGGCCAAGAGGAAACGCTCGCGCGCTTCATGCGCGAAGCACAGTCGGCTGCCTCGCTCCGCAGTCCGCACGTGGTCCAGATCCTGGACTACGGCGTCGACGACAAGACGCCGTTCATGGTGATGGAGCTGCTCGAGGGCGAGACGCTCGCCGAGCGGCTCAAGCGCACCGGGCGGCTCACGCGCGCGGAAACGGCCCGCTTCATCACGCACGTCGCCCGCGCCATCAATCGCGCCCACGACGCCGGTATCACGCACCGCGACCTCAAACCCGAGAACGTATTCATCGTCCACAACGAGGACGCGGAGATCGCCAAGGTGCTCGACTTCGGTGTGGCGAAGGTCGAAAAGGCCACGCTCGGGCCCAAAGGCGAGCGCACCCGCACCGGCTCGCTGCTCGGCACGCCGTACTACATGAGCCCCGAGCAGGCGCAGGGCAACAAGGACGTCGACTTCCGCAGCGACCTGTGGGCGCTCGGCGTGATCGCGTTCGAGTGCCTGACGGGCCAGCGTCCTTTCGAGAGCGAGGGGCTTGGCGATCTGGTGCTGCAGATCTGCGTGCGCGACATGCCGGTGCCGAGTGAGCTCGCGCCGCTGCCCCCGGAGTTCGACGCCTGGTTCGTGCACGCCTGCGCGCGCGATCCGGAGGAACGGTTCCAGTCGGCGCGCGAAATGGCCGAAGCGCTGCGCGAGGCGCTCGGCGAGACGCGCGAGACCGTCGTGACGTTGAGCGACGAGGACCGCCCGCCGCCCAGCGGCTCCGCGAAGAGCGCCGGCAAGCGGGCTGTCGACGACGAGGCCGCCTCCGCCGCCATCGAGCGTCCGTCCGCGGCGGAAACGAAACGGGATCCGGATCAGGCCAAGGCCCACGCGGCGACCGTGGCGGCCTCCCCCTCCTTCCGGCCGTCTGCGCTGGACGCCCAGGCTGCGGCGCGGGACCGCGCGGCTGGAGATCCGCAGCCGGCCCAGGCGGTTCGCCCGGCGGCGTCCCCCCCATCGCGCGCGGGTGCGGTGCTTGCGGTAGCAGGTGGGGCGCTGCTGCTCGGTCTCGTCGGCGGGTTCATCGTGCTGGGGCATCACGCCAATCCGGAAGATCGCCCGCTTCCGGACGTGGGCGCCGGCGGCGGAGTCGGGTACGCACCGGTTGGCGGCGAGGCTGGCGCCCGGCACCTCGAGCACCTCGGCGCGCTGCACGGTGCGGCGGACGGGGGTGCCGGCGACGCGGCGCGCGACGCGCCGAGCGACGCCACGGCGACGGCCACGGAGGCGGGAGTGGACTCGGGGCGCGCCGAGGCCGGGCCGGCGGACGCCGGCGCCCGGCAGGCGGAGGCCGCGGCGCCGACTGCGCGAAGCAGCGACGCCGGGCAGCGACGCCGCGAAGCGGGCGCTCAGGTGAAGAGCCCCGCTCGGCCCGCTCCGAAGCCCAGTGCCGCGAAGCCGCCGGGCGCCGCGGCGTCGAAATAGCGGCTACCGCCGCGCGTCGTCCGGCGTCGCCGGGGATGCTCCAGGCTTCAGCGCCGACATCAGCTCGCGCAGCCCCTCGACGAGTGCCGGCGACGGGGCCTCTGACTCGAGCTCGTAGCCGCCCCGCGCCCGGCCGTTCTCCTCCGCCAACCACACCGTGGCCTTTTCGCCGAGCGGGCTCTGCAGGCCGAGCTCCGCCCGGCGGCCAGCCTCGCTCAGATGAAGCGTCCGCCATTCGAGGGCGCCGAAGGGGGCGCGCCGACGCAGGCGGACCAAGCGCACCGCGATGCTGCGCGCCGCGCTGCCGACCAGGGCGTCCTCGCCGAACGGATGCAGCACGCGTCGCCCCTCGGCGAGCCGATTCCACAGCGCGTCGAGTCCACCCAGCACCAGCCCGCGGTCGTCGGGCACTTCGATCACGCGCAAGCTGAACAGATCGACGCTGGCCGCGCCGTCGCCGGGCGCACCCAGCCCGACGACCAGGCGCCGCTCGCCCGCGTGCAGCGTGACGCGCGCTTCCAGGTCGTTCACCACCAGCCCGGTCACGCGATCGAAAGGCGGCGGCGGCGTCCACGCTTGGAGCTCGTCCACCACGGACTTGAAGTGCACGGCGAGCAGGTGGAGCTCCGGATCCGCACGCCTCGACATCGCCGGCGTGATCGGCACGAGCTCGTCGGTGCCGTAGAGCTCGCGGTATTTCTCGAAGATGTCGCTGCAGCGGCTGTCGAAGACGCACTCCCGGCAGCTCTCGGGCTTGAGCTTGTCGCGCCGCTTGACGAAGTACTTGTTCCAGGGGCGGCTCAGCGTCTGCTCGCCGTCGATAGCGATGGTATCGGTCTGCTCGCCGTCGTGGTGGATCCAGCGAGAAAGGTGCGGCGCGATGCAGTACGGCAGGTTGCCGATGTTGACGTCGAAATCCCCGGGGAAGCCCTCGATCATACGCGCTAGCGGACCGACCAGGTCCTGGTAGCGCGGGATCATTTCCCGGAACTCCTCGTCCGTGCGTGACCCCGCGTCCATCGGCCGCACCATGTCCAGGTGTAGCTGCGTCGCGCCGTAGCGCGAGACCAGCTCCGGGAACTCGTCGACCGACTCGAAGTTCGATCGGACCACGCACATGTTGATCGTGATGCGCTGGCCCTTTCGGAAAAGGTGCTCGAGCGACTGCAGGATGCGATCGAACGAGCCGGGCTTCTTCGTGGTGCGCTCGTGCGCTGTCTTGTTGGCGCCCTGGATCGAGATGCGCCAGGTGAAGTTGCCGCCCAGGCCGATGACCTCGTCGATGAAGCCCTCGCGGGCGGTCTTCACGCCATTGGTGAACAGCACGATCTCCTCGAAACCGAGGGAAACCGCGTGCTCTACGACCTGTTTGAAGCCGGGTTGCAGCGTCGGCTCGCCTCCGAGCAGGGTGAGCTTCCGGTGACCGCGCTCGTAGGCCTCGCTCACACTGTCGAGCAGCGGCTCGACCGGCATCGCCCGGGCGCGCCCGAGGCCCGTCTCCTGCCCGCTGACGCAGAAGACGCAACGGTTGTTGCACATGTGGCCGAGCTGGATCTCGACCTGCGTCTTCGGCTCCATCCAGCGTCAGTGTAGCCCCGACGCCTGGCGAGGTCGATCGCAGCCGTTCTTCCGCCAGATCGTCAGCCGCCGCGGCCCGACGCGGGGCCGTCGCCGTTCTCGATCAGGTTCTCTGCGAGCGTGGCGAGGTTGTCGCCGTCCACCATGCGGCTCGACAGCACCGTGCCCTCCGCGTCGCTCACGAATACCCGGAGCAGCATCTGGTGGACCGAAGTGATGACGATGAAGGGCGTGCGGACGCCATCGGCGCGGCAGCGGGCGAGCACCTGGAGCTCGCTCTGCGTCGGCAGCTGCGCGCTCGTGATCACCAGATCGAAGGGGCCCTGCTGGCGCAGGATTGCTTCGAGGTGCTCGCCGCTGTCGGTCTCGCTGAGCTCGGCGCGCAGGCCGCGGAGGATCGGCTTGATCCGGTTTCTGACGGCAGCATCCCGATCGGCAAGGAGTATGCGGGGCGAGGGCATGGGCACCGTGGCGCGACGCGCGTTCTGGGTTGCCCCCCGGACAGTCTTGGCGCGCGGCGTGGATTCCGGAACCCCGCCCATGAAACCGCCGGTTTCGTAGTCAGGCGCAAAGCGGGATCTGTCGCGGAATGCACTCAAGGCTCGAAAGCGCCTAGAGCACGCAACATGCCAACCGTTTCGTGACGTAACCTTCCGATATCCCACCGCGCATTCGCGAACCTGCGGATCGCCGTGCAGATCTGGAAGTTCAGTAGTGAAAGGCGCCGCGATCGCAGCGCCCCTCGCGGTGGCCTGGCCTGTTGCGGGTCGAGCGGAATTTTCTACTCCAAGCGGAACCCGGCCAAGGCCCGCTAGTCGGGCACGATCGCCGACCAGTCCGGCGGCTCCGGCGGCTTCGTGTCTTCCATGTCGATCTGCGCCTTCTGGAGCTTGCCGGCCAGATCCACGTTCACGCACTGCCAGTGGGTGTAGGCCTCGATGACCCAGATGCCGCTCTCACGCGTGCCGTTGCCGCTCCAGCCGTTGCCGCCGAAGGGCAGATGCGCCTCGGCTCCGGTGGTGGAGTTGTTGATGCTGGTCATGCCCGCGGAGATCTCTTCCTTGAAGCGCAGCATGGCCTTGGCGTCACGCGTGTAGATGGCGCTGGAGAGCCCGTAGGGCGTGCCGTTGGCCGCGGCCATCGCCTCGTCCAGGCCGTCGACCTCGACCAGGTTCACGGTCGGACCGAAGCACTCCTCCTGAGCGATGCGCATGTCCATCTTCACGTGGTCGAAGATGCGGGGCGTGGCGTACAGCCCGCGCGTCGCATCGCCGCTGAAGTTCTTCGGCTCTTCCCCGGCGACGATGCGCTTGCCGTCGAGCAGGAGCTCGGCTCCGTCGTCGAGGCCGATGGCACGCTGGGCGATCCACGCCTCGAGGAAGCGTGGGTTGATGAACGGTCCGTAGTCCACGTTCTCGTCGAGCGGGTCGCCGATCTCCAGAGCGCGTGCACGCTGAACCAGCTGTTCGCGCAGCGTGGGCATGACGCGCTTGTCGACGATGATGTTGCCGCAGCTGGTGCAGCGCTGGCCCGCCGTGCCGAACGACGCCCACAGCGCACCTTCCACCGCGAGCTCGAGGTCGGCGTCGGCCAGGATCACCAGCGGGTTCTTGCCGCCCAGCTCGAGCGAGGGGATCTGCAGGTTCCGGCCGCAGACCTCGCCGATGTGGCGGCCGACCGTGGTCGAGCCGGTGAAGGAGATCTTGTCGAGCAGGCCGGCGTCGACCTGATCGACCATGAACTGTCCGGCGCTGTCCTTGCCGCGACCGTGCACGATGCTGAGCACGCCTTCGGGCAATCCCGCGCGGCGCCACAGATCCGCAAACAGCGCTGCTACGCCGGGCGCGTCGTCGCTCGGCTTCCATACCATCGCATTGCCGCAGAGCAGGCCGGGAATGATCTTCCACGAGGGAACTGCGACGGGGAAGTTGCCCGCCGTGATGACCCCGACCACGCCGATCGGCCGGCGGTAGGTGAACAGCTCCTTGTCGGGAAGCTCGCTCGGTACGGTTTGCCCGTACAGGCGGCGGCCTTCGCTCTGGAAGAACTCGGCGGTGTCGATCGCTTCCTGCACGCTGCCCCGGGCCTCGCGGATGGGCTTGCCCATTTCGCGCGAGACGAAGCGCGACAGCTTTTCCTTGTCCTGGATCAGGAGCTGCGCCAGGCGGCCGAGCACCTGCGCGCGCTGCGGCGCGGGGACGCGGGCCCAACGCTTCTGTGCGGCGCGCGCTTTCTGGCACGCTTCCTTCACCTCATCGCGCGTACCGAGCGGCGCGACGGTCACGACGTCCTCGCGGTTTTCGGGGCTCTGTCGCTGGAACGTCTCTTTCGAGCTCCGCGGCTCTCCGCCGATCCAGTTGTCGACGACCAGGGTCTTGGGAAGGTTGCCTGCCTGCTCTTTGGTCTCCATGCGGCGGAGCCTCCCGCTTTGCCGTGCTGGAGGCAAGGGATGGGCTGATCCAGCAGAACCCGGCGGTCAGCGGCCGCCGCAGGGCCACGGACCCGGCGGCGCGTCTGCGCCGTACACCCGCACGCTCACCACGCGCCACGCCCGCGACTCGTTCTGTAGGAACACGTCGAGGTGCTGGACCTTCGTGTCCGTCGACAGTGTGCCGGCGAGGCAAGCGTGGTCCGCGTCGTGGCGGTCCGGCCGCCGGCTGAAGGACACCGAGCCTGCGCGGTGGATGTCGAGGTTGCCGAGAGCGGCCTCGAAGCTCCGACGCGGCACGCTGTGCTGCGTCGCCGTCGACAGCATCGCGTAGGCCGCGTCCAGCTTGCCCTGCCGGACCAGCGCCACATACGCGCGCGCGACCTGCCCCACCTCCATCGCGCCGACCGATCCGCGCAGCAGCTGGAACAGGAATGCGCCGACTGCCAGCGCGAGCGCCAGGTACCACAGGCCGCGAACGACGAGCGAGGGCATGTTCCGTGTAGCCATCTGGATCGAGCGCTATCCGGGCAGGAGCCCGGGGCGCCGCGATGCACTGCGCCAGGAACCTGACATCGCGCCAGTTTTCCGCATCGTTGACGTTCGTCAACCGCGAATCGACCGCAACACGGACTTCGTCGTCGCGCCGAATCCTTCCGCCGCGCCGGGGCTCGAACGGCCTGGAGACATGAAGAGGGTCGACGCGATCGAGCAGAGGTACGGAACGCTGGCGGGCTCGGACTGCTGTCTGTCGTGTGGAACGGCGGCGATCCGTTGCGAGCCGCAGGCGGGGCAGGTGTGCGTGGATCTCGGCAGCGGGCGGGGCACCGATGTGCTGCGTCTGGCGGAAGCAGTGGGGCCGGAGGGGCACGCCTACGGCATCGACGTGACCGCTGCCATGCTCGAGAAATCCAGGAAGACCGCGGAGAAGCTCGAGCATGGAGAACGCGACCTTCCTGCGCTCCGGCCTGGAGCAGTTGGAGCTGCCGGACGAGACCGCCGACTGGGTCACCTCCAACTGCACGCTCAACCACGCCGGCGATAAGGCCGCCGTGTGGCGCGAGATCGCCCGCGTGCTCAAGCCTGGCGGGCAGTTCATGATCAGCGACATCTACGCCGTCGGCGGGATCGCCGATGAGTACAAGAACGATCCAGCAGCCGTCGCCGAGTGCTGGGCCGGCGCGGTGCCGAAGCCGGAGTATCTGGAGCAGATTGCTGCGGCCGGACTGGTCGACGTGGAAGTCGTCGAGGAAACCGGGCCCTACGAGAAGGGCCAGGCGACGCTGGCCAGCTTCACGATCAGCGGACGGCGCCCGCGTCGTATCCGCTGCTGTGGTTGAGCGCCCGGGGGCTTTTTCGCTGAAACGAGGTTCAAGAGGATGAAGTCGCTTATCAAAGACAGTTGCCGGTGCGAAACGAAGCCGAAGCAGGACCAGCCGGCCAGGGAAAAGACCGTCGCGCAGTGCTGCGCGAAGGTCTCGAAGGTTGTCGCCGGCTGCCACGACTGACGCGAGCCGATGGAGCTCTCCCAGCACAACATCCTTACCCAGCTGGGCGAAGAGTCCGGCTGGCTCCTCGTCAACCTGCTGAGCGGCGAGGCGGATCAGCTCGGCCCCGAAGAAGGCGAGCGCCTCTCGCGCGGGGAATACGAAAACCCGGCGGAGCTGACTCTCAAGGGCTACCTGGTGAAGCCCGAGGAGGAGGCGCGGCGCTACAAGCGCGCCTACCTGGACTTCGTCGAGTCGCGCGCGACCGACGAGGTGCAGCTCTTCTACGTTCCGTCGTACGCCTGCAACTTCGACTGCGCGTACTGCTACCAGGCGGGATACGAGCCCGAGCAGCGCGGCGACCAGGACGCAGTACTGGACGCTTTCTTCGCCTACGTCGAGGGCGCCTTCGCCGGCCGACGCAAGTACGTCACGCTGTTCGGCGGCGAACCTCTGCTGCCGAATGCGGCGTCGGTTCGCGTGGTCCGGCGTCTTGTCGCTCCACCAGTTTGCCCAGCTGTCCGCGAACAAGCAGGCGCAGGCGCGCGTCTTCGAGAACGACAAGTTCGACTTCCTGTTCGAGCATGAACCGCGCGAGTTCGTTGCTGGAAATGGCAGGACCGTCGACGGCGTGGTGGTGGAGGATCTCCGGACCGGAACCCGGCGCCGCGTTGACTGCGACGGGGCGTTCGTGTTCGCGGGCATGCGCCCGAACCTCGACGCATTCGGCAGCATCTTCAAGGTGGACCGCCACGGCTACGTCGTCGTCGACGAGCAGATGCGCACCAACGTGCCGGGTGTGTTCGCGGCGGGCGACATCGTGAGCAAGCGCTACCGCCAGATGACCACGGCCGTCTCCGACGGCACCGTCGCCTCGATGGCGCTCGCGCAGGAGCTCGCGTAGCGCTAGCTGGTGCGCCGTATCCAGCAGAAGAGCACGTACAGCATCCACCCCGGCGCCATCAGCAGCAGGAACAACCGGAGCGCGAGCAGCAGCGCGTTGCCGAGCGTGCCGCCAGTGACGAAGCTCGCGCCGGTCTGCCCGCTTGCCGGCGCGCCGAACAGAGCCGGCAACCGCCGCCATGTCGGGTGGCCAGGTTTCGCCGGGATACGTCTCGACGAGGCCTCCGACACCTCGTCGAAGACGAATCGCTTCTCCCGCACCGCGAGAACCTTGACCCCCTGACCCCGCTTTGATACTGAACAGATACACAGTATTCAAGGAAACCCGTCATGCCCACAAATTCTCCAATAGATCCAGCTATATACAGCCTGCTCGAGCTCTTCCGGGGGAAGCTCGAGGGGGTGCGTTTTCCGGACATCGACCGGGAGGTGCTCGAGGGTCTGGCCGCCGAGGTCACCACCCAGCAGGCGCGGCTCGACCTGCTGCACGCCGATGTCGCCGCCGCCGAGCAACTGCTCGCGGCCGCACAGTCCGTGCTGCTCGACCGCGCGAGGGAAGCGCTCGCCTACGCTCGCCTGTACGCCGAGCGTCACCCCGAGCTGGCCGAGCCGCTCGACGCCATCCGGCTGGACGTGCGCACCAAGCGAGGCCCGAAACCGCGCAAGCGCCGCACCGCGAAGCCGAGCCCGGCAGGCGCCGGCGCGGGCGACACGCCACAGGCTGCGGTCGACGCGGACAATGCGTCGCCGCGCCGGACGCGTCGCGCCGTCGCCGGGCCTGCCGGGCTCGAAGCGGTCGGCTGAGCCGCCGGCGCGCCGCGCCCGGGCGTGACGGGAGCTCGTATCCCCATCGTGGCGCGGCTGCCAGGCCCCCCGGAAAATGGCAAGGGCCGCTCTGGAGGCGGGCAGCCGGTGGTCCGGCGGGCGGCGCTGATGTAGATCGCGGAGCATGGCGATGCGGGCTCTGGTTCTGGGTGCGGGGCGGATGGGTAGGGCTGCGGCGTGGGATCTGGCGCGGCAGCCCGGTATGGGCGCAGTGAAGCTGGTCGATCACGACGGCGATGCGCTGGCCAACTCCGCGCGCGAGCTGGAACGCTTGCTGACCGGTACGACGGGCGGCGGCGCGGCGCGCATCGAGACTGCGCGTGGCGATCTCGACGACACGGCGAGCCTGCCGGCGATGATGGAAGGCTCCGACGTCGTGCTGTCGAGCGCGGACTACCGCTTCAACGAGGCGCTGACCCGCGCGGCGATCGAGGCGGGCGTCCAGCTGTGTGACCTGGGCGGCAACCTGTTCGTTGTAGAGCGCCAGATCGCCCTGAGCGAAGCGGCCGAGAAGCGCGGCATCACGGTGATCCCCGACTGCGGGCTGGCGCCGGGTATGGCGGGGTTGTTTGCGGCGTGGGGCGTGGAGCGGATGCAGTCGGTGGACAGCGTGAAGCTGCGCGTCGGCGGATTGCCAGCCCATCCCAAGCCGCCGCTCGGCTACAAGCTGGTGTTCAGTGTGCGCGGGCTCACGAACGAGTACCTGGAGCCGGCCGACGTGCTGCGTGACGGTAAACCCGCGCGCGTCGCGTCGTTGACGGACGTGGAGGAACTGGAGTTTCCCTATCCGTTCGGCAAGCTCGAGGCGTTCAACACCTCGGGCGGCTCGTCGACGCTGCCGAGCACCTTCGCCGGGAAGGTACGCGAGCTCGACTACAAGACGATCCGCTACCCGGGACACGTTGCGGCGTTTGCGGGCATGCAGCAGATCGGGCTGCTCTCCGAGGAGCCGGTGGACGCGGTGGTGCCGCGCGTCTTCACCGAGAAGCTACTGGAGCGCGCCCTGACCGACGACGACACGGACGTGGTGCTGATGCGGGTCACGGTGAGCGGCACGCGTGACGGCGAGCGCGGCACTCTCGTGTTCGAGCTCATCGATCGCCACGACGCCAAGACCGGCCACTCGGCGATGGCGCGCACGACCGCCTACTCCGCCGCGGCCGTCGCGTACATGCTGGCGGCCGGCGCGGTCGAGAAGCGCGGCGTGTTGCCCGGCGAGCTCGCCGTTCCGCTCGGCTCCTTCGCCGGAGCCGTCCGTGCCCGCGGCCTCGACGTGAAGGAACACTGGGAGCCCGCGTGAAGCGGGCGGCGCTGCTTTCCGTTGCACTTGTTGCAGGCTGCGCTCCGGGAGCGGGAGCGCTCAGCGTCAGGAGCGCGACAACTCCGCAGCCCGCCGCTACCCCGGAAAATCCCAACCGTGGCCCGGCGGAGCAGCATGAACAGGCAGCAGAGCGGAGGCCAGCGGGGGCCTCGCTTCGCGAAAGAGCCCCTGCCGGCCGCAGCGATTGTCCCAAGCACATGCTGCTGCTCCATCGCGTCGAGGGCGCGTACTGCATCGATCGCTACGAAGCATCGATCATGAAGCGCAACACCGACGGTACCGAACACCTGTGGCCCAGCAACAAGCCCGTGGACGGCATCGAGGGCGAGGTGCGCGCGGTGAGCGTTCCGGGTCGGCTGCCGCAGGGCTACATCTCGGGCAAACAGGCCGCCGAGGCCTGCGCGCACTCGGGCAAGCGGCTGTGCGAGATCGACGAGTGGGTGCTGGCCTGCCGTGGACCGAAGCTGCAGACCTATCCGTATGGAAATGTCCGCGAGCCGAACATGTGCAACGACCGCTACAAGGTGCTCGACCACCACCCCGTGGTGCGGCTGTTCCGGAAGTACGCGCCGCCCGGCACGCCCGCGGCGGACAAGTGGCTACCCAGCTGGATGAATGACCCGCGCCTGTTCGAGATGAGCCACAGCGTCAAGCCAGCGGGCGCCATGCAGCAGTGTACGAACGCCTACGGCGTCTACGACATGGTCGGCAACCTGCACGAGTGGGTGGACGACGCCGACGGCACGTTCTTCGGAGGCTTTTTCATGGATACCTTCCAGAACGGCCAGGGCTGCGAGTACCACACCACCGGGCACCCCTTCGACTACCATGACTACTCGACAGGCTTCCGCTGCTGCGCGGACCCAGGCAGCGCGCCGGCGGCCAGCGCGGGAGGCTCACGGGCAAAAGCGCACGGCGGCTGAACCCCTCGCGGCGCCGGGCGGCTCCAACAAGGTGTAAAGGAGATCCGCCAATGTCGAAGTTGTTCCCGCACAACGAGCACGCCATCGAACGCGCGCTGCGCGTCGTCATCGGGCTGGTGCTGCTGTCTCTGGTTTTCATCGGGCCGCACACGCTCTGGGGTCTGCTGGGACTCGTGCCGCTCTTGACGGGCCTGGCGGGGACCTGCCCGATCTACGCCCTGTTCGGGTGGAGCACGTCATCGGCGAAGCCCGATCAGCACGCAACGCAGACCTAATATGTGGCAAATTGCTACACGCTAGACGCCGACGAGGCGCCAAAGTGTGGCAAAAAGTCACAGTTTTTTGCCTGGGCCGCGTTTGGCAGAGTGTCACGCGCCCTCGCCGCGCCACAGCGCGAACTGACACATTGTCATGCCGGCGCTCCGTCGGAAGCCGCTCGCGCGGCAATTCCGGGCTGGCACGGGATTCGCTGACAGCCTTGGCGGATGGATCTCGATCGCCTCATCCGCTACGGGAGCGTCGCCGCGTTGCCGGCGTTGGCCGCGGCGATCTGGCTACTGAGGAGCCCGGCGCTCGCGCCGCACGAGACCGCCGCGTCGGCCTCGGCCTCGGTGGCCGTGCTGGGCGACGGACTGCCGCCGCTGCCGGCAGCCACGGGACAGCGGGCGGATCTCGTCGATGGACCGCGGCGCAGCGCGCCGCCCATCGAGCGGCGCGTCCAGGCCGCAGCGGGTCTGCCACCGGCCCGTCCGGGTCCGGCTCCGGCCGTCACATCCGCGCCGCGCGCGAAGCCGAAGCACCACCACGACGACTCCGACAGCTTTACCGAGGGGTCGTGCGGGAACGTGCGCGTGCGGCTGATCACGGCGAGCAAGGACCCGAAGTGGTCGTTCGCGTCGATCGCGACGGGGCCGGACAAGACCGCGCACATGCGCCGCGTCGGCGACCGCGTGGACGGTTTCCGCGTGGCGCAGATCGATTGGGACCGCGTATGGCTCGAGCGCGGCGGAGCGCGCTGCGCGGTCGGCATGCACGCGGGCGCGCGCCCCACCCGCGCCGATCCGGTGATGGCGCCCGTGGGCGGCAAGAACACCCTTCTGCCGGCGGAGGACCCTGCGCCCGTGTGGCAGGTGCCGGACGTGATCGCTAGCGCCATCACGCAGGACTCCCCGACCGGGTACACGATTGCGGAGAGCGCGCTGAAGCCGATCTTCGACGCGGCGGCGGATCTCCTGGCGGGAACGCGCATCGAGCCCCTGCGCAGGAACGAGCACGTTGTGGGCATCACGTTGGACGGCATCCCGGCCGATTCGCTGCTCGATCGCCTGGGCGTGCAGTCCGGCGACGTGGTGTTGGAGCTGAATGGTTCGCCCTGCACCACCTTGGATGGCGCGCTCCTGGCACTCGAAGCGGCACGAGAGAAACAGCACATGGTCGCGCTGCTCGAACGGCAGGGCCAGCGCTTCGACCTCACGCTGGGCGTCGGCAGCGCCGCTCCGCCTGATGCGCCGGCCGCCGACCGCGGCACGCCGCCCCACGACGACGCGCCCGCCGTGATGCAGTAGGGCGGTGACGCCCGCCGCGTCTATTCCGTGCCGCCGTCGGTTGCGACGGGATGGGTGCTCTTCAGGCCGCCGTGGCTGTCGCAGGTGCCGCCGCAGGTCTCTTGGCCGTCCGCGCAGACGTGGTTGATGCACTCGGCCGCGCTGATGGAGAAGCCGTCGTTGCAGGCGCACTGCCATTTCGTGCAGTCGCCGCTCGAGCTGCAGGTGTTGCCGCTGTTGCCGCTGTTGCCGCCGCTTCCGCTGCTCGAACAAGCGGGCCCAACCAGCCCTGCGGACGCCACCAGAACTGCTCCCATCACCCAACCACGCCAGCTACGCATGGCCCGAGGATAGTCCGTCGCACCGCGGCGACCAAGCCGGTGCGACAGCGGGAAGCGACGTGGCCGCCGCGCGTTGGCGCTTGCGGGCTACTTCGGCGGGAGCTTGGGGATCGGCTCGCCGTAGGACTCGACCTGCTTCACCTCGCTGTCGAGCAGGGTCATGGCTGTCAGGTCGCCCTTGGTCGGATCCTTGCCGCTGCCGTTGAGCTGGACGAGTGCGACGGAGAAGCTGCCTTTGCCGGTGAAGCGGCCTTTTACCGCCTTTGATTCAACGAACTGGCCGTTGATGACCGTGGACTTGGCGTAGACCTCGATGTGGCCCGCCCCGACCTGGATGTCGATGTCGAAAGGCGCGGTTCCGAAGGCGATCGTGCCGTCGGGTTCATCCTTCGCGAAGCCTTCGGTCGAGAAGGTGTAGCCCTCCGGCAGGTTCGGATCCGGCAGGAAGTCGGGGAACTGGGTCACGTCGCTCTGCGTGTCGGAGGGCTTCACGCAAGAGGGCAGAGCGCTGTTGAGCAGCTGGCAGATCGGCGTGTCCTTGGGGCAGCTCGACGGGCATCCGGACCGGGTGTTCGTGAGCGTCTGTCGCGTGGCTGCAGTGAACTTGCCGCGCCAGATGCCGGTCTTGGGATCGACGTCCATGTCTGCGTACAGCCTGAGCTGCTGCGACAGGTACTCGACGTTCATGATGAAGTAGTAGTAGCCGCTCGGCAGCCGCGTCGGGCCGCCTCCCGTGAGCTTGTAGGTGAGCGGCATGCGGATGCGCACGGCGGTAGCGTGGCCGGCCAGGTCCTCGAGCCCCGGCTCGATGATCAACAGATAGGGCACACTGACGCTGAAGGTGCTGTCCGGTGTGATGGTCAGCTTGGTGCCGTCCAGCTCCACCTTCGCGCCGTAGCTGACGGTCTCGTCGTCAGGGTTGGCGCCGTCGTAGGCAAAGACGATGCTGTCCTTGAAGGCCTGCACGTCCGGCGGGCTCTGTTCGTCGAGCAGATTGCCCTCCCCGTCGAGCGCGCCGGGAACCGCCAGCGCGACGCACTTCACGCGGATGCTGGAAGCCTTCACCGGCTCGGACAGGTTTACGACCAGCGGCTCCCCGGGACCCTGCGACATTGTACCGTTCGTGTCGCCGACCAGTGTGGCGTCGGGAGCCGGGTCGAAGGTCTGGCAGGAGCTGGCAGGCAGCAGCACCAGGGCGGCGGCTGCGAAGAACAGAATGCGGAGTGCGAAGGCCTTCATGGTCGTCTCCTCCCCGGGATTCAGAATACGAAGGTCGTCCGGCCCTGGACCATGCCGCTGCGCGCGGCCTGGCGGTTCTTGTTGTAGAACGCGTCGCCCGGGATCAACAGAGCGCCCTCGAGGTCGAAGATGAAGTGATCAAGATAGCGCCAGGAGAAGCGTCCGTCGAACTCCGTCCCGTAGAAGGTGCCCGGCTTGCCGCCGTTGAAGTTCACCAGGTCGTCCTCGATGCTGTTGCCGTCCCTGAGGTAGAGGCTGCGCATCGGGTCGACGACACCAGCAGGCGCCCAGGCCATGAGCACACCGCCGCGGAACAGAAGCGCCTTTTCTGGGTGGAAACCGAACTGGGGGAAGATCGCGATGGCGTCCGTGAACGAGCCTTCCGAGTCGACGCGCTCGGCCGGAAAGGTGTGCGCGCCGATGCGCCTGAGCAGCTCCACGCCGGCCGCCGACGAGCGCTGGCTGGCGAAGTGCAGCGTGCGCTCGAACATCAGCAGGCCCACGTTGTTGTCCTCGGCGAAGTAGAGCTGCGTGAGCGGAGTGCCGGGGTTGGGGTTGTGGTCGCCGCTGGCGAAGTCGCTCTCGAAGTAGGCTGTCCAGGTCGGCTCGTCCCAGCGCACTACCGCGCGCGCTCCGAACTGCTGGACCTTCTGCCGCACGATGGGGTCGCTGTTGATGAGGGCGAGCGCTTGGCTGACTTCCCTGGTTGCGCCGAGGATGCCGGCGCCCTCCACGCCCGCGGAGAGTTTGCCGAAGCGGCCGATGGCGCGCGCGGTCATGATGTTGATGTTGGTGTCGTACTTGGCCTCCCAGCGCTTGGAATACACGCCAAGGAGCTGCACTGACTGCTGGTGGACGGGATCCTGCTTCAGATAGCGGACGCCGACGCCCCCACCTTGCGTGTCGTCCCCGAACAGGTGCACCTGGTTGGTGGTGACACGGTCGTAGAAGGCGAGCAGGAACAAACCGCGATTGCGCGACAGGTCGCGCTGGTTCTTCGGTTTGAGGCCCTCGAGCGGCTTGGTGGCGAACAGGATGCGGTCGGAGCTGTCGCCCTCGTTGCTGTAGCCGAAGCGGTTGGGACGACCGTCGCCGTCGGCGGGCAGGATCGACGTGCCCTCGATCGTAGGCTGGCGGCCGATGCGGAACAATCCCACCGGCGTCACGACTTCGCCGTAGGCGCGTCGTATGTGCAGCGGCTTGCCCGGCACCAGGACGTAGCCGTAGTTCTGCGGGTCGAGCTCGTCGCCGTGCCCCTTGTAGGCGACGCCGAGGGTCGCGTTGTTGGGGATCGACGCGGGGGCGTTCACGCCGCTGTTTGGCGACGGGCTGCCGCCGTAGATGCCGTTGTCGCCCCAGAGCGTGCCTTCCAACCCGTCGATGGAAGTGACGATGCGGACCGTGTCCTCGTAGTCGATGGCGCCGTCGAGTCTGAGTCGGTGCTCGATCCAGCTCGCGTTGCGGTTGCGCGTGCCGTTCAGGTTGAGCGGACGCACATACAACCAGTTCGCCCGGTACTCGGCGCCACCCCGGAAGCCGAAGTCACCGAGCTCGTACCGGTTGTGCGGACCCATGCCGTCGTAGTCCGACCACGGCTCGTAGGGGGGCTGCTCTGCCGATGCCCGCGTGCTCGTCACCTGTGCCGACATGCCCAGCAGAACGCCAAGCAGCAGCGCACGGAACCGCCTCATGGCCGGGAACAGTACAGGAAGCAGCGCCGCGAGAGAAGCGGCAATCGTCCGGTTTTGTAGCTGTTTTCGGGCGAGGTCGGGGCCCCGGCGCGCGGCCCCGGGCACGGCGGCTCAACCTGTTCTAGGATCGCCGCCAATGCGAGCACTCGTCACCGGCGGCGCCGGATTCATCGGATCGAACGTGACCGATCGTCTGCTGTCGCAAGACTGGCACGTCACGGTCGTCGACAACTTCGATCCCTATTACGACCCCGCACAGAAGCGTCGCAACATCGCTGATGCGCTGCGTCACGACGCCTATTCCCTGATCGAGTGTGACGTGCGGGATGCCTCCGCTCTTGCTGCCGCTTTCGACGCTGCCCAGCCGGATGTGGTCGTGCATCTGGCGGCGCGGGCCGGTGTGCGGGCGAGCGTCGAGGACCCGCTGAGCTACGCGCAGGTGAACGAGCTGGGCGGCCTGCACGTGCTCGCCGAGTGCAAGAGCCGCGGCAACGTGCCGGTCGTCTATTCGTCGACCTCGAGCGTGTACGGCAACACGCGGCAGATCCCATTTCGCGAGGACGACCCCGCAGCCGAGCCGCTGACGCCGTACGCCGCGAGCAAGCGGGCCGGTGAGTTGATGGCGCACGCCTTCCACCACGTGTACGGGCTGCCCTCGGCGGTGTTGCGATTCTTCACGGTGTACGGCCCGCGCGGACGACCGGACATGGCGTTCGCCACTTTCAGCCGTGCCCTGCTCCACGGCGAGCGGATCCGCCTGCACGGCGAGGCCACCCGGCGCGACTTCACCTACGTCGACGACATCGTCGACGGCGTGCTCGGTGCGACCGAGTGGGTGCTGGATGGACGCGGCTTCGGGACGTTCAACCTCGGGCGGAGCGAGCCGGTCGTAGTGCGGAGGCTCATCGAGCTGCTCGGCGAAGCGCTGGGCGTCGAGCCGCAGATCGATCTCGGCGAGCTACAGGTTGGCGAGTCGGAAGTAACGGCTGCGGACGTGTCGCGCGCGGCGGAGGCGTTCGGCTATGCGCCGCGCGTTTCGCTCGAGGAGGGTGTACGGCGCTGGGTGGAGTGGATCGACCAGAGCGACGAGGCACCACAAGAGCTCCAAAGAAGACGCTGAGCCGCGCCCTTGTTGCCCGAGCACGCGCTTGACGTTTCCGAAGCGCGTGGCGACACTGACCCGAACGCGCGCGCCGTGCGGAAAGACGAACGTGAAGAGCGCCCGGACCGAGAGCAGGCTTTCGCACGTCGTCATCGAGAGCATCAGCCCCGAGCTCGATGGCGGACGGCATCCGATCAAACGTAGCGTAGGTGAACTCGTCGACGTCGGCGCGGACATCTACAAGGACGGCCACGACCTGATCGCGGCACGCGTCCTGTACCGCCTTCAGGGGGACGCCACGTGGCTGAGCTCCCCGATGCGCTACGAGTTCGACCCGGACCGCTGGCACGGCAGCTTCACGCCCGCCCGGCTCGGCCGCTGGGAGTACACGATCGAGGCTTGGCCGGCACACTACCGGAGCTGGCGTGCGGACCTGGAAAAGCGCCTGTCGGTCGGCCAGGACGTGACCTCGGAGCTTCTGGACGGCGCCGCGCTCATCCGGCGCGGCGCCCGGCAGCTCGGGAAGAAGGATGCGGCGCGCGCGAAGGCGCTCGCGTCCACGCTCGGTGACACGGGTGTGACGCTCGAACAGCGACTGCAGATCGCGTTCTCCAACGAGGTGCTCGAGCTGACCCACGGGCCGATCCATCCCGACGAGGCGGCGCGCTACGACCGCGTGCTCGAGGTGATCGTCGATCGCGAGCTCGCGCGCTTCGGCGCCTGGTACGAGCTGTTCCCGCGTTCGCAGGGGACGGCGCCGGGCGAGCACGGTACCTTCGCGGACGTCGAACGACGCCTGCCGGAGCTGGCCGCGCTCGGCTTCGACGTGTTGTACCTGCCGCCGATCCATCCCATCGGCCACACCCACCGCAAGGGAAGGAACAACACGACGGTCGCGCAGCCGGACGACGTGGGCAGCCCCTGGGCCATCGGCAGCGAGGACGGCGGACACACCGCCATCCATCCCGAGCTAGGCAGCCTCGAGGACTTCCGTTCGCTGGTGCGTGCGGCGCGCGAGTTCGGTCTCGAGATAGCGCTGGACTACGCGCTGCAGTGCTCTCCCGATCATCCCTGGGTGAAGGAACATCCGGAGTGGTACTTCATCCGGCCCGACGGCAGTATCCGCTACGCCGAGAACCCGCCGAAGAAGTACGAGGACATCTACCCGCTCGACTTCTGGTGCGAGGACCGCCAGGCGCTGTGGGACGCCTGCCGCGATATCTTCCTCTACTGGATCGAGCAGGGCGTGCACATCTTCCGCGTGGACAACCCGCACACCAAGCCGCTTTCGTTCTGGGCATGGATCATCGCGGAGGTGCAACGGCAGCATCCGGACGTGATCTTCCTCGCCGAGGCCTTCACCCGACCGAAACGCATGCAGGGGCTGGCCAAGCTCGGCTTCACGCAGTCCTACACGTACTTCACGTGGAAGAACACGTCGTGGGACCTCCGTGAATACCTCACGGAGCTCGCCTCCACGCAGATCGCGGAATACTACCGGCCGAACTTCTTCGCCAACACGCCGGACATCCTGCACGAGTACCTGCAGACCGGCGGTCGCTCCGCGTTCCGCGTTCGGCTGCTTCTGGCCGCGACGCTGTCGCCCACCTACGGCATCTACAGCGGCTACGAGCTGTGCGAGAACACGCCGGTCAGGCACGGCAGCGAGGAGTACCTGCACTCTGAAAAGTACGAGATCCGCGTGCGTGACTGGAACGCGCCCGGCAACATCAAGCACGACATCTCGCGTCTCAACCGCATCCGCAGGGAAAATACGGCGCTGCGCCGGATGGGCAACCTGCGCTTCATCCACTCCGACAACGAACACATCCTCGCCTACCTGAAGAGTGCGTCCGACGGCGACCTCGTGATCGCGGTGAACCTCGATCCCCACCACCCGCAGGAAACCATGCTGTATCTACCGATCGACGATCTCGGTATCGGTGCAGACGAGCCCTTCGAGGTCGAGGATCTGCTCGGGGGCCATCGCTACGGCTGGCGGGGTTCCGATAACTACGTGCGTCTCGACCCGAGCGAGCGCGTCGGGCACGTGTTCAAGCTGCGCAGCCAGTCGCGGTTGGACGCCTGATGCCGGGAGCTTCAAGGGTAGGCAAGCGATGACCGAGGGCAGGCTCTGGTACCGGGACGCCGTCTTCTACGAGCTGCGCGTGCGCTCGTTCTACGACAGCGACGGCGACGGCGTAGGCGACCTGAAGGGCCTGGCGCAGAAGCTGGACTACCTCGCGGACCTGGGCGTCACGACGCTGTGGCTTCTGCCGTTCTATCCCTCGCCGCTAAAGGACGACGGCTACGACATCGCCGACTACATGGCCGTGCACCCGGATACGGGCACGCTCAGGGACTTCAAGACGTTCCTCCGCGAAGCGCACGCCCGCGGCCTCAAGGTCGTGACGGAGCTGGTGATCAACCACACGTCCGACCAGCACCCGTGGTTCCAGCGCGCCCGGCGCGATCCGCCGAGCAGCCGTTGGCGCAACTTCTACGTCTGGAGTGACACGCCGACCAGGTACCAGGACGTACGGATCATCTTCCAGGACTTCGAGACATCGAACTGGAGCTGGGATCCGGTCGCCCAGGCGTACTACTGGCACCGCTTCTATTCGCACCAGCCCGATCTCAATTTCGACGCCCCGGAGGTGCAGAAGGCCGTTCTGCAGGTGCTCGACTTCTGGTTGGAGATGGGTGTCGACGGGCTGAGGCTCGACGCGATTCCGTATCTGTACGAGCGGGAGGGGACGAACTGCGAGAATCTGCCCGAGACGCACCAGATGCTGAAGAAGCTCCGGGCACACGTCGACAAGAAGTTCAAGAACCGCATGCTGCTGGCCGAAGCCAACCAGTGGCCGGAGGATGCCGTCACGTACTTCGGGGATGGGGACGAGTGCCATATGTCCTTCCATTTCCCGATCATGCCGCGCCTGTTCATGGCGCTGCACATGGAGGACCGCTTCCCCGTTCTCGACATCCTCGACCAGACGCCGGAGCCGCCCGACGGCGCCCAGTGGGCGATCTTCCTGCGCAACCACGACGAGCTGACGCTGGAGATGGTCACGGACGAAGAGCGTGACTACATGGTCGGCGCCTACGCGCGTGATCGGCAGGCGCGGATCAACCTTGGGATCCGCCGGCGGCTGGCGCCGCTGCTCGACAACAACCGCCGGCGCATCGAGCTGATGAATGCGCTCCTGTTTTCGCTGCCGGGCACCCCGGTGCTGTACTACGGCGACGAGATAGGGATGGGCGACAACGTGTATCTCGGCGACCGCGATGGAGTGCGCACGCCGATGCAGTGGAGTCCGGATCGCAATGCGGGGTTTTCACGCACCAACCCGCAGAAGCTCATCCTGCCGGTCATCGTCGATCCGGAATACCACTACGAAGCCGTCAACGTGGAAACCCAGCAGCACAACCCGAGCTCGCTGCTCTGGTGGACGAAGCGTATCGTCGCCCTCAGGAAGCAGCACGTGGCATTCGGTCGCGGCACGCTGGAACCGCTGACCCCGCAGAACCGCAAGATCCTCGCGTTCATCCGGCGCTATGGCGACGAGGCGCTGCTGGTGGTCGCGAACCTCTCGCGCTTCTCGCAGGCGGTGGAGCTGGATCTCCCGGAATTCAAGGGGCGCGAGCCCATGGAGCTGTTCGGGAACATCGTCTTCCCGCGCATCGACGACCAGCCGTACCGGCTGACGTTGGGTCCGCACAACTTCTTCTGGTTTTCGCTGGCAGGTCGGCGCGACGTGCCCGTCGAGTCCCAGGAAGAGGCGACGCACCCGACCCTCGAAGTGGCGGGAGCGTGGGACGACGTTTTCAGCGGGCGCAACAAGCCGCTCGAGCGGCTGCTCGCCCGCTACCTGCGCGGCCGGCGCTGGTTCCGTGGCAAGGCGCGCTCGATCAAGACCGCGCGTGTCACCGATTCCGTGCCGCTAAGAGCGGCGGGAGAAGCGCGGCTGCTCCTCATCGAAGTGACATACGAGGAGGGCGACCCGGAGACGTACGTGCTGCCCGTGCGTTTCGTGGCGGGCGAGGAGGTCCCGGACTCCGCCCTGGCGCTCGTGAAGACCCGGTCGCGACGCGGCGAGTATTCGGGGGCGCTGGTCGATGCTTCGGGAGATCCGCGCGTGGCCGCGGCGCTTCTGGACGTTGCGGTGCGCCGGCGGCGGGTCAAGGGCCGGAACGTGGAGCTGGTGGGGGCGCCCGACAAGCCGCTCAGGGCGCTCCGGCCGCTGCTCGGCTCGCTGCCGCCGCCGCGCGCGGTGGGCGTGGAGCAGAGCAATACGTCGTACGTCTACGGCGACCACGTGATCGGCAAGCTACTGCGCCGCGTGGAAGACGGCGAGAGCGTCGAGCTCGAGGTGCTGCGCTTCATCGGCAAGAAGGCGTACAGCCGCGTGCCGGCTCTGGCCGGGCACATCGAGCTGGACTACGGGCGGAGCGGGCGGGCCACGCTGGGCATCTTCCAGTCCTTCGTTCCCAACCAGGGTGACGCTTGGACGTTCACGGTGGACGAGGTGCAGCGCTACTTCGAGCGGGTGCTGGTGCACCGCGACAGCGACGTACCCGCCCCGCAGGTGACCGGGAAGATGTTCGACCGTCCCGGACGCGAGCCTCCCGATGTGGTCCAGGAGCGTATCGGTGGTTATCTCGAGGTCGCGAAGGTGATCGGCCGGCGCACCGCGGAGCTGCACGTGGCTCTGGCCTCGTCGCACGACGATCCGGAGTTCGCGCCGCAGCGGATGAACCAGCTGTCCCGCCGCTCGTACTACCAGTCCGTGCGGAACCTGGCGTCGCGCGCGCTCGACAGCCTGCGCGAGCAGTCAGGGAAGCTGCCCGAAGCCGTCCGTCCAAACGCCAAGGCCGTGCTGTCGCACGAGAAGGAAATCCGCGCGCGCCTCGAGCAGGTGCTCGACCGCAAACCCTCGGGAAGCCGCATCCGCTGTCACGGCGACTACCACCTCGGCCAGATCCTCTACACGGGCGCGGACTTCGTGATTATCGACTTCGAGGGCGAGCCGGCGCGCACGCTCACCGAGCGGCGCCGCAAGCGCTCGCCCCTCGCCGACGTGGCCGGGCTGCTCCGCTCGTTCCACTACGCGGTTCACGGCGTGCTGAGCTCCGAGATCCCGGGCAGCCAGGTGCGTCCCGAGGACGTGCCGCTGCTCGAGCCCTGGGCGCCGGTCTGGTACCGCTGGGTGTCGAGCGCGTTCTTCGAGGCGTATCTGGAGACAGCCAGGCCGGCGGAGCTGCTGCCCGAGGATCCGGATGACCTCGCGCTACTGCTCGATGTGCACCTGATCGAGAAGAGCCTGTACGAGCTCGGCTACGAGTTGAACAACCGCCCCGACTGGGTCGGCATTCCGCTGCGCGGCGTGCTGGATGTGCTGGAGGCGGGCCGCTGAGGAGCAGCTTGATCCTGATCTCGAAAAACTACTGGGGAGGTGTCCCGTTCGACGTCAGGCAGCCTCCGCGGGATGCCGGCGTGGAGTCGCTGGTCCTGCGCGCTGACGACTTCAGGCAGTGCCGCTCGGCCTTCTACCAGGCCCAGGCGCGGCTGCCGCCGGAAGCGCGTCTCGCTTCGACGCCCGCGGGGCACCCGACGCGCCTCGCACAGGCGCACATGAGCCCGGCCGACGGCATGATCTACATCTCCGCGCATCGCGGTCAGGGCAAGGTGCTGCTCGGCTGCATCGACGCTTCGGTCGTCGACGAGCGCGATCCGTTTGCGACCGACCCCGCGCTCGACATGTACGCCGCGGACAATGGCTTCCGCCCGCCGCCCACCTGGTGCGAGTACGATCCGGAGTTCGTGACGCGCTACCGCGAGGCGCAGCGCGCCCGGGTGCGGCGGCTGGACGCCACGGCGCCCCTGCCGCCTTCAATCGCTGGGGGTCAGTCTGGAGGCGGCGTCGCCGGATCTGTTGCGCGTGGGTATCGGTGGCACGAGTGCGGAAGTGCCTCGCTACTGGCTGGCGCGCTTCCTGTTCCGGCTTGCGCTGCACGGTTACTGCATCGGCTATCTAGAAACCTACGGCGGCTTTTTCTACGACAATCGGGGCGGCTATCGCTTCGGACTCCGCGGAGGGAAAGACGTGAAGGTCGACGCGGCCGGGTTGTCTCGGGTGGTCGAGCGGATGTATCGAGCGGTGGCGCCGCAAGGCTACATCGAACGGATCGCGTGAGCATGGCGGAGCCCGTATGACAACCCCGCGTATCTGGCCGGGCCGCCCCACGCCACTGGGTGCAACGTGGGACGGCGAGGGCGTGAACTTCGCGCTGTTCTCGGAGCACGCGACGCGGGTGGATCTGTGCCTCTTCGCGCGCGACGACCCGGCGCGCGAGACGCTGCGTGTGCCGCTCAGGGAACGCACGAATCGCATCTGGCACGCCTATCTGCGCGATGTCCGGCCCGCGCAGCTGTACGGCTATCGCGTGCACGGCCCGTACAAACCCGCGGACGGGCATCGCTTCAATCCGCACAAGCTGCTGCTGGATCCGTACGCGAAGGCCATCGACGGCAGCGTGGACTGGGCCGACGCGATATTCGGCTATCGCATCGGCGATGGCGAGGAGGACCTGTCGTTCAGCGACGAGGACAGCGCGGCGTTCAGTCCGAAGTCGGTGGTGGTGGACACCGCGTTCACCTGGGGCGACGACCGCCCGCCGCAGACGCCATGGAGCCAGTCGGTGATCTACGAGTGCCACGTGAAGGGCATGACGGCGCGGCACCCCGATGTTCCGGAGGAGCTACGCGGAAAGTACCTGGGCCTGGCCTCCGACGCGATCCTCGATCATCTGGTCGACCTCGGCGTGACGGCGGTGGAGCTGATGCCGGTGCACCACTTCGTCACCGACCGACGGCTCAGGGACATGGGGCTCGTGAACTACTGGGGCTACGCGACGATCGGCTTCTTCGCTCCCGATCCGCGCTACGCGACCGGCTCGCTCGGCCAACAGGTCAACGAATTCAAGACCATGGTCAAGGCCCTCCACCGCGCCGGCATCGAGGTCATCCTGGACGTGGTCTACAACCACACGGGAGAGGGGAACCACATGGGGCCGACGCTGTGTTTCCGTGGCGTCGACAATGCCTCGTACTACCGCCTGGTCAGCGGCGACCCGCGCCACTATTCCGACTTCACCGGCTGTGGCAACAGTCTGAACGTGCTTCATCCGCGCGCGCTGCAGCTCGTGCTCGACAGCCTGCGCTACTGGGTACAGGAGATGCACGTCGACGGTTTCCGTTTCGACCTGGCGCCCACGCTGGCGCGCGATCCGCTGGAGTTCCACGGCTTCGCGCGCTTCTTTGCCACCGTGCAGCAGGACCCGGTGCTCTCCGGGGTCAAGCTCATCGCCGAGCCGTGGGATCTCGGTCCGGGAGGCTACCGTCTGGGCGCCTTCCCTCCAGGTTGGGCGGAATGGAACGGGCGCTACCGCGACACGATCCGGCGCTTCTGGCGCGGAGACGAAGGGCAGGTTCCGGAGCTGGCGTCGCGGCTTTCCGGCTCGAGCGACATCTTCCAGCCGAGCGATCGCGGGCCGTACTCCAGCATCAACTTCGTCGCCTGCCACGATGGCTACACGCTTCGCGATCTCGCGAGCTACGAGGGCAAGCACAACGAGGCGAACGGCGAAGACAACCGGGATGGTGCCGACGACAACTGGAGCCGCAACTGGGGTACCGAGGGCGAGACCGACGACGTGGCCGTGCAGCGGCTGCGTGACAGGATGGTCAAGAACCTCGTCGCCACGCTGGCGTTCTCGCAGGGCGTGCCGATGATGTCACACGGCGACGAGATCGGCCGCACGCAGGATGGTAACAACAACGCCTACTGCCAGGACAGCGAGCTCGCGTGGCTCGACTGGGACCTCGACGATCGGCGGCGCGAGTTGCTCGAGTTCACTCGCGAGGTCTTCCGGATCCAGCGCATGAATCCGGTGTTCCGCCGGCGGCGCTACTTTGCCGGCGATCCTGTCGAGAGCGGCGGTATCAAGGATGTGCAGTGGCTCAGGACCAACGGCACCGAGATGACCATGGACGACTGGAACCAGTCGAAGAATCGCGTCCTGGGCATGCTCATCCACGGCGACGCGTCCGACGAGATCGACGAGCGGGGCCGCCCCAACCTGGGACAGACGCTGCTCCTCGTGCTGAACGCCAGCAATCGTGCCCGTCACTTCGCATTGCCGGAACTACCGGAAAGCGGCTTCTGGCAGGAGATCGTCAACACCGCCCACGCCGGCAGACGGCCGCCGAAGGGGAAGGGCATCAACGTAGCGCCGCATTCGCTGGTGCTACTTTGCTACCAGACCTGAAGATGCGGGGGTTTTTCCCTTGGCTGCGCCGGGACCTGGCGGTCGAGGGGGGGTGAACTCCCGGAGTCGAGGGTCAAGCTGGATCGGATGCGGAAGGCCGAAAGGTCTATGACGCACCACAAGAGGGAATTCATGAATCGACGCAACACGGAAGTCGACGCGAGCACGCTCGCCGGGGATCCGGCCGCGATCCAGCGCGTCCAGGCGGGGGACCACCACGACCCGCACAACGTGCTGGGTGCGCACCCTGCCGCTTCCGGTGGGCGGAACGGAACTGTCATCCGCGCCTACCACCCCGACGCGAAGCAGGTCGAGTGCGTGATCGACGGATCGAGCACGAGCATGCAATCGCTGCGGGGAGGCATCTTCGCGCTGTTCGTGCCCGACCGTCAGCCGCCGCTGTCCTACCGTCTGCGGTTTTCCTTCGACAACGGCGAGACGTGGGAGCGCGACGATCCCTATCGCTTCCAGCCGAGCGTGGGCGAGATGGATGTGTACCTGTTCGGCGAGGGCAACCACCGCCGACTCTGGGAAGCCCTGGGCGCGCGGATCTGCACGCTGGACGGCGTCGAGGGAGTCTCGTTTGCCGTCTGGGCGCCCAACGCGCGGCGCGTGAGCGTTGTCGGTGATTTCAACGGCTGGGATGGTCGACTGATGCCGATGCGCTCACTCGGCAGCTCCGGCGTGTTCGAGCTGTTCGTTCCCGGGGTCCGCATCGGAGCGCTGTACAAGTACGAGATCAAGACGCAGGAGGGTGCACTCCGCGTCAAGACCGACCCGATGGCGAAAGCCATGGAGCTGCCGCCGGGGACCGCGTCGTGCATCACGGCCTCGAGTTTCGAGTGGGGCGACGCCCCCTACCTGGAGGCGCGAGCCCAGAAGGACATCACGCGCGAGCCCGTGAACGTCTACGAGTGCCATCTGGGCTCGTGGATGCGTGTTCCGGAGGAGGGCAACCGCTCGCTCAGCTACCGCGAGATCGCTCCGCGCCTGGTGGATCACGTCAAGAGGCTCGGCTTCACTCACGTCGAGTTCCTGCCGCTGGCGGAGCATGCCTTCTTCGCGTCGTGGGGCTACCAGGTCACCGGCTACTATGCTCCAAGCGGGCGCTACGGCAACCCCGACGATCTGCGCTATCTCGTCGACTACTGCCATCGGCACGACGTAGGCGTCATCATGGACTGGGTGCCCGCGCACTTTCCGAAGGATGACTTCGCGCTCAGGCGTTTCGACGGCACTGCTCTATACGAGCACGACGACCCGCGCCGCGGCGAGCATCCGGATTGGGGTACCCTCATCTTCAATTTCGGCCGCCCCGAGGTGAAGAATTTCCTTGTGGCGAACGCGCTCTACTGGCTCCAGGAGTTCCACATCGACGGCCTTCGCGTCGATGCCGTCGCATCGATGCTGTACCTCGACTACAGCCGCAAGGAAGGCGAATGGGTGCCCAACCCCTACGGCGGGCGCGAGAACATCGAAGCCATCGAATTGCTGCGAGCGACCAACCACATCGTCGGCGAGGAAGTACCGGGCGCATTTACCGTCGCCGAGGAGTCCACGTCCTGGCCCGGCGTGACGCGGTCGGCGGCCACCGGGGGGCTCGGCTTCACGTTCAAGTGGAACATGGGCTGGATGCACGACACGCTCTCGTACTTCAGCCAGGATCCCGTGCACCGCAAGTACCACCAGGACGAGCTGACGTTCTCGATGCTGTACGAGTACACCGAGCGGTTCATCAACGCGATTTCCCATGACGAGGTCGTGCACGGGAAGCGAGCCCTGCTCGACAAGATGCCGGGCGATCAGTGGCAGAAGTTCGCCAACCTGCGCCTGCTGCTCGCCTACCAGTACACCCGCCCCGGCAAGCAGCTCGTCTTCATGGGGACCGAGCTCGGGTCGTGGCTCGAGTGGAACCACGATGCGAGTCTCGACTGGCACCTAGCCGATAGTCCCGACCGCAAGGCGCTAGACACGTACGTGCAGGAGCTTGGCGCCATGTACCACGAGCTCTCGTGCCTGTGGCGCGGCGACCCGGACGCCTTCAGCTTCCAGTGGATAGACTGCAGCGACCGGGACAACTCCGTAATGTCCTTCGTGCGGCGCTACGACGGCGAGCTGGCCGTTGTCGTGCTCAACCTCACGCCCGTGCCCAGGGAGGACTACCGCATCGGCGCGCCTGTTCCGGGTCGCTACGTCGAACGGCTCTCGACCGACGACGTGCGCTTCGGCGGCAGCCAGTTCGAGACGCTGCGGGAGGTCGACACCGAACCCACGCCCATGCACGGGCGGGAGCAGTCGTTCAAGCTGAGGCTGCCCCCGCTCGGCGCGCTGGTGCTGGTGCCCGGAAGCGGCGAGCGATAGCGAGCGGAGGGGGTGGGCGCGCGGGGATCTACCGCTGCCGCCGCCAGCCCAGACCCATCAAGAGCAGCAGTGACGCGAAGGCCGCGCCAGCGCGGTTTCCGGTTTCTGCACCGACGCGGCAACCCGAACAGCCCCCGGTCGGCTCGTAGACCGCGTTCGCCGGCGCGGGTGCCGCCGGTAGTGCGACGTCGACCTTGGCCTGGTTGTCGTCCAGCGTGGTCTCGCAGGCGTGCGTCGAGCTCGCCTTCACCTGGAGCTCGGCCTGGCTCGAGCCCTGCCCGGACGCCTTCGCATCGAGCTTCAGGTTGATCGTCTCGCCGGCCTTCATCGTCCCGAAGTCGCAGGAAAGCGCCGGAGCCAGCGTGCAGCTGCCCTGACTCGGGGTGGCCGAAAGCAGAGTCGCTCCGGTCACGCTTCCGGTGAGCATCACGCCCGTCCGCGCGGTCTTGCTGCGATTGACGAGCTTGGCTTCGAGGGCGACGTGGCTGCCGGGGCTCGCTTCCGCCGGGCCCGAAGCGACGAGCTCGAGGTTGCCGCTCTCCAGCCCCGCGACCTGCTTGGCCAGATCCACGCGCTCCCAGCGCTGGCCCTGCACGTTCATGTGATGCAGAAGCAGCACCTGGGGCAGATCCTTCGCGGCGGTCTTGCCGGTGTGCACCACCACCGGATCGCCGTCCTTGTAGATGGGCTGCCCGTCGATCCCGCCCTGGGCGGTGTCGAGCCACGGATGCATCGCATCGTAGTCGATCCACTTCGTCTGCTGCCCCGACGGCACGAGCGTTTCCGACTGGGTGAGCCCCGAGTATTCGAAGTGGGCGTTGCTCGCGTCCAGCCCGATCGAATGCAGGAACGTGGACACGACCAGCACGCTGTTGTTGAACGGCGCGGTGCGCAGCGTGTCCGCCCCCACCATGTTCACGAACCGTATCGAGTCGGTCGCCTGCTGTGTCGAGAGGTCGTAGGTGGTCGCGGCCAGCACGTCGGCGTAGGGCCCATCGCGCGTCAGCGGCGAGACCGCGATCTCGTAGTCTGCCTGCTTGTCGAAGTTGGTGTCGATGAGCACCGCGACTCGGCTCAGCTGTCCGAGCGCCGGCGTCGTCCACTGTCCGGCAATGGCCACGCCGAAGTAGACGGAAGCATCCGCGGGGTCCTTGGTCGCGGTGTTCGTGGCGGCGCCGATCGCGACCAGGTCGAGCAGGGCCTCGGCGTCGGTCTCGCCGGTTTTCGGCTGGTGCCAGTCGCCCAGCTGGAAAGCCGTCACCACCGGGTCGGGATAGGCCGAGCTGCCCTCGATCGGGATCTGCAGGATCTTGTCGGACCCGGCGGTGGGCGCGCAGCCCGTGAGCGGACCCGGCTGCTGGTCGGCCGCGCCGCGCACCACCGCTTCGTACGGCACGCGCACGGTCTCGGCGCCCTGGCTCTGGTCGGTGAAGACCACGTGTCCGCTGGCCTCGTTGAGGAACTGGCGGGGCTCGTCGCTGTTGTTGCCCAGCGGGATCGTCGGCGGGGTCGCCGGGTCCGGGCCGGGCGCGCCCAGCACTTGTGGATCCACGGTGAGCGTCACCGTCGCCTTCGCAGTTGCCCCGCCTGCCAGCGTGAAGGTCTTGGGCTCGACGTCGGTCGTGACGCCGGGCAAGTCGTAGCCGACGGCGATCGACGCCTGGTAGTCGACCGGGGCGCTGCCGTGGTTCTCGAGCGTGACGTCGCGGGTGTCGGTGTACAGCTTGTCCGTGATCACGGCGCCGAAGGACAGCCCCACCGAGCCGTTTGTCGAGGGTCCCGCTGCGGTCACGTGCTCTCCCACAGCGCGATCGACGCGGATCAGCCCCGCGCCCTGCATCGAGATCGGATAGCCGTTGCCCGACAGAAGGTTGATCGGCGCTGCGGTGTTCATCAGCGCCGCTTTGACGCCGGCAGGCGAGAGCCCGGGCCGTGCCTGCCGCACGAGCGCCGCCGCGCCCGCGACCACCGGCGAGGCCATCGACGTGCCGGACATGTTGCGCGAATCGACGCCGGTTCCAACGCCCGCACTCTTGATCTGGAGACCCGGTGCGCTGACTTCGGGCTTCAGCAGATTGCTGTTCGAGCTCGGTCCGCGCGAGCTGAAGGACGCCAGGGTCTCGCTGCCCGGGCCAGTGTATCTGTGCCCCGAGTCCAGAGTGACGGTTACGCCCTGGCTGACGGCTGCCTGGATGGGCGTGCCATCGGTCTTGCGGATCAGCACGCCGGGGATGGGCACCGAGGACTGCTGGGCGCCACCCATGCTCATCGGCTGGGCTGCATCGACGTTGTCGATGACCACGCCGGCGACGGCGCCGGCGGCCACGGCCCTGTTGAACTTGTCGAGGAACGGACAGGTGCCGCGATCGATGAGCGCAATGTGGCCCTTGAGCGCCGCGGCGTTCGTGAGCGTCGCGCAGGCGTCGTGCGGCTGTGCGTAGACGAGTGTTCCGGTGATCGGGCCCGTCTTCGACAGCCGCGTCGTGAACATGCCTTCCGCGGCGGCCACGTCGCCCTGGAGCGAGCTCGGCGTATCGATGCTCATGGCCAGCAGGTTGGCGGACGCGTTGGCCGCGACGGAGAGCGCCTCGGGGTACACCCCGGGCGAGCCCGCCGAGTAGAAGGCCGAGCCGTCGTTGCCGGCCGCCACCACCAAGAGCGTGCCGACCTTCGTGAGGTTCTTGATCAGGTCCGCTTCGGCGGGCGAGCCGAGGCCGTAGGACGTGCCGAGCGATGCGTTCACCACGTCGAGGTGGTCGCTGAAGTCGCCGTTCTGATCGGGATCCGACGCGCGCTCCAGGGCCGCGGCGATCTGGTCGGTGGAGCCCGTGCAGCCGAAGATCTTGAGCGCGTACAGCTGGGCCTCGGGCGCTACGCCCGGGAATAGCTTGAACGCCGACGGGTCGAGGCTCGCGTCGTAGGGGCCGGTGTAGGCCTGTCCGTTCGTGAGCACGCCGTTGCCCGCCGCGATACCCGTGACGTGGGTGCCATGACCACCACTGATCTCCTGGCCCTGGCTCACGGCGTGGTCGCAATCGAGCGGATCCGGATCCGGCTTGGGGATCGCCGTCGACCCATTCGACGCGTCGTAGTCGTTGCCGACGAAATCCCAGCCGCCGACCACGCGGGTCGTGGGAAATGTGCCCGGCTCGATCACGTTCGGATCGTTCTGCTGGTAGGCGGCGACAGTGCCGGGACCACCAAAGTCGGCATGCGTGTAGTCGATGCCGGAATCCAGGATACCGATGCGGACGCCCTGCCCCCTGATCGGCGTGGAAAGCTGCCAGAGCTGGGGTGCACCGATCAGTGGCACGGCCTGGCCCAGAGCAGGGGCGGCCACCGTGACCGGATCCACCCGGACGACTCCCGGCAGATTTTCGAGCTCCCCGATACGACCGGGATCCACACGGACCTGGATCGCATTGACGAGGCGTTCGAGATCGGCAGTGACGACGGCGCCGGTCGCCTCGATCGCCGGTTCTAGTGCAGCGTGCTCGTCCGACAGCCGGCGCAGTCGTGCGCGTACCGCGGAGCGCGTGGCGGTCGACACGGCACCGCCGGCCGGGAGCAGATCCGCGGCAGCCGGGCCGTCGAGCACCACGTAGACCGGAACGGTGTCGCCGGAGCCGGTCAGCGGCGAGGAGTGGATGGCAGTCCGCCTCGGCGACGAGTCCGGGGCGCTGCACGAGAGCGGGGCCAGGCAGGCCGCCAGGACGAGCCAGGATGATAGGGCGCGTCTCACCCCACTTCGATAGGACCTCGTCGCCTGCGAGCAAAGCAAAACCGCCCGGCAAGCCGCCCTGGTCCACTGCAGTGGGAAAAGCGCAGCCGGGACGGAACGCCGGGTGGTCGCAAAGGTGGCCGCGAGGCGCTATCTTGCGTCCCCCTCATGGTGGATGCAGCAACGCGCGACAGCGAGGCCCCCGGCAGAGCGGCTGGTGCCGCGGCGAACGGCAGCCCCAACCACGGCAGTTATCTCGAAGACGCGCCGCTGGCGGTGCGCTGGTTCGAGGGCGAGCGCCTGCGTGCCATCCGCGAGATGGCAGCGGAGGATCCGGGTCATCGCATCCTGGAGATAGGCGGCGGCACCGGTCACGTGCTCCGGATGTTCCGCCGTTCGCAGCTCACGCTCGTGGACGAGTCCAGCGAGAACATCGAAGCCGCGCGCCGCACTCTGGACGGGTACGACGTCGACTTCCATGTCGGTCCGGTTGCAGAGCTGGGACTGCTCGCTAGTGTGTTCGATCGGGTGATCTGCAGCCAGATGCTCGAGCACACCGCCGATCCGGCGCGCGTGCTCGACGAGATCGGGCGGCTGCTGGCGCCCGGTGGGCGCGCCATCATCACCGCAGGCAACGCGCCGTTGAGCCTCGGGGTGAAGCGCTTCTTGCGCTACTCACCCGCGCGCTGGGCCGTTGGGGATCGCGCCGATCCCGAGGCGGGGCCGCAGAAGCTGCATCACTGGACCGCCGACGAGTTCCGGCGGCTGCTGCTCGAGCGTTTCCACATCGAGCAGCAGCGCGCGATTCCGTTCGCCTGGCTGCCGCTCAGGGTTTCCTACCTGTGCCGCGTGCGAGAACCCGGCCTGCGCGCGCGCGGCCGCATCGAATCCTGACGCTGGCGCTTCTTGAACGTCCCGAGAAGCGTCGCCCAGATGCGCCAGGTGATCGGGATGGTGCCTCGTGGCGGAAATGCGCGGAACGGAGCCATGGAAGGCCGATCGCCAGCAGTGAAAGGAAGCGGAGCTTGTGCAACTACCGCCGTGATATCGGCCGCCCCATAGCACGGTAGACGAAGCCCGCGTCGGCCGCGGCTCCTGGTACCAGCACGTTGCGCCCGTCGAAGATGTGCCGCCCGCGCATCAGACTCCGGAGGCGGTCGAATCCGGGCGAGCGGTACTCGTTCCATTCCGTTGCCAGCACGAGCGCATCGGCGCCCTCGCAGACCTCGTACTCGTTGGTCAGGAGCGTGACCCGATCGGCGACGCCCATGACCTCGAGCCGCGCCTTCGCGGTCTCCAGCGCCTGTGGATCGGTGGCACGGACGACCGCGCCCCGCTGCACCAGCCCGGTGAGCAGCTTCAGCGCCGCCGATTCGCGCACGTCGTCGGTGCGCGGTTTGAACGCCAGGCCCCAGACGGCGATGGTCTTGCCCGATACGCCGCCGAGATCCTGTTCCATGTGACCCAGGAGCCGTTCGATCGGGTCCTCGTTGGCCACGATGGCTGCCTCCACCACGCGCAGCGGCACGCCGAGCTCTGACCCGGTGCGAGCCAGGGCTCGCAGATCCTTCGGGAAGCAGCTGCCGCCGAAACCCAGGCCCGGATACAGGAACTGGAACCCGATCCGCTCGTCGGAGCCGAGCGCCACGCGCACATGCTCGACGTCCCCGCCCGTTGTCTCGCAGAGTGCGGCGATCTCGTTCATGAACGAGATCTTCGTCGCCAGAAGCGCGTTCGCGGCGTACTTCACGATTTCGGCGCTCTTTGGGCTCATGCGCTGCATGCGGTTCTGCTGGCGCGTGAAGGGAGCGTACAGGCGCGAGATCACCTTGAAGGCCTCGTCGTCCTCGGTGCCGACGACCACGCGGTCGGGCTTCAGGAAATCGTTGATCGCATCGCCTTCCTTCAGGAATTCCGGATTGCTGACGACGGAGATAGGATGCTTCGCGTGTTGTTCGACGACCTCGCGCACCCGCTCGTTGGTTCCCACGGGAACCGTGCTCTTCAGCACCAGCACCAGGTCGTGCTTCGCGGCCCGTGCGACGTCCTCGGCCACCTTGAGCACGTGCGAGAGATCGGCCGACCCGTCCTCGTTGGGGGGCGTCCCCACGGCGACGAACACCGCTTGGCAGCCGTCGATCGATTCGGCCAGGTTCGAGCTGAATGCGAGGCGCGCCGGCCAGTTGCGTGCCAGGAGCTCCTCCAGCCGCGGCTCGAAGAAGGGCACCTCGCCTTTGCGCAGGCGCTCGAGCTTGGCCTCGTCCACGTCCACGCACGTCACGAGCGTGCCGGCATCGGCAAAGCAGGTTGCAGCCACCAGTCCGACGTAGCCCGTTCCGACAATAGCGATTCTCACGGCCCAGCGGCGTAGCGCCGATCCGGCCAGGCGTCGACCGGTGCCCGCTGCGAGCGGCTGGAAACGGGCCTCCCGCGTCCTGATCTGCAACACTCCGCGTTCGCGTGTTGGCCACCCCCAAAGCCCGCTCGGGCCTCTGGCGATGGGCGCCTCTGGTGCTCGTCGCGCTCTCGTGGAGCTGCCGCTCGGAGAAGAAGCAACCCCCAGCGCAGCCGTCCGCTGCCGCCTCCGTCGGGCGTCCGTCCGCCCGGCCTTCGGCGCATCCCCCGAAGCCCGTGGCCTCCGCCGTGGCCCCGCGCCGGGCCGACTCGATCGTGCTGCTGGCGGGAGGCGACGTGAACCTCGGGCGCGGCGCGGGCCAGCAGATCCTGAAGGACCCTTCGTACAACCCGCTTTCAGAGGTCGCGCCGCTCATGGCCACGGCCGACCTGCGTTTCGTCAATCTTGAATCGCAGCTCAGCGATCAGCACGGCGAGACGCAGTCGCCGTTCCAGCATCTGAAATTCACCGGACCGCCTGGGGGCGCAGAGGTCCTGGCCCATGCGGGCGTCGACGTCGTTTCCATTGCGAACAACCACTGCTGGGACTACGGCAAGAAGGCCCTGTTCGAGACGATGGACAACCTCGACCGCGCGGGCGTCAGCTACGCGGGGGCCAGCCGGGTGCCCGAGCATCAGTACGAGCCGATCATCCTGCACGCGAAGGGCTGGAAGATCGCCCTGTTCGCGGTCACCCAGATCTGGAACCAGCCGCCCTTCGACAAGCACCAGGGGCGTTTCTACGTCGCCTGGGCCCGCTTCGACCGGCTCGAGAAGGCGCTTGCGCGCGCCCGTCGCGAGAACGACCTGGTTCTGGTCAGCTATCACGGCGGCGGCGAGTACGTCGACGTGCCGATGCAGTGGACGCGCGCGTTCGTGCGCGCCGTGATGGACGCCGGCGCGGACGCTGTGATCGGCCACCATCCGCACGTGCCGCTCGGCGTGGGCTGGTTTGCCGGGCGCCCGGCGTTCTACAGCCTGGGCAACCTCGTGTTCGCGATGCACAGCGACTACCCGTGGACCGGCACCAGCTTCTTCGCGAAGATCCGCTTCCTCGAGGACGGGCGGCGAGAGGTCGAGGCGTGCCCGTATCACATCCTCGGCCACACCCCGATGTTCTTCGAGGGCAAGACGAAGGCGGCGCGCGAGCGCGTCTTCCGCCGCCATCTGGAGCGACTGTCGGCGGCGACCGGCGGCACCACGGTTGGCGCTCCCGGGCGCTTCAGCTGCATGCCCCTTTCGCCGCGCCCGAAGGGAACTGGACCTGGCGGCACGGCTCTGGCAGACAAGGACGCGGCCCGATGACGTTCCGCATCGCCTCCGCCGCAGCCGTGCTGTTCCTGCTCTGCCAGGGCGCGAGCGGCTGCCGGAAGGCGAAGGGGTCGCCGAAGCAGTCGGTCGCGGCGCCGAGCGCGAGCGCGGCGCCGGCGCCCACCGCCCGGAGCGCGGCGAAGGCCTGTAGCCCCGCGTGCAACAGCATCGAGCATTGCGACAGCGGTCGTTGCGTCCCGCACTGCCCGGAGGGCGAGGTCTACATTCCGGCAACCGGCCCGGATGGTTTCATGATGGGACGCGGCAAGCCGGGCGAGTTCGACCAGAAGCACAAGGTGGTGCTCACCCATCCGCTCTGCATGGACCAGACCGAGGTTACCGTCGCGGCCTACCGGCGCTGTGTGGAGGCCGGCCACTGCACCATCCCCCAGCTCCGCGACATCAACTCGAACTACCGCCCTGCCTATCACCGCGACAAGCATCCGGTGAACATGGTCAACTGGATGCAGGCGACCGCGTACTGCAAGAGCCGCGGGCAGGCTCTGCCCACCGAAGCGCAGTTCGAGTGGGCGTCCGGCCACGGTGACGGGCGCACCTGGCCCTGGGGCAACAAGCCGGCCCCCACCTGCGACAACCATTTCGCCGACTTCACGCCGGGCGGCGCTCCGAAGAGCGACCCGGCCGGCGACGTCGGTTGCTACGGCGGCGACACGAGCCCCGTCAAATCGTTGAAAGGCATCGACCGCTGGCCAGACGGCGATCTGTACGAGATCGGCGGCAATGTCTGGGAATGGACGGCGGACTGCTACGTTGCCTATCCCTCCACGCCCCAGGTCGATCCCAGCCCGCAGAGCCATCCGCGGCTGCACGGCGACTGCTACGTCCGCTCCCTGAGAGGCGGCGGGTGGAATCGCAGCGACCACTCGATGCACCCCTGGGTGCGCGCCGCCTCCAAGCGCACCTACCGCGTGGGCGGGCTTGGCTTCCGCTGCGTCCGTGACCCGACCTAGTACCCCGATTCTCTTGAATCGAGGGGCTAGACGAGCGCGGAGCGGTCGAGGGGGAGGCTCGGCGAAGCTACTCGTCCTCGTCCTCGTCCTCGTCCTGGTCTTCGTCGAGCTGGTCGAGGATCTCGTTCGCGCGATCTTCGGTGATGCCGAACCACTCCGCCAGCTGGTTGATGAACTCGTTCTCGGCGTCGTCGATCTCGTCGTCCGCGAGCGCCACTGCTGCTGCCAGTGCGAACGCGCCTTCGGCTTCCGACGGCTCCTCGGCGATCTCGTCGGCGATCTCCTGCAGGCGCGCGTCGCGTCCCTGTTCCTCCAGGCGCTTGCCGTAGTTCTCGAGCATCACGTTGATCGTGCCGCTCCTGAGCAGGTTGTCGGTCAGCCCGCGGATTGCTCCGCGCACCGCGTCCCGCTCGGCGTCCTCGACCTTGCCGTCCGCGGACATCATCAGGAACATCGTCTCGGCAAGCGGGTCCACGCGGGAAAGAGCTGCGCTCTCCTCGGGGCTCAGCATGCCCTGGCGCGCCAAGGTCTCGTAGGCGCTGGACATCACGACGCTGGGCCTACGGCCACTCTGGAGCAGGGCGTCGCGCAGGCGGCGGATCGTCGTCGTCTCGAGCTTCATGTCTCAACGCTACACGCTCGGGGCGTATCGATCCAGCGGGGGTTTCCCGCTACGTTTCTCCAGCCGCGCTCTGGTTCGGGTCGGTGCCCACGAGGACCAGAGTGGCGTCGCTTGCGGCCCGCGGCTGCAGCGGCTCACCGATGATCGAGCGCAATTGTCCAGGTGGCACGCTGGTCAGAGCGACTCCCTGCTTCTGGAGTGCGCGGAGTCGCTCGCCGAGCTCCGTCATGGCTTCAGGATCCGTCAGCCCCCAGCTCGCACCTGCGGAAGCAAACACCCACAGGCTGCCCCAGCCCAGCGGCGCCAGCTCGTACGGGTGGGCGGCTGGCCCCGCGGCCCCGATCGCTGGCGAACGGCTGATGAACGCGAGCGGGCTGCCGGTCGGGAACAGTCGCAGAATCGGGGGCAGCCCCGCGTTCAGGATCTCGATACTCCCGTCGATCGGCGAGAAGCGGGCCACGCCCAGGGCAACGCTGGCCCGCAGCGCGGCGTGCGTGGCGAGGTAGCGCTCCAGGACGACTGCAACATCCTTCATTGGCCGCATCGCGCACAGCTCGCTGGCGAGCGCGTTGCGGATCCCGTCGGGCGACACGTCGCCGCCGCGGTGCAGGCCGTTGGCGGTGAGCAGCAACACCGAGACACGCCCTGCTTCGTCCACAACCACTTCGAAGGCGTCCGTCCGGAGCGCGCCGCCCTCGAGCGTCGCTCCGTTGACCTGCAGCATCCCGCGCCGCATCGGCAATATTGCCCCACCTGTCGGCGGGCCTTGAGGCCGCCGTGGCACGATTGTGCTGCGGCTTGTCATGTTTCGCGGGCGAGGTGTTGTCGAGCGTTCAGGTTTCACGGTCGTCACCCCATCCAGCAGCAACACCCGTGCCGTCGCCCGGAGTGCCTGCGGGTCCGTCCGGCACGCATCGATCTCCCGGGATTTGTGGGCATCGGCCCGGATCCAGGCGTCCCGGGTCGGGATGCAGTCCCGCGTTGGGACATTCGCCGCTTAAGTCCCGACGACGGCGGCCGTTCGCCCGGTGGAGAGCATCATGGACGCACGAGCTCGAAGCACGAATCCGGGGTCACCGGCCGACGAGGGGTTGGTGGCCATTGTCGACGACGACCCGACCGCCCGGCGCTTGATGCGCTTCTGGCTGGAACGGCAGGGCTACCGCACGGTGGAATACGACTGTGGGCGCGCCGTGCTCGAGGACTCGGGCGAGCTACCCGCGGCCGCCTGCGTCGACCTGGGGCTCGGCGACGTGCCGGGCTTGAAGGTACTCCAGCATCTCAAGGCGAGGGACGACGCCTTGCCCCTGATCGTCGTCACGGCGCAGCGAGAGCTGGAGACGGCCGTAGCGGCGATGCGGGCGGGCGCCTACGACTACGTGACCAAGCCGCTGGAGCGGGACCGGTTGGTGCACGCTGTGCGGCGCGCCACCGAACGCCGCGAGCTGCTCAGCAGCGTGCGGCGGCTCGAGAATGCGCTCAGCGAGAAGTACGGCATGGACGGCATCGTCGGACAGAGTCCGCCCATGCAGGAGCTGGCGCGGCAGATCGAGCGGGTGGTCGGCAGCGATGTGGCTGTCTGCATCTACGGCGAGAGCGGTACCGGCAAGGAGCTTGTCGCCAACGCCATCCACGCGGGCGGTTCCAGGCGTCGCGGTCCCTTCGTGGCGATCAACTGCGCTGCGATCCCCGACTCGTTGCAGAAGTCGGAGCTGTTCGGACACGAGCGAGGGGCGTTCACCGGCGCCACGCAGACCCACCGGGGTAGTTTCGAGCAGGCAGCGGGCGGGACGCTGTTTCTCGACGAGGTGGGCGAGATGAGCCTGTCGGCGCAGGCTGCGTTGCTCCGCACGTTGCAGCAGAAGACGATTCGCCGCCTCGGAGGACATGCGGAGATCCCCGTCGACGTGCGGATCCTGTGCGCGACGCACCGCGATCTGAAGACCGAGGTCGAGGCCGGGCGTTTCCGTGAAGACCTGTACTTCCGTCTGGTGGTCTATCCGATCCGCGTGCCGCCGTTGCGTGAGCGCCGGACGGACATCCCGCTGCTCGTAGGTCACTTCCTCAGGAAGCTCGGACCGGATGCAGGCCGCGACGTGACCCGCGTCCAGCCCGACGTGCTCGAGGCGCTGGCTCGCTATCCCTGGCCTGGCAACGTACGCGAGCTGGAGAACGTCGTGCACCGCAGCCTGCTTTCCTGTGCCGGCGACCAGATCGCGCTGGCCGATCTGCCTCCGGACATCCGCGCTCTGGCGTTGCCCAGCCTTCCGCCGGACACGAGAGAGGGAGCTTCGAATGGCCGCGCCGGGCCGGACCGGGTCGTCCCGCTCCGCGAGCTGGAGCGCCAGGCGATCGAGCGCGCGCTCAAGGCAACCGAGGGCAGCGTCGGCAAGGCGGCCAAGCTGCTCGGCATCGGCCGGGCGACGCTCTACCGGCGTCTGGCAACGCTCGGAGAGGAGCGAGGCGCGGCATGACGGCCGGCACATTCGAGGCTCCGGAAGGTGCGCACCGCGCACGGGACATCTTCCTCGCCAACATGAGCCACGAGCTGCGCACGCCGATGACCAGCGTGATCGGAGCGACCGAGCTCCTGCTGGAAAGCAGACTGGATCCGGAACAACGCGAGCTGCTCGAAAGCGTTCGCCGTTCCGGCAAGCTCCTCCTGCGCCTCATCAACGACATCCTGGACTACTCGAAGATAGAAGCGGGACGTCGCGAGCTGCACGTGCGGGATTTCGATCTCCACGCGACGCTTCGCATGCTGGTCAACGCGGCCCGCCCCGTCGCACGGACGCGGAACCTCACGCTGGACGTGGATATCGGGCGAGGTGTGCCTCGCTGGGTCCAGGGCGACGCGGTGCGGCTGGAACAGGTGATCCGGAATCTGCTCGACAACGCGGTCAAGTTCACCGAGGCGCAGGGGCAGGTGGCGATCTCGGTGGCCGTGGAAGACGGCTCGCGGAAGGTGCGCTTTGCCGTCAGCGACACGGGTCCCGGCTTCGATCCGGCGCAGCTGCCGCGCCTGTTCGAGCCGTTTGCCCAGGGCGACGGGTCGTTCTCGCGTCGCCACGGCGGTGCGGGTCTGGGGCTGGCTATCGCACGCCAGCTGGTGGAGCTCATGGGCGGTGAAATCGGTGCGGAGAGCGTCCCGGGCTGGGGCAGCCGATTCTGGTTTTCCGTGGAGCTTCCGCTGGGGTCCGAAGCGGCGGCGCGCCGGCAGAGCAGCACCACTCTCGCGGCGCGACGTCTGTCGCCGGTACCACGCCGGGACGGGAATGAACGGCGCGTCCTGGTCGCCGAGGACAACGAGCTCAACCAGGTCCTGATCAGGCGAACGCTGGAACAGCTCCAGTGCGCGGTGGATGTTGTGGGAACGGGCGCCGAGGCCGTCGAGGCCGTCTTGCGGGGCGGCTACGACGCAGTGCTCATGGACTGCCAGATGCCGGACATGGACGGCTTCGCAGCGACCCGCGAGCTCCGCCGCCGTGAGCCGCACGCCCAGCGCGTCCCGATCATCGCGCTGACGGCCAATGCCATGATCGGCGACCGCGACAAGTGTCTCGCTGCGGACATGGACGACTACATCGCCAAGCCGTTCTCAATCGGGGAGCTGCGCTCCACGTTGAAGCGGTGGCTCGCCCCGCCGGTGCAGGTGGTACTCCGGGACGCGGCGAAGGGCGGCGACGCCGCGGAGGATACGCCCTCCCCCACGGAGCCGCCGCTGGACGAGCGTCGGTTTGCCGCGCTCTGCGACGAGGCCGGCCCCGAGATCATCGCCGAGCTCGTTACGATCTTCGTGGAGGACATGCGGGTGCGGCTCGGCCGGCTGGAGAGCGCGCGCGATCTGGAAGAGCTCCGCCGCGCGGGCCACGCAATCAAGGGTGCGGCGGGCAACATGGGGGCGATGCGCATGACGGCGATCGCCGAACGCATCGAGCATTCGGACACGCCGCCCGGGCAGCCGGTGACCGACGGTCGGATCGCCGGGCTCCGGGCGGAATTCGAACGCGTCGCGGCCGTGCTTTTGCGCGCGAGCGCCGAGCTCAGGGCAGCGTCGGGGTCGTGACGCTACTTTTTGGTGGCCGCGAACAACAGCGTGCCGGCGCCCAGCCGCACGCGGTGGCCGCGCCACTCGATGTGCCGCTTGAACAGCGCCCTGCCCCAGACGAAAAGTACGCAGATCTCCCGCAAGGGTGACAGGAGCGCGGGCAGCCACGCGCGTTTCCAGCCGCGCAGCGCCACCCAGCCTCCGACATCGCGCAGCGCCAACAGACCGAACGTCACGGCGAGGCCTGCGGGTCCGAGCCACAAGAGCGCCAGCGGCAGCGTCGCCAGCGGGCTGGTCAGCGGTTCGAGCAAGTAGGCGGCGGGCCTGAGCCGCCAACGCAGCATGCTCCAGCGCAGGTGGCGCTGCATGAAGCCGAGAACCCGCATGCTCGAGGTGACGTTCTCGAGCACCGTGGGAGCGATGCGCACGCCGTAGCCCGCATGCTGGAACATCTTGCCCATCACGAAGTCCTCGGCCAGCACGTCTGCCACGCGCTCGAAGCCGCCGAGCGTCTCGAACGTCGATCGCGACAGCAGCATCGACTTGCCCACGACCAGCGCGTCGCCTAGCGCCGTCGGCAGCGCCGCGCCGACGGCGCAGAAGCCGTTGAGCTGCACGTTCTCGAGCGCGGCCCCCAGCGTGTTCTCTCCCGCGCCCACGAACAGGTTCGTGACCAGGCCGATGTTGTCCCGGCTGTGCAGCGTATCGACCATCTCGGCCAGGTAGTGCGGCGGCGCGTGCACGTTGCTGTCGCTGATCACGACTAGATCGTGCTCGGCATGCGGCAGCATGCCGCGCAGGTTCCTGACCTTGGGGTTGATGCCGCCTCCGCCGGTGTGCACGACCAACCGCGCGCGCACGTGCGGATGGCGCTCCTGCAGCCGCTCGACGACGGCGATGGCGGGGTCGTGCGGGTCCTGCACGCCGAACACGATCTCGTAGTCCGGATAGCGCTGGACGAAGAAGCTTTCCAGGTTGTCCTCGAGCCCGGGATCCGCCCCGCATAGCGGCTTGAGCACGGACAGTGCGGGCCGGCGCACGGAGGTATGGATGCGTCGGCTCTTCGCGCGGCGCGCGATGCGCACCACGTTGAAGAAGCCGAGGATGGTCCAGGCCGTGCACAACACGACGGCGAGTGCGGCGATCGGGATCATGATGCTTGTCCTTCCATGCGCCCAGCTCCGGTACGGAAGATCCGCGTCCAGAGCGGAAGACAGATGGCGAAATAGACCAGCGACGTCGTGGCCAGTCGCACGGCCAGATACGGCAGGTGCGTCAGCGCCATCGCGCGGTCGAACAACACCAGGTTGGCGACGAACCCGAGCGCTTCCACCGCCATGAACTGCGCGCCCTGCCGCAGCCATTCGGGTCGCCGGTCCTCGAACGCGACCAGCTTGTTGCCCAGGAACTGCACGACGATGCCGAGCAGCAACGCCGGCAGGCTGGCGCTGCGCGGTGAGACGCCGAGGCCGCTCACCAGGAGCGCGAGCACTCCCAGGTCCGTCGCGGTTGCTATCACCCCGACGCCCATCGACCGCACGAGCACGGCCAGTCTGTGCAGGATCCGGTTCGACATGCTCGACCCCCAGAGCGAGAGACATGCCAGAAGCCGGCGTCAATAATTTCAACTACTTACGGCTACGGTGCGAAGCCAGGGCCGCGTAGTCGGCTTCACAAGTGGTTTAACCACTACGCGGTGTGGCGTCGGATGCACTCTGCCCGCCAAGGAACGGCTACGCTTGGGTGTGATGCGTTGGCTTTCAATTTCCTTGATCGCAGGCTGCGCGCTTCTGGCCGCGTCCGCCTGCAGCAACGACAACCCCAGGAAGAAGCCGGTCGGAGGCGCCGGTGGTGCTTTCGAGGGGGGCCTCGACGGAAGTGGCGGAGGTCTGGGGGGTGCGGGCGGTCTGGACGCGGGCCCCGATGTCGTCGACGCGTCCAAGGACGTCGCGACCGAAGCGGCGCCACCTCCGCCTCCGCTCTTCTTCTCCGTGTCGCCGGGCGCGTTGGGTCAACCGGGAAGCGGAGTGGCGCAGCAGACCAGCCCGCAGAGCGTCTTGTACGGATCGGCGACCGCAGCGAGCGCGCCCAGCGCGGGGGGCAACGCGCTCGTAGCGAAGCCGTCGGAGCTCGGCCTCGACCCCCTCGACGACATCGACGCCGTCAGCGTCAAGAAGCCGGCGCCGGCGCATCCCTTCTACTACTTCTCGGTGGACGACGCGGATCACTTCTACGCCGGAAGCGACGTAGGTGTGGCCGCGAGCCACTACACGCAGCGTGGCGACGTGTTCCTCTCCGACGGTATCGCCTATAACAGCGGGGAGGGCATCGAGGGCTTCAACGGTCTGTACTCCACGGGTCTGTCGGTGGGTCTCGGACAGCATTCCGTCGCAGGTGGGAGTGACGCCGGCTCGGAGGCGGGAACCGACGCTGCGACCGACGCAGCCACGGACGCCGATGCGGGCCCCGGGTTTGTCGACGACAACCTCGACGCGCTCGAGATCGGCGTGACGGTCGCCAACGCGGGCACGGCATATTTCTCGGTCGATCCCGGCGCGAGCGGCGCGACGGGCAGCTCCGTGGCGTCCACGGCGGCGGGCGAGCGCGGTTGCACGATCTACGCCTCGGATCGCGACGGGCAGAACCACGTCGTCTATTCCTGCGCGCAGATCGGCCTCGTGTCGGGCGACAACGTCGACGCCCTGACCGTTCTCGATACGGGCACGGTCACCCGGGTCTACTTCTCGATCGACGCGACGAGCGTCGGCGCCGCCGGCACGGACGCCAACGCGAGCACGCAGAGCGCATTCGAGCCCTACCGCGCGGACATCTTCTACTCCGACGGTGACGGCACGAATCATCTCGCCTTGGACGCCAGCGCCTTTGCGCTCCGGGATACCGAGGACGTCGACGCCCTCACGATTGTCGACGATCCGCGCGATCCGCTGTACGTACCCTCGAGCAACTGCACGCTCTCGCCGAGCCCGGTAGCCCCGGTGGATGGTGGCGTCACGTACAGCAGCTACACTGCCGGAAACATCTCGGGCAGCCTCGAGCTCTTCTATGCGGAAAGCGCGACGGCCGGCGACCAGATCAGCGCCTACGACCTCGCTACCTGCCAGCGCGTCGGTCAGCCAGTCGCCGGCTCGTATGTTTCCACCGGCAGCGGTGACATCGTGCCGGTGCCGCAGGCGGGATGGTCGGCGGCCCAGCCGCTCTCGAAGCTGGATGTGTGGAAAGTCTCCGCCAACGGCACGTCGATCGATCTCGAGCGCATCGATCTGGCGACTGGCCAGACGCTGGCGGCGTACACGACCGCCGTCAAGGGCTACCTGTTCGTTTCGCGCACCATCTACCTGCCGGGCAAGAACCAGTTCGCGGTGGTTGCCGACGATTCCATCGTCCTGATCGACGTACCGGCGGGCAATCCGGGCGACGCGGGTGTGGTCACGCTGCCGCAGTCGACGCTGATCGACAAGTACTGCTTTGGGTCCGGGCAAGCCCTGGGATTCGATCCATCCGGATTCATCGAGCAGGCTGTCGTTTCGGATACGACGTACATACCCCTCGAAACGCTGGACTGCCGGCTCCGGCTCGACGGCTATCCCGCCCAGCCCTACCGCCCATGGGACCAGGGCGGCCTCGGCAGCTTCCCCACGGGCGGCGTCATCCTTCCCGACCAGGCGATGTACCTGTACGAACGCCAGAACAACGACATCCTCATCCACGCCTTCGCGCCGCCTTCGGCAGTGGACGGCGGAGTGGCCGACGGCGGTGGCGGCTGAGGTCAGAGCCAGGCGTACGCTTTCGACCGCATCCTCGCGTGGGAGCCAGGTCGAGCAGCGGCATGATCAGCGGCAAGCCTCCTCCTGAAGCGCAGTGAACGGGTGACCGGATTCTGGTAGTCTTTGCGGCATGAGCGATAGCGAAGCCCCTGAATCCGAACGCAGGCGCGAGCTCCGCAAGCTGTCCTGCATCCCGGCCTACGTGAAGACCGAGGACCAGCACCTTGCGTTGATCCGGGACGTCAGCCCGTCGGGCGCGCTGCTCTTTGTCCAGGAACCGCTGCCGGAAGGCGCGCGCGTGCATCTTGACCTGTACCTCGCCGGGGATGGCAACGAGTCGCGGCCGGTCGAAGGCAAGATTGTCCGTTCCGAGAGGCGTACGGGCCCCCGCGAGGTCTGGGGTCACAAGATCGCCGTCGAGTTCGACGAGAAGATCGACGCCTACGCCGAGGAGATCGCTGCGCTGACGGAGCGGCAGGCCGAGATGGGCCTGTTCAAGTAGCGACTACAGCGAGAACAGCGCCTTGATGCGCGTCAAAAGTACGCGATCGCGATGCGCGACCGGTTCCTTGACGGTTCTAGAGTCGACTGCCTCGTGCTCGTCGAGCTGGGCCTGACGCCGCGCCAATATGCCGCTGATGCGTTCGGCCAGTTCCGGCGCGTCCGCGAGGATGCGCCGGAAGGCGTCGTGCCCGACCACCAGGAGCTCCAACCGGCGACCCGCGCGCACGGTAGCGGTCCGATTCTCGCCAGTCAGCAGCGACATCTCGCCGAAGAACTTGCCGGTGGCCAGGCGTGCTACCTCGTCGGGCTCGCCCCCGTTCCGGGCGACCAGCACCGCCGCTTCGCCGCGGAGCACGATGAACAGCTCGTCGCCGCTGTCGCCCTGGCGGATGACGTCCTCGCCCGCCGAGTACAGTCGAACCTCCGACCCCTCGGCCAGCCCGCGCAGCGTGGCGTCCGGCAGGGCGTCCAGGAAATCGACGTGGTGGAGCGCAGCTTCGCGTTCATCGAGCTCCTGTTTCTGGAGCGCCGCGGCGACTTTCGTGGCATCCGTCGTTCGGATGTCGCGGATCGGGAATGGAATGCTGATGCCCGCGCGCTGGAACGCGTACCAGATGCGCGAGCGCACCCGCGCGTCGATCTCGTGCCGTTGGGCGAACTCGTCGATGAAGTACTGCAAATGGTAGTCGATGCCGCTGTCGCCGAAGTTCTTGAGCAGCACGCATGGCGGCGGCGCCGTGAGGACGCCGTTGGCGCCCCGGACGGCATCGAGCAGGGCGTCCTCGACCTTGGCGGGTTGCGCCTCGTAGGGGCCCGACACGATAGCGCTGCGGCGGCTCACCAGCGTCGGCTGCGTGAAGTTCCTGATGTGGGCTTTGGCCAGCGTTCCGTTCGGCACAATCACTTCCACCATCTCTTCGGTCAGCACCTTGGTGGCCCGCCAGTTGATTTCGGTGACCTGACCGATGCACGACTTGTCCGAGTCGAACTGCACCCAGTCGCCGACGGAGAACGGACGCTGCGCCTGGATGGCGAGGCCGGCGAAGAGATTGCCCAGCGTTTCCTGGAGCGACAGACCGATGACGGCAGTCAGAAGCGCGGAGGTCGTGAGAAGCGAGCCAGGCGCGACGCCCATTGCGCGCAGCGTCAGGAGCGCGACGCCGACGTAGATGAAGGCCTGGATAATGTCGCGGAAGATCTTCGAAAGCGGGCGAGCCTTCCGCTCGCCGAGGAACCAGTCGACCACCAGCAAGAAGCCGGCGCGCGCGAGACAGGCGAGCAGGAAGAAGATTGCGGCGACGCCGAGCGGCCGCTGCGAGCTCGACGCGAGGGGGATCAGCGCGCGCAGGCCGGTGAGCAGGACGTGCAGCGCGAGAAACCAGGCGGGAGCGCGGATCTTGTGGCGCTCGCTCTGCGGCAGGAGCACGCGTAGCGCGAGCAGCAGCAAAACCGCGCTCCCGATGCCGAATCCCCCGAACACGGCGAAGCCGCCGTGCGGGTGGATCTTCAGGAGACCCGTGGGGTCGAGGTTCATGCGCGGCTCTCGCTTTCGCGAGCAACACGGCGTTTTTCACGGAAGGGCGTCATGGACGATTCCCCGCGGCGATCCTGGACCAGCGAGGCCGCCTCGGAAATAGGGAACCTGCCTGGAGGATGCGTCAGCGCTTGGCGCGCAGGTGCTGCGCCGGCCACTGGACGTCTGCTCCGAGCTCGTACGCTGCGGAAAGTGGCCAATATGGATTGCGGAGCAGCTCGCGGGTCAGCAGCACTGCGTCCGCCTGGCCGGTGGCAACGACCTGCTCGGCCTGCACCGGTTCGGTGATCATCCCGACATCGGCGAAACGAACACGCGATTCCTGAACTCGCCCCCCCGAAGCTTCAGTGGCGAGAACAATCAGCTCACGACAGCCGTATATGTGCCGTCCGCCCCGCGTGTCGAGCCCATCGCTCAGAATGCCCAGCCCACGCTGCCGCCCATGTAGCTCAGCCACTCTCCGCTGTTCTTGTGCACGGTAGGGCAGTGGTCGGAATTGACGCCAGTGTCGACGCAGTGCAGCGCCCCCGGGTTCAGCATGCCTGCGAAGCCCAGGAACCCGCGCGCCGAGAACCCAGAGCGCGAGCGGTGCTCGTAGCCGATTTCCGCGTTGGCCCAGTAGGCGCGATCCGCGCTCTTGTGAGCGGGCTGGTCGGTCGTGAACTCGTCCCAGCTGTACCCGCCGCCGGAAACGCCGGCGCCCAGGGTCAGGGCCGAGTTGCGAAGGCGCAGCACGCGCAGCCGGCCCATGGCGGCGAGCTGCAGGCGATCCACGAACGGCCCGCCGCAAACGCCCGAGTAGCCGCTCTTCAGGCAGTCGGTGTTCGCCGTCCCGCTGCCGATCCCGGCGCCGAGCGACACAACGAAAACCGGATGCGGGCTGTACTCGAGCATCACGCCCGCGTAGCCCACCGGCGTTCCGAACCCGACCACGCCTTGCACCGCGAAAGGCCTCGACCACCCGCTGGCTTCGGGAACCGGCGGCACCTCCTCTGCCGCGGCGCTGCCCGCACCAAGTACGAGCGCGAGCGCGATTGCGACGGCAGCAAGCGACGGGAAACGCCTGTTAACGCTGAGACTCATCGCGGCGGACCCCCGCAATCTCCATGCCGGGACCGGATCACGGGGGCAAGCGGCGCTAGCCGGGTCGAGGTGGCAGGGCCGCGGCGCCCGGCACTGTGGCCAGGGAGCCACATCGTGGTCCCGGAGCCACACAGCCCGCGCTGTCCCGTCACCCGGCAGAGCCGCGCGCAGCGCACGAGCACCCTGCGCGGCGGGGCCAGCCACGAAGCGCGACCGTCGCGCCGAAATTGCTTCCCTGTGCACCAGTGAGCGTCACTGCAGGCACCTTGGCGACCCCGTTCTTCGATCCCGGAAAGACGTACACGCGCCCGGTTGCTCCCAGGGCTTCGTAGGAGGCGACCACGAGGTCGGCGAAGCCGTCGCCATCGATGTCGCCCGGACTCGTGGAAACGACGCCGAAGAAGCCGCCCGGCCCGTCCGGTCCGTCGAGCTGGACCGCGGGAATCGAAGCCACGCCGCCGGAGCCCCCGCGATACACGAAAGCGTTGCCCATCACGCTCGCGCTGTGGCCGTCGCCGAAAGCGCCGAGAGCCAGATCGGAGTAGCCGTCGCCGTCGGCATCGCCCGAGCTGGCGGCCTGGCTGCCGAATGCGTAGGTGCCGGGGCCTTCGATCTCGGTGGCCGGAGCGACGGGCAAGCCGGACGGGCCGCCCAGGTAGACGTACACGCGTCCGTGGTTGCTGGCCACGTCGACGTTGCCGCTTCGACGGTCGTTGGTCCAGCCCACGGTGACCAGGACGTCGGCGTAGCCGTCGCCGTTCACGTCGCCCGCGCACGCGACGACTGCGCCAAACGACGAGTCGGTGACGAGCGGATCCTCGCCGGTCGTGGCTGTGGTCAGCTCGGTGGCAATCGAAAACGAGCCGCTCGGGCTGCCGCGGTAGAGGTACGCTTCGCCCCAGGCGCCCTGGTCGGGCGCGCCGATGACGAAGTCGTCGAGCCCGTCACCGTCGACGTCGCCGGCGCCGGACACGGCGTCACCGAACTGTGCCGGCGCGTTGGACGGCGCCTTGGGCGGCGTCAGCGTCACTGGGTGCGCCGGGCCGTGGGGCCCGCCGAAGTACAGGTACGCCCGGCCCTGCTTCTCGTCCTCGTTTGAAGCGCCGACCAGCAGGTCTCCGTAGCCGTCGCCATTGACGTCGCCCACGCCGGCCACCGCGCCGCCGAAGCGTGTCTCGGGGTCCTGCGCGGACAGCACCAGCGAGGGGTGCGCCCCGAGGCCCGCCGCGCCGACCAAGTAGACGTACACGCGACCCACCGCGCCGCTCTTGGGCATGACCGGTGCACCGACCACCAGATCCACGAAGCCATCGCCGTCCAGATCCCCCGCGTTCGCAACGAAGGCGAAGATCTGCGGCGAGCCGGGGCCCGCGAGCGTGACCGAAGCGGTGCTCGAAAGCACCGACGGCCCGCCCCGGTACACGTGGACTGCGCCCGTCTGCGAATTCCCGGACACCGCATCGACCGCGACGTCGGCGTATCCGTCGCCGTTCACGTCGAGCACCGAGCCCCACGACGTGTCCGTCGCCGCCGAGCGCGCGCCAACAAACAGCTCCCACACGGTGCTGGAATGACCGCCCGAGCGCGCGCGCCAGAAATGCACGCCCGGCGTGAGCGGCGTGGTCGGCTTCGCGTGGTCTCCCGCCGCAACCAGCGTCTGTTCGAGCTGCGCGCAGGCGCGATCGCCACAGATGTCGACGTAGGTCGTCCCGCTGCCGCTCGCGGTCCAGCGCAGCGTGGGCCTGTGCGACGTCACCGTGCTCGTTGAAAGCGGCGCGACGAGTTGCGGCGTGTGCGACGCCGTTCCCCCGGACCCGCCGGACCCGCCGGACCCGCCGGACCCGCCGGACCTGCCGGACCCGCCGGACCCGCCGGACCCCGACAACACGAACAGCCCGCTCCGCCCGCCGCATCCCGACAACATCAACAGCAAAGCGGCGGTCAATAACCGACAAGCAAGCATGCGCCCCGAACGCAGGTAGCACGCCCGCCGAGCCGGCACACAACGCCACCCTCGACGCCGCGGACACGCACTCGACCTTTTCACATGCTCTGCCGCGATCGGCGGGCGTGAAGGGTGGGGCGTGGAGCGTGGAGCGTGGGGCGTGGAGCGTGAGGCGTGGGGCGTGAGGCGTGCATTTCGGTTCTGTGGGGCGTCCAACGAAGGGGAAATGCGCGTGAGGCGTGCATTTCGGTTCTGTGGGCGTCCAACGAAGGGGAAATGCGCGTAAGGCGTGCATTTCG